>Ga0105096_10000041_pt1 | contig 26728 bp, 22 predicted proteins | sample PPLLak3cmMay2015_FD_87036 | JGI IMG/M metagenome (GOLD analysis project Ga0105096, IMG submission 87036) | Freshwater sediment microbial communities from Prairie Pothole Lake near Jamestown, North Dakota, USA - PPLs Lake P7 Core (1) Depth... | ecosystem: Environmental > Aquatic > Freshwater >... | reverse complement strand
TCATGAATAAATGGAGCGTGTGAGACGATAAGTTTTTTCTGACTATACATACTCTGCCTCCGCTAATTTTATCCGATCAAGTTCATATTTCGCCAATCTTATGTATTGAAAGATCGGAATCCTAGCTACACAGACAAAACTGCAAAGACCGCATTCAATGCAGGAATGCAAATCATAACTGGTTGCCGATTCCTCATAATGGCCCGCCTCCAAAAGCCGCACAAGCATGTTAACTTGAATCCGTGCAGGGCAAATTCTGATACATTCCCCGCAATTGACACAGGGATAATCCGACACCAATGAAATATTATCCTTATCGAGAACCATTATGGCATTGGTGTCCGGTTGAATCGGGTGATCTTCTGAATAAATCGCCGAACCGGTTAACGGCCCACCGAATATCACCTGGTCTTTATCATTGACCGTAATATCGCAAGCCTTAAACAGTTCAGCAAGAGGGGTTCCGATTCTTACTGAAACGAGAGTAGTACTTCCATCTTTTCTGATGAGTGTCAGGATTTTATCCGTCGGAATTTTACCTGTGCCGACAGCAGTGCCGATTGATGCTACCGCCTCTGCCGACATAAAGCAGTACCCTAAATTTTCCGGCTTTTTACCGGCCGGCACGACTTGCCCAAACAGATTTTTGATAATCATTTTTGGTTGTGCCGATGGATACTGACTGCCGACAACTTTAACCTCTATACCGGCTGCCGAAGCCACTGCCGCGAGTCTTTCGGGCGCCACCAACACAATCGAATTTATACCGGTAAACTTACCAACAGCCGCAATACCTGATTTGAGCGCCTTTAATCGGGATTGTACAACATACTGGTTTGTCGTAACCGATATGTCCTCATCCATGCCATTGACAATTATCGTATGGATGTCGACATCCGGATGCTTGAAACTTTTAAGTGGAGGACTTCCCGGTACAGCCGATAAGTACTTGATAGCATTCTCCAATGAGATTTCCTTGGCAATTTCGGAAAATTGCTCATCAAACTCCTCATCCTTTGCCACATCCATTGTAATTGCAGTGTAGTTTCGGCCAAAATCCCCTGCCCAGCCGGATAAACCAACTAGGGTGCCGGTAACCGGGGAAGTTGCAAAAACATCTTTGGCCGTAGAGACTAATTGCCCGGTTTTTAACAGATCCCCCTTTTTCAGTTCCCCATTGCCTTTTTCCACTGGGCTTTCCAGCAAGAATTTTACTTGGCTGGGTTTGGAAACTTCTATCAGGGCTGGGTCTAAATCTGTGAGGACAGTGTAATCAATCCGGGGTTTAACCAGACCAATGAAAGATTTTTTAATCATAGCCTAACCTTTTTGTTGTTTCGCCGAATCAGGTTAAAAGTCTTAAAATCTGAAGCTCAGAGGCTATTTCAGATGGCATCCAGTACAATCCTGAGGACCGGCTTCGTTTTCCGTATGGCATCCGATGCACTGTCCATGAAACGCATCTGTCTGCATCATTGCCGACATTTCATCAACGTTATCGTGACAATCACGGCAACTTTCCGCCGCGTAATAGCTTATGCCATCTTTAGTCTCGACTTCGAGCCCTTCATGATCTTCATACTCGTGGCAGCTCAGGCAGGATTCCGCAAATCCTCCCTCCACATTAATGTGACACTCTCCACAAGATGATGTTTCTCCACCATGATGATGGCAGCTATAGCAATCTATGCTATAACCGGCTTCCGACATGTGGGTTTTGTGAGTAAACAAAACATTTCCCGCTACACCTTCATAAACGATTCTTAAGGGCTCATCAGGTGCCTTGGCGGAAAAAGCCGTATAGCTTATCACACCCACAAGGAACAGAACGATTGCCACACCATAGGCCATCTGCAGTTCTTTTTTTGAAGTCATTTTTAACGAATTCCTTTCAGTAGACGATCATTAAAAAAGTGGGCGCTCCAAAAATTAAAGGTGTGACTTAGCATAATGGTTTATTGCATGCAAGTATTTTTTTAGGATTCTTTGCGACCATTTTTTTCAAGTTCACTGAAATTATTTAAAATTATGCAAGTTACAAAAAAAATTTGGATTCTTAATGGGGAGTTTGACTTTTAAAATTTAGTTTTCCAAAAACTGCCGGCCGGAAATACTTTTATCCCATTTTACAAGCACCACAGATAATACAGGACTCGTTAATCGGGCAAGGAGGGGATGTTTTTTCATTTAGAGCCCGACGATATTCTTTGAGAAGGAATGATTTATCTACACCATGCTCTATAAAATCCCATGGAAATATTTCATCCTCAAAACGTTCTCTGAGTACATAGAAATCCGGATTTAATGCTGTTTCCTTGAAAGTTTTCGGCCAATTTTCCTGATTTCTTACCGCATGGTCAATGAGCGCGGAAACCCTTCGATCAGCTCGGGAAAAAAGTCCCTGCAAAAATGCCCATCGTGGCATGTCAGCGTGGACCTTAACGTTTGGAATTTTTCTGAGTCCATCTTTGACTGTTTTTATTTTTTTCTTTAAGGTTGAAATGTCATCCATGGCTGCCCACTGAAAAGGAGTTACCGGCTTAGGCACAAATGAATTCAAACTGACCGTGATCTCTCCGATTCGTTTTTGGGGCCTGCTGGATTTTAAAAAGCCGTGCTTTATTTTTTTGCACATAGTCACAATGGCTTGGACATCCTCTGTTGTTTCAGTGGGAAGCCCTACCATGAAATATAGTTTTAAGTTAGGTATTCCCGCGGCCACGAGAGTTTCAACAGCGCAAAAGATTTGTTCTGAAGTGATACCCTTGTTGATTACGTTAAGCATTCTTTGTGAACCGGCATCGGGAGCAATGGTCGCTGTTTTTATCCGGCTCTTTTTCAGGACTCGAATAAGTTCATCGGATAGTGAATCCGCCCTGAGAGAACTGAATGAGAGCTGCAAATTTTTCTCGTGGGCCAAAGAACACAACTTTTCAATATCAGGATGGTCGGAGACCGCTGCGCCCAAAAGTCCCACTTGATTTGAAAGGCAGGCACCTGTTGTCATATTTTCAGCCAAAAGAATCAACGGCCTGAAACGCGGAGGACGGTATATGAATCCTGCGCTGCAAAAGCGACATCCATGGGCACATCCTCTGGACACTTCTATGAGAAAAGTGTCCGCAAATGTTGTGTCGCCGGTTAATAGCGTGCTGGTGGTGGAAAAATCAGAAAGGTCTTTGATGCGGATTTTCGGTATTGTTTTCGGAACATCCTCTATTGGATCAAACGCCGAAAGGGTCCCATTGTCATGATAGTTTACCTTATAAAATGACGGAACATAAATTCCCGGTACATTACGGGCAATTTTAACCATGCAATCATGTCGATTTTCCGCCGGATCATATAATTTGAAAAATTCATCCAGCATGCCCTCGGACTCACCCAGAAAGAAAAGGTCGAAAAAGGGGGCGATGGGTTCAGGATTTGAAAAACATGCTACACCGCCCCCGACAATGAGAGGATGGAAATCGAGCCTATGGTCCGATAACCAGGGAATGCCGCTGGAACGTAGAATATTTAAAATGTTTGGAAAATCATTTTCAAAAGATACGGAAAAAGCAATGATATCAAATTCTCCAAAAGTTTTTCCCGACTCTATTGACACAGCGCCTTTGGACCCAAGGTGACTCTCAGGCACAAATGCCCTTTCACACACCACATGATCCATTTGGTTGAGTTGTGCGTAAACCGTTTGGAATCCCAGATTGCTCATGCCCAATTGATAAGAATTGGGATAAACCAAGCAAACCGAAATCCGACCTCTCCAAGCCTTTCGAACCACACCGGTCTCGGAAAGGATATGTTTTCCAATCTTAATCAGCTCTTCTTCTCAAAAATGTCGGTATATCCAGGTCGTTATTGTCGATAACGAGCCCTTTATAGTTTTTATACGATGAATTTTCTGAGCCATCGACACTTCTTTGATTACGGACAAATGTCGGCACATCGTAGTTGACGGCTCTTTCCAGGTCCGCGGGAGTAAGATCACGCACTTTACCACGTATTTTCCTGTCCCTGAATCTTTCCGGCATGGCTGAATCCGCATCCGTCCCAATACCCGTGGCGATAACCGTAACACGAATTTCATCACCCATGGTATCATCTACAGCCGTACCCCATATGATATCCGCATCTTCACCCACCTCTCGGTAAATACGGTCTGACGCCTGGGTCATTTCCTCCATTGTCAGTGAACTTGTAGAAGTGATGTTCATCAGAACACCCTTGGCTCCAACAACGGAAATATCTTCAAGAAGCGGATGTGAAATAGCACGTTCGGCAGCCTCTACAGCCCTGTTTTCTCCAGTGGCCACACCGATTCCCATCAAAGCCATGCCTGCTTTTGACATGGTCTCCTTGACATCGGCAAAGTCCAGGTTAATCAGTCCGGGCAGCATAATCAAATCAGTGATCCCCTTAACCGAGTGCAGCAAAATTTCATCAGCTTTTTTAAACATGGCCAACATTGTGGAATCTTTTTCTGAAATTCCACGAAGACGATCATTTGGAATAGTAATTACGGTATCAGCCACTTCCCTGAGAGCATAGATACCTTCTTCGGCCTGACGTGCCCTTTTTTTGCCTTCAAAAGTAAATGGTTTGGTCACAACCGCCACGGTAAGGATTTTGAGTTCTCGACATATTTCTGCAATAACGGGTGCCGCGCCTGTTCCGGTACCACCGCCAAAACCCGCTGTGATGAACACCATGTGGCTCCCTGATAAAGCATTTCTGATGCCTTCCTCATTTTCCATAGCAGACTCACGGCCTTTAGCCGGATTGTTTCCGGCACCCAGTCCCTCGGTCAGCCTTTCACCCAGCTGGATCTTTAAGGGGGCCCTGGACTTTTCCAGCGCTTGAGCGTCAGTATTCGCAACGATAAAATCGACACCCCGCAAGTCACTATCTATCATGTTGTCGACAGCATTTCCTCCTCCTCCTCCTACCCCGATCACCTTAATTTTGGCCATCGTATCCCTTTGCCGAGTTTGAGCACCTACATACATAAAAGATGACATATCCCCTCCTCGATTGTCGTTAATGGTCATTGTTTTTTCCTCCTTGATTATTTGCATCCCATTGATCATTTAATTTTTTTCATTTAAATAATTTCCCTGAACCATTTTTTCATCCTTGCCACTAACCTGGAGAAAATGTTTGCATCTCGAATTCTAAATTTCTGCGGATTATGATTTTTGGCTCCATAAAGAAGCAACCCAACACCCGTTGCATACATTGGATTGTTAACCACATCCACCAAACCACTGATTCCTCTCGGCTGCCCCAACCTTGCCGGCAAGTGAAAAACCGACTCTGCAACATCGGTAATTCCATCCAAAAGGGCAGAACCTCCCGTGAGAACAACACCTGATGGTATTAAATTTTCCACTCCCGCCCGATATATCTCCCTTCTTATCAAAGCAAATATCTCTTCGACCCTAGGCTCAATGATTTCTCCAAGGATTTGTCTCGGAAGCTTGCGCGACGGCCTTCCACCCATACCCGGAACCTCGATGTTTTCATCACCTTTAATCCTGGAAGCAATGGCGGTACCATATTTTTTTTTGATATTTTCGGCCTCCGCAAGAGGTGCTCGAAGTCCGATAGCAATATCATTGGTCAAATTATGACCTCCCAACGATAAAACAAATGTATGATGAATATTCTTACCGGAGAATATAGCCAGGTCGGTGGTCCCTCCCCCCATGTCAATCAAGGCCGTACCCAATTCTTTTTCTTCCTCCGTAAGCACTGCATCGCCTGATGCCAAGGATTCCAACACTATGTCACAAACATCAAGACCGGCACGATTGGCACATTTTACTATGTTATGGGCCGATGTCACAGCGCCGGTTACTATATGAATCTTAGCTTCCAAACGCACACCCGCCATACCAATGGGATTGTTGATACCAGCTTGTTCATCCACTATGTATTCCTGAGGTAAAACATGAATTAACTCCCGATCCATGGGAATTGCCACAGCACGTGCAGCCTCTATAACACGATCTACATCCTGTTGCATCACTTCATGCCCCTTAATGGCAATAATCCCATGGCTGTTAAAACCTGTGATATGTCCACCGGCAATACCGGCATAAACCGATGATATTTCGCACCCAGCCATCAGTTCTGCTTCTTCCACCGCTTTCTTGATGGAATCCACTGTTGCTTCAATATTAACCACCACACCTTTTCTTAGACCTATGGAGGGATGAGTTCCGATACCAATAATATTAATATCACTTGGACCGACTTCACCCACGACCGCACAGATTTTTGTGGTACCTATATCAAGACCGACGATGATATTTTCCTGTCCCTTCAACTTTACGCCTCCCTCTTTTGATTGGCTTCAAGCTCATTTTTAACCGGGTAAACCACGATACGATCGGGGTTTATTAAATCAATACAATTATAATCACTGAAGCTATATTGATCCTTGAGTTGAAAAATAACTTTTTTAAGCTGTGCATATTTTTCCGAATAATTCTCAAATCCAAGTTTGATCATTTTTTCCTGGTCTGACGTATGCAAAGAAAGGCCTATTTGACGGTCCACATGGATGCGGCTGATCAAATGGTTCGGAACAACGCTGTTTGGTTCTTTTCCAAGCCTCAACACCTCCATTACCGATATAAATCCGATGCTCCCGGGTTCCTGGATTGTTCTGAGGTCCGAATATGAAAGCCCTGAAACAATCGGAATTTTTTCAGGATCATCAGGGTCCAGTTTTTTAAAAATCAAGCCCTCGGTGTTTAAAATGAATTTTTCTCCTAAATCCAAAATAGCCAATGGCTTATGCTCAGTTATCCTGATCAATATGGTATTGGGAAATTCGCGTCCAATCTGAGCCTGTTCGATCCACGGATGCCCCAATAATTTTTTCCGTGCAACAAAAAGATTGAAAGACAATATATTCATCCTGTTTTCAATACCGGCCTGTTCTCTGACTTGTTTTTCCGATAGCCGTTCTGCTCCCTCAATAATGATATGCTCACATTCGAAATAGTCACATTGAGTCAACAAATCATGGCTAAAAATAAAAATAACACTCATTGCAGGTACGGAAACAATGCAGAAAGTTATTTTGAAAAACAGAACGACACGGCGTATCCTTCTGGCTCTCATGATCTCCGGTCTTTCTTTTCGTTGATTTCTTCTGAATTTTTTTTTTCGCACCTTCAATCTCCGATGATTCTCACTTCCGGCTCCAAATGGATATTAAATTTTTTCCAAATGGTTTCCTGTATCATTTCTTTTAAAGCAAGAATATCGGCAGCGGAAGCTTTCTCTCGGTTAATGATAAAGTTTGAATGCTTATCGGATATTACCGCCCCTCCATATGATTTGCCTTTCAGTCCGGCAAGATCAATAAGCTGACCTGCTGTTTTTTTGGAACCCGGATTCTTAAAAAAGCATCCTGCACTCGGAAGCCAACTCGGCTGCCTCTCTTTTCGCCATATGACGATTTTCCGTGCTTCCTTTCTGAGTTTTTCCGGATCATCAGCGATTAAAGAAAAGTAGCCGTTCACAATAATAGGCGCCGAAGCTGCATTGTCTTTCAAATCATATTCCCATAATAGTTGCCGATAGGAAAACCGGAGTTTTTCCCTTTTTATGTTTTTAATCTCACCGTCGGGCAAAATAACCGTTACTTTATTTAAAACATTTCCGATATTACCCAGCCAGGTACCCGCATTCGTAACAATTCCTCCCCCAACGGTTCCCGGAATGCCGAGAGCAAAATTCATACCCGCAAGACCATTTTTTAATGCAAACCTGCAAAGACGGCTCAAAGGAACACCTGCCATGGCGCTGACAATACCATCGCCGGCATGCACCCTGATTTGATTGAGCCCCTTTTTTAACACAATAATTACCCCGCGAAAACCGGTATCTTTCACCAACAAATTAGTACCGTGTCCAATGACCAAAAACTTCAAATTTCTTTGCCCCAGACCCCGGATCAGCTCTATCAATACACCGAGGTTTTTGGGAATTGCAAAGGCATCAGCCGGCCCTCCGACATGAAAAGATGTGTGACGCGACATGAGTTCATCAAAATAAACCGACTCCTCCAAAAGGTTTTGGAGCCATTTTTTTGCATCTTCATCTATTCCGTTCAAGGGTTTTCAGCACCTCCGTTCCCAACAGGTGAACATCTCCTGCTCCTAAAGTCAGAAGAAGATCCCCCCTTCTCAAATTGTCTCTCAAATATTGCACCGCACCCTTAAAATCTTCCTTATAAATTACCTCACGATGTCCATGTGCCAAAATGGATTCATAAAGCCTGTAACTATCGACGTTCTCAATCTTTTTCTCACCGGCCGCATAAATCGGCAACACCATTACTACATCCGATTCATAAAAAGCCCGTGTAAATTCTTCAAAAAGCGCTTTTGTACGGGTATAGCGATGGGGCTGAAAAATCACCATTAAACGCTTTTCCGGCCAACTTTTTTTGGCCGCCATAAGGGTAGCCTTAATCTCAGTGGGATGATGTCCATAATCATCAACCACGGTGATTCCATTCTTTTCTCCTTTTACTTCTAGTCGACGTTGAACACCCTCATGATTTTCCAATGCATCCTTAATCACATCAAAAGATATGCCCAGTTCCAATCCCACAGCCACTGCGGCCAATGAATTTGAAACATTATGCATGCCCGGCAGATTCAAAAGAACTTTTCCCAGCCTTTTTCCCATGTGAAAAACTGAAAAAGTGCTTTGAAGTCCCTTAAAATCGATATTTCTGGCCTGGAAGTCCGCCTGGCTGCTCATTCCGTATGTCGTAAATCTTTTTCGAATGTCGGGAATCAGCGACTGCACATGCTCATTGTCGAGACACAATACCGCAAGTCCATAAAAAGGGATGCGTTGAATGAAACTTAAAAAGACATTGCGGATATCTGTTAATCCCTGGTAATAATCCAGATGTTCTCGATCTATATTGGTCACCACAGCAATGGTCGGTGACATTTTTAAAAAAGAGCCGTCACTCTCATCGGCTTCGGCTACAATATAATCTCCCTGTCCCAGAACTGCATTGGAACCGATGCTTTTCAATTTTCCTCCGATAACCACAGTCGGGTCGAGGCCGCCTTTTCCAAGCACCGAAGCCACAATGGAGGTTGTGGAAGTTTTTCCGTGAGCCCCTGCAATGGCCACGCTGTATTTTAGGCGCATCAACTCCGCCAGCATCTCTGCGCGGGGAATAACCGGAATCGACGATCTTCGAGCCGCGGATACCTCCGGATTCTCAAGCTCTATTGCTGATGATGTGACAACAACATCGGCTCCCTCAACATACTTTTCATCATGGCCGATAAAAATCTTTCCACCGAGGTTTTCCAAACGATCCGTTATATCCGAGGCTTTTATGTCCGAACCGGATACCTGGTACCCGAGATTTAAGAGCAGCTCGGCAATGCCGCTCATTCCGATTCCCCCAATACCGACAAAGTGTATGTGATATTTTTTGAAATACATATCCCGCTTACTTTTCCCTCTTTATTAATCGCTTCAAAAATATCCGGTTAGATCGCTTGCTTCTTATCCGTCGAAATATCCCTTGGTTATTTCGGAACACCTCACAACATTCATCAAAAATATTCACGGCCGCATCCGGATGACCGAGGGATGCCGAGATTGCCGCCATCTTTTCAAGCTGCATAGGATTTTTTGCTAAGTTTAAAATTTTTTCAGCTAAAAGTGCACCTGTCAAATCTTTTTCAAAAATCATTTCCGAAGCTCCTGCAGCGCATAAATTTCGGGCATTTAGAACCTGATGATCATCCGCAGCATGAGGAAATGGGATAAAAATGGACGGTTTTCCTAATGCCGATACTTCAGCAACTGTTGTAGCTCCCGCTCTGCATATCACCAAATCGGCTCTTTCGTAAATTCTCGCCATATTTTTAAAAAACGCCTTGACTTCACAGGGTATCCGGTTTTTTTCATAGGCTGTTCTTACAATGTTTTCATCGGTATCACCGGTCTGATGAATGAAGAATAAATTTTCAATTTGTTTTAAGGTTCCAAGGGCCTCAATAACAACCATATTGATTCCATGTGCACCTTGGCTTCCTCCCAGAACCAGAACGGTAAAAGGTCCTTTCATTTCCTTTTTTTTTTGTTTTGCTTGCAATATTTCTATACGAACCGGGTTTCCAGTAAACCTTATTTTTGATTTTGGCAGATTTCCCAAGGTATCTTTAAAAGATACACACACGGTATCAGCGATTCTGGATAAAAGCCGGTTGGCTATCCCCGGCAAAACGTTTTGTTCGCAAAGCACCACGGGTATCCGATTCAACCATGCCGCCAAAACAACAGGAGCGGCGGAATAACTTCCCATACCTATTACCAGGTCGGGTTTATCCGATTTTAAGATTCTAATTGATTGAAAAATCCCTCGCACCATTATCAGTATTGCCCTGACTTGTCGAAAAAGACCCCGACCCTTTATACCTTCGGCGCATATCTTTCTTGATACAAAACCATATTCCGACAAAACCGAAACCTCAATGGGTTTGCCCGTGCCGAGAAAAATAATGCGGTTTGCACAATTACGAGCCATGAATTCCTGGGCAATGGCAATTGCCGGAAACAAATGGCCCCCGGTTCCACCAACTGCAAAAACAATATTCAAAGGGGTTTGCATCATCATTTTTTTGTGCCCCCGATATTCATCAAGACACCAATGGCAGCCATATTGAGCAAAAGAGATGTCCCTCCGTAACTTAAAAAAGGAAGGGTCAGGCCTTTCGTGGGCAATAGCCCCAGAGCCACGCCCATGTTGATACACACCTGAAGCGCAAAAGACGTCGTAATACCCGCTGCAATCAGAGACGCGTAAAGATTTTCAGTGTTCTTGGCAATCATCAGCCCTCGCCAAATAATTAAAACATACATGGCGACGATAAAAACCACGCCCAAGAGCCCAATCTCTTCACCAATGACCGAAAATATGAAGTCTGTGTGCGCTTCCGGGAGATAAAACAGTTTTTGATAGCCCTGACCAATTCCAGCCCCAAAAAGTCCACCGGAGCCAAATGCCATTAAAGAATGGATAACCTGATACCCTCCATCCTGGGGATACTGCCAAGGGTCCCAAAATGTCATAATCCTATCCAGCCGATAGGATGCATTGATCATAATATAGCCCAAGAGTGGTGCAAAAAGGATTAATGGTGTAGCCAAATGAAGCAACCTCACCCCTCCTATAAACATCATGATCCAGGCAATAACTGAAAAAATAAGTATTGTTCCAAAATCAGGCTGAAAATGAAACAAGATACCAAATATCGTCAAAATCAGAACATGAGGAACAAAGCCGATGGAAAAAATACGGATATTTTCCTGCTTTTTGCACAAAGAATACGCCAAAAAGAAAATCATAGCCAGTCTGGCAAATTCAGAGGGTTGAAAAGTAAATGTGCCGATACGAATCCATCGGCTGGCACCCCCGGCCTTGTATCCGATACCCGGAATATGAACCACAACCAGCAAAATCATGGACAAAATCAAAATGGGATAGGTTAAATGCCAATAAACCTTAAACGGTATATGTCGACAAATCACAAGGGCAAAAATTCCGGCAACGGCAAACATAGCCTGCTTGCGAAGGAAAAAATAATCACTGCCGAATTTTGTCAATGCCACTGCCGAGCTTGCACTGTATACCATCACCATGCCAATTCCAACTAAAAAAAGAACCGGAAACAAAATAAGCCTGTCATCCCTTATCTCACCCTCACAGCATTGAGCTGGATCTATCGCGGCTATTTTTGAAAGCTTTTGTCCCTTTTTCATGGTGATCTCCGAAAATCAATCATTTTAACAGCATGTTGAAAATCCTCACCTCTTTCTTTATAGTTTGCATACATGTCGAAACTGGCACATCCGGGTACCAAAAGGACTACATCCCCAGGAGCAGAGGCCTTGAAAGCTTTTAGCACGGCATCTTTCATGGAAATTGCAAATTCAGTATCCACAATATCCGACAAAATGCCATTAATTTTTTCAGCCGATTCACCCATTAGAATCATATGTTTGACATGCTTACGCACAACATGCCGTAAGCTTTGAAAATCACTGTCCTTATCTCTTCCTCCCATAATGACAATCTGAGGTTGGTCAAAAGTTTCCATGGCTTTTGCTACGGCATCCGTATTGGTTGCCTTGGAGTCGTTTACAAAGTCAACCCCGTTAATAGAGGCTACTTTTTCAAGCCTATGTGCAAGACCCTTAAAATTTTTAAGCGCCGAATTAATCCCCTCGTTTGTAGCACCTGCTGCCAAGGCGGCTAAAATAGCAGCGGAAGCATTTTCCAGGTTATGAATTCCTACCGGCCTAAATTCAGAAAGATCCGGGATCCATTCTTTTAATTGACCAATATTAACGGATATGCGCGGTTTTGATAAAACAGTCTGTTTTTCTATTACCGCATAATCTTTTGATCTGACTGAAGCCTTGTCTTTTTGATAAAAAAAGATTTTTTTTGCCTTTATACGAGATGATATTTCTTCGATAGCATGATCAAAACCGTTCAAAACAGCAATGTCATCAGAAGTTTGATTTTCAAAAATTCGGGCTTTGGAATCGACATAGGCTTTAAAGTTCGGATACCGGTCCATGTGGTCGTCTGTGATATTTAGCAGCACCGCCACGTCAGGCCTGAAATGTTCAATGGTATCCAGTTGAAAACTGCTCAGTTCCACAACCAGACAGTCTGCTTTTTGTTTTGAATCGACATAACCGATTAGGGGATTGCCTATATTTCCACCAACAAAAATTTCCTTGCCGGATTTTATGAGCATTTCGCCCAATAGCGTGGTTGTGGTAGTCTTACCGTTTGTGCCTGTAACTGCAATGATCGGCTCGGAAATGAATCGACAAGCCAGTTCTATTTCCCCTAATACCGAAATCCCTCTGTCACGGGCCTCATTGAAATGTTTTGCGGTATGGGGTACTCCCGGGCTTAAAATAATCAACTCTGTGTTATAAAAAAGCCGACGGTCGTGCCTTCCGAGTTCTATCAGGACACCCAAAGATTTCAGTCTTTCAGCCGCCTTTTTCACTTGATCTCCGGAACCACTGTCCGTGACTGTAACATGGGCGCCTCGTTTGATCAAAAAACGTGCAACAGCCTCTCCGGTTATTCCAAGTCCAACCACAGTTATATGTTTGTTCTTCAAATCCATGGCCGTCGCCTTTACAATTGTTTTCACCTTAGCTTTAAGGTGCTCAATGAAATCAGAGCCAACGTTATCGCAATGATCCAAAACCGAACACAAACTTTTGGCTCCTCCCATCCTTTGAGTTCAAAGTGGTGATGAAGAGGCGCCATTTTAAAAATCCGCCTTCCATGAGTCATCTTGAAAAACCCAACTTGAAAAATAACCGACAAGGCTTCTATGACAAAAAGACCACCAACAATCACCAAAAGAATTTCCTGCTTAGTGATTACCGCCACGGTTCCGAGGGCGGCTCCCAAGGAAAGGGACCCCGTATCTCCCATAAACATTTGGGCCGGGTAGGAATTAAACCACAGAAAACCCAGACCTGCGCCGGCCAGCGTGGCACAAAAAATTGTGATTTCCCCGGAGCCCGCTACGTATTGGACTTGAAGATATTCAGCTATTTTGACGTGACCGGCCACATAAGCAAAAAGCATATATGTGCCCGCAGCAACAATCACAGGTCCGATAGCCAATCCGTCAAGGCCGTCGGTTAAATTAACCGCGTTTGAGGTACCCACGATAACCAACATGGCAAAGGGTATGTATGCCGGCCCAAGATCCGGTTGAATATTCTTAAAAAAAGGCAGCGTCACCTGCGTGGAAAAGTCGGGGATCAAATAAACAAAAACCGCGGTCAGGAATGCCACCAAACCCTGAAACACAAATTTGCTCCGAACACGGAATCCCAGATTGCGTTTTTTTACCTGTTTTAAATAGTCATCAATAAAACCGATCACACCAAATCCTAAAGTACAAAAAAGAACAATCCAAACATACGGGTTGGTCAATTGGGTCCAAAGAAGTGTGGATACCATTACGGAAAAGATAACCAAAGAACCACCCATGGTTGGTGTTCCGGCCTTTTTATGATGGTTGGCCGGACCGTCCTCGCGAATAAATTGCCCCACCTGCATTTCTTGAAGTTTTCTAATCACCCACGGTCCTAAAAAAAAACAGATTAAAAGTGCTGTAAGACCGGCATAAATGGTTCTGAAAGTAATATATCGAAAAACGTTAAATGCCGTAAAGGTTGCAGCGAGAGGATAAAAAATATGATATATCATGACTGACCCGTGTTTTGTTTAAGTCCCTTGACGATCTGCTCCATTGCCATACCCCTGGAACCTTTGACCAGGACCCAGTCACCTGCCCTTAACCAGTTATTGAGATCAGATAGAATTTGTTCCTTGGTGCCCAAAAAAATATTTTCCTTTGACATGCCATTGGCCATAGCCCCATGCGCCACTTTGTCAGCATGGGAACCGGCCGCATAAAGTCTTGAAATTTTAATGTCCGCAGCGATCCGTCCGATTTTTTCATGAAAAACAGGCGCATGCTCTCCCAACTCGAACATGTCCCCGGTGACAAAAACACTGCGTTGTTGCCCCCTTAAAGATTTTAATGTTTTCAATGCCCCAGCCATAGAATCAGGATTCGCATTATAGGTATCATCGATAACATGAACACCGTTTTTGGTCTCCACAATATTCATTCTTGATTGTGCAGGCTCAAAATCATTTTCCAAAGCCGATTTGATTTCGATGGCATTAAGCCCGATTTGATATCCTACAGAGGCTGCCGCCAAGGCATTAAGAACCATGAAGGAGCCTGGTATTTTTATATAAATGGTAATCTGTTCCTCTGGCAACTCAAGAGTAAAGGAACTACCGCGTTTCTGCTCCACGATGTTTGACGCCCGAATGTGGGCCTTTTTCGACGTTCCATAAAATAAGACCTTTCCCGGCGCCCTGCCCGCCATGGAAGCTACCCTTTTGTCTTCAGCGTTCAAAACAGCCACCCCATCTATGGCCATATGATCCAAAAGTTCTCCTTTGGCAGAAGCGACACCATCCAAGGATCCAAACCCTTCCAGATGAGCAGGACCTACATTGGTAATTACCCCGATATCAGGGCGGCAGATACCGGCCAGGTTTGCAATCTCTCCAGGATGATTGGCGCCCATTTCCAAAACAGCCCAACGGTGTTCGGGGCCTAAATTCAAAAGGGTTAATGGAAGCCCGATTTGGTTATTAAAATTACCATGGCTCGACAAGGTTGAAAATCGGCGACCAACGACAGCCGTCGTCATTTTTCGTGTAGTAGTTTTTCCGTTGGACCCTGTAATCGCTGCGACAAAGATTTTCGATCTTATCCGATTAAATGCGGCCATATCTCCCAAAGCCTTTGTGGTATCCTTAACCTTGATAAAAACAAGGTTTTGAAAGTCCTCATTTTTATGGGTTAATACCTCAGCTTCTGATTTAGAAACCACAAAACCTTTAACGCCTTTTTTAACAACATCCTGTATAAAGTGGTGACCATCGTGTCTTTCTCCCTTGATCGCCACGAACACATTAGTGGCGGTAATGTTTCGGGAATCAATGGAAACCCCCGTGAAAATCTCTTTTGTGTTTCCCTTCAAAAGGCTTCCACCGGTAGCTTCTAAAATTTCGGAAACTGCCCAAGGTATGGTCACAGACATAAAAATCACACCATATTCTTTATTAAAGGTTCGTAAAAAACTACAACGCCAGCGCTATCTTGGCCTCAAGCCGGTCATCGAACGGGACGGTTCTTTTCCCGATAATCTGATACGATTCATGTCCTTTTCCTGCAATAAGAATCGTATCTCCAGGAGAAGATGCACGCACGGCAATCTGTATAGCGTGTTTACGGTCGGAAACAACAACATACCCCTTTTTAACAATTCCATCATGGAGTTCTGAAGCAGAATAAACGGAAATACCCGTCTTACGTATCCCGATGAGGATTTCTTCAATAATTTCCAGTGGGGGTTCAGATCGAGGATTGTCTGATGTAATCACCGATAAATCAGATAATTCCGCGGCAATTTTTCCCATCAACGGTCTCTTTTCACGGTCACGGTCTCCCCCACACCCAAAAACACATATCAGTCTATTAGTGGTCAAAGCCCTTAGCGTTTTCAGTACATTTTCAAGAGCATCCGGTGTATGGGCATAGTCCACATAGACGAAACGACCTAAATCATTGGGCACTCTTTCCAATCGACCAGGAACACTTTTTAAGTTTTCAATCCCCCTTTTTATCAACTCCCTTGATAAATTCAGGGCAACCCCAACGCCTGTCGCAGATAAAATATTTTCAATATTATACTCACCAACCAAAGAGGATCTAACTTGTAGCCCTCCGTAAGGTGTCGATATATCACAACGAATTCCATCCAAACCCAACTTACTTTTTTCCGGATAAACCATATTGAGCGGCGATTTGCCCACAGAGATTCCGTTTAGGGCAAATTCTTTAAGAAGCAATTTTCCCTTTTCATCATTGCAGTTGATTACAGCTCTTGCTCTCTCTTTTTTGGGCCCGGAAATCAGATAATGTGTAAACAAGCGTTTCTTGCAAGACCAGTAAGCCTCCATAGATCCGTGGTAATCGAGGTGATCCAATGTCAGATTCGTAAAAACAGCTATATCCATCCGACAGTTTTCGATTCGTCGGAGATCAATGGCGTGTGAAGAGACTTCCATGACCACATGCGAAATCCCTTCTGATATCATCTCGGCAAGGATCCGTTGCAAATCCGGAGATTCCGGTGTTGTCACCGGGTTGGTGAATATTTTTTTTGCAAAGCGATAGTTAATGGTACCGATAACACCAACCTTCAGCCCAGCCTCATTAAGAATGCTTTCAATCAGGTAAGATGTCGTGGTTTTGCCATTTGTACCGGTGATACCGATAATTACCAGCTTTTCGGAAGGGTTTCCGTAAAACCGTGACGACAAATGAGCCAGGGCTTTTCTCGAATCTTTAACAACAATATTGACGACGTTAGTCATGCTTACGGGTCGCTGGGATACAATAACCGATGCACCTTTTTCGATCGCTTGATCGATAAAATCATGGCCATCGGCTTTAAATCCTTTTATGGCTACAAAAAGCCCTCCATGGGTCATTTCCTGGGCTCGATAATAAACAGATGAGATTTCAATATCCGCAGTGGATTTGTTATTTGAAAACTTTGTGGAATGGGGTTGTGGTAATATTTCTAAACTGGTTTCGGGTTCTGAAATCCTGACTATGGAAAGCCCTTGAATGAGCGTGCCAAGTTTCATCCCTTTACCTCTCCCTGCCGGTCGGCGGTCAAATGCTCTGTATTGCCATCAGGGGGTATATTCAAAAAATTTAAGGTCTGAAGAGCAATCTTTTTAAATACCGGAGCAGCTACAACCCCTCCATAATGAGCTTTTTGGGGTTCGTCAATTACTACCAGTATGGATGCCTCGGGATTTTCAGCGGGAACAAACCCCACAAAAGAGGACATGTATTTGCCTTTGGCATAAGTCCCATTTTCATCTATTTTTTGAGCAGTTCCGGTTTTTCCACAGACCTTATATCCTGCAAGCGCAGCCTTTGTCCCGGTACCTCCCTCTTCGGTAACCTTTTCCATCATTTTTCCAACTGCTTTTGCAGTCTCCGACGATACAGCCCTGCGAACAGGATGCGGGTTAATCTTTTCAATTATTGTTCCATTCTTGTCGGTGATGGCTTGTACAACGTAAGGTTTCATTAAAATGCCATCATTTGCAATTGCACTTATAGCGGTAATCAGTTGAATAGCAGAAACCGATATGCCTTGCCCGAATGCTATAGCGGCATTATCAATTTTGGTCCACCGCTGATAAGGGGAAAGCATGCCGGGTGTCTCGCCAGGACAGTCAATTCCGGTTCTCTCACCGAATCCAAAACTTTTTAAAGTGTTGTAAAGGTTTTTGGTCTCAATGTTTTCGCTTAACTTAACGGTTCCGATATTGCTTGAAACCTTTATGATTTGCTCTAAAGAAAGCCATTTGTATGGATGTGTATCATGCACCACATTTCTTCCAATCCGATAAGCTCCATTCTCACAGTAAAAAATAGAATGAGGCCCTGAAACTCCCGATTCAATAGCTGCCGCAGCACTGAAAATTTTCAAGGTCGATCCGGGTTCATAAGGATCGGTAATGGCACGATTTCTCCATTTGTCCCTTGCGTATTGATTGAAAGTATTTGGATTGATAACCGGATAATGAGCCATAGCCAGAACAGCACCGGTTTTGGGTGACATCACTATCGCAATTCCATTTTTTGCGCCATTTTCGATCACTGCTTCAGCCAGTGCCGTCTCCGCTATGTATTGTATTCTCCTATCAATGGTAAGAATCAGATTTTTACCACTACGATCCCTTTCCTCATCAATTTCCAAACCGAGTCCGCGGCCCAATGCATCTCGGATTACCCTGAACTGGGCCTGTTCTCCTTCCAGGACACGATCATAGAAAAATTCAACTCCCTCAAGCCCGCGACCATCGACACCTGAAAAACCGACAATCTGCGCAGCCATTGTCTTGTAGGGATAAAAACGACTCCGCTCGGATTTAAATACAACACCATCTAATTTTAAGGTTTCAACCGCCTCTACCTTTTTGGGTGTAACATGTCTTTCGATCCATACGAAAGTTGTATTCGAAGACAACTTTTTATAAAGATCATTTCTGTCCAAACACAACGCTTTTGCCAAATCTGTGGCTGTAGCTGAAACATCTTTGATTTGTTTCGGATGGGCTCCGATTGAAGTCACATCAATACTCAACGCCATCTTACCCATATTGGCATCAAAAATGATCCCGCGCTCTCCCAGAGCCTTAACCGATCTCTTGACCTGACCATCTGCTTTCTGCGATAAGGACGGCCCCTTAAATAGATGTAAATCTACGGCTCTTGCAACAATCGCCGTAAAACAAATACTAAATAAAATCCCTATCACAAGGACCCGTATTTTTATTATATTGGGCTTTTTTGTTATCATTGCAATACGACGACCTGTTCAGAGGTTGGTGGTTGAAGACCTATCTTTTCACGTGCTATTTTTGAGATTCGTTCAGGTGATTTCAAACGTTCCGTTTCAATTTTCAGACGGCTTTGAAGCATTAATAGCTGATTTTGCTGATCCAATTCATGACTAATTTTGTATCCGGTGCTAATACATTGTACCCTGCACCAGGTATAAAAAAACAGCTCCATGATAAACAAAGTCAACAAAAATATTGATAACCATGTATACTTTCGGATTTTCTTGTTTATTTTTTGCTTTTTCATTTCTAATCAGTTTCCCGTTTCCAAAAAAAATCAAAAAGACAAGATTATATCCTCTCAGCTGCCCTCAACCTCGTGCTTCTAGCCATGGGATTTTCTTGCACCTCATGCTCGGTCGGTCGAACCGGCTTTTTAGTCAAAAAACGTAATTTTTTTTCAGACCGGCAAACGCATTGCGGAAAGGTCGGCGGACAAGTGCATCCTTTCTCCAGAGCCTTAATTCGATGTTTCACAATTCGATCCTCAAGAGAATGAAAAGATAAAATACACAATCTTCCCTTTGGATTTAAAATGTCCGCTGCTATGTCCAAAAATGATTCCAACCTTTCAAGTTCATGGTTTACGGCAATCCTTAAGGCCATAAAAATACGAGTTGCAGGATGAATCCTTTGTGGCTTGGAAATAAACTTTTTCGGAATCGAATCAAAGACAATCCGCACAAGTTCGAAACTTGTTTGGATCACTTTTACTTTTCTAGCTTTTATGATATTTAAAGCTATTTGCCTTGACCATCTTTCCTCGCCATATTTAAAAAAAATTTCGACCAGTTTTTTTTCATCCGCATTATTGATTATATCCGCCGCTGTTAAAACCGAGTCCGTATCCATGCGCATATCCAATGGTTCGTCCCTTTGAAAAGTAAAACCGCGACCGCTTTGCGCTAATTGATGAAATGAAATTCCCAAATCAGCAAGGATGCCATCCACTTTATTGATATTAAGCTGAGAAAGAACAGACTTGATATTGACAAAATTATCATGAAAGACAGCAACTTTTGGTGCATAGGGGCTTAGAACCTTTTTTGCATTCTCAATGGCATCCTCATCCTGATCAATACCTACCAATAAACCTTCCGGCATCATCTTATCAAGAATGGCTACGGCATGCCCCGCTCCCCCCATGGTACAGTCCACATATTTTTTTCCCGGCCTGACATTCAGGAAATGGACAACCTCATTGACCATTACGGGAATATGATTATAAGCCATCAGGGATTAAAGACCGAGCTTGGCGATCTCGTTTCTGACATTCTCCCCTTGCATGTCTTTTTCGAGGTCGAGATTTTCTTGTTCCCAATTTTCACGGGACCATAATTCGAAATGATCCAGAACACCAACAATTACAATTTCTTTTTCAAGGTGGGCATATTGCCTTAAAGCAGGGGGGATCAGGATACGATCCTGTTTATCACCGATACATTCGTGCGCTCCTCCAATAAATACTCTTCGGAATCGCCTCATGCTTTGACTCTTTTCAGCCAGAAAGAGAATGCGTTTTTCTATTTTACTCCATTCATCAAAGGTGTAGCCTACGAGACAATTATCCATGCGCGAAAGCATAACCCCGTTTTGACCATTATTTTTTATCTGGTCTCGGAATCTTGCCGGAATAATGATTCGTCCCTTTTCATCAATGGTATGAAAGGAGCTACCCCTAAACATCCATTATCCTCCACTTTACCCCACCTTTTTTGCAATAATCTATTATTCAAATGTTCATGTCAAGAAAAATTAATTTTTTTTGAAAAAATATGCAATAATTTACAAATGTTAAGTCAAATGTAACCTATGCACCTTTCAGTGGAGTTTTTACCCCAAAAAGTACTTGCCTGATCACTGACATTGCGAAATAAAATAAAATAAAAAAACTTGAACCTATAAAAAAATTACTATAATTGAATTAACTTGTCGGCTTTAATCTGGAAACAATTAAGGAGGTTTCATGAACTACATTATCATCGGCAACGGGATCGCAGGTATTCAAGCGGCTGAAACCATCCGACAGATGGATAGTGAAAGCGGCATTACGATGATCGGAGATGAAACCTTCTCGCCTTATTGTCGGCCTATGATCAGCCTTGTTTTGGAAGGTGCAATACCCCCTGAAAAATTGGCAATTCGGGGAGAGGATTTTTATGAAAAACTCCATATTGAGCCTGTCCTGGGCAACCGTGTTACAAATATCGATGTTGCCGATAGGCAGGTGATCATTGACCATAGGCCAAAAGGGGGAAGGAAAACCTGCTTTTCTTTTGATAAACTTTTGATAGCCTCCGGTGCGGATGCTCGCCCTATAAAAGCTGAGGGGCTTAATCTGAAAAATATATTTTACATGCGGGGCCGGTCAGATGTTCTGGAAATGATGGAGACCTTGGCTAAAGCCAAAAGCGCGCTGGTATTGGGCGGTGGCCTGGTAGGATTCAAGGCGGCCTATGGCATGATGAAACGGGGGCTTGAGGTCACCATGCTGATCAAATCAGGTTATCCGCTATCCATGCAGGTGGATGAACCGGCTGGAAATTTAATCTTAAAGGAACTGGTCCGGCATGGTTTGAATGTTCGTGTCGGGGCGGAGGTGAGTTCTTTTGAAGGCGACCGCCATGTTACCGGGGCACATCTTTCAGACGGCTCCGTGATTAGGTGTGACATGGTAGTGATCGGTAAAGGTGTGTTGCCCTCTCTGTCGGTTGTCCCCCGAGACCGGATCAAAGTGGATCTGGGCATTATGGTGGATGAACATCTCGAAACCACATCACCTGGAATCTACGCGGCGGGTGATGTGGCCGAATATGTGGATATCGCCCGAAAAACGCCATGGGTGAACGCGATCTGGCCCGAGGCAGTCAATCAAGGCAAACTGGCCGGAATGAACATGGCCGGTCGATCGGTTGCATATAAAGGCAGTCTGAGCAGAAATGTGATCCGCATATTTGATATGGATGTCATGACATGCGGACTGGTCCACCCGCAGGATGATTCTGATCATCAGGTCATCAGTGAAATTAATCCGCGCAAAAACCTTTACCGAAAACTGGTTTTCAAAAACGACACTTTGGTGGGTATGGTGATGGTCAACCAGATAGACCAGGGGGGACTTTTTGCAGCCCTGATTCAAAGTGAAACTCCCATCCGCATACCCAAAGAGGCCATGTTGAGCCCTGTATTTAATTACAAACAACTTCTTTAAACTATATCCCTGATTACCGGGCTGAAACTTTAACCCCAAAACATTAAGGAGGCCTTTATGAAAAAGGTAGTAGTACACCCGGAACGATGTGTCGGTTGTATGCAGTGCATGGTTGCCTGTGCAACAGCGCATTCCAGGTCCGGGGAACTGTTTTCAGCCATATGTGAAATTCCCCTTCCAAAACCCAGGATTCATGTGGGGGTTGGGCTTTATGGCGAAGGTTTTCCCAACAGATGCAGGCACTGTGATCCGGCACCCTGCATGCTTGCCTGCCTTCCGGGCGCCATTTATCGAAATGCTGATTTTGACACCGTCATGATTGATCCGGACAAGTGTATCAATTGTGCATCCTGTGCCATGGCGTGCCCCTTCGGTGTGATTCGATATCATGAAGATATTTTTGCACCGATGAAAAAGGTGGTGGCTGTAAAATGTGACAATTGTATCGGCAGGCAGGCAAAAGGACTCATTCCGGCGTGTGTGGAAGTCTGCAAATCCAATGCCCTTACATTCGAAACATCGGCAGAGGCCCTCAAACGTAAAACCAACGAGGTCGCCAGAACAGTATCGGCCGAGGCCGGAATCACTGCCGCTGCACCGGGATTTAATCTGTTGAATGCCATTAAAAAGACCCAAAACCAATTGAAAGCCAATTGAGCAAGGAGGGGCAACTGATGAGTAAAAATTATAATGAAAAAACAATCACGACAGATGGTCAACTGATGCTGAAAAAAGCAGAAAAAGACCAGCTTGAAACGGTATGGGATCGCTATGAAGCTCAGCTTCCTCAGTGTGGTTATTGTGAAATGGGCTTAAGCTGCCGAATATGCAACATGGGACCTTGCCGCGTGGACCCGTTTGGAGAAGGACCTCAGAAAGGGGTTTGCGGCGCGGATGCAGACATCATTGTTGCCAGAAACCTGGGTCGTATGGTGGCCTCCGGAGCTGCCTCGCATTCCGATCACGGACGGGATTTGGTTGAGGTTCTGGAAGCTGTGGCTGAGGGAAAGGCGCCGGGGTATCATATTAATGATGAAGAAAAGCTCAAGCGAGTCGCGGGTGAATACGGTATCGATATTGACGGGAAAGACATTCTTAAAATTGCGGGTGAACTGGCTCACGCCATGCAAGAGGATTACGGAACCCGTAAGAAAAGTTTAACTCTGCTGCAAAGAGCTCCGGAAGCACGCCGGAAAGTATGGGAAAAAGCCGGGGTAACTCCAAGGGGCATTGACCGCGAAACATCTGAAATGATGCATCGAACCCACATGGGCGTGGACAACGGTTGGGTGAGTCTGTTGCTTCAGGCGGTTCGAAATGCTCTATCCGACGGTTGGGGCGGCTCAATGATCGCCACCGATGTGTCGGATATTCTTTACGGTACTCCCAAACCGGTTCAAACCTTAGCAAATTTGGGTGTTTTAAAGGCTGATCATGTGAACATTGTTGTTCATGGCCATAATCCGGTAGTATCCGAGATGATACTGCTTGCCTGCCGGGATTCCGATATTTTAGCTATGGCAAAATCCAAAGGTGCCGCGGGCATAAATCTGGCAGGGCTTTGCTGTACGGGAAACGAGCTTTTGATGCGACATGGTGTGGCCATGGCCGGAAACCATTTGATGACCGAACTGGTGATCGCCACGGGTGCAGTCGAAATGCTCTTCGTCGATTATCAGTGTATTATGCCGTCTTTGGGAAATATTGCCGGATGTTATCATACCAAGATGATCAGCACAAGCGACAAGGCCAGGTTTCCGAATATGGAGCATCATGAATTCCACCCTGATAATGCCGCAGACCTTGCTAAAATATTGGTACGAAAGGCCGTTGAAAATTTTGAAAACCGAGGTGAAGTCTACATTCCGGTGGATCCCGTTCCTGCGGTGGGAGGATTTTCCGTCGAGGCCATTATCGGTGCTTTAGGCGGCACTCCAGAACCACTGATTAATGCCATAAAGGCCGGTAAGATTCGCGGAGCGGTCGGTGTTGTTGGTTGCAACAATCCAAAAATTAAACACGACTATGGGCATATAACACTCATCAAAGAGCTCATTGGAAATGATATCCTCGTGGTAGATACGGGCTGTGTCGCTGTTGCCACAGCAAAGGCCGGGTTTAAAAATTCAGAGGCCGTTCAATTTGCCGGTCCCGGTTTAAAAGAAATCTGCGGGGCTATAGGTGTTCCTCCGGTGCTTCATATGGGAAGCTGTGTGGATAATGTGCGTATCCTCGTTCTTGCTTCCGCCCTTGCCGATGCGCTCGGAACCGATATCAGCGCCTTGCCTCTGGCCGGAGCCGCTCCGGAGTGGTACTCGGAAAAGGCTATTTCTATCGGAGTCTATGCAGTAGCCTCCGGAATTTATACCGTCCTTGGCCCTATGCCCCCCATCACCGGCAGCATGAACATCGTAAAACTGTTAACCGAAGGCTTAAATGACGTTTTGGGAGCTACTTTTGCCGTCGAACCTGATCCGGAAAAAGCTGCATTGCTGATCCGTAAGCACATCGAGAAAAAAAGAGCGGGGCTGGGTTTGGACAGCCGTGACATTAAATGATGCTTAATCTTAAATCATTTTTCCAATAGGCAGGACTGATGATCCTTTCCTGCCTATTTTTTTTTCCATAAGATCGGCTCGGTGCCTCTTAAGATCCTATTGATATTATCTTTGTGGCGTAAAAAAATCATAATTGCGAAAATCACCGTACAAACAGCCGGCACAGGCAGACCGGTTTCTATCCACACGGCTATCGGAAGCACCGCCGTAGCGCACATAGATCCGATGGAGACCCGGTTTGAAATGCATATCACAACAATAAAGGTCATAAGAGATGCCAGGCATGCCCAGGGAGATAAAACAAGAAAGCATCCGAAAGTGGTGGCAACCCCTTTCCCGCCATTTTTGAATTTGAGATAAATGGGAAAAAGATGTCCTAAAAAAGAAGACAAGGCTACAATGTATAGCAACAACTGAGACCCGATGCCTTCGACACCCAACATGCCCCGAGCCAAAAATACCGGAACCAGTCCCTTTAAGACATCTCCGACAAGCGTCATCAAACCAAAATGCCACCCCACCAATCTTTTGACATTGGTAGCGCCAATATTGCCGCTGCCCTGTTTCAGTATATTGACTGAAGAAAAACATCTTGTCAGCAATAAACCCCAGGGTATGGAACCAAGAAAATATGCGAATATAATCAATCCTACAATTTTATAGACCGGAGATAATTCCATAAATTACCATTCCAAAATTATCCGAACGATATTTTTCCAATGCAGCCGATGTCCATCTGAAGTTTATCTTAGCCGGCAATTCATATCAAGGTTTAATGTTTTTGTATGTTTTATGATATATTTGCACTATACATGTTGTATTCCCTGGTTACATATGTATAATAAATTAATTGAAATAGGATCGATGGAACCAATCGTAATACCCATTCGGATTATCCGACAATACCTCAACAAGATGAAAAATGACACAACCTGTTTATCTTGATTTTAATGCAACTACCCCTCTGGATTCCGAAGTCCTGGAGGCTATGAAGCCTTTTATTGAGCAAGAGTTCGGAAATCCTTCCAGCACACACTGGTTTGGAATAGCTCCCAAAAGAGCAATTAATAAAGCACGGGCTCAGGTAGCGGAAATTTTGAACTGTGAACCCGCTGAAATCATCTTTACCAGTGGAGGCACCGAATCAAATAATCATGCGATCATCGGCACGGCTCAAAGCCTTAAGCATAAAGGCAATCATATCATCACCACTGAAATAGAACATCCCGCCGTATCAAATGTTTGCAGCCACTTGGAATCTCATGGTTTTTCCGTTACATATGTTGCAGTTGACGAGGATGGCCTGGTAAGCACTTCCGATATCGAAAGGGCCATCACACCGGAAACGATACTTATCACCGTCATGCATGCCAACAATGAGGTCGGCACTATCGAACCCATTGAAAAAATTGCTCAGGTGGCCGGAAAAAGGGGAATCATTTTTCACACGGATGCTGCTCAGTCTGTTGGTAAAATTGCGACCAATGTCAAATCCCTTGGAGTTGACCTGTTGTCGATAGCCGGACACAAGCTTTACGCCCCCAAGGGCGTAGGTGCATTGTATATCCGAAAAGGCATCGGCCCAAATATTTTTATGCACGGCGCAGGGCAAGAGATGGGCAAAAGAGCAGGGACAGAAAATGTTCCTGGGATTGTCGGGCTTGGCAAGGCCTGTGAAGTAGCTATGCGAGACTTTGATATCAATTCAGCTCGTATGAAAAAAACTCGGGATGCTCTGTTAAAGGGCTTGCAACAAGGCTGGTCTGATTTACGGCGAAACGGTCACCCAGAAAAAGTTTTGCCCAATACCCTGAGCGTTTCTTTTAAAGGCCTTGA
>Ga0105096_10000040_pt1 | contig 26863 bp, 11 predicted proteins | sample PPLLak3cmMay2015_FD_87036 | JGI IMG/M metagenome (GOLD analysis project Ga0105096, IMG submission 87036) | Freshwater sediment microbial communities from Prairie Pothole Lake near Jamestown, North Dakota, USA - PPLs Lake P7 Core (1) Depth... | ecosystem: Environmental > Aquatic > Freshwater >... | reverse complement strand
TTGGTTATAATGATGATGAATTAACTGAAGGTGAATTCTTTATTACTGGTAATACAAAATCACTCGAAACTGTTTCTATTGGATCATCTATTATTTCTGTAGACTCGACTATAGGATTTTCAGAATCAGGAACACTTATATCCGAATCAAATTCAATTACATATTCTGATAAAACTATTAATCAATTTTTAGGTTGTTCTAATATTACTGCAACTATAAACCCCACAGATAATATTAGATCTAACGATATAGTTTATGGGTATGAAGATGGAGATACTACCAAAAAAGTTGAACTCAGAATTACTGGAGTTTTATCAGAATTCATTCCAACTTCGGACATTTATCTTGCTGAAGAAAAAGAAACTATCACTGTTAAAAATCTCGGTGAAGTAATTAATAATCCAGAAACTAATAAAACATATAAAGAGATATTTGCAAATTCTTGGATTTACAATACTAGTTCAAGATATCAAATTGGACAAATTTCCGGATCTACATTTACATTATTGAGTAAGATAGATAAATCAAGTTTAAAAATTGATGATAATGTAGATATTTTAGTCAGAGGAACACAAAATGTAGTTGTATCTAATGCACTAGTCGTTAATATCAATAATTCAAATAATCAGATTACTTTAAATAATATTGGACCCTTTTCTCCATCAGTATCTTTAGATTATGATATTAGAAGAAAAATTAAAAAAGCATCTAGTTCTGGAGCAAGTTTAGAATTTGGGAATGCTAAATTAATTTCTGATATTCAAAATTTATATAATGATGAGCATTTTGGATATGTTGCATCAAATTCATTACCGAATTATAATATAACAAAAAATCTTAATGATGCCTCAATATCTCAAGCAAGTCCTCCAAGACTACAAGATTTTGATGCAAATACTCAAAAATATTCTATTATTTCATTCTCTACAAATGTACCATTTATAACTGGTGACGCTGTAGTTTATGAATCGGAATTTGAACCAATGCCCGGTTTAGTTTCTGGAGAGACTTATTATATTCAAGTATTAACTCCTCCTAATCAAATAAGACTTTATACATCAAGATCTTTTGTGGGAGGTTTAGATTATATTCAATTTGATTCCTTACAGACTTTAGGTTATCATAAATTTATTTTAGAAGAGCATAAAACTAAAGTTATTAGTCCACAAAAAAATCTTCGAAAATTTCCATTAAATCATAACTTTGAAGATGGGTTTGGAGAAGAAACCCAACCTGGACCTATTGGATTGCTAATAAATGGAGTAGAAATAGTTAGTCCAAAATCTGATGATAAGATCTATTATGGACCATTAGATTCTATCAAAGTAGTCAATAGTGGACAAGGTTATGATGTAATTAATCCCCCAAGAGTTGTTGTATCCAATCCACCATCAGGAGGAACTACTGCGAAAGTCAATGTTGCTGTCAGAGGATCTGTAAAAAATGTTCTAGTAGATCCGCAAGATTTTGATTTAGATACTGTTGTTTCTGCTACTATTTCTGGAGGAAATGGAACTGGTGCAATTTTAAATCCAATTGTATCAAGAAGATTTAGAGAAGTTGAATTTGATGCTAGGACACTAATTAATGGTGGTGGATTAGATATTACCGATGAAACAATTACGTTTAGAAGTATTCATAATTTTATAAATGGACAACCAATTATCTACAGTCAAAATGGTAATGAACCTTTAGGAATTGGAACTTTTGGACCACCAGATTTAATTAATAATGAAGTACAGAATAAAACGTTAGTAAGTGGATCAATTTATTATCCAAAAGTCGTTAATCCAAGTACAGTTAAATTATATCCAACATTTAATGATTATACTGTTGGTGTTAACACTATTGGAATAACAACAGAAAATAATAATGGAATTCATAAGTTTAGAACTATAGAGAAGAATACCTTAAGATCTATAAAAGTTTTAAATCCTGGTAGTGGATATGAAAATAGAAATTTATATATTTCAACTGCAGGAGTATCGACAGCATTCAATACAATAACATTCAATAATCATAATTTTAAAAGTGGAGATTTGGTAGATTACTCTACAACAGGAACTGCAATTTCTGGATTATCTACTAGTAATCAATATTATGTTCTTAAAATTGATAATGATACATTCAAATTATGTGATGTTGGAATTGGTGCGTCAATTACTTCAAACTATGAAAGAGAAAATTATATAAAATTCTATTCTGTAGGTTCGGGATATCATATATTCAAATATCCAAATATCAATTTAACTGTTAATGTATCTTTTGGGAGCACAATTGTAGGAATAATTACCGCAATTCCTGTGGTTACTGGAGAAATTGTAGATGCATATCTTTATGAACCTGGAACAAATTATGGATCGGACATTTTAAATTTACAAAAAACTCCGACAATTTCATTTAAAACTGGAAAAAATGCTCAATTAAGTGCAATAATTAAAAATGGAGTTATTAGTCAGGTTGATATTTTAACTGGTGGATTGGAATATAGTTCAACTCCAGAATTAATTGTTAGTGGAACTGGTACTGGAGCAATTTTAAGACCAATCATAGAAAATGAGAAAATCACCAAAGTAATAGTCATTAATGGTGGTACAAATTATAATGCTGAAAATACTAAAATAAAAATTGAACCAGCAGGAAAAAATGCTCTTATAGTAAGTTCAATAAGATCCTTAACAGTCAATAAGCAATCTAAATTTGGTGATGAAATTTTAGAAGATACTTTAAATAATTTGGAGTATGCATTTGTTGGATATCCAGTTAATATTGGAAATTCTAATTTTGGTGACTCTGGGTTATTACACTCACCAATTATTGGATGGGCATATGATGGAAATCCAATTTATGGTCCATATGGATATTCCAATCCAGAAGATATAACTTCTTCATTAAAAGTTTTAAGCACTGGATATACTTTAAATACTTCAAATATTATAAATCGCCCTTCTCCATTTGGTCCTGGATTCTTTATTGAAGATTATAGTTTTGATGCTTCTGGAGATTTAGATATTCACAATGGTAGATTTTGTAAAACTCCAGAATTTCCAAATGGGATATATGCTTATTTTGTCGGAGTCTCTACAGATATTAGTACAAATACTCTAGTAGCAAATTATCCATATTTTATTGGTGATTCATACAGATCACCTCTTATTGAAGAAAATTTCACATTAAATCAAACATTTGATTTTAATAATTCATCTTTATCTAGAAATACTTTCCCATATAAAGTAAATGATCCTTATGCTGATAATGATTTCTTAATTGAGTCTAATGAAATCGTAAATCAAGTATCTTTGATTGAATCAGTCTCGAAAGGATCAGTAGAATCATTTACAATTTTGGAATCTGGAGATAATTACAAAATTGGTGATGTTGCAGTGTTTGATAATGATGGAACTAATGGCGGTGGATTAAGTGCAGTAGTTTCAAGTATTTTAGGAAAACAGATTAATAAAATCGAAAGTCAAATAGATGTTTACAACAATTCGATTTTAACTTGGAAAGATCAAAATACTGTATTAGTTTCTTATCAACCTTATCACGAATTACTTGATGGAGATAATATTGTAATTTCTGGATTAACGACTTCTATTTCCAAATTATTTGGAAATCATAAAGTAGGATTGACTTCAGAAAGAATTGTTTTATTCAAAGATGTACTTTCGAATGTAGTTCCAGGAAAGGTTGAAGATATTTTTGTTTCAAATATTCCACCATCAGTATCTGTTGGGAGTTCAATAACTATAGAAAGTGAAATCTTGTCAGTATTGAATATTTTTGATAGTAATTCAATTCTCAGAGTTCGTAGATCTGATATTGGTGCTGCTCATACCTCAACTACTATAGTCAATATTTTACCAAATAAATTTACCATTCCAATTAAAACAAGTTATTTCGATTCAACTCTTAATGATGTTGTTTATTTTAATCCAAATCAATCTGTTGGAGTTGGGACAACTGCAGGAATTGGAATCAATTTAACTTATACTGTTGGGGAATATACTCAACAAATTTCAGTTACAACTCAAAATATTTACTTACCGAATCATCCATTCAAAACTGGTCAGCAAGTAACTTTTAATAAAAAATCAGGAACTTCTGCATTAGTAGTATCTAATACCTCAGGAGGTTCTAGTTTTAATTTACCGTTTGTAACTAATAGTGAAACTGTCTATGTAATTAATAAATCAAAAGATTTTATCGGATTAACAACTTCCGTAGGATTAACTACTAACACTGGAGGTCTATTTTTCTTCAGTAATGGTTCAAATAATTATGAGTATTCTTTGGGCAGTAATTATGATCAAGTTATTGGGACTGTAGAGAAAATAAAAACAACAGTTTCTGTTTCAACTTCCCATAATATGCAAAATGGGGATATTGTGAAACTGGAAGTAAAACCAAATATTTCTGTTGGAGTAGGTTCTTCAACATCAGTAAGAGTAAAATATGACCAAAATTCACAAAGATTATTAATTAATCCAGTAGGATTTAATTCTTCAAATATTAATACTACTACTGATACAATAACTATCAATTCTCACCATTTTGAGACTGGTGATAAAGTTCAATACAATTCTACAGATTTAATTGCATCTGGATTAACAACTGGTGGATACTTTGTATATAAAATTGATGATAATAAGATTCAACTGACAGAAACTTTCAAGGACTTGAATCAATCTATTCCAAAAGTTGTTGATATTATTGGTGTGGGAGGAACTAGTCATATTATTAGTCTTATTAATCCAAAACTTGACGTAGTTAAAAATTCGACTTTAAAATTTGATCTTTCGGATCCATCTTTAATTAATTATAAATTGAAATTCTATTATGATCAGAATTTTGATAATGAATTTATTTCTACAGGATTAGATTCTCAATTTAATATATCTGGAGTTGGAACAGTTGGTGTAGGAACTGTATCGACGTATTCACTCAGATACTCCGATGGATTCCCAACTAATCTTTATTACTCTTTCGAAAAAAATGGAGTTATTACTAATCCAGATACTGAAGTAAGAAATTATTCAGAAATTTTCTTTATCGATAGTGTTTATAGTGGATCTCACGTAATTTCAGGTGTTGCTGCAACGACTTTTAATATTTCCTTATATAAAATTCCAGAACAATTATCATATAATCAATCACAATGTGATTTATTGAAATACTCTACCACATCAGAAACTGCAATTGGTGGAGTTAATAATTTACAAATCTTATTTGGAGGATATGCCTACAAAAAAATTCCAAAGTTTGTAGATATTTCTTCCGAAAATGGATTTAACGCCAATATATTATCAATTTCTACTAGTATTGGTAGAATTAATAAAGTTAGAGTTTTGGATCAGGGATTTGAATATTCTTCCGATAAAACTCTCAGACCAGAAGCATATATTTCTCCAATATTATCAATAATAAATTCAAGCACTATTGATAATGTAAATGTATTGGATGGTGGTAAAAATTATTCATCCGCACCAAATTTACTTATATTCAATCCAGATACTTTACAAGTAGTTGATTCTGAATCACTTACCTGCAAAGTATATTCAAATTCAATTTCGGGAGTTGTTATTAACGTAAAATCTTATGGATTGAGTTCAATAAATCATAAAATTATTGCTATTGATAATAGTAATGGAGTTGGAGTTAATTCCGTAACTTCTTCAGTATCTGGTATTGTTACATGTATTCTTTCAACTCCAATTGCTGGATTTTCAACCAGTGTTTTTGAAGTTGGTGATGAAATATTCGTCGAAGGAATTCAGAAAGAAGGAACAAACGGTACTGGATTTAATTCTTCAGATTATAATTACCAGTTCTTTACAGTTACTTCATATCAAAATACCAATCCTGCAAGACTTGAATTTAATATTGCAGGATTAACTACTAATCCAGGATTTGCAAAAACTAATCAAACTGCATTTGCATCAATTATCAATAAGAAAAATTATCCCATATTTGAAGTTGTTCAAAGTTTTTCTACTTTTATAATTGGCGAAAAATTACTTTCGAATACAGGAACTGGATTTTTTGAAAGAGATTTGACCATAAAAGAATCTAGACAAGAATATATTAAAGTTGATGGATTCTATACATTATCTAAAAATGAGGTTATTAAAGGGAAAAATTCTGGAGTATTAGCAACTATAGCAGATATTGTTCCAAATACTGGAAAATTTCAAGTAGATTATTCAATTAGACAGGATTATGGTTGGTTAACTGATAGCGGAAAAATTAATGAAAGTTATCAGGTAACAAGTGATAATGATTATTATCAAAATCTTTCATATTCTGTTAGAAGTTCAATTCAATTTAATGATTTAGTAGATCCAGTAAATCGTTTATTGCATACTGCAGGTTTAAAGAATTTTGCAGATGTTCAAATTGAATCTAGATCCGGTATTGCTTCATATACACAAACTACAAATGACTTAATTGTTCTAGATGTAGTTGAAGAAAAGAGAGTTGATACTATTAATAATTTCGATTTAACCATCGATATCGATACTTATGAAAATAAATCAAAATATCTTAAATTAAAAAATAAAAAACTGACAGATTATATTAGTTGTATTAGTAACAGAGTTTTAATTGTTGATGACGTAAGTAATAGATTTTCCAATAAAGAAAGTTCAAAAGATCCATATGTGGATATTTCTACTCTTGAAGATTCTTATTACAAATATCTTGTTCAGATAATTGATCCTAATAGTTCTTCCCGTCAGTTAACTGAATTGGTAGTTCTTTCTAATGATGATGATGTCTTTACTTTAGAAAAGGGAACACTAACAAATACAGAAATTGAATTAGGGGATTTGATTGGAAGTATCGATACTTTTGATTCAAAATCTTTAAGATTTTTACCTAATGACATATTCGATACTGATTATGATATTAAAGTTCTTCAAAGTAACTTTAATTCAAATATTTCAGGTATTAATACTCAATCGGTAGGATTTGTTAACTTAACCGGATCAAATAGTGTTGTTGGTGTTGGATCTACAGCAACTATTATTTCAATCGAAAAGGATACAGTAGAATCATTATTCGTAAATATACAAATTCTGAACACTGTTACAAATAGGATGAATTATGTTGAATTATTCTTAGATCATGATGGAAATGATACTTACCTTGCAGAGTATTATTTTGATAGTAGTTCTGGTATCACCACTCAATTTATTGGTTCATTTAATCCAGTTATTAATGGATCAAAACTATCCTTAGAATATGCAAATAATGATATAAATTCAATTCTTGTTAGATCTAAAATAGTTGGATTTGGGACAACTTCAATTGGAATTGGTACTTATAGATTTACATCTATAAATCAACCAGATGGTTCTGAAAGAAGTGCTTATTTAACATCCAATTACAATATTTCATCTACAGTATCTGATATTATTGGTATTAATACTGATAATTCGACAAGTGTCAAGTCACTTGTTTATGTCTCTTATGGGCAAACTAGTGCATTACATCAAGTGATGATGATTCAAGATAAATTTGATGTATATACTTTACAATATCCATTTCTTTCTATCGGGAGTACATCTGGAATTGGAACTTTTGGAGGAGAAATAGTAGGATCTAATGCAATACTGAGATTCTACCCAGATTCTTCAATTTCTGCGAATTTACAAATTCAAAGTTATAATGAAGTATTATATACCGAAAATGATTATAATAATGAACCAGAAATCTTGAATTTTGGGACAGCAACTGAAGAAATTATCCTTTCAGCTTTTGATAGTATTAATGGGGATAGATCAAATAAACTCGATTTTGATTTAAACTATGGTGGAATTCCAATCTATAAAAAAATCTTTAATCCATCAGATACTTCAGTTTTGGATACATCAACTGGAATATTTACTATTAAAGATCATTTCTTCAGTAATGCAGAACAATTAGTATATACACCAAAATCATCTTTTATTGGTGTAGGTGAGACTAGTGTTGGAATTGGAGCAACATTAAATTCTTCAGGAATTGTTACTAATCGTTTACCATCTGATGTGTACGCAATTAGTATAAATTCAGATCAATTCCAATTATCAACTAGAAAAGATTATGCTTTAGCGGGCATTTATGTTACATTTACTTCTTTTGGTCAAGGAAATGTTCATGAATTGGAGATGAGTAAGAAACTCGAAAAATCAATTATTTCTATTGATGGTGTAGTACAGAAACCAATAACATTTACACCTATTTCACATAAACTAGAAAATAATGGTGGACAAATCAGCGTTGGTACAACTTATTTTGCATTAAGTGGTATTTCTACATTAAAACCAAAGGATTTGATTAAAATTGATCATGAGTATATGAATATAGTTTCTGTTGGATTAGGAACAACAAGTATTGGTCCAATTTCTGGAATAGGATCTGTACCAATTGTTCAAGTTGAAAGAGGATTTGTTGGATCTTCAGTAACAACTCACACTGATTCTGCAGAAGTTAGAGTTTATAGAGGTTCATTTAATATTGTGGGAAGTAAAATTTATTTTACAGCACCACCTAAAGGTAGTGGTAGAGTGAAGAGAGATTTTTCAAATCTTCCTTTCCCAACTTCAAATTTTGCAGGTAGAGTTTATTTAAGAAATGATTATTCTACTAATGTAATATATGATGATGTAGCAGATCAGTTTACTGGTATTGGACAAACATATACATTAAAAGTACAAGGAATTAATACTACAGGTATTCAAACTGGTAGTGGAGTTTTATTCATTAATGATATTTTCCAAACACCTACTACTACAAATAATTCAGGAAACAATTATGAATTTTTTGGATCTGTTGGTATTTCTAGTGTAGTATTTACTGGTATTACATCCAGCAATGGAAGCATCATTAAAAATGATTTTGATGTTAATCAAAATCAACTCCCAAGAGGTGGAATTATTGTTTCCTTAGGATCTACACCAGGATTGGGTTTTGCACCTCTTGTAGGATCTTCTGTGACCTCTGTAGTGAGTTCTGGATCTATTGTTTCTGTTGGTTTAGGAACAACTGATATTCTTGGTTCTGGTTATAATGGAATTGTTTCTATCGGTGTTACTGAAATTGGTCATATTGGATATGGAGCAACCATTACTGCAACGGTAGGTGCTGGCGGGACTCTTACTTTCAATGTTGTATATGGAGGTACTGGATATACAAATCCAACTATCCAAATTTCATCACCATCATATGAAAATCTTCCTGTTATTGGAGTTTCTAGAAGAGGTATTGGTAATACTACAGATACTGGATCAAATTTATTAATAACTTTAGATGTTGGTGCAAGTTCAACAACTGGAATTGGTTCTACATTATTTGAAGTTTCATCATTCAGTATTTCTAGACCAGGATATGGATTCCAGATTGGCGATGTATTCAAACCTGTAGGTCTAGTAGTAGATAGAAATCTTTCCAATCCAGTAAGTGAATTTGAATTGACGGTTCTTGATACATTTACTGATTCATTCTCATCCTGGCAGTTTGGTGAACTGGATTATATCGATTCAATTAAAAATTTACAAGATGGATCTAGAATTAGATTCCCATTATATTACAATGGACAATTATTGAGTTTTGAAAAAGATTTATCAAATCCAAGTTCTGTAGATATTGATTTGAATTCAGTTCTTCTCATTTTTATTAATGGAGTAATTCAGGAACCTGGATCAGCATATCAGTTCGAAGGTGGTACATCATTTACATTCTCAAATGCACCTATAAATGAAGATGAAATTTCAATTTTCTTCTATAGAGGAACTAGAAACGTAGATAGTGCTAGTGTTAATGTTAATGAATCTGTAAAAATTGGAGATCTTGTTCAGGTATTTAAAAATGATTTGTATACAGAAACTATCACTCAAGATATAAGAAGAATTGATAATATACCAGGATCAGATAAATTAGAAACTAATGTATATACTGGATTAGGAATTGATGAAATTAATTACAGACCATTTAGTTGGACAAAGCAAAAAGTAGATAGTGTAATTAATGGAGACTATGTTTATAAATCTAGAGATTCTATTGAACCACAAATCTACCCGACTGCAAAAATAATTAAAAATATTTCAAATATATCAAATGAAATATTTGTAGATAATGCAAAATTCTTTAATTATGAAGAAGATAATTATTCAACTACTATTAATAATTTCGAAGCTTTGATTGTTCAAGGAACAGATTCAGTATCTGCAGGTATGACTGCTGTAGTTTCTGTTGGAGGAACAATACAATCTCTTGTAATTACTAATAGTGGATCTGGATATATTGGAACAACATTATCTGTTAAAATTTCCTCCCCTCAGCAAATTGGAGTTGGAATTGGTACAATAGCATCTGCATCAGTTTCAATTGTAAACGGGCAAATTGCATATCCAATTACTATTACAAATTCCGGATTTGGATATAGTCGAAATAATCCACCTCAAGTTATTGTAGATAGTCCAAATTTAAATTATGAATTAGTTACAAATATTACTGGTGTTGAGGGTTTCTCTGGAATTATTACTGGTATAACTACGACCACTGGAATATACGGCAATCCTTTAGCATTAAAGTTTTATATTAATACTCCATCACTCGTAGGTCTAGCAACTGGATATCCGGTTTATATTTTCGATACCTTAGTTGGTAATAAAGTAACCTCTATTGATAGTGGAGAATCTTCTATAGTTGGTATTGGTACAACTTGTTTAGATAACATTTATTATATTCATAATTTAATTCCAGATGGATCTAATGCTGAGATTATTACAAATATAAGTTCAACAACTAATGTTTCTGGAATAACAACTAGTGGATCTTTACTAGGTCGATTCTCTTGGGGAAGATTTTATAATTTAAGTAGATCTGCAAATCCAATTTCTATTGGAGTTACCGGATTGACGGTTGATTCTGGATTATCAACATTTGCAAATATTCAAAGAAAGGGATATGGATTGAGAGATACTGGTGCAATAAGAAAGATTGTAGGATAGTATAAATAGAAAAAAAAGTATTAATATGTCGGCAATTGTAACAGATCAGTTTAGAATACTGAATGCAAATAATTTTGTAGAATCTGTTGAGAATCCTGTAAATTCCTATTATATCTTTTTAAGTCTACCGAATCCCACACAAGTTGGATTCGGTAGATCTACCACATGGGATTCTAATACACCAACACCTATTGATAATTTTAATTATCAGAGTCATGTTTATGACACGATGTTATTTGGAAAAAAAGTAACATCATCCAATATTAGAAGGATTGTTAGAAGAATCGATTGGGCAAAAGGTACTCGATATGAAATGTATAGGCAGGATTATAGTGTAACTTCACCTTCTCCTATTACACAATCATCTAGACTGTATGATTCTAATTATTATGTAATGAACTCCGATTATAAAGTTTATATTTGCATTAGTAATGGATCATCTGGTTCAAACTCAGTAGGAAATGCTTCACAGGATGAACCAACATTTACAGACTTAGAACCTTCAAAGGCAGGTGAAAGTGGAGATGGATATATTTGGAAATACCTTTTTACTGTTACTCCCGGAGATATCGTAAAATTCGACTCTACTGAATATGTAAGTGTTCCTAATGATTGGTCAATTTCAACAAACGCACAAATACAAGCAGTTAGAGAAAATGGAGACTCTAGTATTAATAATAATCAAATAAAAAAGGTTTATATTGATAGTAGTGGTTCTAATTATTCAAATGGTCTTGGACAAGAAGTAAATATTCTTGGGGATGGGCAAGGAGCAAAAGTATTAATCGATGTTGTTAGTGGGAAAGTTGTTGATACGACAGTTTCATCTGGTGGAAGTGGTTACAGTTATGGAATTGTGGATTTGGGATCTATTAATGCTTCTGCAACAGGATCTTTTGCCGAACTAATTCCAATTATTCCACCATCAAAGGGTCATGGATTTGATATATACAAAGAATTAGGAACAGACAAAGTTCTTCTCTATGCAAGATTTGATGATTCAACAAAAGATTTTCCAATTGACACCAAATTTGCTCAAGTTGGAATTGTAAAAAATCCGACTTCAATTGGATCTACTGCTACATTTACTGATAGTCAATTTTCTTCAGTATATTCACTCAAATTTTCAACAATAAGTGGTACACCTACAATTGGTGAAAAAATAATTCAAACGGTTTCCGGAGGAAGAGCAACAGGATATGTTTCTTCTTATGATGTAGAAACAAAAGTTCTTAAATATATTCAAGATAGATCCTTATATTTCAATCAAACAACTTTAGATCAAACTGATTATATCGGAATTTCTACATCATCTAAAGTTTTTTCATTCCAATCATCAGCAAATCCGGTAAATGGATCCAGTTCCGGATTTTCTGCTTCTGTTGATACTTCATTTAGTGGAATTAGCACTAATCCAACTGGAAATAGGGTAATTAATCTAAGTGTAAATTTTACAAATGGATTAGCGAGTCCTGAGATAAATAAAAGATCGGGAGAGATTATTTACTTGGATAATCGTCCAACAATCTCAAGAAATACTCGCCAAAAAGAAGACGTTAAAATTATCCTGGAATTCTAGAAAATGCCACAAAAAACTAATCTTAATATAAGTCCATATTATGATGATTTTAACATTGACAAGAATTTTTATAAAGTTCTTTTTAAACCAGGATACCCTGTACAAGCAAGAGAATTAACTACATTACAATCGATTCTACAAAATCAAATAGAATCTTTTGGTAGTCATATATTTAAAGAAGGATCCATGGTAATTCCAGGATCTATTACTTATGATGGAGATTATTTTTCAGTTAAAATTAATCAAGATCATTTAGGTATTGATGTTTCATTATATCTCTCCAAATTAGTAGGAAAAAGAGTAAAAGGTCAGAATACCGGAATTGTTGCGGTTGTTACTAAGTATAGTATTCCTCCAAATGATAATGTTGAGGAAATAACCCTATATGTTAAATATTTGGATTCTGGGGAAGATTTAGAAATATCCCAATTTCAAGATGGAGAACTTTTAATTGTTCAAGAGAACTTAACTTACGGAAATACAACTATTAATTCTGGAGATACTGTATGCACAGTATTTGATACTAATGCTACTGCTGTTGGATCTGCGGTTGGTTTAAGTAAAGGTGTATATTTCATTAGAGGAACCTTTGTAGATGTTCCATCATCATTAATAGTTCTAGATGCATATTCAAATACTACATCATATAGAGTAGGTTTAAATATTTTTGAAGAAATTATTACATCTGATGATGATTCGAGTTTAACTGATAATGCTAGAGGATTTTCTAATTACGCTGCACCTGGTGCAGACAGATTTAAAATTAGTACAATTCTAGCTAAAAAATCTTTAAATGATTTTGATGACAAAAATTTCGTAGAACTTATCAGAATTGATAATGGAGAAATTAAAAAACTTCAGGATAAATCTGTATATTCTACAATTAAAGATTATTTTGCAAAAAGAACTTTTGAAGAATCTGGAAATTATTCGGTAGATAAGTTTGAACTCGATGTTCTAAATTCTTTAAATGATGGAATTTCTAATGAAGGAATTTATTTAGAAAATCAAAAAACTGAACAAGGAAATACTCCTTCAGATAATTTGATGTGTGTTAAAATATCTCCAGGCAGAGCATATGTAAGAGGGTTTGATATTGGTTCTCAAAGTTTAACAATTATTGACGTAGAAAAACCAAGAGATACTGAAACGATAAGTACATCACTTGTTCCCTTTGAAATGGGGAATCTTCTTAGAGTCAATAACGTAGTTGGAACTCCATTTGTTGGTATTAATACAAGTGGAAATGTTGTAGAATTTTATAATCAAAGAAGAAATTCCACTTCAGCAGGAACAGGAACTTTAATTGGTAAGGGTAGAATATATTCATTTAGTGTTACTGATGCAGCATATACCGGAGCAACAACTGAATGGGATTTATACTTATTTGATGTTCAGACATATACTGTTTTAACTTTAAATGAAGCATTAAATGCTACCCAATGTCCAGCAACTTCATATATTAGAGGGTTGAGTAGTGGTGCCTCTGGATATGTTGTAACTGCAGCAAATTCCACATCCTTAACTTTAAGTCAAACTTCTGGTCAATTTATTGTCGGAGAACAAATATTAATTAATGAGAGTTTATTAAATTCAAGATCTATCAATAGTTTTTTCTCATATGGGACTGAAGATATAAAATCAGTTTATCAAGATTCGACAGCACTCACTCCACAACTCAAAACTGATTTTGTTGCCGATAGTGTAATTTACAGAAAAATTGCTCAAGGATTTAGTGTTGCAGATAGGATAACAATAACATCGGCAGGTATTGCTACTTGCGCCGGAAAATCATTCTCAAGAATTAAAACCAATTCAATTATAAGATATCAAAAATCTGGATTTGTAACTGAAACTTTCAATAGAGTTGTCTCAATTTCGGGTGATGGAAATCAAATGGTTCTTGGAACTGTTCCAAATGTATCTGGAATATGTGATGGAGCACTACCTCTCTCAACTGAAAATGCAACATTTAGTATTGGATATCCTGAAATTAAAAATCAGGATAAAGCAACGCTTTATACTCCTTTAAATGCTAAAAATATATCATCTGTAGATTTATCTGGAGCAAATCTTTTAGTTACAACTCAGGTTAGAGAACTAACAACTGATTCTAATGGTGGATTAACTGTCAATGTTAGTAATACTGGAATTACTAGTGCATTTTTTGAGGCATTTGACTCTGAAAGATATTCAATTTTTTATTCAGATTCCTCTATAGAAGATTTAACTTCTGATCAAGTTGTAATAAATGGAAATGGTACAAATATTACATTTACTGGATTAAAAACCAGTCAAACTTCTAACGTAACATTAAATGCAACATTACGAAAAAATATAGTACAGAATAAATCTAAAGTTTTTGTTAGAAGTGAAAAATTAGTCGTTACTAAAACAAACACTGGTTTTTCCACATCAATTAGTGGACTTACAACAAGTCAATATTATGGATTAAGAGTAGAAGATCCAGAAATTTCATTAAATTTACCCGATGTAGTTGAAGTTCTTGCAGTTTACGAATCTTTAAATAATTCACAACCAATTTTAGATAAATTAACTTTTGTTTCTGGATTAAATTTAGACACAAATTCCATTCTGGGTGAAAGGATTATTGGAGCAAAGAGTGGTTCAATTGCTCAATTAGTTACCCGAACATCTTCTACAGAAATAGAAATAGTATACTTAAATTCTAGAAAATTTGAATCTGGGGAAACCGTAACATTTGAAGAATCTAAAATTATTTCAAATATTCAGGTCATTACTTTAGGTAGTTACTTAGATATTAGCAAAAGATTTAATTTAGATAAGGGGCAAAAAGATCAATATTATGATTACTCTAAAATTGTTAGATCTTCAGAATCTCCTTCACCTTCCAAACAATTATTAATAATCTTTAATTATTATGATATTCCTACAAATGATCTTGGGGATATTATTACAGTAAATTCATATGGCGATGAAAGATATAATGGGGACGTACCAATCTTAACAAATGGTTTAAGATCTTCTGATACTTTAGATTTTAGACCGAGAGTTGTTAAATTCACTTCAACTACAAGTTCTCCTTTTGATTTTGGAAGTAGGAGTTTTGTAAACCTACCATCCACTTATATAATAACTCCCGATGAAAGTTCATTTATTGGATATAGTTATTATTTACCAAGAATTGATAAAGTAGTTTTAAATAAACTTGGAGAATTTTCAGTCATTAAAGGTGTCTCTGCTGATAGTCCAAAAACACCTTTAAATATCGAAGAGGCAATGGAAATTGCTACTATCAATCTTCCTGCTTATCTTTACAATCCAAATGATGCAATTATCACACTAGTTGATAATAGAAGATACACAATGCGTGATATTGGTAAATTAGAAGATAGAATTGAAAATCTTGAAATTGTATCTTCACTTTCCCTTTTAGAGTTAAACACCAAAACTTTACAAATTCAGGATGCTGATGGACTATCCAGATTTAAGAGTGGATTTTTTGTAGATGACTTTAAAAATACTGATCTGATCGATAAGGAAAATACTGATGTTAAATGTGATGTTGATATTGAAAATAATGAATTAATTAGTCCTGTAGATTTCTGGTCACTTAAAGCTCAACTTGCTTTAAATCCATCTATCAATACAGATACTGTCGATTTTTCAGAAAATCTTCAATTACTGGATCCAAATGTAAGAAAAACTGGAGATCTTGTAACTTTAAATTATGAAGAAACTAAATGGATTGAACAACCACTAGCATCGGAAGTGGAAAATGTTAATCCATTTAATGTAATTGAGTATTCTGGGCAAATTTTATTAAATCCTGCTTCGGATAATTGGGTTCGTAACATCTATATTGAAAATAGAAGAACGATTACTGATGGTCAAATGGATGGTAGAAGTTATGATTATGTTGAAACTGTTAAGGTAACAACATCAGTTGATCCTTATATGAGATCCAGAAATATTGAATTTAGATCTGGAGGGTTAAAACCATTAACTCAACATTATGCCTTCATCGATGATATAAGTTCAATTGATATTATACCAAAACTTATTGAAATCAATATGTCTTCTGGATTATTCCAGGTAGGAGAAGAAGTGTTTGGTTTTGTTGGAGGAACAAAAATTCTTTCTTGTAGAATTGCTCGTCCAGATCACAAATCTGGACCTTATGCAAATCCATCAGTAAGATATAATGCAAATCCATATTCAAGAGGAAATACTTTACCTACATCATATTCGGCATCATCGACAGTTTTAAATATTGATACATTCTCTCTTGCAGAAGAATCAGTTACTAAATATGGAGGATTTATTCAAGTTGGAATGCAACTTGTTGGTAAAACTAGTGGAGCAGTTGCTAATGTTGGTGATTTAAGATTGGTAACAGATACATTTGGCGATTTACTTGGATCATTCTTTATTAGAAATCCAAATCAATCTCCACCTCCTCTAGTTAGACTAAAAACTGGACAAAGAGTATTTAAGTTAAATGCTAGTTCAACAAATACAAATCCAATTCCAGGAAGCACTACTTTTGGAAGTAATGCTCAAACTAGTTACAGTGCAAGTGGAGTTATTCAGACTCAGATTACAAATATTGTAGAAGTAAGAAATCCACCACCACCGCCACCTCCTGGACGTGGAGGAAAGGATCCATTAGCACAATCTTTTACTGTAGATGAAACAGGAGCATTCTTAACATCCGCAGATGTTTATTTTGCATCTAAAGATCCTAATGAAAAACTTTATGTCGAATTAAGAACTGTAGAATTAGGAACTCCTACTAATGCGTTAGTACAAGATTATGCAAGAGTTATTCTTGAACCTGATGATATTAATGTTTCAAATGACTCATCAGTACCTACAAGAATTACTTTTCCATCCCCAGTATATTTACAACCTAGAACTGAATATGCTTTAGTATTTTTAGCACCAACTTCTGATAAGTATGAGATGTGGGTTGGAACTATGGGTCAAAAGACGATAGAAACCCAAGATCTTCCCTTTGCCGAAAGTGTTGTTGTAACTAAACAATATAGTGGAGGAAGTCTATTTAAATCTCAAAATGGTACTATTTGGACAGCAAGTCAATATCAAGACTTAAAATTCAAACTATACAAAGCAAACTTTACTAGTTCTTCTGGTGATGTAGTTTTCTATAATCCACCATTAAGAGTAGAAGAATCTACAATTCAACCACTAAGAGATAATGCAGTCAAGACTCTTCCAAGAAAACTGAGAGTTGGTATTACAACAACTACAACTATGAATTCTATCCTTACAACAGGAAGAAAGGTTAGTGATGGCACTGTTAATGCTGGTCCTACAGGATTTATTGAAAAAATTGGTGGTCCAGTAGCAACAGTTTCGATTGCTAATACTGGAATTGGATATTCAACTGGATCTTATTCTTCAGTACCATTATATCCGATTACAGGATCTGGGCAAGGTGCAACATTAAATATTGTAGTTAATTCATCTGGTTTTGTTAGCAGTGTTTCAATAGTTAATACTGGTAATGGTTATACTGTTGGTGATGTACTGGGTATTACAACTTCGAATGTAACTAAAGGTAGAGATGGAATAATTTCAGTATCAACAATTAATGGAATTGATACTTTATATCTCACTAATGTTCAAGGTGAACAATTCACTTCCGGACATGATTTGATCTACTTCGATGGATCAACAGGTGTAGCAGTAGCAAATACTGATATTAGAGGAACTTCATCAGTTATTGATCCATTATATTCTGGAAATGTCTTTGAAGTTACTCAATATAATCACGGAATGCAAGCTTCAAATAATCTGGTAGAAATTAAAAATATTTTACCAGATTCTCCACCTGTAGTGTTAACTTCCCCTCTTAATATCAATTCCACTTCTATCTCCTTAGCAAGCACAGTATCATTTGCAACATTTGAAGGAATTTCAACTTCTAAAGGTTATATTAAAGTCAATAATGAAATTATCTATTACGATAGTATTGGATCAGGTATTCTTGGAATTAGTACTAGGGGTGTTGATGGAACACTAATAACAAACCATGTTTCTGGTAGTATTGCATATAAGTATGAATTAAATGGCGTTTCACTGACAAAAATTAATACTACTCATAATATGGCATCGATAAATAATGCCCAATTGCAAAATATTAAGGAGTTTGATAAGTATTATTTGGCATTTGATAGACAACCTGAAAGATCTGCTGGAGATGATCAACTCAGTTTTGCTGATGAAAAATTTGCAGGAAGTTTCCTAGATGCCGAAAATGCTCCTTCAGCATCGCAAAATTATCAATTTAATTCCATAGTTCCACAATTTAATATCATAACTCCAGGACAAAATACTACAGTTTCTGCTCAAATGATAACAGTTTCTGGAACAAGTGCTGGTGGAAATGAATCTTCCTTTATTAATCAAGGTTCTGATGCAATTGAAATTAATAAGGTTAATTTCACAACTACTCCCAGATTAGTATGTTCAGAAATAAATGAAATTGCAAGGTTATCAAATAGTAAATCTCTAACGTTAAAAGTTAGAATGAATTCTGATGATCCAAATTTATCTCCAGTTTTAGATCTACAAAATGCCTTTATGATTCTTGGAAGAAATAAGGTCAATAACCCGGTTAAAAACTATGCATTTGATGGAAGAGTTAATTTAACTTCTGGAGATCCACATAGTTCAGTCTATATTTCCAAAAAAGTTGATCTTGCTCAACCAGCAACTTCGTTGAAAGTATTAGTTTCTTCATATAGATCATCTTTCTCTGATTTTAGAGTTCTCTATAAATTGTTTAAATCCGATTCCAGTGAAATTGATCAATCTTTCATATTATTCCCTGGATATGATAATTTAATTGATACTAATGGTGATGGTTATGGAGATAAAGTAATTAATTCCGCATTAAATAGTGGAAGATCTGATTCTTTTGTAAGAGCAAGTAGAGATAATGAATTTCTAGAATATCAATTTACTGCTGATGAACTAGATCAATTTACCGGATTCCAAATTAAAATCGTAATGAGTTCAACTAATGAATCGTTTGCTCCTAAATTTAAAGATCTTCGTATAATTGCTTTAGCATAATGATACCAATTGAAGGTGATAAAAATTTATTCAGAGATGAAAATTCAGGTGCTGTTGTAAATTATGACACATTTGGATATACCCAATATATTAAAATGAGAAGTGAAAAGAAAAAGCAAAAAGATGAAATTGATAAAATGAAAGAAGATATTAGTGAAATTAAAATATTATTGAGGGAGTTAATTAATGGATCCAAATGAAATTGAACTGGAGACTATTGATAAATTATTTGAATATGAAAAACATTCCAGATTCATCGATGAATTAGAATTTGAGCAACTTAAAAACTTTGCTAAGATATATTGCAAATTATATCTTAGACAACAAGAGGTTGTTAAAACTATTGGAATCTCTTGAATATAAATATATTTTAGATCCTGAAAATCCTTTTTATAGATGGCAGAGATTAAAGTTAGGGTAGGGCAACAAAACGCTGTTAAAGTTGTATCTTCGCTGGCTGGAGCTCAAGGTTTAGCTTTAAGTGAACTAACTGATGTCAATATTAATAATCCACTCGATGGAATGGTTCTTGTATATAATGGATCCACTAAAAAATGGGATGCTACATTAACATTAACACCTGGAAGCACACAGAATTTAGACATCAACGGGGGAAATTTCTAAAATGGCAAGTATTATCAGGATCAAAAGATCTGCTGGAACAAATAAACCTGCCAGTCTAAATTGGGGTGAACTAGCATATGTAACTGGCATTGGTAGTTACGGCGGAACAAATCAATACAAGGACAGAATGTTCTTGGGTGACGATGGTAATAATGTAAATCCAGTTGGTGGTTACTATTATACCTCAATGATGGAGCACCAACCTGGTGCTATTGATGGGGTAACAAATACCCGAAATCAAGATGGTGGAATTGTTGTCATTCTCGATAATAATAGAAAAGTCGATCAGTGGAATGTTGATAACTTACGTTTAGATCTTAACACTTTATCATCTACGAATACTGATGGAGATATTATTTTCAATCCCAATGGGACTGGAGAAATTAATATTGTCGATGATACTTATTTAAGTTTTGGTGATAATAAAGATGTAAAATTTAGATATGATGAGGCAACTGATAATAGATTTGAGATTGAAGGTGCTGATTGGGCATTTGCTGATGGAGTTGCAATTAATATTGGAGATGTAACTCAATCCAATACCAAAGATAACGGTGCCTTAGTTGTTGAAGGTGGTGTTGGTATCGAGAAGAACCTTAATGTAGGTGGAACTCTAAATGTTGTCGGCGTAGTAACTGTAACTGGTGGAGCAGTTATAGACAACATAAAGATTAAAGATAATGTAATCTCAACATTACCAGGATATGGAAATGTTCTTTATATTGATCCATATCCAGATGGACTAAGTAATGATGGAACTGTTGTAGTTAAAGGAAATTTACAAGTTGATGGAACTACAACTTCAGTCAACTCTACTGAAGTTTCAATTAATGATCCAATTATAACTTTAGGTGATGTTACAAGTGTTCGCACTGTAATGTCACCAGTTGTTATTGGTGTTAGCACTATTACTTTAGATTCTGTAATAGGAATTAATACCGGAGACATTATTCAAGGTAGTGCATCCCTACCAAATGCGGGCATTACTACCATTACTGGTTATGATACTATAACCAAAATAATTACTATTAATGGTGCTACAACTGCAGGTATTTCTACTGGTGTTCAATTAACAGTTACTCACGCATACGATACAAATACTGATCGCGGTATTGCATTCAATTATAATACTGGTTCGGGAATTGTAGACAATAAAAGTGGATTTTTTGGTTATATTGATGGAAGTAATGTTGGTAGTAGTTCAACTATTAGAGCATGGACATATATTCCAGATGCAACTATTTCAAATAGTGTTGTAACTGGAACTAGAGGTTTCATTGATATTAAAGGAATTTATTATCAAACTGGAGACTACAGCACTAACGGTGTAGTATACTTTGATGTTAATGGATTACAAACTTCAACTAATGATCCAGCATCACCAACAATAACTTCAAAGCAAGTATTGACTGCGATTACTGAAATTACTCTGACTTTTGGTAGTTCCGTAACAGTAAGTCAAGGTGATTTAATTCTTCAAGAGACTAGTGGTGCTTATGGTGTTGTAAAAACTGGAGTAACTGCATCAACTATTACATTAGTTGGAGTTGAAGGGACATTTACTAATACATATAATTTATTAAAAAATAGTATTAGCATGGTAATAATTCCAACAACTGTTAATACCATATATACTAATAAACCAACTTGGACATCAACTTTAGATGGAGGAACCTTCTAATTTATGCAACAAAATAATGGTGAAGTTGATATTAATGTATTAGTTACTTTATATCATAGAAAAATTTCTCAATTAACCAATGACAATGTTCTTTTAGAAGCAAAACTTCAGACTTTATCGAAAGATTTTAATGAGGAAAAGACTACTCTATTAGAAACTAATCTTGAACTTCAAGAAAAATATGATGCACTTGTAAAGAAAAAACAGGAATCATAAAATGTCACAACCAGCATCCAGACAACAACTCATAGATTACTGTCTAAGGCGTCTAGGTGCCCCTGTGTTGGAAATTAACGTAGATGATGACCAAGTGGACGATTTGGTTGATGACGCCCTACAGTACTTCCAAGAACGCCACTTTGATGGTGTTGAAAGAATGTACTTAAAATATAGAATTACCGAAGAAGATATTGAGCGAGGATCTGCACCATCCCCAAATGGTCCAGGAATTACGACTACTACTGCAACATCAACTACAGGTCTATCCTTCAATTGGTATGAATCTGGAAATTATATACAAGTTCCAGATTCGATAATTGGTATCGAAAAAGTATTTAAGTTTGATACTAGTTCCATTTCTGGAGGAATGTTTAGTATTAAATATCAATTATTCTTAAATGATCTTTACTACTTCAACTCTGTTGAACTTTTACAGTATGCAATGGTAAAAAGTTATTTGGAAGATATTGATTTCCTTTTAACTACTGATAAGCAATTAAGATTTAATAAGAGACAAGGTAGGTTATATCTTGATATTGATTGGGGAGCACAAAATGAAGGAAATTTTCTAGTTCTTGATTGTTACAGAGCATTAAATCCAAATGACTTTAATAAAGTTTGGAATGATAGTTTCATCAAAAAATATTTAACCTCATTAATAAAAAGACAATGGGGGCAAAATCTTATTAAATTTAGAGGAGTCAAACTTCCTGGAGGAATTGAACTTAATGGAAGAGAAATATATGAAGATGCTGAAAAAGAACTAGAACAACTTAAGCAAGTAATGGCATTAGAGCACGAACTTCCTCCGTATGATTTTATTGGATAATGGCATTAAATCCCTTCTTCCTACAAGGATCACCAAGCGAACAGCGACTTGTTCAAGATTTAATTAATGAACAGTTGAAAATTTATGGTGTAGAGGTAACATACATTCCTAGAAAGTTTGTAAGAAAACAAACTATAATTGAAGAAATTCAATCTTCTAAATTTGATGATAATTATGCTATTGAAGCGTATGTCCAAACTTATGAAGGATATAGTGGGGCAGGAGATATCTTAACTAAATTTGGAATGAGTTTGAGAGATGAACTAACTATTATTATTTCGAAAGAAAGATTTGAAGACTTCATTTCCCCATTTTTGGCGGCAGATGAAGGTGGAGAAGAAATAACATTATCAACTAGACCAAGAGAAGGTGATTTAGTATATTTTCCGCTTGGACAAAGAATATTTGAAGTTAAATTTGTAGAGCACGAACAACCATTTTATCAACTAGGTAAAAATTATGTTTACGAAATAAAATGTGAACTATTTGAATATGAAGATGAAGTTATTGATACTACTATTGAAGAAATTGATACTCAAGTTCAAGATCAGGGATATATTAGCACTTTATTATTGACCGGAGTTGGAAGAACAGCAACTGCAACAGCAACTATTGGAACTGGATATATTCGTAAAATATTCTTAAATAATGATGGATATGGGTATAGTACAGCACCTATAGTTTCAATTTCAACATCACCAACAGGAAATCCAAATAATGATGCCTTTGGTATCGCAAGAATAACCAATAAGGGTGGAAGTTTTTCAGTAAGGGATATTATTTTAGGAAATTCTGGTATTGGATACACAACTCCACCTATCATAACAATTTCTGGTGGTGGAGGAGTTGGTGCTTCTGCAACCTGTTCAATAGAAACTCAAAGTAATGGTATTATTAAATTTATCATTACTGACGGTGGAGTTGGATATACTACAGTTCCAGTAGTAAATATAAATGGATCTATTAGTATTGGACAAACTGCTGTCGGTATTGCTTCACTTGGATTGAATCAAAATATTTCAGCAATAAACATATCTAATTCTGGAATTGGATATACTATAACCCCAACAGTTACCATAAACAATCCATCAATTTTAACTGGTGTAGGAAATTATCAGTTTAATGAAATTATTATTGGATCAAATTCTCAAACTAGAGCGAGAGTTAAAGAATGGGATTTTGATACTAAAATTCTTAAAGTTTCTTTTGTAGGAATTGCTGCAACCACGCCAGGATTTTTTGCTGGAGAAATTATTGTTGGATCAGCATCATCCGCAAGATATTCAGTGGTTTCATATAACCAAATGGATCTTTATGATAAATACAGTCAAAATAATGAAATTGAAGGAGAAGGAGATCTTATTGTTGATTTTTCAGAGTCAAATCCATTTGGTAGTTTTTAATGTTAGATACTTACTATTATCACGAAATTATTCGCAGAACAGTTATTTCGTTCGGAAATTTATTTAATCAAATTCATATTAGACACAAAAATTCTGGTGATACTAGTATTAGTGATATTCAAGTTCCACTAGCATATGGTCCAACACAAAAATTTCTTGCAAGAATAGAGCAACAACCAGAGTTAAATAAACCTGTTGCAATGACACTTCCTAGAATGTCGTTTGAGATGACATCTATTCAATATGATGCTACTCGAAAAGCAAGTGTAACTCAAACATTCAAAGCACACGGGCAAGATGGTTCTATTAAAAAAGTCTTTATGCCTGTTCCATATAATATTGGATTTGAATTGAACTTAATGACCAAACTTCAAGATGATGCTTTACAAGTAGTAGAACAAATATTACCATTTTTTCAACCAGCATTCACAATGACAATTAATCTTGTCGATTCTATTGGAGAAAAGAGAGATGTCCCAGTAGTTCTTGATAGTGTTTCATTTCAAGATGATTATGAAGGAGATTTTTCAACTCGTAGAATATTAATTTACACATTTCAATTTACAGCAAAAACATACTTGTTTGGTCCCATTTCCGATACTACTGATGGACTTATTCGTAAGGTTCAGGTTGATCTTTATAGTGGAACAGATACTTCTATTGCGAAGAGAGAAGTGAGATATACCGTAACACCAGATCCAATTGATGCAAATCCTGGAGATGATTTCGGATTTAATGAAAATTGGGAATTCTTTGATGATTCTAAAACTTACAGTCCAACTCAACAGATAGATATTTAATTATGAAAAATAATTATGGAGATCTCGATAATGCTCTTAATATTGAGAGTAAAATTATAGAAGTTGAAAAAACTCCCACAGAAATTGAAATTTTAGTATCAAAACCAGATGATATTAAGAAGGATTATGAATATACAAGAGCAAATCTTTACTCACTAATTGAGAAGGGTCAAGAGGCAATTAATGGAATTATGGAACTTGCTGGTGATGGGGGAAGTCCTAGAGCCTATGAAGTTGCTGGACAGTTAATTAAAAGTGTTGCTGATACTACAGATAAGTTAATTGATTTACAGAAGAAATTAAAGGATGTTGAGGAAGATACTTCAAGTAGATCACCAAGTAGTGTTACAAATAATGCAGTTTTTGTGGGATCAACTTCCGAACTTTCGAAACTACTTAAACAAGGTTTTCTAAATAATAAAGAATAGTATTTTTCTAAAGTGCATAAATTAAAATCTCACCAAACAGTTGAAAATATTGCAAAGAAGCATCGAATGGATGTTTCCTTTGTTAGAAATCAACTTAGAATGGGTATTGCTATTGAAAAGGAACATACTAAAGATAAAGATCTTGCTACTGATATTGCTCTTCAACATCTCGATGAGTTTCCAGATTATTATACTAAGTTGAAAAAAATGGAGTCTGATGCTAAGAAAGAACATAAAAAGTTTAAAGATGTAAAAATAACTGAAGAGGGTCTTCGTGATTGGTATAGAAGTAAATCAAAAGATGGAAAACCTGGTTGGGTAAATGTAGTTACGGGAGGAACCTGTGCAAGTGATGAACCTGGAGAAGGTGTTCCTAAGTGCGTTTCTTCGGCAAAAAGAGAAAGTATGACTAAAGCGCAAAGATTATCTGCGGCAAGAAGAAAGAAAGCAGCGGATCCTGCACAACAAGAAAAATCAGGTGCTGCAAAACCAACTTATGTTTCCACCGATAAACAAGAAAATAAAATGAACGAAGAAAAGGATATCAAAGGAAAGGGAAGTGGTAAAAAAGATGCCTGTTATACTAAAGTAAAGTCAAGGTATGATGTATGGCCCTCTGCCTATGCCTCCGGTGCTCTTGTAAAATGTCGCAAAGTTGGTGCTGCTAATTGGGGAAATAAATCAGAATCAGTAAATTTGTCATCAAATGATCCTCTCTCAGAACAAATGGGTATGGTGCGTTACTGTCCCAAATGTGAGAAAGATGAGACTAGAGAAGAATGTAGGTATGGTCCCAAATATTGGGATATGTTCTCAGTTCCTTCAAGTTTATCACCAAATCAATTAAAATATAATACAACTAGACCTCATCCGGCAAATGAGTCTAAAGAAACAGATCACGAATACTCGATGGCGCGTTCGGAAATTTCTACAATTATTTCTGCGGCAAAACGATTAAGGAATAAACTAAAGGGTGAAGGAAATATTGAAGCGTGGGTTCAATCGAAAATTACAAAAGCAGCAGATTATATTGATGCTGCAGCAGATTACTTGGAAAGTGGAGAACACGATGTAGTAGATGAGGCGTGTTGGGTTGGATATAAGCAAGTTGGAATGAAAAAGAAAGGTAAAAAAATGGTTCCAAATTGTGTTAAGGAATCAGTATCAATTGAAGATTCAAATGGAAACCATTATGCACAATTTATTGATATTATTAAACC
>Ga0105096_10000038_pt1 | contig 27051 bp, 56 predicted proteins | sample PPLLak3cmMay2015_FD_87036 | JGI IMG/M metagenome (GOLD analysis project Ga0105096, IMG submission 87036) | Freshwater sediment microbial communities from Prairie Pothole Lake near Jamestown, North Dakota, USA - PPLs Lake P7 Core (1) Depth... | ecosystem: Environmental > Aquatic > Freshwater >... | reverse complement strand
TTAGCCCAGAAAGAGGTACATTGAAGACCTACGTTGAAATCGATAAATGCAAGGACGTCTTCACCATATTCAAGCGGTAGTTCTTCATCATCTTGAGGACCATCTTCGTTAGCCCATACGGGATCGTCAAAATCCTCAAGCTCGTCTGTAACATGTGTCTTACGATCAAAGCAATAGAATACATTATTACCAGAATCAGCAAATGATGCTTCATATTCTCTTGCAAAAACAATAGGGTCGATATTGTGTTTAATACGTTCTACTTCATCTGGATCAATCAAAGGAGATTGTGTATAATCATAATGATAAGAACCCCACAATGGGTCTGTTTCAGTAAAATGAAACATCTTGTGAAAGTAGTTATATCCTTCAGGTGTACCAATAACAAGACCACGACCAGGTGATCTTGCCTTATATAATTGTTGTCTCTGAGGAGACCAACGAGTTACAATACAAGGTTGAATAATACCTTCCCAAGCTTCTTGAGGCGTAATTCCTTTTACACAAGAAGAAGGTTCGTCCCATACAACAAAGTAATAGCCTTTACCTCTCATGCGCTCTACAGCTTCATATGAGATTAAGTGTAATTCAACATTCTTAGGAAATAAGAATCTACCTAAATCTCTCGAAGACTTGACAGCAAACGACTCTAATCCAATATCATAAGCTAACATTGGATAGTAAATGTCTGTTACTTGGTCATGCGTAGGTGCAATAATCGCTACACGTTTATTAGGTACACGCCAGTCTAATTCTAAAAGTTCAAAGACAGCAGTAGCAGCACATACACCAGCATCAAAAGACTTACCCCAACCACGAGAGCAACAAACAGTAATAAAGCGATGTATCTTATTGACGAATAAGTCTTCATAAACTTCTGATTGTCCAGGGTGTAAATTAATCGACATCTGTGATCTCACTATCACTATTATCGTTAATGGTGAATACTTCACCTTTCTTAGTCAGATTGACAACAAGTTTAGCTGGTCTATTTAAGTTTACATCTAGTGTCTCAGGGACACGTCCATAGCCATAGCGCATAAGTTCAGATGCGATACTTTGCATACGTTCATAAACACGCATATGAGCATCAGCGGAGTAATTACGTACTTTACCCTCGCTGTTTAATGGGACAACTTCACAGCTACGTACTTGTTCATGCCATAAAAGTTCTTTCTCTAAGCGTCTATACTGTTCTACTAACTCTTCAATAGGGTCAAAACGTAACATACGTAAAACATTTACACTTCTTACACCACCACCTTGATAACGTGGTGCAGAAAATGTCTCTGGAGTACCAGCGACAGAATTAGCCTTAGTAAGAGGAGTAGGGAGATTTCCTGAAGCAATCGCACCAGCCTCATGGAGCTCTGTTCTCTTTACCTTGACCCATTTTTTCTTATCGTGGTCGAATCGACTAACATAATCAGCATCCATGAAAACGTTTCCTCGCATATAGAAAATTTTGCAAATTTTTGCTTTTTAATTGTATCCCAGGACTATCTTTAAGATATCCCAATTAGATCCCAAATAACGTTCTTTAGCTTTTAAAGATATTAACATTTGATTTGTTATTCTTTAGTTCATTAATTTAACATCTTCTTAATCATTATTTTTATTTTTATATTAATATTATATCTTTATTATTACTTATATTAAGATATATCTATTAGTATATGTATATAGATAAACATAAACATGCTGAGTCATAGGGATGTCTTAGGGATTTCTTAATAACCGGGGAGGGCCGTCTATACGTTAATTTAACAGTGTGCCCTAATAAATATGCACAATAATTTCATTCATTAGAATGTTCTAAATAACCCTTTAGACCACCTTCTAATAAATTTAAAAACTCTCTTTCGTTTACTGCGAAAAGTTGTGATTCTGCTTCTTCTTTTGTGTCAGCATATATGCCGTGGAATGTTGCAATCCGAGAATACTTGTGTGCATAGAATACACGTTTAGTCCCTGGTTTTGTAAGTAATATTTGTGGTGTATTCAATCTCTTCATACCTGTCTCAGTCCAAACTGTCATATCACCTTCAAGAATAACTAAAAAATTTTCTCTAATATGCATCTTACCAACAATAATCATATCTTCAGGAATTTCAATTTCTCTAGAATATAGTCCATCACAAAAACGATGTGTTGTAGGGTAATCAGTAATAACACCAGGTATTAAGTTAATAAAATCTTCTAAAGCTTTTATTTGTTCATAACTAGGTGTTGGTGTTAATATTTCTGCCAGTTTTGTACAACTGTCCTTATATAGAACAACACTGTTCTCTGTCATTACATTACCTCATCTGCGGTAATCTGATTATCAATATGAATACGCCAGAAAGGATCCATTCTTAATAATCCTACAATTCGTCTTGTAGAATTCTTCTCATCCCATGATGAATGTAATAGGATTTTATTATTAAAAGGTTTTAATCCTCTTATACATTCGGCATCATATACATATCTCCAATCCTTAATATTATTTTCTACAGCAAATGTTTCTGCTAGTTTTCTTGTTGCTGCTACAATCATGCAAACCATATTCACCCCAAAAAAAAAAAAAAATAAAGGAACACCCAAGACTCCCTTTAAGGGAATCTTGGGTATTATTGTTATAACTGTGCTAGCGCATCGCAATTTCGTCTTAGAATTTTAATCCATTTATGTACAAATTGAGCTCTTGTCATTGTTGTAACATTTGTAAGCAACCCAATATGCTGCACAAGTTCTTCTCGTGTAAATGAACGTCCTTTCGATACTCCATCGGAATGTCTTTCGTAAACCAAATTACCTTTATTCAATTGCTTTAAGAATGCCATTCGCCACATCCATTCATTAACATTCTTCTCTGTAATCTTCCCTATATCTAATGCGAAAGTCCCCCAGATTATACATTCAGTCAATGGACTCAGTTTGCGCTGATCTCCTTCATTAATCCAACAGACTGTCTCATAATCTTTGATCTTTGACAATTGCCAATTAAGACTCATTAGCTTTTTCCTTTTGGATTCTCTCCCAAACTTCGTATCGATGGACGGGAATACTTTTTGGTGCTTCAATTCCGATACGAACGTAGTCTCCTCTTACACCTAAAACGACAACCTCAATATTGTCGTTTATTACCAATGATTCATCTGTACGTCGTGTAATGATCAGCATTATTCACTCCATGCGTCCTTAGCAACTAAATAGATAGTGTTTATGTGTCTCTGGATAGAGGTCACAAGGGCAACCATTTGGTTCACCAGTGCGAAATGTAGGCTCCTCTGATAGTTTCCATTTTGAAACAATTCCCGTAGGATATTCTTGATTAAGTTTCCTAGTTGTTTCTTCGATATCTAAACTACTACATACTGAAGCATTACAAAGCCCTACCCTGTATGCATCAAAGTCCATTAGCTTCTCCTTAAAAATCCTCGATAATAAACGTCGTTTGCCTCGTCTGCACCGAAACGCCATTTTTTAAGCCCTTCTATTTTACCACCAGTAACTCTTTCGATATTCTTCTTTGCTTTAAGTTTAGATTCAAACATTTCAGAAGAACCACAAAGAACATCCTTTCTCCAAGTCTGAAGACGCCATACCCATGTTTTAAAAAAATTAGACTTGTAAATAAGTACAACATCAAGCTTTTCTGGGTTTAAAAGATTCTGTAACATCTTAGTTCCCTTTTGGTTCATACCTTACCCAGTCTGTATTAGAATCTGTTACAAGAGGAAGGTCTACTTTTATAGTGCTAACACCATCAAAAGCAACTAAAGTAAACCAAGGACCACGACACCCATCTATAAATGGTGGCAAAATAATATGATCATCTGGGAGTGCCCAATACTCTCTACGAACATGTGTAACTGTAGAGTCTGCCATTAGTTCTTCAAGTTTCATTCCAACCTCCGTAGTCTTCATCTGTACCCCATCCAATAGATTTTAATGTATCAGCATCTGCTTCTACATCGCTCATACCATCGGGCTCGTCAGGCTCATCAAGCTCTAAATATAATATATCTCTTTTGATATGGTTTACCATTTCTTGTTCAATATAATTTAAATCTATTTCTTCTGGTAATGTACCAGGCTTGAATAAAGCGACTGCATATCCTGCATTACGAAGCGCTTCAATCATTTGATCAAAGTTCATCATCTTCCTCACAATTACAATCGTCTAATACTTCCCCACATTCTTCACAAGTCTCTTCTTCAATCCAGTCCTCATCATCCTCAATACCTTCATCCTCGATACCTTCATCCTCAAAATAATCCTCAAATGATTTCTCGCTCATTTAAACCACTCCTTAATACGACATAGAACACGATAATCAAATGTTCTTTTATAAAGATTCTTGAATTCTTCTGAAGTTTTAAGAGCTTTATCTACTAACGTCTTATACTCCTCTAAATTCTTATCAACAGCATCGACATGATTAGCTGCTACATTACAGCGCGTTATAAGAGAATCTGTGCTATCATTTGCACTAGCCTCACGTAGCCAATTTGAAAGTCGAGACATTAGTTCGCCTCCGTTCCACTTAGTTTCTGAATAAGTTGTTCAGCGATGTGATCAGATGTCCACTGCACACCTTCAATAAAACTAAGCCCCATAAGAGCAAGGAGTGCAGAGCGCTGATCTGGTGGAACACGTACACCAAGATCATTTTCAAGTTTAACTAGAATTTTCTCACAAGACGCTTTCGCTGAAATAACAGTTAATGCTTCCAATTCATTAAAATTCATCAGGCTCTCCTTCGAAAAAAAAAAAAAGAGCTTTTTAAGGCTCTAAGAAATAGACCTCCCTTTTGGGGAAGTCTAAAGTCTCAACCATCGTCCCTGCGGAACGTAGCCATCCACACATGTCCCGGACCTAAATGCACAGTTCGTGCATATGCTTCCGCCGTTTCCTTTGTGGGAAAGAAAAGCATCGGCTTGCCGTCGTAGGATTCTGCAACGCCACGGACGTACCAAAGATTTACTTCAGTCCAACCATCTCCGAGAATAGCGCCGGGAATTTTTACGTCATTTGCAAGATACGACATTGGGTTCTCCTGTTGGATAAGTATAGCTCGGGGAGTTTCTTCTGTGGTGATCCCCGACACCGCGGACTACATTTCTAGAGCACCTGTCCTCGTGCTTTCTTCGTTCCTCAAAGAGGACCAGACGAAGATCGGATTTGTCCTGTCCGCAACAGTGTCTACTTGGAGCTTCGTGTGCTTAGCAGTTAGCGGGCTAAGCACAATCGACTCGTGACGCACGTGACAATGCGTGTGGCATCATATACTCGGCTTGAAGGCGATGGCCATAATGACCCTCCAAGCTGTAGTCGGTCGATTTGCAATCAAGAAGACATTAAGGGGAGACTCCCCACCGACGATCTTCCAGACCCACCGTTTTTACCCCGGGCACGGCTGACCCGCGTTGTGTCTACCGAACGGTTGCATGTCAACACAGCTTCCCACATGGTTTCTCAGGCTCATATGGGCGTACGATTGAGGAGATTTTGAGATATCTCCAGCCTATAATTTTAGTCCAGGCAATGACCTCAAGGACAACTACTAAGGTTGCATCGTGAGCACCCGTTTCGCTGAATTTCTCATAGTTTGCTTTCGACCCATCTTTAACCTCTGGGTCTCGACCGTGAGATGGAGGCGCGGTATTTTAACGAGACCGCAAACTCGATCTACTAAAAGAGCTCCGGGTTGGGACCACGGTAGTGGCTCAATTCGGGATACTCCGATGCAAGAAACCACTTCACCCACAACGACGGATTGTCCGCCGTGATGTCTATCAACTCATTCAACTCCATTGAATTTCTCCGTAAAAGACTGCGTTCGGCGTCCCTAATGATGAAATCGATTAATTTCTGGATAATCTTTCTCCAGAATCTTTCTGACGGCTGTTCTTGCTTCATCCATTGAAATCTCCTGACGCGGTTTATTTACGAGAACCGCAAAACTCGATACACATACAAGAGGATGCTTACAGGATTACATTCATCCGCCCACGCATCTGCCTCATCCTGCGTGTGTTAGTTACGGGCAGTTACTTTTTACCTTTCGGTATTCATAACTCGTATGTGTAAATCAAAATTAACGGCGGCTTATTTCACAACCGCAAGGGTAGGTATGCCTGCCTTTTTAAAAGAGATTGCTCGTGAACGCAACAGCTCCTTCTTGAGACTGACATATTCCCCCAGATGGTCAGGACAAGGAATCCAATTGAGGAAACCATTGTCCGTAACGCAGAATCGACACTGCTTACGGAAGTCATCACAACGATACAGCAGTGGTTTCATTTCGATCTCCTAATTTAGTATATCACTAAGAAGTGCCGGTTACTCACGTCCGGCGGCACGGCACTGGAAACGTTCCACTGTTACATGGATTATCCATTGAGTTTTGGAGGGCTCAATGGAACACAATACGGAATGAATTCCGTCCAGCAGTGTCAGGTGGCCTACTATTTTACCTGTTTGGCACCAGGTCAGCTCAACGTTCTCTTACCTCATCCTTGAGGGAAGCAAAGAGCCAATTAGGAATGTCCATGATGAACATGGCGCGATTCATTTCTAGACGAAGCCTATGGACTGCTTCTATTGCGTCTTCTTCTGCAGCCTTAGGTATAACCCGAGCTGGTTCCGTCACAAGATCACCATCAATCTCGCGCGTGCGTGGAGGGATCAATACACACCACATGTTACTTTCTCCTTACGCCTGAATGTGAGTCCAGGCACGAAGTGTACGCCGCTTCTGAATCTTCCGTGCAATCCAAGAAAACAACATGCCGATGCTCTTGAAGACTTCTCCAATTGCTTTGGAGAAACCATACAAGAGGAATCCCATTACCAAACCGCCGCTGGTGTAGTAGGCAACATGACTCTGCCAGCCTTCACCTTCGAGCAAGTTCAGTAACTCCGGTGTCTGGTGAATGATGAAATAATTCATCGTTACACCAAGCATGAAGCCGATCATCCAGACGAAACCATGAAACGTAATCTTCATAAGTCCTCCTATTGGACTGTCATTGGGAAAGGTTGGTAGGCTAGGGTATATCATATAAGATACCCATTTTTCCGCAAATATTATTTAGCCTTTTTATAAACCCTTGCGCCCTTATACCAACCTTCTGCTTCCTTATATTTACTTAGATCAGTTCCTTCTGGATAACGCTTATTACCTTCTTTCCAACGAGAATTTCTCTTAGCCATATCTACCTCTAAAGTGGTGCGACTGGTGGGAATCGAACCCACAAGGTTTTCACCGACGGATTTTAAGTCCGTTGCGTCTGCCTGTTCCGCCACAGTCGCTGTTAATATTATGCGCAAGCTACCATAAATGCTTTAATTCTAGTATTTGTAGTTACACTCGTATTTGGGACTTGATAGTAATTTTTACCATTAAATCTGAGGCTAACAGTAGAAGAGCATGGAGTATTTAAAGGTACACTACCTACAATTCTATTCAATTTTTTAGTGCTCAATTGATAGGCAAATGTCTCAACAGTAACAACAGGCGGATTCGGCTGAGGAGGATTAGTAACATTCCATGTGAAAGACTTGGAATCATTAAGTCCTGCAGGATCTTCAACAGTAGCAACAACAGTGTAAGAACCAACAGTTGTTGGAATACCAGTAAACAGACCTGCTGTACTTAAAGAAATACCAGGAGGTACACCTACAGCAGAATAAGTCAATGCATCACCATTACTATCCTGGCCTAATAATTGTAAAGAAACAGTTGTTCCACGTACTGTATACTGAGTACCTGGCTGTGCAAGTGTTGGTGCTAAGTTTGGCTCTTCAACTAACTTGGACACTACTAGACTTGATTCTGATTCTACATTATAAGTATTTTTTGAGAATACACTGAAGCAGTACAGCCCTGGACTTAATGGAGCGACTTCTGCAGAAGTAGCCGGTGCTGCTACCGTAACACTTCCTAACTGTTCTCCGAAGAGATTACCTGCTAAACATGTTCCCCAGCGTACTCTGGAAGAGACAAGGGATCCTGGACCAGTTGTAGGAATAGCTGTACCATCTACGTTAGTAGTAGGGTCAGTCCAACGAACAACTGCGGATCCCCCAAATACGCTAAAGGACGTTAACATTAAAACTACAAAGCCTGTCTTTTTCATATCTCGCTCATTTAAACGAAGTTAACTTTTATCTTAATTATTCTGTAAATGGCGAGATGTATCGCTTATAGTGCTCTTTTAATATTTTCTAAGAAGCTTTCTAGTTTACCTTCTGAATGAATCCAAGAACGAATTCCTTCTTTATTAGTATACCAAAGCTTTCCATAGATATTGCCCAAAGCAAATTGATCTTTAATTTGAATGATTGCCACAGAGAGATCATCACTTAATCTAACACTCTTACGATGATCCGGCTGATAATACAACCTAGGCTCTACCTTCTGTTTATTCTTCCAAACAAGGAGTTCACCTGTGTTCAGATTAGCAACAAAAGTATCTCCACGATTGTAAATTCCCTTGATTGTCCTACTATTAAGAAGCCAAGGAGCAGGCTTAAGAATAACGAACACTTCGCCGTCGTGATGAAAAAATTTGCTCATGTTGTATACTCTATATGTTTGATAGGTGTTTCACTGATCGCTGCCATGCAAATATCACATGGCTTAGCATTCATGAAATCCCCTTTACGATTAACTCTAGTAATTACAATCTTATGCGCACGCTCTAAATATGTACATCTTGTAATTGCATGTATCTCAGCGTGTAAGTAGATACTATGTTCCTTTTTCATTCGTATCGCATATTTGACTTGAAGAGGGTGTGTTTTAACATAGGAGTTTTTACCTATAGAAAGAACACGCCCTCTCTTGTCATAAATGATTGCTGTCAGATTAGGTCTCACAAATTAATCACACCTTGTCCAAGACTCCGATGGAAATGCAGTACCATTAGGAACAATGCTCGTGCTTCCTAGATTAATATTTCCGCCAACATCACAATACTGCCCTGCTCCTGCTGGCCAAGCTGCATCAAAGCCTTCTTCACAAGAACACTCGGAACCTACTGCAACGCGACCTAGGACAATATAACCCTTGGTAGTAGTAGCTTTTCTATACACATAATTATCCGTAGTCATTGCACCAGCTACTAACCTGCCAACAACTTTTCTAGTGGATACAGGCCATACAATTGAGATTCTGACAATCCCAGGAGCATTTGGATCTGCAGCAGGCTCTTCAGGGATTGTATACGGAACAAATACACTATTACTATTAAATCCCAATTTAGTCGTTACATACGCTCTTAAGCAAGCTTCTCCTAGACGTGTAGTAGGGAATGTAGCACGAACAGCGGGAGGAGGAACAATGATAAAACCATCAATGGATACCAATCCTGTTCCTGTACTATTACAAGGACCATTCTCTAAGACAATACCTTGTAGATCCTCTAAGGGCATTGCTTCTCCTGTTGTATAACTTACAGGCCAAGTCCATTCTACTTCAACCATCTGTGCCTGCACGTTCGCAGCGAACAAACATAACAAAATTCCTAAAATTCTCACGTTAACCTCCAAAATTATTACGTTCCTTTAACCATTCAGGACGAGGAAATCTTTCACTGAATTTATATTCAGTAACTTCCGTTGAATCTAATTTAACTGCTTCCGGCCAATTTCTTAAAATTTCCTCTTCATTGTCGGCATATGCAACAATTATAGAGTGTTCATCACTATAGCCAGTACACCAACAAGGATGTTTAATAGGCCATTTAACAGGACGCCAATCATCTTTATTTGCATAGAATCTACATCTAATCATAAGTGATTTTCTCTTAAAATGGTGAGGCCAGAGAGATTCGAACTCTCGACCAACGGATTAAAAGTCCGATGCTCTACCGACTGAGCTATGGCCTCAACTATCAATCTGGCACGGTTCTCATTTGTCGTCTCTGTAAAACGTCAATTCAACACTGGCAACTTCTAGTCGCAGACCCCAAGCAGTCATGCTCTCAATTGCTTCTTTTCGCGTTTGGAAACTTGTCAAATTCTCAAGAGCCTCCCAAGACGTCGGTTTCCGCCAGATAAGCGTTCCTTGAACGTAATGAAGACCTCTCCCGAATTCATTCAACAAAACGAATCGCCTGTATCTTTTCATTCAGGTATTCCTCCACTAATTGCAACGGATGCGCTTGGCAGGGCGACATATCAAATCTTTCTTCGCCCATAATGCGTTTGGCGAAAGCTTCTTGGCATTCACGTTCCCTACGAAGTTCATCAACTAATCTTTCGACATTTTTAATGACTAGCTCAGGTTCGCAATGAACATCATAACCACTTACTTCCATTTCATTTGGAGGGCCACAAATATAATCAATACGAGACAATGAAGCATTATTTTCAATTAATGCGCACACCAGGCACGTTGCCCTACTACCTCCAGTCGGCTGATGTTTGGCGCATAATGGCGCAGTGGATTTGTACTCCGCCAGCTCGCGGTACAAGTCGTTGATGCGTTCGTTCAGGAATTCGTTAGTAGTCTCGAAATCCTTGCAGTCGCGGCGCAGGCGGTCGCGCTCTGCCGCCAGTCTGGTGAAGTCAACGAGCGGCACCGTGAACGTCGTTGGGATTGTGTCGCTCACTTCAGCACCTCCAGACGCAGAATATCCGCCCGCAGAAAGCAGCACATGCCGACCGCAAGCCAGCCAACCTCGTCGCTAATGACCGCAACGGTTAACGCTACAAACCCGAAAATATCCCATAGCAGCGCACGTTTCACTTCGGCACCTCCTCGGCAATAGCGACGTCGATGGCGATCACCAGTTTGCCGAATTCTGTGTCTGGATCCGGTGGAATTGGTGTGGAGCTCAGCCCTTCCTTATTCCACTGAGTCAGATATGGGCGTATTTTTCGCATCAACTCCCGCAGCCCCGCCAGCTCGACCTGCTTCGCGTCATATTGAGCCTTCCAGTAATCGCGGTTGCCGAACTGACGGTGGGCGTCTTCTTTCCACCCTTCGACTTCGCGGCGCAGGCGGTCGAGTTCACGAAACACCTCCATAGGGCTCTCGCCTGCTTCTTCGTGCGGGATCATTTCGGTACCTCCTTCGGCTCGACCATAGCGGCGTCGATGGCCTCCGCGATGCACGTACGGAGATCAATCTCCGTCCACAGCATGAATCCAACTTGCCCGCTCCCGTCCCGAACCACCAGCCGAATCGTGCCGCTGTTTAGCAATCGCCGCGCCTCCGCCAGCTCAAGGCGCAAATGGTCGAGTTCCTTTGCCCTGCTTTCGTTTTGCTTTGCTGAGACTGTGCTAAGCGCAGCTGCTTCTTTTTCACCTTCACGGTCATAATGTTCTTTAGTACTCATTTGTTCTCCTTTAGCCATTGCTTAATAGTACCTACTCTCCAATACATTCGATGTGAAATATCTCCATACATTTTTACTCTAGGATAATCAACACCAGCACCTTTTTTACACTTACGAGAGAGCGCTTCTAAACTTGTATCAGGTTTAGGAAATTTGCCTCTGTGAACTCTAGACAACAGAGTAGTCCTCTTTATTTCTAAAATCTCCATTAAGTCTTTCAAACTTAATAGCGTATGATCTGGAAGTTTTAATGATTCGCAATTTATAATCATAATCACCTCACAAGACTAACTACATAAGTATCATAGTCTAGTTCATTAGCATAAAACTCAGGTAATTTAAATCCACCATATTTTAGGATACATGTGTTAGTTTCTTCTTCATTATAAATAGAACACCAAAGACTTTTAAGACGGGAGGTATTTAATGCAATACGATTTTTAGTGTCATCTTCAAAAGGTAATGGATAATAAATTCCATTAAGAGGTCCAATAAGTGATGCATACATCATAATTTAAACTCTCCAAATTATTCACCAATAGTATATATTAGGCTTACGGTAGTCAGGCCAGTTAAAAGGATAGTCTGCATTAGCCAGATCAATACTTGCGAGAAACTTATATTCCTTACGTCTTGCTGGTCTTGTACTGTGAAGACTATTCCACCTAGATGGAGACTTAGAGAAATCACAAGGAAAAGAAGCAGATCGCCAATACTTATCAAGACGCCTTCTCCATTCATTTCTTTCGAATGGCCGCATATCGTCATAAATATAACGAATTCGCTTAATTCGAAACTTTTTATTTACGTAATACCGAGACATGAATAGCTCCGTTTGAGGTACCTACTTCATGTTACACCTCCTATTTTAAAGGGTGGGACCGGCTGTCTTTCGACTGAGAGGGTGTTCCCAATTTGAATCCGGTAACAGATCCAATCTCTTACACCCCGCCAATTATTGAATATTGCCCGGCATTGGCAAATCGGTTTTGTTTTCTCACCGGTCCCATTGTTTATTTACTAGCAGTCCTTAATTCTACACAATAACGTGCATATTGAATTACTAATTGATATCCATCTGCCTCTAGATCAGTCATGTTTTTATAACCAAACTTTTGAGCAATAAGATTCCATTCGTCCATACGTATCCTATAAGAATCTTCTGAAAGTCTTGCTAACATGTTATAAAGAATATCTTGCTGTTCTTTCAATGATCCCATAATCAATCTATGACGGTTGGTTTCCTCTGGAGGTAATGGGATTGTCTTAATAACTTCTGCATCATCAAGTTTATCTTGCGAAATATAACTCATTTTAATCTCCTTTTGAATATGCCGGTTACGATTATCCGGCGTGTATCTGTTAGGACCACCAAACACAACAGTACACCGACTTTCAATTGTTAGTTAATGGTACTATTACTTTTCATAGCCTCAGACTTAGGTTTAGCGATTACATACTCCTTCGATATAACGCCACCGACACCAGGATTAACTATAATATCATTTAACCACAGCGTAATAGGTCCATTTTTGGTGTGGTATGTATGATCGTGGCCTCTCCTTGCATGTTCTCTGGGTGAACGATGCGTTCCTCCTTTTGCCGAATAAGTCTTAGCTTTTCTCTCTACTTTAAGTAACCAATAATCATCCATTGGTAAGGCATTTACTGGATGTCGTCGTTTGGGATGTCTTTCTGTCTTAACGTTAGCACACGAAAGAATATTTAACACTTCTAGTATCGGTGAGAACAATGCGCTAACGAGCTCAGACTTACCATTATATTTTATGTCTTCATACTTTACATTTACAAGATGTCTACCATCTACTATGCCTAAAGACCAAGGTTCTCTTACTATAAAAATAGGTGGATACATCTTCCATATATTATTTACAGGATTTTTGAAATATGCCTGTAACCCGATTGTTTCGAGGATGTCTCCTGTCTCTTTAGAAATAACTTTCACATGTCGCGCATGCATACATATTGAAAGTTTTTCGGTCTCTGTTATCCATTCAAATAAACAGTTATCAAAAGGCAAATTTAATTTCTTTCCAATTAATGCATTATGTTGTGTATTCCTACTACAATAGCCACCCTCGGGTAACATAAATTTACCAAAAGATAGAAATGAGTCAGGAACTAAATCTTTCTTTACCAGTTCTACGTAAAAATTATGAAATTTCATTTAAGACTCCTTTAAAGAAATAGTCCTACAGTACATCCAAGAAACACAATGGCAAGAATATAAGCAATAAACATACCACAACCAATTTTTACGCCATCCCAAAGCGTCATATTAACCACCTTTGTTTTGGACACGTCGATAAGTATTTCCAGGAGCGGCTTTTACTGTTCTTTCAATACCAGTATTGCCGTCTTTATGCTTTACAAAATTAGTCGATTTATGAATCAATCTTTCTTTTCCAACTTTTCGTGGTGTATTACGAATAGCTAACCACTTTTCTCTATCCATTCCCATTCCAATTACCTCTTTCTATTTCCTTCCCATTCTAGAAAAGCAATAAATGCAACAGTCGCAACTAATGCAAAAATTGCAATAAAAAATTCTACTGCATTCTTCGCAACCCAAAATAAAAACATTGAAGTAAAACTTGTCATAGTATTCCTTTTGTTGGATTACAACTTAGAAGAAGCGTAAGACCTATTGCAACAGCAACAAACATTATAGTCCAAATCCAATCTGTTAACTTACGCGGTTTTCTTTTCATTTAATATCCTCCGAAAAAAATGCCCCAATTAAGGGGCATAAAACAACTTGTACTAGGGAAGGAGATACCTAGCCAAATTGTTTTTGAAGTGGGGTTGTTATTCTCATATCTATAGCTATAATAATAACTTTATCTGATTAGTCAAGCTGATCAGGCTTGCAGAAAGGCATACCCATGCCTGTTTGCCGTTTTGCACATTGTGCTACACGACAAGCTAAATTTAGAGCCGTTTGCATACGAAACCTTCATTGATTGTTTTGTATACTGATATTCACCCACGGCTAAGAGGCTGTCATTACCGGGTCAGTATCAATGACGAAACCCGGAATCAAGAATTTGTGCGGTACATTAGAGCTTAAGCCTTAGCTTCATCCCAGAGGGACTTTAAGGGTATAATCTCTTTGGCCGTACCGCTAGCCGGTGAAGAAGACCTCAGTCTGACATCTCAACAGACAGTATATTTACTTACGTAGGCCTTTCATCTTTGGAGTGATCAAAAACTACTCGCATCCTTCCGTATCAGTTTATAGTGAGGTCATAATTAGATCCCGATTCGCTACAACGCTCGGGAAAACACGTTCGCGAGGATTGATCTTCGGCAAAAGCCGGAGGATCTTCCCGTAGCTTTACAGTGGCCGGTGAGGTATCCGTGTTACGTTTCCAATGTGTCACACACTGCCCATTCTCCGTTTGCTGGTCTTACCAATGTAATTAACCTGCAGCAGCCGCAGTTTCCGCAGCAACAGCTTCAGCAGCAGCCTTCTCAGCCGCTTTCTTAGCACGATAAGCAGCAAGGCCTTCGGCAGCAGCCGGGTTTAGCTCACGCTTCTCAATACCTGCAGCATACGCAGCTAGGAGAGCATCCTTGTTCGCAAGAATCCAATCAGCTACGTCTTCACGACCGTCAGCTGCTGCAACAAGAGAATTACGTGCAAGCGTTGTCTTCTCCTCATCAGTCATACGCTTGACGCCAGGCCAACTAAAGCTTGACTTGATTGCCTCAGCATGCTCTACTAGGAAAGCGATCTTAGGCTCGTGACCGAAGAGCTCAACCAGCGCATCAACAGCCTTTTCAAGCTTTTTACGCTCACTCTTCGTAACACGACGAATCTTACCAGTTTCAAAGGCCATCTCGACTGTCTCACGATTTTCAATGAGCCAATCGGTCAGTTCAACCTTATTCGCTGTTACTGCCAGAAGCGCAGTACGGATCTTCGGCGTACGAAGGAAATCAATTGCCTCAGCCTTTGTGTCAAAGAACTGACCATTGACTTCAAATTTCTGCTTGATATCTACCGACATTTTGTATTCCTTAAGTATTAGATCAAAAAATGTCACTTTAGCGTAGTGACTATACGCACATCAGAAAGAGGGTTAATCTAACAGCTAGGCTGTCGGACGTACCCTGGTCTGCCTCGAAACAGGCCACCAGGCCACCGGAGGCGGTCCAGGTGCCGCGCACGGGTGCAGGCATGGGGGCAGGCATGGCCCCACCCCGCGTCTCACCTGCGACCCCGTGGAAGTGATTATTTTTAGAATTTTATTCGTCAAAGATTTTATCAATTAATGTTGCAACATAAGTACCATCAATTTTCTCATATGTCTTTAAGTTCTGAAGCGCTGCAATTAATTGACCCATATAAGCTACATCTACACCGATTAATTGCTCTCTTAAAATAGTCTTATCGTTTAAATCAAGTTCATTGATTTGAAAGATAATCTTTAGCATCTGACCAGCGGAGATCCTCCAACCTCTGTTAAGAAACTTTCTAATTCTAAAAATAGATGCTATAGGATAAAGGCTACCTTTGTAGATTAATGTCTTTGTAAGAATTGCTTCAAGAGCTTCAGGCTGTAAAACCAGCAGATCATGCTTGTAATCATAATAACACATTGCATGAACAAAATCAAAGTTATTATGGATTTCATTAGGCTCTCCATAGAACCTTGTAATTAATTGAACACGATTAGCAAGTGTTGCTGCATTATCAGTTAAAAAGACAGGTCGATACGGTTTACGTTCATGTTCATCTTTACCTGTCACCTTCAAAGAAGCATTTAGTTCTTCGATAGTTTCTACAGGCTCTTCTTCAAGCAAATGTTCTGCATGTGTGCTAATTGAATCAGCAAAGTCGATTGTTGAAGCTTCAGGTAAAGATTCAAAATACTCATAACTCTCTTGGTCCTCTGCAGCAATACCTGCAGATTGCATATAGAATATAATTCTCTTTTCTTCTATATCTTGAATATTTTTGATATAAGAAACTTTAACACGAACTTTATAAGGCTTAGCAGAATTTACTTTCAGTTTAATTGTATTATTAAATTGAGTAGCATAATATACCGCTGCTCTTACTGTTGTATTAAAATCTCTCAAATAAAAGTCATAATCATTAGGCTTTTCACCAAGAAGAAAAGATGTGATACAACCACCTGTTACAATAACATTCTCTGCTAATTCCTTACGAAGTTCTTCATGCTCAATCGAAGCAAGCCATTCTTTAATTTTCTTTCGGAGAAGAAGTTTAATGGTATGCGATTTAATGCCTGTCATGCTTGTCTTTCTCCCAGACAAATTAAACAAAGTACAATATTTTCTATCTCATCAGAATCACTAAAGGTATACCTACCACATAATTCATTTTCTGGAATAAATTTTTCACACCAAGTGCAAGAATCTCCAAATGATTGTGTTACCAGAATATTAGTCATATTTGCTTCAGTAGTGAAAATTACATCACCGTCTTTTAAACTCATGTATCACTCCTGTGCCGTATTCCTATAGTATTCCAAATGAAGTAAAATTTTATTACTTAATATATTCTTGTCATCTAACAATAATCTGCTGAAAGAAATGCCAATAATTGGCTTAGCTACGCCAGTGTATTCACCTTGCCAAATGACTTCTACTTCAGTATTTTTATCTATACTATTATCTTCAATTAATTCAATTAATTCGTTAATAGTCATGTATCACTCCTGTGCCGTATTCCTACGGCTCGCGGAAACCGAGGCTTGTCTTTAATGCCGTGTGAGAAGAACCGAAACTTCAGCAACTCTCCGAGGAACATTTTTTTGTTATCCCAAATGAACTTTCGATCATCGTGTATAATAGAACCGGGAGCAATTTCCAGGACTTGCTCTTGATAATCAACGTAAAAAGCACCCAATGTCTCTCCGGCGATAAGACCTTCTTTCGATGAAGACCTCTTCGCATAACCGAGCTCGTCTTTCTCCTGGACATTCTCATTCACCATTGCTTCTTTGAAGCCCACGATCACTGCTTCTGCATCTTGAAAACGCTTCAGTTTGTAAATAATACCTTCTTTAAAAGTTCCGCGACCCTGTTTGTATGAAGCATTAGGGTCTCTCATCATAATGCCTTCGTATCCTTCAGCTAGACACTTTTGTTCAAAGTCAATCAGATGCTCGTAAATGAAGACGCGTGTTTGTCGAACAAGATGCACATTGTCCCAAAAGCTTCCTGCAAAAGAGCCTTCGAGAAGGTCAAGTCTGGCATGATAATCCCATTTGAGACAACCAGGATGCGTATAATCAAAAACATAATAACGCAAATCTCCTGGTTTATTTTCTGACATCACATGGCTTTGTGTTCTATTATACACATCTGCATCAGTAGGATTGCCTTCAATAATTTCTCCATCGTAATGTTCTAAATGACTAAATTCTTTTTGAACTTGTCTCGATGGTAAAGGTTTACCTGTTCTGGAAAGAGCTACTCCGTTCTTTACAATACATCTAATTCCATCATATTTAGGCGAGCAGAGGAGAGGGTATTTAAGAAGTTTAAAATAATCAGGATCCCTTAGAGGATCATTATTAGGAGCTAAAAGTGGTTTGAACATTAATCACCCTCTGCCTGTTCTTGTAGAAGCTGTTCGTTTACTGCATCGAAGTAATCATTAAGATCATTAAAATTGTCTACAAAATGAGCAATGCCACTCCACATTATATTTGCAAGAATATGACTTGGTAGCCCTAAATGTTCATCAACTTCTTCTTCTCGAATAAATGCTGCAAGTTTTTTGAGCATTTCTTCTTCATTAATATCAGTCATTATTTTCTCCTTCAATTAAAAAGGGGATCATTTCTGATCCCCAGGTTTTATTTAATCGGACATACACCTGTTGCACATTCATCAGCACTTTCAAACATCGCATTATCGACATCTGTAATAATAATAGTCTTTTCTACAAGAACTTCATATTCTTCCTTCGTAATTTCTTGATAAGGTGCTTGCAGAAAACCATGATCAGAATGTAACAAGAAAGACAAACTCTTATGATTGTTTCGATAATGTTTGTAGAGATATTCTTTAATCTCAGGAATTTCTTCTTTCCTGTAATACACTGTGCATGAGACACTATTATCTGACCAAACTTCTTGTAATCGTTTAATTTCACGTAACTGATCTAATGCAGTCATATCTTTTGCAAGTCTTGTTCCTTCAGGATATGCAAATGGAAATGTTACGACAACAGTGCCATAGTCTTCAGAGCCATCTAAATTCTTTTGAAACTCAACAGGATATCCATGTGCTTTACACACGTTAACCAGCGAATGATCAGAAGCAATTCTAATTCGTCGATACATGTACTGAGCGTATCCAGGATGAATTCCTGGAGTTACACCCGGTAACAATGACAATGTCCCTGATGGCTTAATTGTAGTAAGCTTAATAGACTTATTGAAGCCATTCATAATTGAGTATCTTACATCGAAATCGCGTAGATACTCATAACCATCAGAGAGCCAGCTATTCTGTTCTTTTGTCGCTTGTAGAATACCTGTCAAACCAATACCCATTCTCATGTTCTTATGAACAATTGATTCTGTTTCTGGGTGATGCGATGGCAAAATCAAAGAGTGCTTATTAATTCTATATAACAATTCTAAAATGTCTAAGAATTCTTCTTTAGATTCAATATTAGGAAGAAATACTTCAGCAAGACAACAAGTTTCAAAAGGAGCTAACGATTGTTCTGCACAAGGATTATACCCCATTACCTCTGGATCAGGGTACTCAGTTTCATTAAGTCTGCCGACTTTACGCGAAAGCCTAAGATTAATAAGACCGTAAGGTTCTCCTTTACCCTCATATCCATCCCAGAAATATTCGTGCAAATCACGGATATCGTCGCAGGCAACACTATTATTGGACATTGAGCGCCACTTGGGAATGTTGCCAATATCCCATCTCTTAGCCAGAAGAAATTCGATATCATCAGGATCACCTATTGCTATTTGCGCAGAACGTCTGACATTACCGGCTACAATAATATGGCCAATAATATTCATAATATCTAGAGCATCGATAGGTCTTATTTTCTTTCCTCTTCGTTTTTCGAGGACTTCTGAGATCTTTCCGATTCCCCACACAAGATCTTCAGGGCCTGAAGCCACGCCGCCAAAGCCTTTGATGGGAGATCCCTTTCCACGGATAACTTGAGTCGAGAAAGTGAAGGTTCCATTTTCTCTTCGTTCACTTAAGAATGCCGCCTTTAATGTTTTACCAAGAAATTTTACCCAACCTTCTCTTGAATCCGGAATAATAAAGTCTGCACCTGCATGCGTGACTCTTGTTGGTGCCTTAAACCAATCTCTAACTGCTGGAAGTTTATCTACATGTATACGCTGTATATTATAACCAACACCAGAGCCTAAAGCTAGCATATCCATTGCCCAACAGAAAGGTCTAATAGGCTGATCTACTACTACGAAGGCACAATTTTGAAGACTAGCTAAACCTAAGCGATCTACTGTTTCAGTTCCAAGCTGCCATAGAAATCTACCAGCAACAGAACATTTGAGACTTAACATATAGTCACGAAGACGATCTTCTTCTTCGTAATTAAAACCTACCTTGAGCTGTGTTCGACAAGCTCCTAACACACGTTCAATAGTATCAGGAAATTCTTCTGTGGGAGCATTATCATCTCCATCTTCAGTCAACTTCCTGGCATATGTCCGCTTGAAAGTTAAGTAGCCGACAGTTGACCAGGGTGTAGTCATTCTTCTTGTACCTCAATAATTTTTCCAAATCTCACTGTTATAAAATCTTCTAAAGCCTCTTCATCATTCGCATATTGAAAATTTCTATTTTTACGTAAATTATTTTCTTTTACATAGGCTTTTTGTAACGTAAGTGCATCTTCAATTAGCAGTCTAGAAATTCTATTAACATGTGTGAGATATTCTTCAGGCACATCAGGATCAATATAATAGAATGGTTCATTCCACTCTACATAATGTTTTACTTTCTTTTGTTCATCCATTATTCAAACTCCAAAGTTGGTTCGATCTTTTCAAACTCATCGTTTTCATCTTCTGGCTCACAAGCGGCCAGTCTGCCTGTATCATAAGAATATCTCATATTGTTAACTCTACCTGTGAGACCGGTTTGCCTAGCCTTAAGAACTTGCATTAAAATAGTATTTCTTGTGTATTCATCATCAGCAGTAAGATTCCTAGCAAAAGAAATAATATCGAAAGAAATTTGCTTAATAGACCCTGAACCTCGAATATCATCAATCGAAGGAAGTCTTCCCTCTTCAAAGCTTTTTGCACCACTGGTTGCTTTACGTAAATGTGATACAAGACCAATCCACACAGGATGACGTTTGACAAGTCTAAGTAAATCATTCATTACTTTATCATGCGCTTCATTACCCGTCTTATCCCCAGCGCCTTCAGATACAAGAATAGTGATATGATCAATAAAGAGATACTTAGCACCACTAAGGCACATGTACTCCAACTTGTCAATAATTGAACTGTCATCTATTGCACCTTGGTGATCTAGTAGAATTACACGATCTTCTCCAAACACCTGATCAAATCCGATTTTAAGTTCGTTTAGTGGAATCTCTTCTTTAGCAGGATTCTTATTGATCGCCATTCCAGCGAGTTTTCTTGCTGTCTCCGCTGGACTTTCTTCAAGTGATACGATGCCAATTTTGTCGGGTGTAGTGGCTAAGATATGAAGCATTATTTCACGAAGAATTGTCGATTTGCCGCTACCTGTACCAGAAATGAATAAAGTAATCTCACCAGGTCTCATTCCTTTTAATTTAGCGTTGACACCTTCTAGACACGGAGGATAAGGCGTTGCAGGAATACTATTAAAAGCTTCTAATGCTTTCCATAAATCTTCTTTACTGATAATACCTGAAGGGGTATAAGGTGCTGCATCGTAAATATATTTGATTAAGTTTTTCCAGCCTTGCTCAACAAGAACTTTATTAGCATCTTTAAGTGGTAACTTAACAATCTTTATTTTGTCAATACCAATAATTCTGATACTTTCTTCTAATGCCTTCTTACCTGCCTCATCTTCATCAAGACATAAAACTACTTCTTCAAAGGATCTAACCCAATCTCTATTTTCAAGAAGTGCCTTAGTTCCTGACGCCGATGACAACGCCACAACAGGATACACTTGTTTATAGCGTTCATACCAAGCTTGCGCAACTGATAAAGCATCAATCTCTCCTTCAGTAATTACAAGTTTTTTACCATTGCCATTAAATTTCTCTTGACCAAATAATTTATGTGATTTACCAATCCAATAGAAATCTTTTGGAAGCTTTCTAACTTTGTAAACATTTTTTTCATAAGGATAGTAATGAGCATCCATTTCACCATCTGGATTAAATGAAACTTTTACACCAAAGAATTCCATTACTTTTGTAGAAATTTGTCTATCAGCTAATCCTTTACTTCTGAATCCTTCTATTTCTTCAAATGATATTTTATTTGAAGAAGGTTTATACTCTGCCACAATTTCTCCTTCTTGTGCTGGGAAAAACGTTTCACATGAAAAGCAAAACGATGTACCGTCTGCATATACTTGTCTTGCATCATGTGATTTACAATTCACTTGATCAAGACAAGGTCGTTTGTAGATTATGATCTTTCCCATATTAACTCTTCTTTGTATACAGCAGAGATAGCAAAACTACTCCATATATGACTAAAGATGTATAATGCCAAGACGTAAGATGCCAGCCAATCTCCCTAGCCTCAAAAATAATTTCACTAATCCCTAATATTACACAAAGAAACACTCCTAAGGCAACAATAACTATGAGTATGTCACGCATTTTGTTTTCCTAGCTCTGTGTTTTCTATTTCCTTAATTTTGTCCAAAATCTCTCTTGCTTTATCATACCAGCGTAATTCATCTGTATAATCACGGTCTTTTCGAGCCATTCCCGCTAGCTCCATGTATTGATCGTATTTACGGATCAAATTTATTTTATTCATTAAACGGCTCCATCTTAATTACTTTTTCAAGACGTTCTTTATGCCTAACAGTAATAGGCTCCTTTACAGGCCAAGAAACTTTTTCTATCAAAGTATTATACCACGTCTTATTTGTAGGTGCTTCAACAAAACATAGAGACCAGGTTTCAGAATATGATAATGTTCCTTTTGTCTTATATTGTTCTAGACAAATGAAATCAAATTCCTCCATTGGTCTCTCTTTAAACATTACTTCTAAAGCTTTCGAGGAGGAAAGATATTTCCTCCAGCTAGACTCTTTTCCTTTATTTGCAACGCCCATCCCTCTGTAAAGCTTCTTACCTAAATAAAAGCGTGCTAAGTAATTATCTCTAATCACATAAATAAAACCAACATATTCTTTCGTACCCATCTGTTCACAAAAACGCCAATGGCCATTATCAAATTTCTTCCATTTTATAATGTTATTTGGTACAGATGGTAATTCACCCTCAAATTTCATTTTCTTTTCCGATAGTTGACAAATGCTCCTTTCTCAGTTCTCTAACAACTGGCCAAACTGCTGGATTGAAAAAATCATTAGTATGTTTCATAAGATGAATCATTCTGCCGTTTACAAGCAGTTGTTCATACCAGCCGTCACCATACGCTAACATATACTGTTCTACGACAGCTTCTTGATATTCTTCTTCATCTTTACAAAGATTTAAAATTCTCTCGGCCTTGACCTCGCCGACACGCGGCACTCCAAGGACATTATCAGTAGGATCACCTTTCAACAATTGGCAGTAATAATGTCTGATGGCCTCTTTTTCACTTACTGTAAATAACTTCTTTACCTTCATTGAGTAATGTTGGCCAGGAATACACTTAAGATCTTTGTCAATACTACAAATAACGTAATCAATATCTTTGGCTCTTGCTTCTTCTGCCCAAATTCTTATAAGATCATCTGCTTCCATCCCATCTGCCGCTACAGCTAGATCTTCTGCAATTGCTAATTTTCGTAATGTAGGGACAAATCTATTTTGTTTATTCGGATCAGTGTGACGATTCATTTTATAAGAAGGCATAATTAAATTACGATAGTTATTCTCTCCTTTTACGGCCATCAAATATTCTTCACAAAAAACTTCATCTAGCAACTCTTGTAACTTTTTCTTGAAATTGTCCCAAGACTCTTCTAAATAGTATCTATCTTCTTCTTTAGTAAATTCAAGAGGAATTCTTTTACCGTTTTCGTCTAGCTTGATATAAGAAATACCTTCCTCAATTTTAGCTTTTTTCATCCATCTCGGCGCACATGCATGATAAGCTAATACATCACCGTCGATTATTGCTAGCACATATTTTTCCTTTTGATCTTAAAAAGAAGCTCATCATAAGCAAACGAAACTTCTTTGTTTTTCCAATAATCACCAACTGTACGAATCTGATCGTACTCGGCATCAACGCATAATACGTCTTCTACGCCTCTAATAATTCTGTACTGTACTGGAGAATAATTCAAAGCCTTCATATATTGAAAAGCTATTTCAGAATTTTCTGCAAAAACGTATAAGCGTTTGTTCATATTTACCTCAATACCCGTACATTTGATTTTCCATATCTTTCAAAATATTTCTTGCTAGATCAAAATTACGATCCCAAAGTGCACACTCGAGATCTCTATGATATCTACGGAACTCTCCAAAGACTTCTTCGATAATTGCTCTTGTACTAACTTCAATTGCTAATGGCAATTCACTTTGATGTCTTATATAAACTTCATTTGCGATTGCCACATGGATTCTATACTTAGTAAGATAATCGAAACCCCTTACAGGTTGCTCATTAAGATCTCTTGTAATTGTAGCAAGAGGCATACAATCAGCTTTGTGTACTTCAAGATTGGTATTGCGAATTGCTTGTACAAGTTTACTCATTCAGTATTCTCCTTCTTGAATTCATCACATAGATAAGCTTTGCATGAATGAATACGTCCAGTGATTGTTATAAGTCTCCAGCCCTTTTCTGTTTGATCCCATGTAAAGCCACCTCTCTTACAGTATTTACAGACAACATCATCGTATTCATCTTCAGGCCAATAAAAATCACAGTAGTCTTCTATTGCCATTCTTCCTCCCAAAGATAATCCAACCTAGACCATACCAGTCTTTGCCGCAAATGTCACACTTCTTGGCATCTCCCATCATACCACCGTCTGTAGTTCCAGACCAGTGTATTTCAAAGAAACACAAGATTCGTTTAAGGATTTTCATTTGGTACTTTAAATACTGCAATAATACGCTCAGAGGTATTCCATCTAGTGATAAATTGCCAGGCTGCTTTTGCCATAGCCACATCAGAGGATTCATAAACGATATCTTCGGAAACAGAATTACGTCCAATTATTCTATAGACTAGCCACGATGCTCCTTGCTCAAAATTTTCTGTGAAAACATACTCATTATATTTCATTTGTCACCGAATTTTTTGATTAGTTGCATTAATCAATTCCTCGTTACCTTCATTTTTTAAGATAAATTCCCATGCTTTGTCGGAAACGTCTTTAAACGTAGTTATGTGAAGTTGTGTTCGACTGTTTCTTGGAAAATCTTTAGCAATACCGTATATGATATAACAATCGTAGTTACTTACGATTGTTTTTACTCTTTCAAATTTAATGAACATCACGCCAGTTATCTCCTATTTTAGCTCCACCTTCCATTATACTAATGCCATACAACAAAGGACCGTCATGGAACGCTTGTTTACCAATGGCTGCAGCTCTTTCAGAATATTCTTCAGGCACCATAAAATCGATTTCATCATGATAATAAATAAGTGGAATATACGGAATATTCTCATCTTCAAGACGTTCGACAGTAAGCATGAGAGCTGTTGAGCAAGTTGCCTTTTCAGCTCCTTGTAGAAGGTATACGAGGAGCTTATGGAAACTATCCACATATAGACGGTTGCCAGCAATAGAATAAATATATCCGTCCCCGTACTTCTTAGTACTAGCATAAATTTTCTCCAGCTTGTCTAAAAGATCTTTAAATCCAGGAACAGCTTTAATAAATTCTTTCTTTAGCATGCTTCCTTTTTCTTCATCAATAGTCCCGAAAATATAACTCCAAAGCTTGCCACCTGAAGCACCAAATAGAAAAGCATATAAGATACGTTTAGCATTAGGTCTTGGGACAACATGCTTAATTCCCATTATCTTGAGAATGCTTGTTAGCTTATCTGCATTATACTGATGGATGTCACCATGCAACAAGGTGTTAATATAACTTTTATCACCTAAATAATGTGCTAAACCACGTGCTTGATTACCACTAGAATCACAACCAATAACCTTCCAGCCTGGTTTACATTTAAAAAGAGCTCGCATTTCTTTTCCCCAAGGCTTATCTACAGCAGGCACATTTACAATAATAGAGTGAGTAGCACGCATACTAGGAGTACCGATAGTCATCATATTACCGTGCAGATAATCATCTTCATCTATATTCTCTAACCACGTCTTAAGAATACCGTATCTAGCCTTAGTAGACATAAACTCGGTGAAAAGTTTACCATCACCTCCAAGAAATTCTAAGCTATCTTCAGTGATCTTTGGTGATGATCTCTCCCGAGTTCTCTTACCCTTTTCGTCTTTCTTATAGTTCCAAGTAGTGGGTACCCAACCATTTCTAAATAGAAACACTTTAACATCATTTACAGAATCTAGACTGAGTGGTCTTATTTGTACTCTACAATAATCACCAGCAATAGGACGTTCTTCACCTTCATATCCTGAGAATGGATCTACATCAAACCAATTAGCAGTATGTCTATCATAAGCACCGGACTTGACCCATTTAGGACTTTTGACTTCTACAATACCTTTCTTTTTATCTACAGGTTCACAGGTATAGCCAAGTTTACCCTCTAGCTGTTGATGTGCGTGTTCCATTTCTACTGTAAACGTATCGAATAGAGCGTAAGCATTTTCTTTGTCAAAAGGCCAGCCATGTAGTTTTGCTGTTGCTCCCCACTTTGCTGCAGCATGCTCTGAGCGAAGATACACATCAAATTGAGGATTCTTTTTTACTGTCTCTTTATATTCTTCAAGAAGAACATCATAAATCTTTAAATTAAGCTCAACGTCGTTCTTACAGTAGACAAGCATCTCTGGACTATACTTGGTAAAGAATAAAGGATCATTAATTTCGATTTTTGGGAAACCTAAGTGTTTACCCCATACTTCGAGGCTATGACCTTCCGCTCCAAATCTTTTATAATTCAAAGTTTGAGACATTAATAGAGTATCTTGAAGCTTACATTTCTTAGGAGGTTTCCATCCATAAAGTTTCCATAAAAGCGGAATGTCATAATCACAGATATTATGACCAATAAGATGTGTTGCATTGTTGAAAGTATCTTTCCAAGAAGGGTCATCACCAAGCCAATGAGAATAAGTTTTAGTGGTAAAATTATAACCTACAATAACCCACATTTTTGTTGCTTTCAAGAGCAACTCATTTGCTTCGATATCAAATAGCCATTTACTCATCTTCTTCTAAGATCTCCTTCCAAGCGAAACAAAGGTATTTCCATTCAGCTTCTGAGAAGTATTCCGGTCTACCTGCCTCTTCGTTTATTATAGGAGCTTCTGCATTGTCTGAAGCATGTCTCAGTAAATTCTTAATTAAATTGTGCATTGCCAACAATGAATCAGTACTCATCA
>Ga0105096_10000037_pt1 | contig 27058 bp, 21 predicted proteins | sample PPLLak3cmMay2015_FD_87036 | JGI IMG/M metagenome (GOLD analysis project Ga0105096, IMG submission 87036) | Freshwater sediment microbial communities from Prairie Pothole Lake near Jamestown, North Dakota, USA - PPLs Lake P7 Core (1) Depth... | ecosystem: Environmental > Aquatic > Freshwater >... | reverse complement strand
GGGCCGGCCACGACGCAGGTGGTTTTCGCCGAAACGCTGCCCGCCACCTTTGCCCCGAGTGCCTGCAGCCGGGCCCTGGCCTCATCGCGATCCAGCGCCTCCAGCTTGCCGGTGACAACCCAGGTCTGGCCGGCCAGCGGCAGCGCGCTGAGGTCGACCGCGATATCGGGCCAGCTGACCCCGGCGCTGCGCAATTCCGCCACCACCGCCATGCTGGAAGCCGAATCAAAAAACTGGCGCAGGTGATCGGCCACCACCGGGCCGACATCGCTCACGCCCAGCAGCTGCTCTTCGGAGGCCGCCGCAAGATCCTCCCAGTTGCCAAAGTGACGTGCCAGCGCGAGCGCGGTGGCCTCCCCTACCTCGCGTATGCCCAGGGCGAAGATGAACCGCGGCAGGCTGGTGCGCTTGCTGCGCTCGAGCGCGTCCAGCAGATTGTCCGCCGACTTCTCGCCCATGCGCTCGAGTGCCAGCAGTTGCTCCCGCCGCAGGCGATAGAGGCCCGCAACACTGGTCACCAGGCCCTCATCCACCAGCTGCTCCACCAGCTTGTCGCCCAGGCCCTCGATATCCATGGCGCGGCGTGAGGCGAAGTGGCGGATGGCGGCTTTCTGCTGGGCAGCGCATACCAACCCGCCCATGCAGCGCAGCACGGCCTCATCCTGCGCGCGCTCGACCTGGGACCCGCACACCGGGCAGCGGCGCGGAAATTCAATGGGGCGCGCATCCGGCGGGCGCCGCTCCATTACCACCGCCACCACCTGCGGAATGACATCACCGGCCCGGCGCACGATCACCGTGTCGCCCAGGCGCAGGCCCAGGCGCTCGATCTCGTCGCTGTTGTGCAGGGTGGCATTGCTTACGGTGACACCGCCGACAAACACCGGCTCCAGTCGGGCTACCGGGGTAATGGCACCGGTGCGGCCCACCTGGAACTCCACGTCGAGCAGCCGGGTCATTTCCTCCTGGGCGGGAAACTTGCGGGCGATCGCCCAGCGGGGCGCGCGCGAGACAAAGCCCAGCCGTTGCTGCAGCTCCAGGTCGTTGACCTTGAACACAATCCCGTCAATGTCATACGGCAGTTCCTCGCGCCGCGCAGCGAGTTGGCGATAGTACGCATCGCAGGCCGCTATGCCGCGCACCACCTGCGACTGGGAGTTGATACGCAAACCCCACTGCCGCAGGCGCTCGAGCACCGCGGAGTGCTGCCGCGGCAACTCCCCGCCGGCGACGAGACCAACGCCGTAGCAGCACATCTGCAGGGGTCGCTCAGCCGTAATGCGCGCATCGAGCTGGCGCAGGCTGCCGGCCGCCGCGTTGCGCGGATTGACAAAGGTTTTCTCACCCAGCTCCCGCGCCCTGGCGTTCAATTGTTCGAAACCTGCCCGGGGCAGGTAGATTTCCCCTCGCACCTGCAACAGACTGGGATATCCCTCACCCCGCAGGCGCAGCGGCACCGAGGGTATGGTGCGCACATTGTGGGTGATGTCCTCGCCGGTAGTGCCATCGCCCCGGGTGGCGGCGCGCTCGAGCACGCCGTCGCGGTAGAGCAGACTGACGGCAATGCCGTCCAGCTTGGGTTCGCAGGCGAATTCCAGGAGCTGCTCGCCGAAGCCCAGCCGGTCCAAGAGGCGGCGGTTGAAATCCAGCATATCCTGCTCATTGAAGGCATTATCGAGGGACAGCATGGGAACTTCGTGGCTGACCTGGAGGAAGCGCTCGAGCGGTGCGGCGCCAACCCGCTGGGTGGGTGAGTCGGCGCGCAGCAGCTCCGGGTGGGCCGTCTCGAGCTCGAGCAGACGCCGCATGCAGCGGTCGTACTCGGCATCGGGAACGGTTGGCTCATCCAGCACATAGTACTGGTAGTTCCAGCTGTCGAGTTGCTCCCGCAGGGAGTCGATTTCCCGGGTTAGCGCCGAGTCTGCCATGGGAGCTTATTGGGCTTCAGCGCGTCCTGGCCAGCATACGGCGCTCCAGGTCGCGAATCTGCTGGCGACAGTGTTCCAGCGACTGCCTGCTCAGCACGCTGCGGGACTCATCCAGCACATCGCCGTTGAGGTTGCGGGCAACCGCCTGGGCGGTCTCCAGCATGTAGTCGAAGGCTTTCATCATGTCCTCGGGGCCCGGCAGGGTGAGGAAAAAAACCAGTCCGGGGGTGTTGAAGTCGCCCATGTGGTCAATGTCGAACACGCCGGGTTGCATCATGTTGGCGACACTGAACTGGATAGCCCCGCGTCCGGCCTCGAATTCGTGGCGGTGGAAGAAGTTCATGTCGCCAAAGCGCAGGTCACAGGCGAGCAGGATGTGCAGGATGTCCTCGCCACGGAAGCCCTCCGGATCCCGGCCGACCACGTTGAGCATGAACACCTCGGGATCGACATCCCGCGGCAGGCGGCCGGCATCGACTGCGGGCCGCTGCAGGGGCGGCAGCGAGTCGTCTTCGTCCGGATCGATATTGTCGAGCCAGTCGAGTGTGGCGGGCTCCCCCGCGCTGTCAACGCCGCTCATACCGCCGACCAGTTCCTCCGCCTCCGTCGCCGCGCTGCTTGCAGGAGCCTGCCCGGATGCCGGACGCGGCTGCGCTTTGAGCTTGGGGGTTTTCGCGGCGGCGGCGGCCGCTTTCTCTCGTTTGGCCGCGTCAGACTTGTTGGTGGCGTTGATGAGGTCGCGGCGGTCGACCACGCGGGCGCCGCCATTGGGCAGTTCTTTCAGCCACGCCAGGTCGTTCTCGCGCTCGCTACCTGTCGCCGCTGCCGGCGCCAGCTTGACCTTGACTTTCGGGCGTCGCTCACGCTGCACCCTGCGCCACGCATCCAGGCCCACCGCAACGATCAGGACAACCCCGATCACAACCATCCAGTCACGTATAGTAAGATCCATTGCCCCTGCGCCGTACCCTATGCCCGTTGAATCAGTCTATCAGCTCGCGGCCAGCTCCGCTGCCTCTTCCACGTCCACCGATACCAGGCGGGAAACGCCGGGTTCATGCATGGTGACACCCATGAGTTGGTCGGCGAGTTCCATGGAAATCTTGTTGTGGGTAATAAAGATAAACTGCACCTTCTCCGACATCTCCTTCACCATGCGCGCGTAGCGACCGACGTTGGCGTCATCCAGCGGGGCGTCCACCTCGTCGAGCATGCAGAAGGGCGCCGGGTTGAGCGCGAAAATCGAAAACACCAGGGCGATCGCCGTCAGCGCTTTCTCGCCCCCGGAGAGCAGGTGGATGGTGCTGTTCTTCTTTCCCGGCGGGCGCGCCATGATGGATATCCCGGTGTCGAGCAGGTCGTCGCCAGTCATCTCCAGGTAGGCGCTGCCGCCCCCGAAAACCCGCGGGAACAAATCCTGCAGGCCGTTGTTCACCTTGTCGAAAGTATCGCGGAAACGATTGCGCGTCTCCTTGTCGATCTTGCGGATCGCCGCCTGCAGGGTATCCAGCGCGGTTACCAGGTCCTCGTTCTGCAGGTCCAGGTAGTTTTTTCGCTCCGACTGCAGGTTGTACTCGTCAATCGCCGCGAGGTTAATAGGGCCGAGCCGGGCAATACGCGAACCCACCCGCTCCAACTCGCGCGCCCACTCAGCCTCCTCTGCACCCTCCGGCATGGTCTCCAGCACCGCGTTGACAGCGTGCCCGTTGGCCACCAATTGCTTGTAGATGGTTTCCCGGCGCACCTGCAGCGCCTGGTGGGATATACGGTTGCGCTCCAGCTCACCGCGCACACTCTCTGCGCGCTGCTCGATTGCCGCCCGCTCCTGCTCCTTCTGCCGCAGCAGGTAATCCAGCTCGGCCACCTGCTGGCGAGCCACACCGAGTTCACCCTCCGCCTGCAGGCGCAGTTCCAGCTGCGCCTCGAGTTCGCGCTTGAGGCCTTCGAAGGGTGCATCATTTTGCTGCAGGGCTTCGGCCAGGCTCTCCCGCCGCGAGCGCAACTGCGCCACCTGGTTGTTGGTGCGATCGATGGCCTCGCGCATGGCCCGCAACTGGGTCTGCAACGATTGGCTGCGCATGGCCGTCTGGTGGGAGAGGTCCTTGTCGTGGCGGGCTTTCTGGCGGGCGCTGTCGAGGGTGCTGCGGGTCTGGTCGCGCACTGACAGTAATTCCTCGCGGCGATGGGAATCCGCTTCCATGCGTTCGATCGCCGCCGCCAGCAACTGCCGGGCCTCGCCGATGGCCGCCTGCTCGTGGGCGAACTGCCCGCGTGATTCATCGATCTCAGCATTCACCCGTTCGCGGCGGGCCGCTATCTGTTCAATCCTGGCCTGGTGGGCGGACATCCGCGCACTGAGCTCGGCGTGCTGGCGGGTGCTGGCCTGCAGCTCCCGTTGCAGCACATGGCGCTGCTCTTCCAGCTGCAGCAGCGTGTGCTGGCAGGCCTGCAGGGCCACTGCCAACGCTTCCTCCGCCTGCTGTTGCAGGCCCACTGCCTCGACCAGGGCCTCCAATTCCTGCTGCCGCCTGATCGCCCCACCCTGTTCCCCCGCCAGCCGCGCGACCCGCAGCCAGTTCGGTCCGAGCCAGACGCCTTCCGGGGTAATGACCGATTCGTGGGCGGCAAGGCCGGAACGCTGCGCCAGCGCGGCGGCGAGGTCGGGGGCGACCCGAACGCCGGCCAGCAGGGGGCCGGCGCGCCCGCCGGAGCGCACTTTCGACGCCAGGAACTCGGCTGCGACCGGCGCTTCGGCGGCGACCTCGAGCAGCGCCAGGCGTCCCTGCTCCAACTGGCCCAGGGTTGCGCCGAGGTTACCGATGGCGTCGACACAAACCGCCTGCAGGTCATCACCCAGCACCGTCTCCACCGCCAGCTGCCAGCCGTCGTCGACCTGCAGCTGTTCCAGCAGGCGCGGCCTGGTGTCGAGTTGCCGCGCGGCCAGCCATTCAGCCGCCGCCTGGCTGTTGTCCTGCCTGGCCGCCTGCTGCAAGGCTTCCAGCGAAGCCTGGCGCCCGCGCATCTGCTGCAGCGCGGACCGGGCCTGGTTCAACTCGGTGGCCAGGCTGTTGCTGTGCTCGCGGTTCGCGGCCAGCTCGTCCAGCAGCGATTCGCCCCGGTGCTCGTGCTCGGCCATGACCAGTTCGAGTTCCGCCAGTTGCTCTCCCAGGGCTGCAATCTCGCCGTCCTCCGGTCCCGGCGCCAGGCTCTGCTTCTCCTCCTCCAGTTGCCGGGTGCGGCCCTGGATGCGCTGCAGCACCTGCTCCAGGTGCAGGATGCGCGACTGCTGCACCTCGGCCTGCTGCCGGGGTTCCGCCGCATGCTGGTTGAACTCGTCCCAGTTGTGCTGCCAGCCGTGCATCACCTCCTCCGCCTGCTGCAGCGCCTCGGCCGAACTCTGCTCCAGTTCCTGCAACAGGGCCAGTTCCGGGGCGATAGCGGTGAACTCGCTGTCCCAGCCGGCAAGCTTGTGACTGTCGTCGCCCAGGTGGGTTTCGGCCTCGGCCAGCGCGGTGCCGGTCTGCTCCAGGTCCTCGCGCAATTGGCGACCGCGCTCCTGCTGGTGCTTGAGGGTTTGCTCCAGGCGGGCGACCTCGGATCCGAGGGAATAATAGGTGGCCTGCACCTGGTTGAAGACGTCGGTGCGGTCGCTGTACTCTACCCGGTGCTGTTCGATCGCGGTGTCGACCTGCTGGTGCTGGGCATGCACCGCCTCCAGTTTCACTTCCAGTTGCCCGATGGCGAGGTTGGCGGCCGCGACCTGCCCGTCCAGCTCGCGCCACTGCAGGGCCTGCAGCTGGGCCTGCAGCCGGCGCTCCTCGGTCTTGAACTCGGTGTACTTCTCGGCGGCCTGGGCCTGGCGCTGCAGGTGCTGCAGCTGGCGCTCGAGCTCATCGCGCAGGTCGGTGAGGCGCTCGAGGTTTTCCGTGGTGCGACGCATCCGGCTCTCGGTTTCCTTGCGCCGCTCCTTGTACTTGGAGATGCCGGCGGCTTCCTCGATAAAAACCCGCAGGTCCTCGGGCCGGGATTCGATCAGGCGGGAGATCATGCCCTGCTCGATGATCGCGTAACTGCGCGGGCCGAGGCCGGTGCCCAGGAAGATGTCGGTGATGTCCCGGCGGCGGCAACGGGTGCCGTTGAGGAAATATTCGGACTGGGCGTCGCGGGTCACCACGCGCCTGATCGAGATCTCGGCGTAACTGGCCCACTCACCTCCCACGCCGCCGTCGCTATTGTCGAATACCAGTTCGATGGAGGCCTGGCCGACCGGCTGGCGATTGACCGAGCCGTTGAAGATGACGTCGGTCATCGACTCGCCGCGCAGGTTCTTGGCCGAACTCTCCCCCATCACCCAGCGCACCGCATCGATGACATTGGATTTGCCGCAGCCATTGGGGCCGACCACGGCGCACATATTGCTGGGGAAATTGACGGTCGTCGGGTCAACGAATGACTTGAAACCGGCCAGCTTGATGGACTTTAGTCGCATATTACATTAAATATCGAGTTTAACTTGATGTTTTTTATCGATTTATTCGGGTTTTTTCGAAACTTGCCCCGGCCCCCGAACCACTACATGTAGTGTATAGGCTTTGCCCGGACAACACTATGCCCGGCGCCGACAAATGCAAAATTTATGAATCGGACAGGCCTCTAGGTCCTGGGCTGGAGCAGAATTTCGCGGGGCGAGGTGTCACTGGAGGGCGCCAGCGGCCCGGCCTGGCCCAGCCAGGTAGCCGCCGCCTCCCCGGGCGCGCCGCTGGGGGATACCTGGACCACCACCATTACCGACTCGGTGTCTGATAACTTCTGCCCGGCCATGGAATTGCTGTCGTCCAGGCGCAGGGTGACGGGCAACTGTTGCGCCTGCAGGCGCTGCACCGCGATCGGCATGCGGCTGTCGGACGCCGCGTTGCGGGCCAGGACAAAGACGGTGTCGGTGGGCGCCACGCTCGCGCCCTCCGGCAGCGCCACCCGCACGGTGACGCCCGCGCCGGGCGCGCCCGCCGGGGCCGATCCGGCCGCGCCAGCCAGCGGCAGCCCGTCCACGGTCTCTCCCGCCGCCAGCAGTCGCTGCCGCGCCATGTCCATGACACTGCCGATCATGCGCGCGCTGTCGCTGCCCGGTTGCTCTACCGCCAGCAGGCGCTGCCAGTGGCCGAGCGCCTCCCGGTACTGCTGCTGTTCGAACGACGCCATGCCCAACAGGCCCAGGGCTGTGCGCTGGTGCGGGTCGATGGCGATAGCCTGTTGCGCCAACACCCTGGCCTGGTCACTCAGTTTCCTGCCCGCCGCCAGGTATTGGGACTGGGCAGCGGAGGCCAGCACAAAGGCATCCTCGGGATATTCCCGTGCCAGCTCCGCATAGGCTTGCGCGGCCCGCGTATACTCTTCCCGGCCCATATAAAAGCGGCCCAGCAGGGCGACATAATCGAGATTTCCAGGCCGCTGGGCGCTGCGCTGCTCGACTTCGGCCAGCACCGCTTCCATCCGGGCGGGGCTGCTCTCCCCATCCAGCGACGCCAGCTGCCGACTGATCATCACATCCGGCGCCGCCCCCAGCAGGTAGTAGAGTCCTGAGGACAGGACCGCCACCAACGGCAGCAACAGCCACAGCGGAAATGACTGGCGCTCGGCAACCGGCGCGGCCTGGCCGCGAGCCTGCTGCTCATCCTCGAGCAGGCGCAGGCGGGCGTCGTCCTGCAGGCTGTCCGCGCCCTCCCGCGCCAGCTCCGCCTGGCGCAGCCGGTACCACTCGATATTGGCGCGTTCCAGGTCCGCATCGACCCCGCCGGAGCGCCGCCCTGGCCTGAGGTAGAACAGGCCGCTGAACAATACCAGGGCCGTACAGGCCACTATAAACAGGGTCAAGACTCTTTCTCCGTCCGGGTAAGGAGTTCCCGCAGGCGCTGCTCGTCGTCGGCATCGAGTGCGGCAGCCCCGGCCGAATTTGCCCGCCGGCCCCGCAGGGTAAGCGCCGCGACGATTATCCCCAGCAGTAATAAGAGGACAGGCGCCAGCCACAGGACCGCGGTGGCGCCATCAAAGCTCGGCCGATAGCGCACGAACTCGCCGTAACGCGCCACCATGTAGTCGAGGATCTCCTCGTCGCCCGCTCCCGCCTCCAGTTGCTGGTGGAGCAGCTTGCGCAGGTCCTGGGATATCGGGGCATTCGAATCGGCGATGTTCTGGTTCTGGCACTTGGGGCAGCGCAACTCGGCGCTCAACGCCTGGTAGCGCTGCTCCAGCTCAGGGCTGCTGAACTCATAGGTTTCAATCACGGCAAGCGCATGGCCCGACACCAGAACCAGCGCGAGTAGCAGCAGGCGCGACCAGGCCCTCACCCGCCGCTGCCCTGCGCGGATAATTGCTGGTACATGGGTTGCAGAACGGTCTGCCATACCCGCTCATCCACCACCCCCACATGGCGGTAGCGAATCACTCCCTGCGCGTCCAGCAGGTAGGTTTCCGGGGCACCGTAGACGCCGAGGTCGACGCCGAGGCTGCCCTCGCGGTCGACAATGCTGGCGCGGTAGGGGTTGCCAAGTTCCGCCAGCCAGCGCTCGGCGGCGGCATCCTCGTCCTTGTAGTTGAGACCATAGATCGGCACGCCGCTGGCGGCCAGCTGCACCAGGTAGGGGTGCTCCACGCGACAGGAAGGACACCAGGTGGCCCACACATTGAGCAGCGCCACCTCGCCGATGACCTCGGCGCGACTGAGCGTGCGCTCTTCCCCCAGTGCCGGCAGGGAAAACTCGGGCAGGGGCCGGTCTATGAGCGCCGAGGGCAGCGCCTGGGGATCCAGCGACAGGCCGCGGAACAGGAACGCGGCCATGCCTGCGAACAGGATCAGCGGCAGGAACAGTTTCAGCCTAGGCGCCACCGACGGCCCCGCTGGCGGTCGCTGCCGGGGCCGGGGCGCGCAGACGCCGGTAGCGCTTGTCCAGCACGGTGGTGAAAGCGCCCAGGGCCATCAGGATCGCCCCCAGCCACATCCAGCGCACCATGGGCTTGTAGTGCAACCGCACTGCCCAGGCACCGTCATCCCCCACCGGTTCGCCCATGGCAACGTAGATATCGCGCATCAGGCCCGGATCAATATCCGCCTCGGTCATGACCTGGCCGCTGGCGAGGTAGCGCCGCTTCTGCGGCGCCAGGTTCGCCACCAGGCGCCCATCCCGGCTCACCTCGATGCGAGCTTCGTCGGCGACAAAGTTGGGCCCGCGCACACTCACCAGCTCGACAAAGCGGAACTGGTAGCCGGCGATGCTATCGACATCCCCGGGGGCCATTTTCAGGTCATGCTCCACGCTGAATTGGCTGGTTGCCACCACCCCGGTGATGCAGGCGGCAAACCCCAGGTGGGCCGCGAACATGCCCCAGTAACTGGGCGTAATGCGGCGCAGGCCGGTGGCCAGCGAGGAGGCGCCGCGCACCCGGTACCACAGGTCCCGCAGCAGGCCCAGTACCAGCCAGGCGGACAGTGCCACCGCCAGCGCCAGCCAGATGTTGTACTCGGCATGCAGCAGCGGCAGGGTCAGGCCGCACAGGACGGCGACGATGGCGGGCAGCGCCAGCTCAGCCTGCCAGCGGCGGACCGAGTCTTTCTTCCAGCGCGAGATTGGCCCAGCCCCCATAAAGGGCACCAGCAGCGCCATCAGGGGGACGAAGACGGCGTTGAAGTAAGGCGGTCCCACCGAGTACTTGCCGACGCCGAGGGCATCGGTGATCAGGGGAAACAGGGTGCCGAACAGCACGGTGATAGTGGCGACCAGGAACACCACGTTGTTGCACAGGATCAGGGATTCGCGTGATACCCACTCGAAACTCACCCGGCTGGCCACCGCGGGGGCACGCAGGGCGTACAGGGTCAGGGACCCCCCCACCACCAGCGCCAGGAAGACCAGGATGTACAAGCCCCGGGCCGGGTCGGTGGCGAAGGCGTGTACCGAGGTCAGCACGCCGGAGCGCACCAGGAAGGTGCCCAGCAGGCTCAGGGAAAACGCGAAGATGGCCAGCAGCACCGTCCAGCTCTTGAACAGGCCGCGCTTTTCAGTCGCCGCCAGGGAGTGCAGCAACGCGGTTCCCACCAGCCAGGGCATGAAGGAAGCGTTTTCCACCGGATCCCAGAACCACCAGCCGCCCCATCCCAACTCGTAATAGGCCCACCAGCTGCCGAGCATGATGCCCAGGGTCAGGAACGCCCAGGCCACGTTGGTCCAGGGGCGCGACCAGCGCGCCCAGGAGGCGTCGAGTCGGCCGCCCAACAGGGCAGCGATGGCAAACGCGAAGGCGACCGAAAAACCGACATAGCCCATGTAGAGCAGCGGCGGGTGAATGATCAGCCCGGGATCCTGCAACAGCGGGTTGAGGTCACTGCCATCTGCCGGGGTTCCCGGCAGCAGCCGCTCAAAGGGATTGGAGGTAAACAGCATGAAGGAGATAAATCCCACCGCTATCGCACCCATGACCGAGAGTACCCTCGACAGCACCAGCAGCGGCAACTGGCCGCTGAACACCGCCACCGCAGCGGTCCAGAGACAGAGCGTCAGGGCCCATAACAGCAGGGAGCCCTCGTGGTTGCCCCAGACGGCAGAAAACTTGAAGATCGGCGGCAGCAGGCTGTTGCTGTTGGACGCCACCACCTTGACCGAGAAATCGTCCTGCAGGAAGGCGCTGCACAGGCAGGCGAAACTGATGCCCACGAACACCAGCAGGCCCACTGCGAGACCGGGGGCAATCGCCATCGCCCGGCTGTTGCGGCGCCAGGCGCCCCAGGCGGGTACAACCGCCAGGATGATGGCCAGGCAAAAGCCAATGATCAGCGCGAAGTGACCGAACTCGGGGATCATTTGGCCTTGCCCTTGTGGTCGTAGCCTGACTGCTCGAGGGCCTGGGCCACTTCCGGCGGCATATAGTTCTCGTCGTGCTTCGCCAGCACTTCCGAGGCCACCAGCACACCCTGCTCATTGAGCTTGCCCGAGGCCACGGCCCCCTGGCCCTCGCCAAACAGGTCCGGCAGGATACCCTCGTAGACCACGTCCACATTGGACTTGTAGTCGGTCAGCACAAAACGCACCTCCAGGCTGTCATTGCTGCGCTGGACGCTATCGGCCAGCACCATGCCCCCGACGCGGATCGGCTGGCCAACCGGCGCCTTGCCCGCGGCAACCTCTGCCGGCGGGAAAAACAGGTTGATATTGCCACTCAGTGCATACATCACCAGGCCGGCCGCGGCGCTGGAAAACAACACCACGAACAGCACCAGGAGAAGTCTTTGTTTGCGCACGGGATGCATTAGCTGCCCTCCAGCCCTGTAGTCGGACCCTGTTGCTGCCTCTTTTGTTCCCCAGCCAGCTGGCGCAGGAACCTGCGCTGTCGCCGCCGCGGCACCAGTAATATGAGCACAACCACGACGAGGCTGATGGCATAGGCGGACCAGACATAAACGCCATGGCCATCCATGGCCAGGGCTGCGCCGAGGCTATCGAAGTACATCAGCCGCCATCCCCCAGCGCCAGCTTCCTGACCCAACCGGTTTTGGCTTCACGCTCGAGGATTTCGGCGCGCATGTTCAGCAACAGGCAACAGGTGAACAGCGCGTAGAAGGCCGCGATCGACAACAGCAGCGGGTACAGCATGCTGGGATCGATGCTGGAGCTGCCGCTGAACTTGATCGAAGCCGGCTGGTGCAGGGTGTACCACCAGTCGACGGATTTGTAGATGATGGGGATGTTGACCATACCCACCAGGCTGAGCACGGCACAGGCCTTGCCCGCCGCCTCCTTATTGTCATAGGCCTCGTAAAGGGCAACCACACCAAGATAGAGGAACAACAGGATAAGCATGGAGGTGATCCTCGCATCCCACACCCACCAGGTACCCCAGGTGGGCTTACCCCAGATCGAGCCTGTCACCAGGGCGATGAAGGTGAGGGCCGCGCCGACGGGGGCGCAGCACTTCAGGGCCACATCCGCCATTTTCATCTTCCAGATGAGGCTGACCGCACCGGCGATGGCCATCACGTAATACCCGGCCAGGGCCACCACCGCCGCCGGCACGTGGATGTAGATGATGCGATAGCTGTTGCCCTGGCGGAAATCCGGGTCGGTGTAGAGCAGGCCCCAGGCCAGGCCCACGCACAGGGCGAGGACAGTGACCGGGAGCAGCCAGCGCAGGATGGTCCCGGCGATGCGATACAGCCATGGCGGGGAACCCAGTTTATGAAAGAAGGACCACATACGGGCGGCGATTATACAGTGCGATCGGGGTCGACCTACAACCGGAAGCCGAAATTAAACTTGATCTGACGCAACGGTAGTTCAGGCATCGACGCTGATTCGCAATCCCGCGGCGATCGCCAGCGGCGCCAGGGCCACGGCGAGGCAGAGCATGGCGCCGATGATCGCGAGGTAGGGCGTGGCGGGAATGCCCAGCGCGGCGTTGCGCACCGCCGCGCTGCCAAAAATGAGTACCGGCATGTAGAACGGCAGTATCAGCAGGGTAATGAGTACGCCACCCCGCTTCAGGCCCACGGTCAGGGCGGCCCCGATACCGCCCACCAGGCTGAGCACCGCGGTACCCAGCAGCAGGCTGGCCACCAGCGTTCCCAGCGCCGGGGTGGGCAGGTTGAGCATCAGGGCAAAGAGCGGCGAGACCAGCGCCAGCAGCAGGCCGGTGAGCAGCCAGTGGGCACCGATATAGGCCAGCACTGACAGGAACAGGGGCTGGGGGGCGAGCAGCAGTTGCTCCAGGCTGCCATCCTCGAAATCGCTGCGAAATACCGTGTCTGAGGTCAGCAGGTTGGACAGCAGGGCGATAATCCAGAGGATGCCCGGGGCGAAACCCGCCAACTGGTCCGGCGCCGGGCCGAGCCCGAGCGGGAACAGCGCCACCACCATGGCAAAAAACAGCAGGGGATTGCCGATCTCGATGGGGCGCCGCACGGCCAGGGTGAGCTGCCGCCGCAGCAGGACCAGGCAGAACCGGGCCGCGCCGGGTGACTGCGCCGCCGCGCTCATGCCAGCAGGCCCTCGGTGAGGCTGAGCATCTGCACCCGGTAGTCCAACTGCAACAGCTGGTGCGAGGTCATCACCACCGCCCCGCCGCGCTCCACGTGGGCCACCAGCAGCGCTTCCAGGTCCGCCACGCCGCCCCGGTCGATGGCGGTGAAGGGCTCGTCCAGCAACCACAGCGGGCGGGCGGTCAGATACAGGCGTGCCAGGTTGACCCGGCGGTGCTGGCCGGCGGACAGGGCGTGGCTGGGGACGTCCTCGTAGCCGTACAGGCCGACCTTGGCCAGCGCATCCTCGATCTGCCGACTGTCATAGGCGCTCTCCCCCGCCACATGCCAGGCCAGATTCTCGCGGGGAGTGAGCAGGGCTTTTACCGCCGGCTGGTGACCGAGGTACAGCGGCGGCGCGCTGCGCTCCACCCGGCCGGTGAAGCCGTAACGGGACAGGCCCGCCAGTATGCGCAGGAGGCTGGTTTTGCCGGCGCCGTTGGGGCCGTCGACCTGCAGCAGCTGGCCTGGCAGCACCGCAAAGGCCAGGTTCCGGAACAACTCCCGGCCGCCCCGTTCCAGGCAGAGGTCATACACCGCCAGCAGGGGGTCGCCCGGGTTCCCGGACACTAAAGGTTGACCACGGCGATAGCGGGTAAATACAGCCCCGTATCCGCCTCGACGGCGGCGCCGCCACGGACCGCTGGATCGACCCGCAGGGAGACGAAATCGAACAGCGCCGTATCGCCCAGCTGCGAAGGAGCCACATTGCAGATGCTGCGAAAGATACTCTCGGTGCGGCCGGGGTACTCGCGCTCCCAGGCGGCGAGCATATTCTTGACCTGCGCCCGCTGCAGGTTTTCCTGGGATCCGCACAGATTGCAGGGAATGATCGGGAATTCCCGGTAGCGGGCATAGCGCGCCAGATCCTTCTCCTTGCAGTAGGCCAGCGGGCGAATCACCACATTATTGCGGTCATCGCTCAGCAGCTTGGGCGGCATGGCCTTGAGCTTGCCGTTGAAGAACATGTTGAGGAACAGGGTTTCGACGATATCGTCCCGGTGGTGGCCCAGGGCAATCTTGCTGGCGCCGATCTCCTGGGCGAAGCCGTACAGGCTGCCGCGGCGCAGGCGCGAGCAGAGGCCGCAGGTGGTCTTGCCCTCGGGCACCAGCTCGCGCACGATGCTGTAGGTGTCTTTTTCCAGGATATAGTAGGGCACGCCCAGTGCCGACAGGTAACGGGGCAGCACTTCTTCGGGAAACCCCGGCTGCTTCTGGTCGAGGTTGACCGCGACCAGCTCGAAATCCACCGGTGCGCTCTGGCGCAGGCTCAGCAGGATGTCCAGCATGCCGTAGGAATCCTTGCCACCGGACAGGCAGACCATCACCCGGTCGCCCTGTTCGATCATGTTGTAATCGACGATGGCATTGCCCACGTTGCGCCGCAAGCGCTTCTGCAGCTTGTTGAAATGGGTTTTTTCCTTGCGGGAAAGCTCTTGCACGACACGCTGCCTGGGCTGATTCGGCGCGCAGTTTACTCGTTCGGCGCGCCCTGCGTCCAGCTGACGGCGGGTTGCGGGCGGCAGCGGCGGGCAGCCGCGTTCCCTTGTTTTTTCGCGGGAATGCCATGACAATGTGCGCCCCGAAAGCCCCTACCCTACCACCTGCGAGGAATCCTTTCCGATGAAACAAGCCGTTCGCGTTACCGTTACCGGTGCAGCAGGCCAGATTGGCTACGCACTCCTGTTCCGCATTGCTTCCGGCGCCATGCTGGGCGACGACCAGCCGGTCATCCTGCAACTGCTGGATATCACCCCGGCGATGGAGGCGCTTGCGGGCGTCAGGATGGAACTGGAAGACTGCGCCTTCCCGCTGCTGGCGGGCATCGTCTGCACCGACGACCCGGCGACCGCGTTCAAGGACGCTGACTACGCCCTGCTGGTGGGTGCCCGCCCCCGGGGCCCCGGCATGGAGCGCAAGGACCTGCTGGAAGCCAATGCCGCCATTTTCTCGGTCCAGGGCAAGGCCATCAACGACAACGCCAGCAGGAACATCAAGGTGCTGGTGGTCGGCAACCCCGCCAACACCAACGCGCTGATCACCCAGCGCAACGCGCCGGGCATCGACCGCCGCAATTTCACCGCCATGACCCGGCTGGACCACAACCGCGCCCTGACCCAGATCGCCCTCAAAACCGGCGCCACGGTCAACGACGTGAGCAATATGACCATCTGGGGCAACCACTCCGCAACCCAGTACCCGGACCTGTTCAACGCGAAGGTCAAGGGCAAGCCGGCGATAAGCCTGGTCGACCAGGCCTGGTATGAGAGCGAGTTCATTCCCGTGGTGCAGCAGCGCGGCGCCGCCATTATCAAGGCGCGCGGTGCTTCCTCCGCGGCCTCTGCCGCCAACGCCGCCATCGGCCACATGCGCAGCTGGGCGCTGGGCACCACCGGCGACGACTGGGTTTCCATGGGCGTCTACTCGGACGGCTCCTACGGGATCACCGAGGGCCTGATCTATTCCTTCCCCTGCCGCTGCGCCAACGGCCAGTGGAGTATCGTCCAGGGTGTCGAAGTAGGTGAATTCAGCCGCGCCCGAATGGCTGCGACCGAGCAGGAACTGACCGAGGAGCGCGATGGGGTGCAGCACCTGCTGCCCTAGGCAGCCGGGCCTGCGCGGGCGCTTGTCGCCGGGCGACAGGCGCTATTTCCCCGATCGGCGCGAGCGGCTTGAACGCTGCGCCACTGTCGCGACCTGAACCCATGACCAATCCCAAAACCTACCACCACGGCAACCTGCGGGCGGAGCTGCTCGACACCGCCCTACGGCAACTGCGCGAGGTGGGTGCCGAGGACCTGAGCCTGCGGGCCCTGGCCCGGGCGGTGGGCGTATCCCAGACCGCGCCCTACCGTCATTTCGCCGACAAGGGGGAACTGCTGGCGGCCATGGCCACCCGCGGCTACCGCGACCTGCTGGGGGCCCTGCGCGCAGCCGGTGATCGCACTCCCGACTGCCCCACGGAGCAGCTGGTCGGCTTTGCCCACGCTTATGTGGATTACGCCGCCAGAGAGCCCCGCTTGTTCAAGCTCATGTTCGGGCCCGCCGTGCAACCGGCACAGAAATACCCGGAATTGCGCGAGGCCAGCCGTGAGACCTTCGGGCTGGTGCAGGCAATCCTGCGCCGCGGCATGGAGCTGGGGCAGTTCCGCGAGCAGAACTACGTCTACCTGGCCAATGCCGCCTGGGCCGGCATCCACGGCCTGGCAACCCTGCGGGTAGACGCGCCGGAATTGTTCGAGCGCCACATTGACCTGCACCGCCAGGTGGACCTGGGTGTGCACACGTTTATCGATGGGATAAAGACCGCCTGAAGGTCACCTCCATGCTGGACGGCACAGCGCGGGCTTTGGCTTCAGTGGCACCTTCGGAGGGCGCGACCGGGTAGGTCCCTCTTGAAACCATCAGTTCGCGCTTAGCGGAGAAAACAAAAGTGGCCGCTATGTGCCACTTTGAGTCGTTTGCTCAGCTGGGATGCCCCCTCGACCTGCATTTTGGTGTTGGTCAGCTATCCTAAATGCGGTCCTAAGCAGTAGGGCGAACTCACCGGACGCATGGGCCATCTCTGATGTATCACGGCTAGCTCGCCGCACACTTCCGATGTGGCACTTCGCCTATAGCTGCCACAAGCTGCTGCTCAGAATCATTGGTTTCCGAGACACAGCATGTTGGCACAAGACAGGGAGAGCCTTGGCGACGTTGCCTACGAACGGCATCAACCCGAGCAAACACTTCTCTACCAACTCGTCGAAGCGCACTACCCTGCATTGGTCGACCAACTGGCCCAGCAGGGTAAATCTCTACCCGCCCATGTCTACCGGGAATTCGAGTCCTACCTCAAGTGCGGTCGCCTCGAACACGGCTTCCTGCGCGTGCGCTGTGATTCCTGCCACTTCGAGCGCCTGGTGTCATTTTCCTGCAAGAAGCGTGGATTCTGTCCCAGCTGCGGCGCCCGCCGTATGGCCGAGACGGCAGCCCTGCTCACCGATGAGGTCTTTCCCGATGTGCCGCCTCGCCAGTGGGTCATCAGCTTTCCCTTTCCCCTGCGCTACCTGTTTGCCGCCCACCCCCAGGCCATGGGCAAAGTGCTGGGCATCGTTTACCGGGCGATCTCGACCTACCTGATCCACAAGGCCGGACTACAAATCAAGGACGGCGCGACCGGCGCAGTGACGCTGATCCAGCGATTCGGATCAGCCGTCAACCTCAACATTCATTTTCCTATCCTTTTCCTGGATGGTGTGTACGTCTATCGCGACAACCGGTCACCCCGGTTTCAGCGGGTCAGGGCGCCGGACAAGAGCGAGTTTGAGGATCTGGTTCAGCTGATCAGTCAGCGTGCAGGCCGTTGCCTGGAACGGCTGGGCTTCCTGGAGCAGGATGTCGAGAGCGCCTGGCTGGAACTCGAACCCGCAGACGACACCGATGCCATGCCCCACCTCCTGGGTAGTTCCGTGTCTTACCGGATCCCTGTCGGCCCCCAGCAAGGCCAAAAGGCGTTCATGATCTGCACCATCCAGCCACTGAACAGACCTGATCCCGGACTGGAACGGGTGGCCAAGGCCAATGGGTTCTCCCTGCACGCCGGGGTGAGCTGCGAGGGACACCAAAAAGACTAACGGGAACGGCTTTGTCGGTATATTTCCCGCCCTGCCGTGGCGGTTCCCCGCCTTTCACTGAGTTCCACCGGCAAGGTGGTCTACACCCTGAAAACACACTAAGGGATGGCACCACGCAAGTCGTATTCGACCCGGTGGATTTCATCGCGCGGTTAGCTGCCCTCGTGCCTAAACCCCGTGTGAACCTTACTCGGTATCACGGGGTATTAGCGCCCAGCCATCGATGGCGGGGACTGGTCACACCAGCTAAACGAGGCAAAGGTGTGAAGCATCTTGCCAATACGGAAGTTCGTTCGTCGGCTGAGTGCCATGCCGCTATGACCTGGGCCCAGCGACTCAAGCGAGTTTTCAATATCGACATTGAGATTTGCAGTCGCTGCGGTGGTTCCGTCAGGGTCATTGCGTGCATTGAGGATCAGGACATTATCGATCAAATACTGGCTCACGTTCGTCAGGCAGAACAGGGAAGACCGACCCCGCCATTGCTGGTGCGACCGACCAGAGCGCCACCACCTGGGACATTGCCGCTTTTCGCTGTGAAGGATTCCAGCACAACAGCACTCCACCATCAAGGAAGTCAGTGAAAACCGCATGCCATGTGCGGTCGCTTGCACCCGTTCAGGAATGAACGAATTGGAATGGTGTGCTCGCTGCCGCGAACAGAAGTTGCAGGTCAATAGGCGGAAACTTCGACAGATCAGCGAGTCCAGTCGACAGACTCAGCGAGGTGATCTACACTCAACAGGCCGTTTATAATTCCTATACTTCGCCAGGATGCCGGGGGGCACAGAGTGAGCCTTAGTACTATCTATAGCGTGGCATGTGAGCACCCATCGAAAACCGCAGTTATACACAACGGCATCACGATCAGTTACTCCGCGTTTGCCAATGCGGTAAGCACCACGATCGACTTCATTGATACGCAAGATTTTTCCGAAGGCACTAATGTTATCGTTATCGTGAAAGACCTGCTGAACTGCTGGGTCGCTGTTTTGGCACTGCAAGCCCGCGGCTTTACCACTATTGTTGCAAGTTCCAGCAAGTTCGTGAGTACTCTGAAAATCAGAAATATCGCCGGCATCGTAACAACGACAGACGAATCCTCAATACATCAGTTGAATGAAGAAAGTATCGCCGGCATGAAAGTGATCTTTATTCCATCGCCTGCGTACCGCGACGACCAATTTTCTGGGGACATGGCGAACAAAGGAAGTATACGAAATGGAGACCATATCCTTTATACGTCTGGCACGACCGGCGACTATAAAAAAATTGTTTTCGCAGCACAGCATCAGCAAAAGCGTGACGCGGAAAGGGTTCAGCAGATGAGTCTGCAAGAAGATACTGTTTTTCACTGCTTGAATTACGCCCTCTGGACTTCAATCGGATACACGTTACCCTTATCGACGTGGCACGCAAACGGCTGTGTTATTTTGGACCAGCGCCCCGATTGGTATAAGTATTTTATGCACAGTGGCGTAACAAGGGCGGTCCTGCTTCCGGACAGACTTATTGAATTGCTCGGTTCAACCGATGACTGTTCTGAGGTATGCCCACTAGAAAATCTAACTCTTCATGCATCCGGCGGATTTATCTCCCGGAAAATTGCGGAAAAGATTCTTGGTCGAATAACAAGAAATCTGGTGGTCAGTTATGGCTCCACTGAAGTCTGCATTGCGTCATTAGAATCGATGGCGACAGATTTGGATGACTTGCACTGGCTTGCTCCCACACATTATCGTCGCATCGAAATAGTAGATGAATCCGGCGCTGGCTGCCCTTTCAATGTGGAGGGTTACCTTCGTATACGCTTGCAAGAACACGACTGCGCTTCCTATCTTGAGGATCCAGAGGCCAGCGCGCGGGTATTCAAGGAAGGCTATTTTTATCCGGGTGACATGGCGATCCAGCGACCGGACGGTCGGGTGCGACTACTGGGTCGTAGCGCCGATGTGGTCAATTTTCGCGGCCAGAAGCTCGCCGCATCCCCGATCGAAGAAAGAATTCAGAATATTCTGGACGGGACTAACACCTGTATTTTTTCCGGAATTAATGATGTTGGAGAAGATCAGGTAGTCATAGTCATGGAGTCCAAGCAATGGCCCGAAAAATCGCGCCTCGATCATCTGGGGTCAGAGTTTCGAGAGTTTGATCAGGTACTGTTTTCGATTGTCTATCCATTCCCTCGCACACAGACAGGTATTGAAAAGATCAATCGAACTGCTTTGCGAAAGCTGGTATTTTCTTCGCAGTAGACGCTCAGGCGTGAGCAGAGTACGCAGGTTATTAGGCGGGATCAGGAATCCAACTGCCATGGAACCCTGCAGGTACACGCGCAGGAAGGTGTATGCGTGCGATCGGATCGTCGCCAAGCTCACTGGCATTAAAGATCACCAGCTCACTCTTGTCTTCCGCTATGTCGTAAACATAACTCACAAGAAAGCCATCATCTTCCGATACTGCATTGCAAGCGGCGATAAATGAAGGCTCACTGCCTACTCGACCAATGTCAAACATGTGAGAGGTCGCAGCACCTGTTAGAAAATCATACTTGTGAAAACCTAAAACATAGGGAATTCCTTCCACTCCTAACTGCGCAACATAACCGAACCGGTGGTCATGCCCAATTTGAGCAGCTGCTACGGTTGGAAAATCGACACCCACGTCATCCAGCTGCCGTTCGGAACTTACCCCTGTTTTGAGGTTAAGGGTCCACTCATGAAGCATGGGTACAGGCGGTTTATTCATGCCAACAGAGGCGTACCCAACCAGACGGGGAGCTCTCACAACGAGCTCTTCGCCGCGCTCAAAAGCGTTCATCGTGTGATAGACAAAACAGGGGTCAACTTCATACCACTTTATATCTTTTTTCGATCCATTTCTTGGCATAACCCCGAGACGAGCGCCGTAGCTCTCTTCGAAAGTTACCGGAATGCCAGATCTGGCGAGTTCATCGAAATTCCACAACATTGGTAAATCCATAAAAACAACGTAATTGCGCGTAATGGCGAAGTCATGAGCCATGATCGCGGCTTTCAGTTCGATAACTTCCGACTGAACCAGTGCTCCTGTAGCGGAAACGCGGTAATAAGTGAGATAGGGAGGTGCAATTCCATACCCAAAAAACAGCATTTCACCCGTCACAGGACAAATTTTCGGATGGGCAGTCATGTTGTTCTTGAGTTTGCCATCAAAGGTGTAAACGCCAATAGTCTCGAGATTCTTCGTCAGCTCTACCGGTGGGTGCATTTCCTGCAAAGCCAGAAATCTACCGGCGTGATAAACAATATGTGTGTTTGCCAGAGAATTTCCCGGTACGGCAAGAAGCTCAAGGGTGATTTCAGCTTCGTTGAGCAATGGGGTTACCACATAACGGTTTCGATACCAGGTGGCCTGACCATTCCTGATTTCAACGCCATGGATCATGCCTTCCCCTAGAAACCAGTCGAGGCTGTCATGAGCCCTCGGATTGGCACCGTTGCGAAAATATCGGCCATTCAACTCCGGGGGGATTGCGCCGGTTACGGGAAGGTCAGTCTCCGTTATTTCTTCCACTACCGGGGCAAAGGCGCCCGTCATCCAGAAAGGCTTTTGCGCAGCAACGATCACGAATCAGTTCCCCTCCAGCATTGGCATGAATAACGAAAACAGGTTTCTCAGCATGACTGCACGCATCGGACAAGCATGCAAAAGTCCGCGGAAAGGCACTCAGGCCTGTTGGCGGTATAGCGTACTGTAGATTCCAGCGCTGAGACAGTCTTTTGGATGGCTGGATCAGCGAGAAAAGAGGATCTAAGAGAGTTAAAGGGTTCATGGAAAAGAGCTCTGACCCCAAAAGCGGATATGTTAAGGTTCCCCCCCTTTGAACTTACAAGGCGGAAGATATTTATGGCACCACAATCTGGAATATCAGCAGAACAATTTCTCACGGCCAATGCAGCGCGCCCCGAGGTGACCACCACCGCAAGCGGCTTGCAGTATGAAGTACTGGAAACTGGCAGCGGCGCGCGTCCCGGTCCGCGTTCGATGGTCGTCACCCACTACCATGGCACGCTCCCCAACGGCACGGTTTTTGACAGCTCGGTCACGCGCGGCCAGCCCGCCACGTTCGGCGTGCATCAGGTCATTCCCGCCTGGACCGAGGCGCTGCAAATGATGACAGTGGGCTCCAAGTGGCGTATCGCTTGTCCGCCCAATCTGGCTTATGGCGAGCGCGGTGCCGGCGGCGTCATAGGGCCCAATGCGGCGCTGGTGTTTGACATCGACCTGCTCGACATCAAAGGCTAGGCATCGATGCTTGCCACCATTAATTTGCCGCGAATCCTGCGCGTAGGTGCAGGGGCGAGCGGAAAATTGGTGGCGACGCTCGCTGAGCTGGGCCTGGCGCGGCCCTTGCTGGTGACAGATCCGTTTATGAAAACCTGCGGCTATTGCGAGCGCCTGCAGGCACCGCTTGATGCTGCAGGAATAGACTACGGAGTTTTTGGCGACTGCGTCCCCGACCCCACAACCGACAGTGTCTACGCCGCGCTTGCGGTGTAGACTGCCGGATCTTGGGTGTAATCTCAAATTGGACCGTCTGCTGAGTTTTCTGCTGTATAACTCGCGCCCGAGACTGCACGCGACCCCCTTGGGTCACGTCAGAAACTCTCAGCTTCATCAGGTCACATGCCCGTAGCTTGCTGTCTATCGCCAGACTGAATAGAGCCAGCTCCTGGGATTTTCCAGAAAGCTGTAAGCGAATTCGGATTGCCCAAATTTCCTGCAGTCTGAGAGGGCGTTTCTGGCCGCAAAGCCTACCTTTGTTCCACGGTGATTGTTTTGGCGTGCTTTCAAGTAAGGTGCACATATCAACTTCCTCCTGGGTTAAAGGGAAGTTCAAGTCTTTACTACAGTTTTCTCGCCTGGGGCAGTACGTCGAAACTGGCCGCTTTGTGCCACTTTGCGACTTTCGTGTAGGCAAGAATTGCGACGCATCACCGTTTTTAAAACGGCAGTCCTCCGCCTACAAAAGGTCTAAATGTGTCGGCCATGCTGGACAGTGACTTTCGCAACTGAATCCATGCAAGCGCGATTTCAACACACTGGGTGGCCATCGAGCGGTCAATTCATGTAAAGCATCGGGATTCTGGAAGAGTATTCCCCCCCATAGCCTACTTTTCAATAACTCGAAGAACGCTGTGATTGGTTTGTCTCCGGCGCGCCTGCTAATATGCGGCATCTTTTTTGTGCGGGTTGTTACAGCATGTTCGACAGTGGTTTATATGCCGCCGGCAGGTATGCCGCGGGTAAGACGGATTATCCGGCTTGGCCGACAGAGGTGTTTCTGGAAATCAGCAATATCTGTGACCTAAAGTGCGCGATGTGTCCTACCTTTTCGCCGCTGAACCCGAATCGTTTCAAGAACCTGCAGGCGGAATACCGTGGCCTGATGAAGCTGGAAGCTTTCGACGAGCACCTGCGCGAGGTATTGTCCCATGCCAATGTGGTGCATGCCTTCGGTTATGGCGAGCCGACAATTCACCCCAATTTCCGCCAGTTGATTTCCCAGCTCGGACGCAGTGGTGTTTGGGTGGATTTTTTCACGCACGGTATGCACCTAAGCCAGGAGTTGTGCGACTTCCTTGTGGAAGAAGGTGTAGGGCAAGTCACGGTGAGTTTCTCGGGTGCCACTCGAGAAGACTATGAGAGTGTCTATCTCGGCGGTAATTTCGAGCGCGTACTGGAAGGCCTCAAGCGGCTGGAGGCTACGAAGAAAGCGAAGGGGACGAACTATCCGGAAATTCACATCAACAGTATTGCCTTCAAGCATCATGTACGTGAGTTACCCGTGTTTGTGGAGTTGATGCATGGTGTCGGTGTGTCGCGCATCAATCTTAAACCCCTGGCAACCTACGATCCAATTCCGGAATTGCACCAGCATAGCTCGCTGTTGAGCAGTCCTGAGGAGAAGGACGCTTTGCACGCGGCGGAGCGCCGGGCAAAAGAGCTGGGTGTGGAGCTGAAAGTAAGTATAGCGCCTGCACCGGATAAGGGCAAAAAGGAAGCCCAGGAGCGCCAGCGTCGTCACAAGGGCAAGTCCATCAGCGATGAAGTAATACCGCTCATGGAGATACCCCAGCGGGCCAAACAGGCCCAGCAAAAACTGATATTCCAGAAGGGGGGCGCACCTCTAAAAGAGCGTTCCCGAGAGCGGGAAATCCTCTCGCCGGTGCACGAGACCATGGGCCTGGGTCACAAACAGCCAAGTTGCAACGAGCCGCTTTCGACGCTGTATATCGATCTGAACGGTAACGCGCGGCCCTGCTGCTTCGCCAATGGCAAGCATGTGGCCCTGGGTCAGATACGTGAGCACAGTGGGGCAGAGATATGGCGGTCGGATGCCTTCAGGCTGTTACAGGAACAAGCCGAGCAGCGCCGCTATCCGAAAGCCCTGTGCGAGATGTGCATCAAGGCCTCCTCTTATCCCCGAATACCTGAGAGCCGCTTTCTGGAAACCCTTTTGATGTTGTTTAGCAGTCATCCTCAAAATCTATTGCCCTGGTGGTTCCTGGTTGCATTTGCAGCTACCACCTGGGCGCGCCTTTTGCCCTGGCCCTACCGGGCCAACTTCCTGAACAAGGTGCACAAGTCGCTGCTTTGGGTGGGGCTCGCCAGGCGCCGCCCGAAAGGTTATCGCTAGTGAATCGGCGATTGCGGCCCAGTTCCCGGATCTGCGACTCAAGGACAGCGCGACGGGCGCAGTGACTACATCTATCGCAATATCCGGCCGCCCCGGTTCCAGCGGATCAGGGCGCCGGATAAAAGTGAGCTGGAGGATCTGGTTCACTTGATTAGCCAACGTGCAGACCATTGCCTGGAGGTGCAGGGCTTTCTGGAGCAGGATGCCTAGAGCGCCTTTTCCGTTACATCGCCCGTTTCGCTGTCGCCATCCCCCGTCTATCATTCAGCTCGACCGGCAAGGTGCCCTACACCCTGAAGACACCTTATCGGGGCGGTACGACCCAGGTGGCCTTCGGTCCGGTAGGCTTCATCGCTCAATTGGTTACCTGCGGCCAAATCCTAGAAGGGCTGCAAAGCGACGATGGACGTCTCCCTGGGGGAAACCAGCACTCCCAAACTGTCCGCTATGCGAAAGGGTCACTTGCCGGCCTGCCCACTTACGCAGCTACAACTCCCGCAGCAGCGCCACCGGCGGGCTCGACACCACCTTGCGGCAACTGAACACGCCGAGGCCACCGATCAGCACCATGCCCAGCCCGATGCCCAGGGGCCAGATGCGGGGCGAGGGACTGTAGCGCATATCCATCACCCACTCCTGCAGAATGTACACCGACAGCTCCGCCGCGACGGTGGCCAACAGGCCGGCGAACAGACCCATGGTGGCGAACTCGATGAACAGGCCACCCAGCACCAGGCTGCGGCGGGCGCCCAGCGCCCGCAGGATGGCGCTCTCGTGCATGCGCGCGTCGACGCTGGCCTGCACCCCCGCTACCAGCACCAGTGAACCGGCCGCCAGGATCACCGCCAGCACCAGCTCGATGGCGGCGGACACCTGGCTCACGATGCTGCGAACCTGCTCCACCACCACGTCCATCTCGATCACCGTCACCGTGGGAAAACTGCGGATAAAGCGGTTGAGGAAGGCCTTGTCGCCGGGCTCCAGGTAAAAGCTCGTCATGAAGGTCGCCGGGTAGTCCGCCAGCAGGCGCGGGGGAAAGATCAACCAGAAGTTGGGACGCATCGACTGCCAGTCGAGCTCGCGCAGGTTCGCCACCCGCGCCACCAGTGGCTGGGAGCCCACCAGGAAACCCAGTTCGTCCCCCACCACAATGCCCCGGCGTTCGGCGAATTCCCGCTCCACCGAGACCAGGGCCTCATCCGTCTGAGGCTGCCACCAGCTGCCGCTTGTCAGGCGATTGCCGGGTGGCAGGGTGTCGGACCAGGTGAGGTTGGTCTCGCGCTGGCGGCTGGAGTCCTCGGGGTCATCGCTGAGCGGCAGCTCCTTGCCGTTCACCGCCATGATGCGACCGCGGATCATCGGGTACAGCGCCTCACTGGCAATATCCTCGGCGCGCAGTGCCTGGTCCACGCCCTGCACGTCCTCCGGGCCGATGTTGAGCATGAAATGGTTGGGTGTGCCCTCGGGCAGCTGGGTCTGCCACTCGTCGATGAGCGAGGTGCGCACCAGCACCAGTACCAGCAGCAGCATGATGGCCATGGCAAAAATTACCACCTGCATGGCGTTACTGGCGCCGCGCCGTTGCAGCCCGGCCAGGGCCAGGCGCCAGATACTGCCCGCCCGCATGCCGACCATGCGACCCCCGCGCAGCAGCGTCAGGGCCAGGACCAGGCCCAGCACCACGGTGACGCCCAGGCCCGCCACCACCGCCAGGGTCAACTGCCAGTCGCGGCTGTAGGCCCACATCAGGCCGGTCACCGCTACCAGGCCCAGGGCGTAATCGCCGAGGGTGCGCCGATTCTCCAGCGGCGTGTCCCGCCGCAGCACCCGCAGCGGACTGGCCAGGGCGAGCCGGCGCAGGGGCGGCCAGGCGAAGCAGAGCAGGCTGGTGAGCGCCGTCGCGGCGCCGATGAGGTAGGGTCGCGGGCCGCTGGGACCGGGCTGTACAGGCAACTGGTCGGCGAACAGGGCGAAAAACAGGGCCTGGATGCCCCAGCCCAGGAAACAGCCGATAGCGGTGGCAACCGCGCCCAGCAACAGCAGGCTGCCGCCATACAGCCGGTTCACCCGGCCGGAGGTGGCGCCGAGGCTCTTCATGATGGCCACATAGTCGTTGTGGCGTTCACTGAAACGGCGGGCGGCGAGCGCGATGGCCACGCCGGCCAGCACCACGCCGAGGCTGCCGGCCAGCAGCAGGAAGCGCTCCGCGCGGCTGAGCGCGTTGCCGATGCCGGGCTGTCCCTCGGTGACCGTGAGCAGGCGCTGCCCATCCCCGAGCTGCGGCTGCAGCCACTGCCGAAACTCCTCCAGCGCAGCTTCCGGCGCCGCAAACAACTGGCGGTACTCCACCCGGCTCCCCGGCTGTACCACTTTTGTGGCAGGAATATCGTCGTAGTGCATCAGCACCCGGGGGCCATAGCCGCTGAATGAGGCCGCCTGGTCGGGCTCGGTGCGCGCCGCGGCCGCCACCGTGAAGCTGGCCTCGCCAATTGCAACCCGGTCGCCGATCGCCACATCTAGCAGGGCAAACAACCTGGACTCCAGCCAGACCTCCCCTCGCCCGGGGCCAGCGTCAGCCGGTAGCACCGGGCCGAAGGGCTGGGCGCTGAAAGTGAGCTCGCCGCGCAGCGGGTAGCCGGCGCTGACAGCTTTCACCGACACCAGCTGCATGCTGTCCTCGCCGGCCTGGACCATGGATGGGAACGCCAGGGTAAGGGCTTCACGGATGCCCTGTTCCCGCGCCTGCTCAAGCCAGGCGGTGGGCAGC
>Ga0105096_10000036_pt1 | contig 27164 bp, 25 predicted proteins | sample PPLLak3cmMay2015_FD_87036 | JGI IMG/M metagenome (GOLD analysis project Ga0105096, IMG submission 87036) | Freshwater sediment microbial communities from Prairie Pothole Lake near Jamestown, North Dakota, USA - PPLs Lake P7 Core (1) Depth... | ecosystem: Environmental > Aquatic > Freshwater >... | reverse complement strand
GGGCCGCCGTCACCACCAGAAGGATCAGCCCCAGCGCCGACGCAAGGCCCCAGTTGCCGGTTCCCGTCGTATAGTTGGCCACGAAGGCGGACAGCATCTGGTCGGCCGGTCCGCCGACAAGCGCAGGGGTCACATAGTAGCCAACGGACAGGATGAAGACCATGATGCAGCCGGCAGCGATCCCGGGCACCGCCAGCGGCAGATAGACCCGGAAGAAGGCCGTCAGGGGCCTGGCACCCAAGCTGGCGGCTGCGCGCATGTATCCCGGCGGAATGGCTTTCAGCGTGCTGTAAAGCGGCAGGATCATGAACGGCAGCAGCACATGTGTCATGGCAATGACCACGCCCATCCGATTGAAGATCATGGTCAGCGGCTCGGAGATCAGCCCCAACGACAGAAGCGCCGAGTTGATGATACCTTCTTTCTGCAGCAGCACGATCCAAGCGGTCGTGCGAACCAGAAGCGAGGTCCAGAACGGCAGCATCACGAGGATCAGGATGGCATCGGCGACCTTCTCGCTGCTTGTGGCCAGAAGCACGGCGACAGGAAAGCCAAGTACAAGGCAGGCTCCCATGACCAGGGCCGAGATCTGCAAGGTTCGCAGAAGAACCGCGATATAGAGCCGGCTCTCTTCTGGGACCGCGACGATCTTGCCATCCGGTGCCTTCTGCAGGTCGAAGGCTGCCAGCAGGTAATGATCCGAAACGGCTGCACCGGCGCGTTTCATCACCGCGAAGAATTCGGGAGAGGTCAGGATCGGATCGACCGACCGGAAGAAGGCTTCGTCAAAGGTCACCGCAGGGTCGGATTTGCGGACCTGGCGCGCGGCTTTCGTTAGTGCGGAACGTGAGCCGGCTAGCTCATAATTGATCCGGCGCGCGGCATTGGCCATCGTGCCGCTGTCTGCAGCCTCCACCATGTCCCTGGCCATGGCGGAATAGACGGCCTCGGGCACTGGCTGGCCCAGGGTCCAGCCAGCCAGTACTTCGAGCGTCTCGGGCAATGCGCGGGGTACTTCGGCCTCGCGCACCGCATAGGACAGAAACCAGGCCATGGGTAGAACGAAGAAGACTAGCAGAAAGCCCGTCAGGGGCAGCAGCAGGACTGTCTTGCGTGAGCGTGCCATGACCGGATTCCGTCTCAGTTCGTGCCGGCCCAAGCCGCCCAGCGTTCACTGAGATCGTCGAAATTGTCGATCCAGAACTCCGGGTCATCTGGAATTGCCACTTCGAAGTTCGCCGGATTGGACGGCAGGTCCGCCATGTACTTGGCGTCGATCGAAGCCACTGAATCCTTGTTGGTAGGGCCCGAACGGTTCAGCGGCACGATCGCCGCCTGTGCGTCGCCACGCGTGGCGAATTCGATCAGCTTCAGGCTTTCTTCCATGAAGGGCGTGCCCTTCATGATGATCCAGCTGTCCATCGTGTATATGGAGTCCTTCCACACGATGCCGAAGTTGGTGCCATCGTTCTCGTTCGAGGCAGTGATACGAGAGTTGAAGGTCGTGCTCATTACCACGTCACCGGCCGCCAGCATCTGGGTCGGCTGGGCGCCGGACTTCCAGAACAAGAGATCACTCTTGATCGAGTCGAACTTCGCGAAGGCGCGATCGACGCCTTCGGGTGTCGACAGGACCTCGTACAGCTGATCCTCGGGCACGCCATCGGCCAGCAGGGCGATTTCAAGATTCCACTTGGGCCCATTGCGGACCGAACGCTTGCCGGGGAATTTCGCCGTGTCGAAGAAGTCCGCCCAACTTTCGGGCTTCGGCCCTTCCTTGGATGCGTCATAGGCCAGGACCACGTTGTAGATCACCGCGCCGACCCCGCATTCATGCGTGGTGCCCGGCAGGAAACGGTCCGCCCCGCCGACCTTGGCAAAATCTATCTTCTCGAACAGCCCTTCTTCGCAGCCGATGGCGAGTTCCTCTGCCTCGACCTGGACGACATCCCAGGTGTTGTTGCCGCTGGTGATGCGGGTACGAAGATTGCCGATGCCGCCTTCCCAGTATTCATCGACCAGTGCGATGCCGGTTTCGGCGCTGAAGGGAGCAAACATGAACTTCCTTTGTGCATCCTGGTACTCGCCGCCCCAGGATACGACGGTCAGGTCCCTTGCCATCGCGCCGGACGGCAGGGCAATTGCCGCGACTGACAGCGCAACGGCGCTTGCGGCCATCCACTTGTTTCTTGTCATTCTTCTCTCCTGTTGGTTGGTCATTCGCCTGGTTCAAGCACCCAGGCATCCTTCTGGTCGAAACGGATCGAGACGGTGCTGCCGATCTGCATTCCATCCGGCACTTGTCCGGGAAGGCATTTTGCCATCCAGCTGCCGGCCTGTGGCATCAGGTCTGGCACAAGCTGGATGCGCCAGTGATCCCCCTGATGGATCAGGTCGGCGACCGTCGCGGAAAGGGAATTTGCCGCATCTCGGCCCCCGGGCCCGGCCCCGAACTGCAGAGCCTCGGGCCGGATGCAAAGAATGCCCGGACCACCCTGTGACAGAGTGCCAGGATGGGCTCGCCCGCGCAGGTCCCTGCCGCCCACACGCAGAACGGCCGACAGCCCGTCGCCGGCAAGCTGCGTCACCGTGCCATCGGCCCGGTTGTTGTCGCCGATGAAGCGCGCAACAAAGGCATTCCGCGGGGCATCATACAGGGCCGAGGGTTTGTCCAACTGAACGACCCGCCCGTGATTGAACAAGGTCACCCGGTCGGAAAGGGTCATGGCTTCGGACTGGTCATGCGTCACAAAGACCATGGTCAAGCCCAACTCGCGGTGAAGCCTGCGGATTTCCAGCTGAAGCTCTTCGCGCAGGTTCTTGTCCAGGGCCGAAAGCGGCTCGTCCATCAGCACAAGCCTGGGCTCGAAGACCAGGGCGCGCGCCAAGGCAACGCGCTGCTGCTCGCCGCCCGAAAGCTGCGACGGGCGCCGGTCGGCATGGCGGGCCAGCCGAACCTTTTCAAGGGCCGCCGTCACCCTCTGGCGAAGCTCGGCCTTGGGGAGCTTTCGCATTTCCAGCGGGAAGGCCACGTTCTGGGCCACTGTCATATGAGGGAACAGCGAATAGCCCTGAAAGACGACCCCCATGTTGCGGGCATAGGCTGGCAAGGTCTCGATGCGCTGGCCATCCAAAGCGATCGTGCCCGAGGTCGGCTGTTCGAAACCTGCCAGCATCATCAGCGTCGTGGTCTTGCCCGACCCCGAAGGGCCAAGCAGCGTCATGAACTCGCCGGCCTCGATGCCAAGGTCCAAGTTCTCGACCGCGACGACCGGATTGGCCGCACCATAGACCTTGCGGATCGAGCTGAAGGTAATGAAGCTCATCGCGTCATCCCTTCGCTTTATCCTTGCGCCCGCAGCCAGGCCCAGGTTTCGTCAAGCGCCTGGCGGGTCAGCGCAAGAATTTGATCCACCTCGGCCTCGGTGGTGATCAGCGGCGGCGAGAAGGCGATGATGTCTCCGGGGATGTTCCGCAGGATCAATCCGCGATCCATCGCGCTACGCAGGACGCGCGCGCCGATACCGCGCGCGGGGTCGAAGGGCTTGCGCGCCGCCTTGTCCTCGGCCAGTTCCAGTGCCCCGATCATGCCGATGCCGCGCGCTTCACCGACTAGCGGATGGTCACCAAGCGCCCTGAGCCCGGCTTGAAGATGTGCCCCGACGCGCCTGGCATTGTCGATGACCCCATCTTCCCGATAGATCCGGAGTGTCTCGAGCGCGACGGCGGCGGAAACCGGGTGGCCGGAGTAGGTATAGCCGTGGCCGAAATACCCCATCCGGTCGCTGCCCTCAGCCAGGGTCGCGCAGATTTCTTCTGACAGGTAGAGCGCCGAGATCGGCGCATAGGCCGCCGAAAGCATTTTGGCCACTGTGATGATGTCGGGCTTCAGGCCGAAGACTTGGGTCCCGAACGGTTCTCCCAGTCGACCAAAGCCTGAGATCACCTCGTCGGCGATGAACAGGATGTCATTGGCCTTGAGAACATCCTGAATGCGGGGATAGTAGTCCGCAGGCGGGATCAGCACGCCGCCCCCGCCTGTCACGGGCTCGGCGATGAAGGCTGCAATCGTATCCGCTCCCTCCTGCGCGATCAGGTCGCGGAGTTCAGCGACCAGTCGGTCCGTGAAGGCCGCCTCGCTCTCGCCCGGCCGGGCACCGCCATAGTAATGCGGCGCAGAGACACGCAGAACGCCGCCGATCGGCAAGTCGAAGATCGCTTTCCCGCTTTCCAGCCCCGACAGGGCCGAGGCAACGGCTGTCGTCCCGTGATAGCCGCGATCGCGGGCGATGAACTTCTTCTTCCCGGGCTTGCCACGCAGGTTGTTGACGTAATGGACGATCTTCCAGGCTGCATCGTTCGATTCAGAGCCCGAGTTCGCGAACAGGACGCGGCCCATAGGAACGGGCGCCCAGGCCATCATCTCGGCGGCAAGCTCTCCCACGATGGCGGGGGCACGGTTGTTGAAGGAATGGTAGTAGGGCAATTCCTTCATCTGGCGATAGGCGGCCTCGGCCAGACGATGTTCCGAAAAGCCCAGCCCCGCGCACCACAGGCCCGACATGGCCTCGATATAGGCCTTGCCGCCTTCATCAAAGACGCGGATCCCCTCGCCGCGTGTGATGATCAGGGGACCTTCGGCCTCGATCATGCGCATGTTCGAATAAGGATGCAGGTGATGGGCGGCATCCAACTCGTTGGCGCGGCTGCGATTCTTCACGTTTTGTCCTTCCCACCGTCAGCCTCGTCTTGCCTTCGGTCCAGCCCCTCCGGCCGGCTTTCAAGCGGGTCACAGGCGGAGCGGGATCGTCAGAGTATCATCGGCTGTCCCGAGAGATATTCGTGTGGGGGGTGATTCCATAACGAAATTAAGTGATGCCTTGGGTGTCGGTAATTTCATTTCAACCGACCCATCGCCTGTCGAAATGCGACAGGCGAGGCCGGAAGAAAACTCGTTACGCCGCCCCCTCGGCCTCGCGCTATCGTCGTGCCGGCCAAGGTTGCCTCGCCGAAAGGCCGCCGAACCGAAGTCGAGGAGCCGCGAGGTGTCATGCCTGATCTTCCTGTGCGATGATGAGGCCGCAGTGCTGGCTGCCAGCAGGGTGGCGCGGCTTTGCGATGCCCTGTCCCATGCCGTACTGAACCGCGTGCAGGATCGCTGCGTCCGGATGCCGATACCCTCTCGCCCGCTGCATGTGGCCGCCCTGCTGCAGATCTGGTCCCTGGATCACCGCGCGCGAGAGGTGATTGATGCCGCAGGCGAGCTTGGGCTGGAGCGCTACTACGAGGTCGAACGACAGATACTCTTGCCACCCGCTGCTCTGCCGGGGGCGATCAAGCGCATGTCCTTGCTGGAACGCGCCACCGGCCTTGACCCCGGCCAGTTCCGCGAAATCTGGAGAGAGTCACATGGCCCTCGCGTCGCCCGCCGCGCCGACGCTCTGCTTGGTTACTGCCAGAACCATGTGCTTGCCCGCAGCCCCGGCGCCCCGCCTTGCGACGGCTTGACCGAGCTATGGTTCCCGGATGTGGAGACGATGGAAGCTGTCCTACCCTCAGCCCCCTCCGAGCCTGAAGCGCTGACGGCGCTGGCAGGCTCCTTCATCGGTCGGATCTCCACTCTGTTGCTGACAGAGGTGCGCCTCAGGTGAGTGAGTATGCCGAGACTTGCGATGTCCTTGTCATCGGTTCGGGCGCGGCCGGGCTTTCGGCGGCGATCTCGGCACGTCTTTCGGGTGCCTCGGTCATCGTGGTCGAGAAGTCCGAGGTTTTCGGCGGCACCACGGCCCGATCGGGCGGCTGGTGCTGGATCCCGCTTTCCGGCCAGGCCCGGTCAGCGGGAATCGATGACAGCGAGGAAGATGTCCTGACCTACCTGCGCCACGAAATCGGTGCGACGCTGGATGAAACCAAGGCCCGGGCCTTTCTGAAGGCTGGCCCCCAGATGCTTGCTCTTTACGAAAGGCGGACCAGCCTTCGGTTGGACCTAGGCCCCGCGTTTCCCGATTACCATCCCGAGGCTCCGGGCGGCAGGACAGGTGGCCGGGCGCTGTCCACCCCACCCTTCGACGCACGCGATCTTGGTCCGCTCCTGCCCTGGCTCGCCCCCCCGCTGCGCGCCCTGATGCTGGCGGGAATGAGCATTGGCTCGGGTACGGAACTGCGACACTTCTTCCGCGCCAGCCGCTCCCCGCGTTCGGCCCTTTTCGTATTGCGCCGCATGCTCGCACATGGCTTCGATGTACTGCGCTTCGGGCGAGGTATGCGCCTAGTCAATGGCAATGCCCTTGCTGCCCGCCTGGGCAAGAGCGCGACAGACCTCGGGGCGGCGCTCTGGCTCTCCTCGCCAGTGACGCAACTGCTGGTCCACCAAGATTGCGTGGCAGGGGCCGTTGTCCTTCGCCAAGATACCACGGCACGCATCCGGGCGCGTAAGGGAGTCATACTGGCCACGGGCGGATTTCCACATGATCTGGCGCGCCGCACCTCTCTTTATCTGCATGCGGCCAGCGAGAAAGATCATCTGTCGCTCGCGCCGCAAGGCAATCAGGGCGATGGCTTACGTCTGGCCCAAACGGTCGGCGCGGCCGTCGGAACAGGCTTGTCACAGAACGCCGCATGGGCACCGCTTTCGCATGGGCACTGGACGGATGGAACGTCCGTTGCCTATCCGCATTTCGTCGACCGCGGCAAACCCGGGATCATCGCGGTGGCCGGGCCGGGGCGGCGCTTCGTGAACGAAGCATCCTCTTACCACGACTTCGTGTCGGCGTGGCTTGACCTGCGCGAGGAGGACAGGCTGCCTACTGCCTGGTTCATCGCCGATGCACGTGCCATCGGCCGCTACGGCCTGGGGCTGGCCCGACCTTTTCCTTTTCCTAGGCGACATTGGCTCACGAGCGGATATCTGCTTTGCGCGAAAACTCCACAGGAGCTCGCTGCCAAGGCCGGGCTTGATGCCGCGACACTGGCCGAAACCATCCGCCGCTTCAACCAAGCGGCGGCAGTTGGCACGGACCCCGACTTCGGTCGCGGCAGCTCTGCCTACAATCGATTTCAAGGCGACCCGGACCATCGACCGAACCCCTCCCTGGCCCCTCTGGACCGTCCCCCCTTTTATGCAGTCCGGATTCGCCCGGGCGATATCGGAACTTTCGAGGGCATCCTGACCGACACCCGTGCAAGGGTGTTGAATGAGATTGGCCAGACGATCCCGGGGCTCTACGCCGCAGGCAATGACATGCGTTCGCTGATGGGGGGCTACTACCCCGGGGCAGGCATTACCCTTGGGCCAGCTCTTGTTTTCGGCTTCATCGCCGGACGGGATGCCGCAACTCGTAACGTGATGGAGTGAACCATGACCAGTCTGCCCCGCTTTCTGATGTTCGTCGACAACGAGTTCACTCCTGCGGTTTCGGGCCGCTGGTTTCCGTCCTTCGATCCGGCTCGTGGGGTGCCCTGGGCCGAGGTTGCGGCAGGTGGGCCCGAGGATGTGGACCGCGCCGTCCAATCTGCCGACCGGGCCTTCCGCAGTGCGGACTGGGCGCGGATGTCGGCTTCGGACCGCGGGGTGCTGCTGAACCGGCTTGCCGAACTGATCGCCACCCATTCCGGCGAGCTTGCAGCCGCCGAGACCCGCGATAACGGCAAACTACTGGCCGAAATGCGTGGGCAGATGGCCTATATGCCGCGCTGGTATCGCTACTTCGCCGGGCTGGCCGACAAGATCGAGGGCGCGGTCCTGCCCGCCGACAAGCCCGACATGTTCGCCTATACCCGGCTTGAACCACTGGGCGTCGTCGCCGCAATCGTGCCCTGGAATTCTCCCCTCCTCCTGACGGCCTGGAAACTCGCCCCGGCGCTGGCCGCAGGCAATACGGTCGTCATCAAGCCCTCGGAATTCACCTCGACCTCCATAGCTTCCTTCCTGGACCTGGTGCGGCAGGCAGGCTTTCCCCCGGGGGTCGTCAATGCCGTCACCGGAACAGGGGCCGAGGTCGGCGCAGCGCTGGTCGAACATCCCCTCGTGCGCGCAGTTGCCTTTACCGGGGGCGAGGCGGCGGGAATGGCCATCGGCGCCACAGCCGGACGGCGATTGATCCCCATGACCCTGGAACTAGGCGGCAAGAGCGCCAACATCGTCTTTCCCGACGCAGATATCGGTCGTGCAGTCAACGGCATCGTCGGTGGCATCTTCGCGGCCACTGGCCAGACCTGTGTCGCAGGGTCGCGGCTTCTTGTACACAGGTCGGTCGCGGCTGAAGTCCTGGACCGAGTCACGGAACTGGCGCGCTCGGCCCGTATCGGCGACCCGATGGATCTTGACACTCAAGTCGGACCCATCACGACAGAAGCCCAGCTGGAAAGGATCCTAGGACATATCGAGGAGGCAAAGTCTGCAGGGGCCAGTGTTCTCTTGGGCGGCGGTCGCGCCTCGGGCGGTATTTGCGACAGCGGTTGGTTCGTTCTGCCCACGATCTTCGGCGATGTCACTCCGGACATGCGCCTGGTGCGGCAAGAGGTCTTCGGGCCGGTGCTGGCCGTCCTGGCCTTTGACACCGAAGACGAAGCGCTGTCCCTGGCCAACGCAACCGATTACGGCCTTGCCGCCGGGGTCTGGACCAACGACCTGAACCGCGCTCATCGTTTGGCTGCTGGGCTGCAGGCGGGGTCGGTCTGGGTGAACACCTACCGTACCTCAGGACCCATGGCGCCGTTCGGAGGCTACAAGAACTCGGGCCTAGGCCGGGAAGGCGGGCAGCTGGCCGTCCTGCACTTCCTTCAGCAAAAGGCTGTCTGGGTCGACATGGGGGCCGCCGGGCCGCCCCCCTTCACCATGAAGCTGTGACCTTGGCCGCTGCCCCCGCCCCCACTATCATGCGGGCGAAGGGAGGGCATACCATGACCCTGAAGCAGCTTGAAGCCTTCTACTGGTCGGCGATCCTTGGCAGTTTCGCGCTTGCCGCCGAGCGGCTTTTCATGACGCAATCTGCCCTCTCCAAGCGGATCCAGGAACTGGAACTGGAAATCGGCGTGCCTCTCTTCGACCGCAGCGGCCCCCGCGCCCGCATCACGGACGCTGGCGAGAACATCCTGTCGCGGGCCGAACAGTTGCTTTCGCTGCGCGACGAAATCGTCGTTGCGGCCCGCGGTCCTTCGGGTTTGCGCGGTACGTGCCGCTTCGGCGTCAGCGAACTGATGGCGATGCGCTACCTGCCCAGCATCGTGGCAGCCATCCGGCGCGATTACCCCGATGTTATTCTTGAACCGCGCGTGGCGGTGACCAAGGAACTCTTGGAGGACGTCGAGAAAGGCGAGACAGAGTTCGCCATTGCTCCGGGCCGCTCACTTGACCCGGCGGTCATAAGCGAGCAGATCTGCGAGGTTCCTTTGCTGTGGGTCGCCTCGCCCGGCCTGTTTCACGAAGACCGGCCCGTCACCGCCGAGGAACTGCAGCATCATCCAATCATCTCCATGTCGGAGAAGGCCGGAAGCACCATGCAGCTTCTGGACCTGAGCGCACGTCGCGGTCTGCGCTTTCGTCGTGTTCTGACAACCAACAGTCCCGAAGCGGTCGCAGTGGCGACAATCGCCGGTCTTGGCGTTGCGCTTTTGGGCGGCCCTTTCGTTGAAAGGTATCTCACTGAAGGCAAATTGGTTCGCCTTGCGGTCGAGGACCGGCTGCAAGTACCTGACCTTGCTTATTGCATTCACTGGAGGGCCGAAAACAGTCGGGTCCTCGCGCGAAAGCTGCGCGAAATTTCGCGCGACATATGTCTTGCCGGACGCTGAAGCGGCGTGGTCGAGATCACCTCATGGTACTATGCGCGAAAGACCGCTTTCCGCCTTTTCCGCCCGCTAACTTTCTTTGCTGAACGGTCTTCACAAGCAAACGATCTCCACCACCCTGCGGCGCCCTCTTCGCCACGCAAGCTGCACGACGACCTGTGCCTCGGTTCGTGCTATCCATGACTATCGCACGCTCGTTCTCGACACGCTCTTTGGGCGACTTCGGGTCAAAGCCGCGCGCTTGCGTCGCTGCCCCTGCGATGCGAGGTCAGCAACGATGCCGAACGGGCCAATTTCTCCGCTGGCCATCTTCTTTCCAGACCGGGCCACTCCGGAGCTGCAGCGGCTTCATGCGGAACTCGGATCCCGACATTCCTTTCGCGAAGCTGCGCGGCTGACCGCCGATCTCGACGGGATCCTGGTCTCGGTTCCTGCCCCGTGACGTGACGGCCGGGACGCCGCCCGGCGCCCGGCCCCCTCACACTGCCGAAGGATCGCGGGCGAGAAGTATCGCCTCGGCCAACACGGCCTCATCCCCTATATGGTTCATCAGGATCAGGATCAGCCGCGCGTTCAGCGCGTGGCTCTCCGCCTCGCTCAATCCCTCATGGGTGGCGATCAGGCGGGCATAGCTCTCATCCGGCCTCGTCAGGTTTGGGGTCGTGATCAGCACCGCCTCACTCCTTTCCGATGGCGCGCGCAAGCGCCGCCGCCACCGCCGCCTCATCCAGATGATCCCAGCGCGCCGCGACATGCTGGTCGGGCCGGATCAGATAGACAGCCCGCTCCGCACCGCCCAAGTAACGCGCCACCAATTCCGGCGTGGGAGCAAGTGACAGCCCCTCCAGCGCCACCCCATGACCGGCCATGGCCTTTGGCACCTCCAACCCGATCCCCATCAGGGTAAAGCCGCGCCCTAAGCGGGACAAAAGCCAGCCCCTGTCAAGCGGCGCATCCGGGCAGGGCGACCCTGGTCGCGTTCGCGCGGGCATAGCCGGATGATCCGCCCCGTTCAGCACCGACCCGTCATAGGTGCAGGGCAAGGACAGCCGCCCCGAATTCACCACTGTCCGCGCAAAAGGCAGGCTCCCGGCCAAGGCCAGCACCGCATTGCGGAACATCTTCGAAACGGGCGTTTTTGGCGTAATGAAATCCGTGGCCCGCGTGGAATTCAGGATGTTCTCCTCTGCCCCATGCACCCGCTCGGCATCATAACTGTCGAGCAGGCGCTCAGGCGCTACACCCTCCACCACCAGCGCCAGCTTCCACGCCAGATTGTCGACGTCCTGCACGCCCGAATTCGCACCCCGTGCGCCGAACGGCGAAACCTGATGAGCACTATCCCCCGCGAACAGCACGCGCCCATGGCGGAACCGCTCCATCCGGCGGCACTGGAAGGTGTAGATCGAACACCAGTCGAGTTCGTAGTCCACATCCGGCCCCAGCATCGCATCAACGCGGGCACGGATGCGGGCGGGTTCCAGTTCCTTTGCGCGGTCGATGTTCCAGCCCAGCTGAAAATCGATTCGCCAGATATCGTCGGGCTGCTTGTGCAGAAGCGCGCTGTCGCCCGATTTGAAATGCGGCTCGAACCAGAACCAGCGTTCGGTCGGGAAATCAGCCTTCATCTTAACATCGGCGATCAGAAAGTTGTCCTCGAACACGCGCCCATCAAAGCCGAGGCCCAGCATGTTGCGAAGCGGGCTGCGCGCCCCGTCGCAGGCGATCAGCCACTCGGCTTCGACCTTGTATGGCCCGTCCGGCGTCATCACGTCCAGCGCCACATGGTCTGCGGCAGGGGTCACCGCATCGACGCGATTCTTGCCGCGCAACTCGATCGGCGCGCCTTCGGCCTGTGCCGCCACGATGGCGTCATGCAGGAATTTCTCGAACCATGGCTGTTGCAGGTTGATGAAGGCGGGAAAGGCATGGCCGCCTTCGGGCAACAGGTTGAATTCGTAAAGCAGACGGTCGTCGTGGAACACTTTGCCAAGGTTCCACTGCACGCCCTTGGCCAGCATAGGCTTCGCCGCGCCCAGGCGGTCGCAGATTTCAAGCGTGCGTTTGGCAAAGCACAGGGCACGGCTGCCCAGCCCCGCGCCTTCGTGATCATCCAGAAGAACCACCGGCACACCGCGACGCCCGAGGTCAAGCGCGGTCGCAAGGCCGATCGGGCCGCCACCGACCACGACAGCTTTGTGGCGGACAGGCGTGGTCGCGTCCTGATCCGGTGATTTGGCGTAGGGATACAAGCGGAACGCGAGCGTGTAGCGTTCCGGAATATCATGCTTCATTTGAGCCTCCCGGTTCCTTTCGTTCAACCCTGCAAGGCCGCCCACATGTCCAGATCGCGCTGTGCGGTCCAGATGCGGGGATGGTGAATGCCGCGCGCCTCGTCATGGGCACGGGCGACGTTGAAGGGCAGGCAATGCTCGTAGATTGCATAGTCCTTGAACTTCGGGTCGCATTCAGCCCGGCAGGCATCCCATGCCTCTTTCAAGGTGCCGTTGCGGGCGGCGACGCGCGCGACGGGCCTGTAGGTGCTTTCGACAAAGTCCTTGGTCCGGTCGAGTGCCGCATTGACCGCATCGCGCCCCAGGACCGCATCGCCACGACCTGGAGCAATCGCGTCCAGGTCGTAGTCCCGGATCGCCTCCAGCGTTGCGCCCCACTCCGCGAAATGGCCGTCGCCGCAATAGCAGGCCGAATGCGCCTCCACGATATCGCCGGTGAACATCACGTTCGCGTCCGGCACTTGCACCACCGCATCCCCCGCCGTATGCGCGCGGCCCAATTGGCAGATATCCACCCGCCGCTTGCCCATCCAGATCGTCATCCTGCCGTTGAAGGTGGTCGTGGGCCATGTCAGGCCCGGAATGCTCTCATGCCCTTGAAACAGGCGCGGAAAGCGCTGGAACTCGCTGTCCCAATCCTCCTGCCCCCGCTCGGCCACCATGTTTCGCGCGGCCTCGGACATGATCACCTGTCCCGCGCCGAAGGCCGAGGCACCCAGTACCCGCACCGCGTGGTAATGCGTCAACACCACATGGGAAATCGGCTTGTCCGTCACCCCCCGGATGCAGTCGATCACCTTCTGCGCAAGGCGCGGCGTCGCCTGTGCCTCGACCACCATCACGGAGTCATCCCCGATGATAACGCCCGAATTTGGGTCACCCTCGGCGGTAAAGGCATAGAGCCCGTCCCCGATCTCGGTGAAGCTGATGGTCTTTTCCGCCAGATCGCCCTGCGAGGCGAAAGCCTTGGCCATGGTACTGCTCCTTATCGTGCGTAGGGGTTGGCATGCGGTGGCGTCACCTTGCCTACGCAATCGCCGAACCCGATAATGTAACCCTCACCCTTGCACCATCCGCGCAAGGTGAGGGTGTCGTGATCCTCGATGAAGCTCCGCGTTCCGCCGGCGATGGCGATGGGTTCCTTCCCACCCCAGGACAGTTCAAGAAGGCTGCCCCTGCTATCCTTTGTGGGCCCTGAAATCGTCCCCGATCCCAAGAGATCGCCGGTCGTCATCGGGCAGCCGCTCGTCGTGTGATGGGCCAGTTGCTGCGCGGCGGAGTAGTACATCTCACGGTAATTCGTCCGCGCGATCACAGTCTCGGCCCCGCCCTCGGGGCGCAGGCCCACTTCCAGCGCGATGTCGTAAAGCATCGGGCCGGGTTCCTGCAGATGTGGCAAAAGCGGCACCTCTCGCGGCGGGGTCGCCGTGCGGAACGGCTCTAACGCCGCCTTCATCACGACCCAAGGAGAAATCGTCGTCGCGGTCGCCTTGGCCTGGAACGGCCCCAGCGGCTGATACTCCCAAGCTTGAATGTCCCGCGCCGACCAGTCGTTCAGCAGCACATAGCCGAAGATCATCGCATCGGCTTCGGCCACCGTCACCGGTCCATCGGACGGCATACCAACCACCGCACCCATCTCCAGCTCAATGTCGAAACGTCGCGACGGCTGGAAGGACGGCACCGCATGATCCGGCCCCTTCACCTGCCCCCAGGGCCTGCGCACCTCCGTCCCCGACACCACCACCGAAGAGGCCCGCCCGTTATAGCCGATGGGAATATGCAGCCAGTTCGGTGGCAGCGCATTCTCCGCCCCCCGGAACATCGTACCCACATTGGTGGCATGATGCCGCCCGGCATAGAAATCCGTGTATTCCGCCACGAGGAACGGCAGATGCAACTCCACCTCGGCCAGCGGCACCAGAAACGGCTCAACCCCAGCCTGATCCGCCGAACCTTCGGCCAGCAGCGCGGTCAACCGCCCGCGCAGGTCGGCCCAGACGGCGGGCCCCGCGCCCATCACCTCGTTCCAGAAGGGTACGTCGAGCAGCGGGCCCCCGGCGAGGGAAAGCAGCCCCTCTTCCTCGAGTCCCGTCACGTCGAGGACATAGTCCCCAATGGCCACACCGCAGCGCAACTCCTCGTCCCCGACCGAGAACACCCCGCAGGGTAGGTTGTTCAGGGGAAAGGGGCAGTCTGCCGCATTGGCGCTTTTCACCCAGGACCGTATCAATCCGCTGTTCATTTTCTGTCTCTGAATGTCCCCGGGGGGCGGAGGGCTGGCCCCCGCTTATCTCACTTCACATCCGGCGTGCCGTCGAACTTCTTGTCGAGGCTGTCCCAGCAGTCGATGTAGTCATCCTGCAATGGGGCCGATTTCGCCGCCCATTCTGTCAGGTGCTGGGGAAAGCGCGTCTCGAACATGAAGCTCATGGTCTCGTCCAGCTTCTCGGGCTTCAGCTCGCCATTCGACGCGCCCTCGAAGGCGTTGCGGTCCGGCCCGTGCGGCAGCATGCAGTTGTGCAGGCTCATGCCGCCGGGGACGAAGCCCTTGGGCTTGGCGTCGTAGATGCCGTAGATGTTCCCCATCAGTTCGGACATGACGTTCTTGTGGTACCACGGCGGACGGAAGGAATGCTCGGCCACCAGCCAGCGTTCGCGGAACAGCACGAAGTCGATGTTGGCCGTCCCCTCTAGACCCGACGGCGCGGTCAGCACGGTAAAGATCGACGGGTCGGGATGGTCGAACAGGATTGCGCCGACAGGGCTGTAGGTCCGTAGGTCATACTTCCACGGCGCGTAGTTGCCATGCCATGCGACCACGTCCAGCGGGCTGTGCCCGATCCGCGTGCGATGGAACTGCCCACACCATTTCATCACGACCGAGGACGGCGCGTCCCGATCCTCGAAGGCCGCGACGGGCGTCTTGAAATCCCGCGGATTCGCCATGCAGTTCGCCCCGATCGGCCCGCGATTCGGCAGGGTGAAGGGCACGCCGTAGTTCTCGCAGACGAAGCCGCGCGCGGGGCCTTCCAGCACCTCCACCCGATAGACTAACCCGCGCGGCAGGATGGCAATTTCCTTGGGTTCAAGGTCGATGATCCCCAGTTCGGTGCAGAAGCGCAGACGGCCTTCCTGCGGGACGACCAGCACCTCGCCATCCGCCGAGTAGAAATACTCGTCCTGCATCGACTTTGTGACGAGGTAGATATGCGAGGCCATCCCGGTCTGGGTGTTCACATCCCCCGCCGTGGTGACAGTCCGCATACCCGTGATCCAGGTCAGGTCTACGGACGCGTGCGGGATCGGGTCCCAGCGGTATTGGCCTAAAGAAATCACCTCCGGCAGGACATGTGGCGCGGATTTCCACAGCGGAACATCGATCTTCTCGAACCGCGTCGTGTGCTTCACGCTCGGCCGGATCCGGTAACACCAAGTCCGCTCGGGGTGCGGCTTGGTGAAGGCCGAGCCTGAAAGCTGTTCAGCATAAAGCCCATAGGCGCATTTCTGCGGGCTGTTCTGCCCCTGCGGCAGCGCGCCCGGCAAAGCCTCGGTTTCAAAGTCGTTGCCGAAGCCCGGCATATAGCCCTCATGCGGGCCAAGGTTCCTGACCGCGCGGATCATGCCTGCGGGAAGTGTGTGGCTGGTCATTGGGTCCTCCTGCGATGGCTCGGCCTGGAAGTCGGGGCCAAAAGTTCGAGTCGCAGTAATAGTTGCACTCGCAACCAAGTCAAGCTAAACCTCAATCCGCGCCGCCCCTTTGCGAAAGGCTGATCCATGTCGGACAAGATCGTGCTTCACGACTATTGGCGGTCCTCCTCCTCCTATCGCGTCAGGATCGCGCTGAACCATCTGGGGCTTCCCTATGAGGCGCGTCCAGTCGACCTGTTGGCGGGTGAACAGCGATCAGGCGAGCACCTGGCCGCGAACCCCCAAGGCCTTGTTCCGGTACTGGAAATCGACGGACTGCGCCTGACCCAATCCCTTGCGATCATCGAATACCTCGATGAGACGCGGAACGCGGGATTCCTTCCCGCCGCTCCCGCCGCCAAGGCGCGGGCCCGCGTCCTTGCCGAGGCCATCGCGATGGAAATCCAGCCGGTCTGCAACCTGCGAGTCGCCCGCCATGCCGTCAGCCTTGGGGGCTCGGCAACGATTGAGGGCTGGATGGCTCACTTCATCGCGCTTGGCCTGCAAGGCTTAGAGGGGCTTATCTCGAACGGACCGGAAACCGCCTTCTGCCACGGCGACAAGCCGGGGATTGCCGACTTCTGCCTCGTCCCGCAGGTCTACAGCGCCCGCCGCTGGGGCGTCGATCTTGCCGCCTTCCCGCGACTTTCCGCCATTTCGGCCCGGGCAGAAGCGCTCCCCGCCGTCGTCGCAGCCCATCCCGACCGCGTCAGACCGCAGGGGTGACAGCGGACACTGCCTGTGGCAGGGTCCGCCCGCACCAAGGACCGACGCCATGGCCGTACCCGCCGATTTCGATCTGGAAAGCTTCCTGCCGTACCTGCTCAATCAGGCGGCCGAGGCCACGTCAAAATCCTTTCAGGCCAGCTACAAGGCCACCTATGGCATGACGCGCACGCAATGGCGCGTGCTGGCCAATCTGGGCAAGTTCGGCTCCATGACCGCGCGCGACATCTGCGCCATCAGCCACATCGAGAAGACCAAGGTCAGCCGTGCAGTCTCGGCGCTGGAAGAAGATCTCCTCCTCTCCCGCGCCATCAGCCCGCAAGACCGCCGAGCGGAAATCCTGTCCCTCACGGACCGAGGGCGCGAGGTCTTCGCCGACCTCGGTCAAAAGGCAATCGAGTACGACCTCGCCCTCCGCGCCCAGATCGGGCCCGAGATCGCGGCGCAACTGGACGAACTCCTGCGCAGCATCATTGCCGAGAGCGGCACGGACGGCGACGAGGACTAGGACGCCGTCAACACGCCACGGTCGATCTGGTCCTGTTCGATGCTTTCGAACAGAGCGCGGGAGTTGCCCTCGCCGAAGCCATCGTCGCCCTTCCTCTGGATGAATTCGAAGAAGATCGGGCCGATCACCGTTTTCGAAAAGATCTGGAGCAGGATGCGGGTTTCGCGCCCATCCACCACGCCCTCACCATCGATCAGGATGCCGTGCTTGGCCAGTTTCTCCAAGGGTTCTTCGTGGCCTGCGACGCGAGTCTTGGACAGAGTGTAATATGCCATTGGCGGTTTGGGCATGAATTTCAGCCCGCGTTCTGCAATGGCGTCGGTTGAGGTGTAGATGTCGTCGCTGCCCACGGCGATGTGCTGGATGCCCTCGCCGTTGTAGCGCTTCAGGTACTCAACAATCTGACCCGTCTCGCCGCGATCCTCATTGATCGGGATGCGGATGCGTCCGCATGGCGAGGTCAGCGCGCGGCTGTAAAGGCCAGTGTACTTCCCCTCGATGTCGAAGAACCGGATCTGCCGGAAATTGAACAGGCGGCTGTAGAAGTCGAACCACTTGTCCATGTTGCCCTTGAAAACATTGTGGGTCAGGTGGTCGAGGTAATAGAAGCCAACCCCTGCAGGCTTCGGGGAAGTTATGAAATCGAAGTCCTTCGCATAGGGGTTTGCGCCTGCACCGTAGCAATCGGTGAAGTAGATCAGCGACCCGCCGATTCCTGTAATTGCGGGCCAGTCCAGTGTCTTGTCCGAGCCTGTGTAGGGTTCTGCCCCGTTCTTCACAGCATGGTCGAAAGCGTGTTGCGCGTTCACGACGCGCCAGCCCATAGCGGGAGCGCACGGGCCATGTTCTTCGACAAAGCGGCGGGCATGGCTGTTAGGTTCGTCGGTCAGGATGTAGGTGATGTTCCCCTGTTGCCAAAGCTCGACTGACTTCGTCTTGTGGCGGGCGGTCAGGGTGAAACCCATGCGGGAGAACAGGGCGCGGGCCTCTTCGGGCTGCGGATGGGCGAACTCCACGAATTCAAAGCCATCTGTCCCGGCGGGGTTAGCGTCACTGATCGAAGCGCGCGGGGCGTCATGCGGGAACGGTCCCATCCTTGTCTCCCTTCAAAGGAATGTGGTCGAGTCAACACTCCCACGAAACTGTCGCCAGTGGCGCGCAGTTTTTCGGCTTTTTTGTAGTTAGCATGCGCGTATACTGCGCTCAGCTACTATATCACGCGAGGAATGCGCACCTTGGATTCGACCGACACGCGCTTGCTGACCGAAATCCAGCGCCGCGCCGATATCACTGCCCAGGAACTGGGCGAGATCCTGAACCTGTCACCAAGCCAGGTCGCCCGCCGCCGTTCTAGGCTGGAAGCTGAGGGCGTGATCGCAGGCTACCGCGCGCGCCTTGATCCCGGCAGTCTGGGGCTGACGGTGCAGGCCTTCGTGCAGGTCCAGATGGTCGCGCACAACGCCGACAACGCCGCGAACTTCGTCCGCCTTGTGGTCACTCTGCCCGAGGTAGTGGGCTGCTGGACCTTGACGGGCGAAGCAGACTATCTGCTTCGCGTCTGGGTGACCGACTTGCCGGCCCTCAACTACTTGATCCACCACCGCCTGCTCCCGCACCCTGCGGTCGCGCGTGTGCAAAGTCAGATTGTGATGGATCAGCCGAAAGCCGATTCGGGGCTGCCACTTTGATCTCGCGCAGAGAGCCGGCTTGAAGCTAGCTAGGCGGGCACAGGATCAAAACAGGCGACCGAATGTTGCCCAAGCGCGGGTGCCAGTACCGGCTTTTCTGTCCGGCAGCGATCTGACGTACGCGGGCAACGACCCGCAAAGGCGCAACCGGGCGGCAGGTTGAACGGTGAGGGGATTTCCCCTTCCAGGGCCACCAGATCCTTGCGGCGCCTCGGGTCAGGGGCGAATGTCGAGTCCATCAGGGTGGCGGTATAGGGGTGCAGGGACGCCGACTTGGGGTCATGCAGTTCTTCCACCACCGAGCCAAGGTACATAACCACCACGCGACTGCAGAAGTACCGCACGAGCCCAAGGTCGTGGCTGATGAAGATGTAGGTCAGGCCCATGGAGGTCTGCAGGTCTTGCAATAGCGAGATGATCTGCGCCTGGATGGACACATCCAACGACGCAGTCGGCTCATCAAGGATCAGCAGGTCTGGGGACAGGGCCAGCGCGCGAGCAATCCCGACTCTCTGGCGTTGGCCGCCCGACAATTGATGTGGGTAGCTCTGGGCCATTGCGCGCGACAGGCCCACCTGATCCAGAAGTGCCTCGATCCGCCCCTTCGGCTCTGCGGTTCCCTGCACCACAAAGGCCTCGGCCAGGCAGTCAGCCACGGTGTAGCGGGGGTCGAGGCTGGAATAGGGGTCCTGGAAGACCATAGCCATGTTCGCACGCGCCTTCTGCAGCGCGCGGTGGGAAAGATGCGTGATGTCCGTGCCGTCATGCAGCACACGGCCAGAGGTCGGCTCGATAAGGCGAAGGATAAGACGGGCGAGGGTGGATTTCCCACAACCGGATTCGCCGACGATACCGACGACATCCCCCTTCCGGACTGATAGCGAGACGTCGCGGACCGCCGTCATCTGGCGGGGTTTTCGGAAAGCCCCGGCAGGCCGGGTGAAGACTTTGGTCAGGTGTTCCAACCGCAGGATCTCGGTCACGGGCGGGTTCCCTCCAGCGGATTATGGCAGGCAAGCGCGCTCTGTTTGTCTGTCACCACGAGAGGGGGAACGACCTTTTCACAGATCTCGGTCTTGCGGGGGCAACGTGGGTGGAAACGGCATCCTGCCGGATAGCCAGCGACCGACGGGACGGAGCCGGGAATGCCTTTCAGCGCCCCAAGCGGCATGTCGTCGCGCGGAACGCTTGCCATCAGGGCGGTGGTGTATGGGTGGCGCGGCGCCTCAAACAGCGCGGCGGTACTGCTCTTCTCCGCGACGCGGCCGGCGTAAAGTACGGTCACCAGATCGCAGGCTTGCGCCACGACGCCCATGTCATGCGTGATGAGCAAAAGGCCCAGGCCCCTTTCCCGCACCAGAGAGGTCAGGATGTGGATGATCTGGGCCTGTACGGTAACATCGAGTGCGGTCGTGGGTTCGTCCGCCACGATCAGGTCAGGCTCGCCCGCCAACGCCATGGCGATGACGATACGTTGCTTCATCCCGCCCGAAAGCTGGTGGGGATAGGATTGGACGACCGTCTCGGCCGAGGAAATCCGCAATTGGGTCAAGATCTGGATCGTGCGATCGCGTGCGGCTTTGCGATCAAGGCCCAGGTGCATCATCGCCACTTCGTCGACCTGGCCGCCAATGTGGCGGACCGGGTCAAGGGCGGTCATCGGGTTCTGGGTGATGAAGGCGATTCGGCGTCCGCGCAGTTTGCGCAATTCCGCCTCGGGGCGCTGGAGGGAATGGCCGTCGAAGGCCAGGGTCCCGCCGGTGATGCGACCGCCGATCAGGGGCAGAAGACCCATGATCGCCATGGCCGTCAGCGACTTTCCCGACCCGCTTTCACCGACCAGCCCGTGGATCTGACCCCGGTCCAGCGCGAAACTGACCCCGTCCAGCGGCGTGACCTTGCCGATGGAAACGCGCAGATCCTGAACCTCCAGCAGCATCAGGCGTCCCTCAGCTTGGTTCGGATGTCGAGCGCGGCGATGAGGGCATCGCCGAACAGATTGATGGCGATCACCGTCATGGTCAGGGCAAGGCCCGGTAGCAGGATGATCCAAGGCGCCGTGAAGAGCTGGGCGGCACCCGAAGACATCATGGCACCCCAGCTGGGCGTCGGCGGTTGCGCCCCAAGGCCGAAGAAACCCAACGTCGCCTCCAGGATGATCGCGTCCCCCGTGGCGAGCATCGCGGCAACCAGCACAGGTGCCAGGGCATTGGGGATCAGGTGCCGGAACAACAGATGCTTGTGGCTGGCCCCAAGGCTGCGGGCAGCCTCGATATAGGTTTCGGACTTCAGAGACAGGATCTGTGCCCGGGTCAGACGGGTGAACTGGGCCAGATAGGCCACCGCGATTGCAACCATGGTGCCCGTTGTCCCCGGCCCAATGATGGCCACGAGGATCAGGGCGATCAGGATTTCCGGGAAGGACCAGGTGAGGTCGACCACCGTTGTCACGACCCGGTCGAACCAGCCCCCGAAATAGGCTGCAGCCGCACCGAGGGTCAGCCCTGCCATCAGCGACAGGCCGATCGAAACGGTGGACACGGTCAGGGAGGTCCGCGCGCCGTAGAGGATGCGCGTCAACAGGTCTCGGCCGAACTCGTCGGTGCCCATCCAATGCGCCGCATCGGGGGGCATCTTGGCATTGGCGAGGTTCTGGACATCGTAGTCATAGGGCGTCAGCACGGGTGCAAGGACGGCAACAGCGATCAGGAACACCAGCCAACTGCCGGCAACGAACCCCATGGGCCGACCAAACGCGCCGCGCAGGGGGACGAGCCATCTCATCATGTCAGGCTCGCCCGCGCCCGGGGGTCCATCAGCGCCTGAAGCACGTCGCCCAGGAAGGTGCCCAGAATGACGGCCGTCGACAGCATCAAGAGGCAGGCCTGCACCACAGGGTAGTCGTGCTGCATGATGCCCCTGATTAGAAGCGTGCCAATGCCCGGACGGGCAAAGACAACCTCGACCGTGATGGCACCGCCAAGGACGAAGCCGATCCTGAGAGCGAGGATCGTGACGACCGGGATGAGGGCATGGTGCAACACGCGCAAGAGCTGAATGCGCATGGGATGCATGCCCTTGGCGTGAAGGAGCATGACGAAATCCTTCCGCTGGGTTTCCACCATGGCCACACGCGTGATGCGTGCCACAAGGGCCGTGCCGCCCAGCCCGATGGTCAGGACGGGAAGCACAAGGCTGCTGGCCCCGCGCGCCCCGGAAACGGGCAGCCAGCCAAGCCAGACGGAAAAGACCAGCATCAGCAAGAGCCCCAGCCAGAAGCTGGGCAAGGTGGATCCGAACAGGACGCCGGTCATGATCGCCCGGTCTGGCCAGCGATCCCGGAAGAGCGCGGCGGTGACACCAAGCGTCACGCCGACAATAGTGTAGAATATGAAGGCGCTTGCCCCGAGCGCGATGGAATGTGGAAGCGCATCGGCCAATAGGTCGGCCACCGGGCGACGCATGATGATGGCCGTCCCAAGGTCCCCTTGCAGGACACCCCAGATCCAGATGCCGTACTGAACGACCAGCGGCTTGTCCAAGCCATAGCGCTCGGTGAGGATCTGGCGCTGCTCGGGTGGCGAACCGACCGTCAAAAGGCTATCGACCGGATCGCCAGGAACAAGGTGGATCAGCAGGAAAGCGACGATCGACGCCGCAAAGAACACGGGGATCAGAAGAAGACTTCTCTTTATGATAAAGCCAAGCATCTCCTGATCCCCGCTGCCGTTTGTCAGTTCGCCAGCTTCAGGTCCATGATCGCGGCACGCTGGAAGACCGGGGAATTGATGGTCTCGGGCATGATCACCCGATCAGCGTTATAGGCGACATTGCCCACCGGTTCGTAGATCGGCGCGAAGGGGAACTGCGACAGGATGTATTCGTGATAGGCGATGAAGTTCTTCGTGAACTCTTCGCCGGTCTTCGACCCTGTCATCGCAGTCGTGCGCAGTTCTTCGGCCTTCGGATCATTCCACATCGAGATGTTCGGATAGCCGGGGCGATCGCCGCCGAAGAACCAGTCCAGAATGGTGGCGTTGTCATAGAAGTAGGACCGCACGGCAGCCTGATGGGTACCGGCCTTGTACTGGTCGCGGATGGTCGCGCTGTCGAAGGTCAGGATATCGGCTGCGAAGCCTGCATCTTTCAGCTGCGCCTGAATGACTTCGGTCACGCGGCGGAAGTTCGAATCCGATTGCGTCCAGAGTGTGATCTCCAACGACTGGCCATCCTTGGCCCGGATGCCGTCGGCGCCTGCCACCCAACCCGCTTCGTCCAGAAGGGTCTTGGCCTTGTCGAGATCGAACTTGATGCGGAACTGATCGGCCACCTTCTCTTCCGGCAAGGATGCGATCATGAAGGTCGACGGGATATTGCCAGACCCACCGAAGAGGTTGTCCTTGATGGCCTGCTGGTTCACAGCCAGGGCCGCAGCCTGACGCACGCGGATATCATCGAAGGGGGCGGCAGTGACATTCATGACCAGGTACCAGATTTCCGAGTCAGGCATTGTCATGAGCTTGATGTTCGGCAGGCTGGCCGCTTCGGACAGAAACTCTTGCGGAACGCCCAGAAGCATGTCGACGCCGCCGGTCTGCAGTTCAAGGAACGAGGTCGAGGCCTCGCCGATCTCGCGCAGGCGGATGCGTTCGATATTGGCCGGGCCGGTGTTGGTCGCGTTCTTGGCACCCCAGGTGTAATCGTCGTTGCGGACGAGAACGGTTTCCTGCCCGACGGCAAAGCTTTCCAGCTTGTAGGGCCCCGTGCCCACGGCTTCGGTCAAGCCGTAGTTCTCGCCATCGGCTTTCCGGGCGCCGGGCTCCATGACACCGCCAAAGGGGGTGGACAGGTTGTAAAGCAGGTTCGGGTCCGGGCGGGTCATGTCCAGACGGATGGTGTAGTCGTCGACGACGACGATCTCTTTCACCGCGCCCAGATAGTAATCAAAGTCCGTTCCTTTGAACATCGCCAGCCAGTCGGCCACCGCTTGGGCGTTGAAATCAACGCCGTTGTGGAACTTGACGCCCTTCTTAAGATGGAAGGTCCACTGCATCCCATCTGGCGCCTCTTCCCAGCTTTCCGCGAGGGCGGGCACGTAGCCGTGATTGGCGTCCTGTTCGATCAGGGTGTCGTAGATCAGGGTGCCGGCCACGTTCGAGTTGATGGCCTTGAGCATGTCATAGGTTGAAACGCCCACTTCGGAGCCCCTAAGCGCCGCGACAAGCTCGTCGGCAATGGCGGGCGAAGAGAAGCAGAGAAGAGCGCCCAGCCCCAGTCCCGCCCACAGGTGTCGGTGATGTTTCGTCATTGTTCCTTCTCCCCTGTTGAAGTTGTGTTCTTGGATTTCTTTTTCTGGTTTCGGCTGGGCCCGGTGTGGCCCACAAACTTGCCGTAATAGTCGGACACTTCGGCCATGCGGGTTTCCACCTCGGGCCCGAGCACGGTGAAGATAGCGTTCAGCATCAACCCAAGCAGGCTGACCATCGGCGTGGTTGCGTCCCAGAAGTGATTGAGATCGCTTGGCACGGCGAAAACCTCGGTTGCAACCTCGCGCCCCCAATCGCAGTAGGTGTCGGTGACGAGGCTGATAGGTATGCCCCGCGCCTTGGCGGATTGCGCAAGCTCCAGCGTCAGACGGGAATAGCGGCGACCATCCAAGAGGACGAGACAAGCCTCGTTCGGGTTGGCGGTCAGGACATCGGCAAAATGCCCGTCGGCCGAGGAAGCAAGTCGCACGCCCGGGCGCAGGTAGACCAGACTATCTACAAAGTAATGGGCAAAGCCACGTTCAGCCTGAAAGCCAGCAACGTAAACCTCCCTGCGCGTGGCGAGCAGGTTGACGGCCCACGAAAACCCGGCGGAGGCGGCCAGTTCATGCACGGTCAAGATAGCCGACATTTCCTTTTCCAGCGCCAGGCTCGCCTCGACCGTGCCGCGACGCGAGCGTTCCTTGAACTCGCGCAACCGGTCACTTGGAAGCCAGGCATGGCTGCCGATATCGGCCTGAAGCCGAGCCTTCAGGTCCTTGAAGTGCTTTAACCCGAGGGCGCGGCAGTAGCGCCCCAAGGTGGTCTCCGACACGCCGATCTTGCGCGCAGCCGACGCTGCTGTCTCGAAGGGTAAGCTGGAGAGGTTTTCCATCATGTAGGTGGAAATCGCACGCTCCGCGGGGGTAGCGCTTTCCCGGCTTTGCTCCAGCACTTGCCGAAGAGCCACGATAGGGGCTGATTCGTCCGCCATTTCGATCCCTGTGCAGCGTTACAGGCTCAGAGTGGAGCTTTTCTGTCTTTGAGTCAATTATTGCCAGAAAAACTCCATATTGCTATCAAGGGCTCAGGATCGAAAACTGCCCATGACATATAGGCCATCGGCACCCGCTTAGACGGGCGCGCCTGAAGGACTGGGGAACCGGGGTGGCATGTCCAGCGAGCTGCCGCTGACTTGGAACAGGAGAGAAAGATGACGACAGCGTTCTACCATGACGAACGATGCCTGTGGCATTCTTGGGGGGAAGCCGTTCTGACCCTGCCTGTCGGCGGCTATGTTCAGCCGCCAGCGGGGACCAGCCATCTGGAGAATCCTGAGACCAAGCGCCGGTTCAAGAACCTGCTAGAGGTATCCGGCCTTTGGGACCATCTGGATGTGCGCAAGGCGGAACCGGTTACACTTGATGACATTCTGCGCGTCCATACCAAGGACTATGTCGATCTCTTCCGCGAAACCTCGGCCAGTGGCATGGCAGCACCCGGCAAGACATCTTTGATGGTGCGTCACAGTTTCGAGGCGGCCTCGCTTTCGGCCGGGCTGGTCAAGCGGGCGGTTGCTGATGTGCTGTCAGGTGGCATTCGCAACGCCTATGCCCTAGCAAGGCCGCCCGGACATCATGCCGAGCCAGGGGAAGGCATGGGCCTGTGCCTCCTCGCAAATATCGCGATCGCGCTGGAGGCTGCGCGCGCCGAACACGGACGCCTGCGGGTCGCGGTTTTCGACTGGGATGTTCACCACGGCAATGGGACCGAGACGATCTATTATGATCGGGATGACACCCTGACGATCTCGATCCATCAGGCGGCAAACTATCCGGTCGACCGCGGGAAGGCCGAAGATCGGGGTCGGGGCGCAGGAGCGGGGTTCAACATCAATATCCCCCTCCTACCCGGCGGAGGCCATCAAAGCTACCTTGATGCCTTCGAACGAATTGTTGCTCCGGCGATGCGGCGTTTTGCGCCTGACCTGATCGTTGTCGCTTGCGGCTATGACGCCAACGGGCTGGATCCGATGGGACGGATGTTGGCCACATCGGACACGTTCCGCGCTCTGGCCGAAGGCACGCTGGCCCTAGCCGAAGAGCTCTGCGACGGACGCCTCCTCTGCGCGCATGAAGGAGGCTATTCGGAAGCCATGGTGCCGTTCTGCGGTCTGGCTGTCGTGGAAACCCTATTGGGGCGTCGGACCGATGTCGTCGATCCGGTGGCTGACAACCAGATGCTGCAGCAGCCCCCTGCCCCGTTCATCGACCTGCAGCGGGCAATGATCGACGCCCAGGCGCGGGATCTGGGCTTGGGCTAAGGGTCAGAACGTCCCCGGATAGCCCCCGCCGTCCATCAGGATGTTCTGCCCGGTGACATAGCCGGCATGGTCGCTGCAGAGGAACGCGCAAAGGGCACCAAGCTCTTCGGGCCTGCCCATGCGGCCCGAAACCTCTTGTGCCTGCCAGAGGGCGACCTGCTCTTCAAAGCTGATGTCCTTGGCCGCGTGGCGGGCCTGTTCCAGAATGCGATCTGTCGCGAAAGTGCCGGGCAAAAGGTTGTTGATCGTCACATTGGCACGCGAGACCTCACGAGCAAGGCCAGCGACAAAACCGGTCAGACCACTGCGGGCCGCGTTCGACAGGCATAGTTCGGCGATCGGTGCCTTCACCGCGACCGATGTGATGTTCACGATCCGCCCATGTCGCCGCTCGATCATCGGGTCGATCACTGCCTTGATAAGGTCAATGGCCGACAGCATGTTCCCCTCAATCGCGCGCATCCAGTCGCTGCGATCAAAGTCCCGGAAATTGCCGAAGGGCGGACCGCCGCAGTTGGTGACAAGAATGTCGGGGTGGGGGATCGGCTGCAGCAGCAGGGCGCGCCCGTCTTCGGTCGCCACATCGGCCACAACTGGGATAACGCGCCCTTTCGCAACGGCAGAGATCTCCTTGACCGCCGCGGCGACAGTCTCGGGATTCCGGCCGTTGATAACAACATCCGCTCCCTCTGCTGCAAGGGCCGCGGCACAGGCCTTGCCGAGCCCCTTGCTTGAGGCACAGACCACCGCTGTCCTGCCTTTCAAACCAAAATCCATGTCTTTACCCCCTGCCCGTCATAGCTTTCGCGCCCCCGGCCGGGGCAGCCTTTGCGAGATAGTCGCGAAGGATACGCCCATAAATCGCCTTCAAACCCACGATCTGTGCCACTTCGATCCGCT
>Ga0105096_10000035_pt1 | contig 27898 bp, 26 predicted proteins | sample PPLLak3cmMay2015_FD_87036 | JGI IMG/M metagenome (GOLD analysis project Ga0105096, IMG submission 87036) | Freshwater sediment microbial communities from Prairie Pothole Lake near Jamestown, North Dakota, USA - PPLs Lake P7 Core (1) Depth... | ecosystem: Environmental > Aquatic > Freshwater >... | reverse complement strand
GGGTCGTCGGCTGACGGCCGGCGCTGGGAAGGGGAGAGGGGGAAAAGGGGATGGCGAATCCGCATACCGGCACCGTGCCGGACTACTACGTTCCGGCGCCGTCGAGTTGGCCGATGGTGGGCATGATCGCGATGATCCTGACCGGCTTCGGCGCGGCGATGCTGGTCAATCACGTCGCCGGAGGCGGCTGGGTGGCCCTGGCCGGTTTCGCCGTGCTGATCTACATGATGTTCGGCTGGTTCGGCGCGGTCATCGCCGAGTCGGAGGCCGGCCGTTACCGAACCAAGGAGGACCTGTCCTTCCGCTGGGGCATGGGCTGGTTCATCTTCTCCGAGGTGATGTTCTTCGCCTCTTTCTTCGGCGCGCTGTTCTACGCCCGGGTCATCACACTGGCGACGCTGGGCGACTTCGATCACCGGTTGCTGTGGCCGGACTTCACCGCCACCTGGCCGACCACCGGTCCCGGAGGCATCGTCGAGGAGTTCGCCAAGATCCCGGCCTGGCCGCTGCCGACGATCAACACCATCCTGCTGGTGACCTCGGGCATCTGGCTGACGATCTCGCACCACGCGCTGCTCGCCAACCACCGCGGCAAGGCGGCGTTCTGGCTTTTCATGACTCTTTTGTTCGGCTTCACCTTCGTCGGCATCCAGGCGTACGAGTACATCCATGCCTACAAGGACCTGAACCTGCGGCTCGACTCCGGCATCTTCGGCTCGACCTTCTTCATGCTGACCGGCTTCCACGGCTTCCACGTGCTGGTGGGCGCGATCATGCTGACCGTAGTGCTGCTGCGGATCCTGAAGGGCCACTTCAAGCCGGAACACCACTTCGCCTTCGAGGCGGCGGCCTGGTACTGGCACTTCGTCGACGTGGTCTGGATCGGCCTGTACATCGTCGTCTACTGGCTGTAGAGCGGCCTGCACGCCAAGAACAACGGCGCCCGAGGGCGCCGTTGTCGTTTGCTGGTCACAGGTCACCGGTCACGGGTCACAGATCAGGTCCGGTGCACCTTCAGCCGCTTGCCGCCGTCGTCGACTTCTTCCAGCACCACGTCGAAGCCCCAGAGCTCCTTGACGTGCGCCAGCACCGAACCGACGCTGCCGGTGTCGAGCAGGCGGCCGTTCAGGACCCGGTGGTGCAGCAGCAGCGCCCGGTCGGCGTCGTCGTTGGCGCGCGCGACCGCGATCTGCGGCGTATGCAGTTCGGGCCGGTACTGCGCCGCCAGCATCTGCCGCAGCCTGCGGTAGCCGTGCTCGTTGTGGATCGCAGTGACGTCGTACTTGCTGCGGTCCTCGGCGCTGTCGTGCAGCGAGAACAGCCGCAGGTCGCGCATCAGCTTCGGCGACAGGTACTGCTCGATCAGGCTCTCGTCCTTGAAGTTCGCCATCGCGAAACCGATAGCCTCGACCCAGGGCTGGCCGGCCAGCTGCGGAAACCACTCGCGGTCCTCGTCGGTCGGCTGCTCGCAGATGCGGCGGATGTCGCGGTACAGGGCGAAGCCCAGCGCGTAGGGATTGATGCCGCGGTAGTACTTGGAGTCGAACGGCGGCTGCGCCACGACGTCGCTGTGGTTGGCCAGCCACTCGAGCGTGAAGCCGTCGTCGACCTCGCCGTGGTCGTACAGCTCGTGCAGCAGCGTGTAGTGCCAGAAGGTCGCGGCGCCTTCGTTGGCGACCTTGGTCAGCCGCTGCGGGTAGAAGTACTGCGCCACCTTGCGCACGATGCGCACCAGCTCGCGCTGCCAGGGCGCCAGCTTCGCCGCGTGCTTCTCGATGAAGTACAGCAGGTTCTCCTGCGGCTCGAACGCGCCGTTGCCGTTCGGCGCCGCCTTGGCGCCGTCGTACAGGTAGGCGTAGTCGGCGTTGTAGTGGCGCTCGGCGAAGCGCAGCCGCTCGGCCAGACGTTCACGTTCGCGTTTGGCCGACAGCCGCCCGGGCTTGCGGTAGCGGTCGACGCCGTAGGGCGCGATGGCGTGGCAGCAGTCGAGCACCATCTCGACCTGGCGCCAGCCGTGCTGCTGCTCGCACTGCAGGACGAAGTCGCGGGCGAACTTCAGGTAGTCGAGGATCGAGTCGGCCTGGGTGAACTGCTGGAACAGGTAATTGCTCTTGAAAAAGGCGTTGTGGCCGTAGGCCGCGTGCGCCATCACCAGCACCTGCAGCGCCAGCGAGTTGGTCTCCATCAGGTAGACCAGCGCCGGGTCGGTGTTGATGACGATCTCGTAGGCCAGTCCCGACTGGCCCTTGCGGTAGCCGCGCTCCTGGCCGACCAGCTGCTTGCCGAAACCCCAGTGCGGGTAGTGCACCGGCATGCCGACGGTGGAGCACAGGTCGATCATCTGCTCGGCAGTGATCAGCTCGTACTGGATCGGATAGGTCTGCAGCTGGAACTGCTCCGCATGCCGCGCCAGCGCCCGGTCGAAGTGCTCGAGCATCGGCAACGTCCATTCGGAGCCGGTGGCAATCGGCGCCGCGATCCGCTGTCGCTGCGGCATCGGCACCGTCGGCCGCGTCAGCAGCTTCGGCCAGGGCCGCTCGCGGCCGCCCTCTTCTCCGGATCGCTTCTGCGTCATGCGCTGGCCTCGCGGCGGGCGAACAGGTCGCGGAACACTGGCCAGATGTCGCCGCGGCCGTGCACCTGGCGGCGGGCGAAGGCTGGTCCGGAGATCGATTCGTAGGCCTGCCAGAGGTCGGACGGGCGGTTAAAGAGTCCGTGCGCGTTCGGGATGTCGACGTAGGCGAAGTAGCGCGCCAGCGGCAGCAGCACGTCGTGTGCGAAGGCGGCGCTGCGCACGCCGTCGTCGGAACCGCAGTCGCCGTCGGAGGCCTGCGCCAGGTAGATGTTCCAGTCGGCGCCGAGGTAACGCGCCTCGATGACCTTGTGCGCCAGTTCCAGCGCCGGCAGCACCAGCGTGCCGCCCGAGAGCCGGTCGTGGAAGAAGGTCTCCTCGTCGACCTCCTCGGCGGTTTCGGTGTGGCGGATGAAGACGATGTCGACCGTGCCGTACTTGCGCTCCAGGAACAGGTACAGCAGCGTGAAGAAGCGCTTGGCCAGATCCTTCTTGCGCTCGTCCATGCTGCCGGAGACATCCATCAGGCACAGCATCACCGCGCGCGTGGCCGGCGACGGCATCGGCGCGCGGGCGCGGTAGCGGCGGTCGACATCCTCGATGAACGGCAGCCCGGCACGGCGCTTGCGCAGCCGCTCGATCTCGCGTTCGAGCTCGGCGCGGGCCAGCGGGTCGGCGGCGTCGAGCTTGCGTTCGAGTTCCTCGATCTGCTCGGCCAGCCCGCCACGCAGCGCGATCCGGCGGGCGATCGACATCCGCACCGTCATCGGCGCCGACAGGTTGCCGGGAACGCCGTCGCGGCTGTAGCCGGCGCGGCGAGTGCGCTCCATCGTCACTTGGCCGAACCGGGTGCGCTCCAGGTTCGGCAGCTCGAGATCGTCGAAGAACAGCGCCAGGAACTCGTCGCGCGACAGCACGAAGGCGAAGGAATCGCGGCCCTCGCCCTCGCCGGGCTCGTCGCCCTCCGGGCCGCCGCGGCCGCTGCCGCCGGGCGGCCGGGCGATCTCGTCGCCGGGCAGGTACTCGCGATTGCCGGGCAGCACGAAGTCGCGACTGCCGGTGCCGTCGTCATGGTGCAGGAAAGGCTCGCGCAGTCCGCGGCCCGGGATCGTGATCTTGCCGCCGCGGCCGACGTCGGTGATCGAGCGGCGCGAGAACTCCTCGTCGGCGGCACGCTTGATCTCGTCCTTGAAGCGGCGCACGAAGCGCTCACGGTTGACCGCGCCGCGGCCCTGCGGGTCGCCGCGCCGGTCGACGACCCGCATCGTGCGGGCGATGGCGGGCGGTCCGGTCATCAGGCTGCCGGGTTCCTCGCGCTCACGGGACAACCTTCCGCGCCTTGCGCTCCAGGGCTGAGCGCTTCGGAACGGCCGGTCGCGCTCACGACTGCGACGACTTCTTGAAGTGCAGGTACCAGTCGACCAGGCGCCGCACCTGCTTCTCGGTGTAGCCGCGCCCCGCCATCCGGTTGACGAAGGACTTGTGCCGCTCGTCGAGTTCCTGCGATCCCTTGGCCTCGAACGAGATCACCGGCAGGATGTCCTCGGTCTTGCTGAACATCCGCTTCTCGATCACCGAACGCAGCTTCTCGTAGCTGGTCCAGTGCGGGTTCTTGCCGTGGGCCCTGGCGCGCAGCACGAAGTTCACGACCTCGTTGCGGAAGTCCTTCGGGTTGCTGATGCCGGCCGGCTTCTCGATCTTCTCCAGCTCAGCGTTCAGCGCCTCGCGCGAGTACTGCATGCCGGTGTCCGGATCGCGCCAGTCCTCGTCGAGCAGCCACTTGTCGGCGTAGGTGACGTAGCGGTCAAACAGGTTCTGGCCGTACTCGCCATAGGCATCGAGGTAGCTCATCTGCAGTTCCTTTTCCAGGAACTCCGCGAAGCGCGGGATGATCCATTCCTTGATGTGCGCGCGCAGCCGGCGCTTGTACTCGTCGGGCAGGTCGTCCTTGGCCAGCCGCTCCTCGAGCACCACCAGCAGGTTGACCGGGTCGGCGGCGATCTCGCTCGGATCGCGGTTGAACGCGGCGGAGATCGTCTTGAACGCCCAGCGTGTCGACAGCCCCGAGAAGCCCTCGCCGGGTCCGGCGTCGTCGCGGTACTCCTTGACGCTCTTGGCGCGCGGATCGAGGTCCTTGAGGTTCTCGCCGTTATATGAGCGCAACTTCGAGTAGACGGACGAGTTCTCCGGCACCACCAGGCGCGACAGCACGCTGAACTCGGCCAGCGTGCGCAGCGTCTGCGGCGCGCAGGGTGATTCGGCGAGCGTCGAAGACTGCAGCATCTTGTCGTAGATGCGGATCTCCTCGTCGACGCGCAGGCAGTACGGCACCTTGATCAGGTAGACGCGGTCGATAAAGGCCTCGTTGTCCTTGTTGTTGCGGAACTTCAGCCACTCGGCCTCGTTGCTGTGCGCCATGATGAAGCCGGCGAATGGCAGCGCCGGCAACGCCTCGGTGCCCTTGAAATTGCCCTCCTGGGTCGCCGTGAGGATCGGGTTCAGGACCTTCAACGGTGCCTTGAACATCTCGACGAATTCGACGCAGCGCGCCGAGCCCAGACACAGCGCGCCGGAATAGCTGTAGGCGTCGGGATCGTCCTGGGCATAGCGCTCGAGCATGCGCAGGTCGATCTTGCCGACCAGGCTGGAGATGTCCTGCGTGTTCTCGTCGCCGGGCTCGGTCTTGACGATGCCGATCTGATTGAGCACGGACGGCATCACCCGCACGACGCGGAATCTTGTGAGATCGCCCTGGTACTCCTGCAGCCGCTTCAGCGCCCAGGGGCTGGCGATTCCCGACAGCGCGCGGCGCGGAATGCCGTAGCGGTCTTCGAGTTGGGCGCCGTGCTTGACCGGGTCGAACAGGCAGAGCGGACTTTCGAGCAGCGGCGAGATGCGGCCTGAGTCGCTGTCCCTGAGCGCGTAGATCGGGAACTGTTCGCACAGCTTCTTGATCTTCTCGGCGAGCGACGACTTACCGCCGCCTACCGGGCCGAGCAGATACAGCACCTGCTTGCGCTCTTCCAGTCCCTGCGCCGCATGCAGGAAGTAGGCATACAGCGCCATCAGCGTGTCTTCCATGCCGTGGAACTCGGCGAAAGTGTCCCAAGTCTGAATGACGCGGTTCTGGAAGATGCGCGACAGCCGCGGGTCCTCGGCGGTGTTCTTCAGCCTGGGCTTGCCGATCGCCTCCAGCACGCACTCGTGTGCCGACGCAAAGGCCATTCGGTCGGTGCGGCAGTAATCGAGAAAGGCCTCCAGTCCCATCTCTTCGTCCTGCGCACGGACGAAGTTGTCGCGGAAGTCGGAGAAGAAACCGGTCGGTGAAGTCATTGAACCTCCTGTCGTCACCGCTTGCTCGCCATCTTCGCAGGAAACGGATCAACGTGTTCCGCGGATGACGGCGCCTCACTGCAATGCCGCTACGCTAAGACAATTCTGCGCCGCAGACGACGCTCGTACGGGGAATGTTGCCTAGACCGTCCGTAGGGGCGACGGTTCCTTGGCCGCGCACCGACGCGGCGACGATCGATCAGCCGTAACGGCGAGGTTCGATCCAGCCCATCCAGTAACTGAACCAGATGAACAGCAGCAGCAGCACCGATAGCGCAACCCGAACGGTCAGGGCGTTGACGGTGCGGTTGGTGGCGCCGCGGTCGCGCAACAAGAACACCAGCGCGGTGCCGAGAGCCACGAGAATGCCGGCAAAGGCGACGGCAATGACTGCTTTCATCGCAGTGGGCACGGAATCACAGCCTCATTATCGCAGCGCGGTGGCGGCGCGCCGGCGATGCTGACCCGGGAACTGATCGCGTTCGCCGCCGCGTTTGCGGCAGTCGCGCTCACCGTGTCGCTCGGCAACTGGCAGTTGCGCCGCGCCGAGCAGAAGCTGGCCCTGCAGGCGACATGGGACGGCGCGGAGCGGGCGGCGCCGGTCACGGTCGGCGGCACCGACGTGGGCGATGTCGCGCAACGATTGCCTCTGCGGGTCGCGCTGCGCGGGCGCTTCCTGCCGGAACACGAGGTCTGGCTCGACAATCGGTTCATGGATGGCAGGGCCGGGCTGATGCTGATCGTGCCGCTGCGTCTCGGCGACGGAACCACGGTGCTGGTCAACCGCGGCTTCGCGGCGCGGGTCTCGAGCGACCGTGGACGCCTGCCCGACGTCGTGCGGCCCGTCGGCGACGTCTTGGTCGAAGGGGTCGCGGTGGCACACGCGGCACGCGTGCTTGCGCTCGGCGAGAACGCACCGGCAGGCGCAGTCCGGCCGCTTGTTTGGCAGAATCTCGACTTCGATGCATTCGAGCGCGTCAGCGGCCTGGCCGTTCCGCGCTGGGTGGTGCAGCAGACCGGAAGTGATGCCGACGGGCTGGTGCGCAGGTGGCCGCGGCACGACGCCGGCGTGGACAAGCACCGTGGCTATGCGTTGCAGTGGTACTCGCTGGCGGCGCTGATCGTCGCCTTGACCCTCATTTTCGGCGTGCGCGCGCTGCGTGGTCGCGCCCGACCGCTCCGTTCCGATGACTGAATCCGCCGTTGCTGCCGCGCCTCCGACCCACTGGCGGCGCTACCGGACGCTGTACCTGCTGCTGGCGGTCTGCGCCGCGCCGGTGGTCGCCTCCTACACCGCCTACTACCTGATGCCGCCCGCGGGTCGCACCAACTACGGCGCCCTGGTCCAGCCGCAAAGGCCTTTGCCGGCGCTTGGCCTGCGCCGGCTCGACGGCGCCGCGGTGCCGGCAGGCAGCCTGCGCGGCTCGTGGACGATGCTGCAGGTCGACGGCGGCGACTGCGATGCCGCCTGCGAGAAGAAGCTTTGGCAGATGCGGCAGGTGCGGCTCACGGCCGGCCGCGACGCCGATCGCGTGCAGCGCGTCTGGCTGATCGTCGACGAGGCGCCGCTGGCGACGACGCTGCTGCGCGAGTACGACGGCACCCGGTTTCTACGCGCCAGTCACGACGAGATCGCCGCCTTTCTTCCGGTGGCGGACTCGGACTCCGGGCTGGCCGACCATATCTGGCTGATCGATCCGTTGGGCAACCTGATGCTGCGCTGGCCGAAAGATGCCGACCCCAACAGGATGAAGAAGGACCTCGTCAAACTGCTTAAGGCCTCCGGCATCGGGTAGGCGCGTGGAACCCGCTGCGCTGTTCTGGCTGGCGTTCAAGGCGGTGGCGATCGCCGCCCTGCCGCTCGCCTACGTGCTGCTGTCGAGAGATCCGCACAAGCATCGCAAGCTCGCCTGGGTCACGGCCTTCCTGACGCTCGACCTCATCATGTTCGGGGCCTTTACCCGGCTCACCGATTCCGGGCTTGGCTGTCCCGATTGGCCGGGCTGCTACGGTCACTCGAACCCCTTTTCGGCGGGTGAACAAATCCGGGCCGCGGAAACGGCACTGCCCTCGGGTCCGGTCACGATGACCAAGGCCTGGATCGAGATGCTGCATCGCTACTTCGCGATGGCGGTGGGATTCCTGATCATCGTGCTGACGCTGCTCGGCTGGCAACGCTGGCATCGCGAGCGACGGGGTTCACCTTGGCTGGCGACTGCAACGCTGGCCGCGGTGTGTCTGCAGGGGGCCTTTGGCGCACTGACGGTGACGATGAAGCTGCAGCCGGCGATCGTCACCACTCATCTGCTGGGCGGCATGGGCCTGCTGGCGCTGCTGGTCTGGCTGGCGGCTCGCGACGCGCCGCTTGCGAAGGTCGATGCGGCGGCTGCCTCTTACCGGCCGCTCGCTGCTGCCGCGGCAGTCGCGCTGGTCGCGCAGATCGGCCTGGGCGGCTGGGTCAGCGCCAACTATGCCGTGCTCGCCTGTCCGGACTTCCCGCTGTGCCACGGACGGCTTGTTCCCGAGGGAATGGACTTCGCCACCGGCTTCACACTGTGGCGCGATCTGGGCATGTCCGCCGACGGGAGGCCGATCCCTTTCCAGGCCCTGGTGGCGATCCACTGGACGCATCGCAGTTTCGCTTACGCGGTGTTCGTGCTGCTCGGTCTGCTCGCCTGGAGGCTGTGGCCGTTCGCCGGTTTCTCGCGCCTGGCACGTGGATTGGCTGCCGTGCTGGCGCTGCAGTTCGCGACCGGCCTGTCGAACGTCCTGCTCGAGTGGCCGCTGCCGCAGGCCGTATTGCACAACGGCGGCGCCGCGGTCCTGCTGGCACTGCTGGTAGCGATCGGACATCGCCTGTCGCTGGCCTCCGCGGCGGTGAGCGCAGAGCACCGATTTCGCGCCTCGGCGGCGAAGCCCGGCTAGAATTCGCATCCACCGGCGCCGGCTCCCGTCGCCCGAGTCCACGGCTTGCGATGCACGTTCCCGCCGACAGCGCCACGCGCCCGACCTGGCCGCACCTAGCGCGCCAGTACTGGTTGTTGACGAAGCCGCGCGTGACGCAACTGGCGATCTTCTGCGCCGTGATTGGCATGTTCCTGGCGAGCCCCGAACTGCCGAACCTGGCCGCGGTGGCGCTGGCAACCGCCGGCATCTGGCTGCTGGCCGGCGCAGCCTTTGCGGTGAACTCGATCATCGAACGGACCATCGACGCCAAGATGGCGCGCACGCGCATGCGGCCGGTAGCGCGCGGCGAGATCACGCCGCTGCAGGCCATCGTCTTTTCCGGCGCGATTGGCGGCGCCGGCATGTGGCTGTTGTACACGCAGGTCAACGCGCTGACGATGTGGCTCACCTTTGCCACCTTCGTCGGCTATGCAGTGATCTACACCGTGCTGCTGAAGCCGAACACGCCGCAGAACATCGTCATCGGCGGCATCAGCGGCGCCATGCCGCCGGTGCTCGGCTGGGCGGCGATGACCGGTGATGCGCCGGCTCAGGCCTGGCTTCTGGCGCTGATCATTTTCGTCTGGACGCCGCCGCACTTCTGGTCGCTGGCCCTCTACCGCATCGATGACTATCGCAAGTCGGGCCTGCCGATGCTGCCGGTGACGCACGGCGAACGCTTCACGAGGCTGCAGATCCTCCTTTACACGGTGATCCTGGTGGCTACGACGATGCTGCCTTATGCCATCCAGATGGCGGGCGCGCTGTACCTCGCCGCCGCGCTGGCGCTTGGCGCCGCTTTTCTCGCCTACGCGTGGCGGCTCCATCGCCGCTACAGCGATCGCCTCGCGCGCGCGACCTTCAACTACTCGATCGTCTATCTGGCGGCGCTGTTCGCGGCGCTGCTGGTCGACCACTACGTCGGCTGACGCCGGCACGAAGCCGGCAGCAGTCCGCTCGCCATGAAACACCTGCTGGCCTTGGCGGCCCTTTTCGCCCTGTTTGCCTGCTCGAAGCCGGGCTTCAACAACGTCGACATCACCGGCGCCAGTTTTGCCGACGAGTTCTCTCTGACCGACCATACCGGCGCCAGACGAACGCTGGCAGACTTTCGCGGCAAGCTGGTCGTCGTGTTCTTCGGTTTCACGCAGTGCCCCGATGTCTGCCCGACCACGTTGCAGCAGATGGTCGAGGTGAGGCAGGCGCTGGGACGCGACGCCGATCAGTTGCAGGTGCTCTTCGTCACCATCGATCCCGCGCGTGATACCCAGCAACTGCTGGCGCAATATGTGCCGGGCTTCGATCCGAGCTTCATCGGTCTTTTCGGCACAGCCGAAGAGACCGCCCGGACCGCGAAGCGGTTCAAGATCTTCTATCAGAAGGTCGCCGGACCGACCGAGACCTCGTACACGATGGACCACACCGCCGGCAGCTATGTCATCGACAAGACGGGCAAGCCGCGGCTGTTCCTGAAGCACAACCAGGGCGCAGCGCCGATCGTTGCGGACCTGCGCCAACTGCTGTAACGCGGCTTCAGCAGGACTTCCCGGTCTCGGCGTTCACCGCGTTCTGGCTCGACAGCACGGCGCCACGCTCAGGCGCCGGGCCGATGCCGAAGGCGCGCCGGGTGACTTCGTCGAGGCGCAGTTCGAAGCCGATGAAAAGGCTTGCTGCCGAGGTGAGGTAGTCCTCGCGCCGATAGCGCGCGGCGCCGGCATCGAGCAGAGCATGCGGCTCGAACGGGTCGAAGATCGCCCAGTCGCCCGGCGCTGCCGCAATGCGGATCCCCGGTCGGGCGAACACCAGCTCACGGGACGGCCCGCCCGCGCACAAGGCGCCGAAGAGCGCGTCGGCGTAGTGCGCGTCGTTATGAAAGAAGGCGCCGCGGCAGGCATACCACTCGAAGCCCGGGCGCAGCGAAGCGCGCAGTTCGTCCGGCATGGCCGCCAACAATTCCGCTTGGACTGCTTTGTCTTCGAAGCGGCCGAGGCCATGGACGCGACCCGGCTCGTTCGCCGCAGCAAGATCGGGCCAGACTACAGCCGGCGGCGCGAGCCGACCGACCAGCAGGCGCGAGGCTGTACTCCGATCGACGGCTCCGTCACATCGACAGATGGCGGCGCCTATCGCGAGGTCGACAAAGCCGCTGCTTGCAGAAAGCACAAAAAAAGACCCCGCAGGGGGGTGCGGGGCTCTGAATTCCGCCTCTTTGGAGGAGAGGGGGAGGAGGAGAGGCGGACACTGCAGCGTCAGCTGCCGAACCTCGATGCGCTTACACGGAAACTTGCAGCGCGGTTCTCAGCTTCTGCAAGGCTTTGACTTCGATCTGCCGAATTCGTTCCGCCGAGACGCCGAACTCCCCGGCAAGGTCGTGCAGCGTTGCCGTGCCGACATTGCCGTCGGCATCCTCGTCGAGCCAACGCGCCTCGACGATCCGGCGGCTCCGATCGTCGAGTTGCGCCAGCGCGTTGCGCACACCTTCGGTCTGCATATGCTCGTACTGCCGCCGCTCGAGCACTTGCGTCGGCTCCGCATCGGGATCGGCCAGGTAGGCAATCGGCGCGAAGTCTTCTTCGCCGTCTTCGCTTCGGCCCTCGAGCGAAAGGTCGGCGCCGGTCATCCGCGTTTCCATTTCGGAAACTTCTTCCGGCTTGACGTTCAGTTCGCGGGCGATGTGCGCGACCTCGTCCTGCGACATCGTGCCCAAGCCCTGCTTCATGCTGCGCAGGTTGAAGAAAAGCTTGCGCTGCGCCTTCGTGGTGGCCAGCTTCACCAGCCGCCAGTTGCGCAGGATGTATTCGTGGATCTCGGCCTTGATCCAGTGCAGCGCGAAGGAGACCAGGCGCACGCCGCGTTCCGGGTCGAAGCGCTTCACGGCCTTCATCAAGCCGATGTTGCCTTCCTGGATCAGGTCGGCATGCGGCAGGCCATAGCCCAGATAGTTGCGGGCCACCGAAACCACCAGCCGGAGGTGCGACAGCACGAGCTGCCGGGCGGAGTCCAGGTCATCCTGATTGCGAAACGCCCTGGCCAGCGCCACCTCCTCGTCAGCGGTCAGCAGAGGCACCTGGTTGACCGCGGTGATGTACGCGTCCAAGTTGCCAAGGCTGCCCGGGTGCAGCGCAAGCGCGCTGGCGTTGAAGGTCACCAGCGAGGTTTGATTTGCCATGCAGCAATCTCCTTCGAGTAGCCATGCTAGCACTCTCGCCTCCTGAGTGCCAATGCATAGACCGCGACGATGCCCGGTGGTTCACATCGGAAGAATGGATTGTAAAATCATGATTTTTAATCATAAAATTTAAGTGAGCGAGCGCTCTCGACCGTCGGCATTCGAGTCAGTGAGGCTTCAGCTGGCGGGTCCGGTAGCGCGGCGGATCTCCTCCAGGTCGATCGCAGGCACCCTGGGGCGGCCCTGACGCCGGTGTTCAGAGGTTCGCGCCAAAGCGGCGAGTTAAAGTCGCCGCGGGGTCCGGCCGGCGCCTGTCATCCGCCGGTCACCGAGGCGACCTATGGTGCGTCAGAACAAGCGCAAAGCCAAAAGCAAGGAACTTCCGATCGCAGCCCGGGCCTGCGCGGCGGCCACCGAGTCGCCCGAGCGCTTCCTCAATCGCGAGCTGTCGCAACTCGCCTTTACCGAACGCGTGCTGGCGCAGGCTGCACGCGAGGACGTGCCGCTGGCCGAACGGCTGCGCTATGTCTGCATCGTCTCGTCGATCATCGACGAGTTCTTCGAGGTGCGCATCGCCGACCTCGTCGACGAAATGCTGGACTCCGGTGGCTGGGGACCCAGCGCGCCGCAGTGGGAAGGCTTCGTCCGTGTTTCCGAGCGCGCCCACTCGCTGGTCGAGCGCCAGTACCAGATCTTCAACCAGGTCATCGGCCCGGCGCTGGAGAAGCGCCGCATCGTCATCCTCAGCCACGGGCAGCGCAACAGCGCCCAGCGCAAGTGGGTGCGCGAGTACTTCGAGCGCGAAGTCCGGCCGCTGCTGTCGCCGATCGGCCTCGATCCGTCGCATCCGTTCCCGCTGCTGATGAACAAGGCGCTGAACTTCATCGTGCAGATCGAGGGCAAGGATGCCTTCGGCCGGCCGTCTTCGACGGCGGTGCTGAAGGTGCCGCGCGTGCTGCCGCGGGTGATTCCTCTGCCGCCCAAGCTGGCGCCCGGCACCCAGGCCTTCGTGATGCTGTCCTCGGTGATCCGCGCCCATCTGGCTGATGTCTTTCCGGGGCGTTCGGTGCCGGGCTTTTCGCAGTTCCGCGTCACCCGCGATTCCGACCTGTGGGTCGACGAGCGCGAGGTGAGCAATCTGCGCCAGGCGCTGCGGATGGAACTGACGCAACGCCACTTCGGCGTCGCGGTCCGGCTCGAGGTGCTGCGGACCTGTCCGCCGAACCTCGTGGCGCTGCTGCGCGAACAGTTCGCACTGCCGCCAGAAGCGGTCTATCGCGCCGACGGGCCGGTCAACCTGGTACGGCTTAACGAACTGGTCGATCACCTTAAGCAACCGGCGCTGCGCTGGCAGCCTTTCGTGCCTGCCTGGCCGGCGAAACTGAAGCTTGGCGTCGACATCTTCGAGCGGCTGCGCGGCGGCGACCTGCTGCTGCACCACCCGTTCGAGAGCTTCGAGCCGGTGATCGAGTTCCTGCGCCAGGCGGCCTACGACCCGCGTGTTCTGGCGCTCAGGATGACGCTCTATCGCACCGGCGCCTCGTCGATCCTTGTCGACCTGCTCATCGAGGCGGCGCGGCGAGGCAAGGAGATCACCGTCGTCGTCGAGTTGAAGGCGCGCTTCGACGAGGAGGCCAACATCGGCCTGGCCGAGCGGCTGGAGCGAGAGGGGGCGCAGGTCGTCTACGGCGTCGTCGGCCTGAAGACGCACGCCAAGCTGCTGCTGGTGCTGAGGCGGGAGCAGGAAGGCAGGCGTACTCGGCTGGTGCAGTACGCGCACCTGGGCACCGGCAACTACCACCCGACAACGACCAAGCTGTATACCGACTTCGGCATGCTGACCGCGCAGCCGGAAATCTGCCGCGACGTGGACCGCGTATTCATGCACCTGACCAGCCTGGCCAAGGTGGAGAAACTGACCCACCTGTGGATGGCGCCGTTTTCGCTGCACAAGCAGGTGCTGGCGGCGATCGCACGCGAGGCCGCCTGGGCGAAGAAGGGCAAGCCGGGCCGGATCATCGCCAAGATGAATGCGCTGATCGACGAGGCGACGATCAATGCGCTCTACGAGGCCTCGTCGGCCGGCGTACGGATCGACCTGGTCATCCGCGGCGCCTGCGCGCTGCGGCCGGGCGTCAAGGGGCTGTCGGAAAACATCAGCGTGCGGTCGATCGTCGGCCGTCTGCTGGAGCACCATCGCATCTACTACTTCCGCAACGGCGGCGCCGACGATGTCTACCTGTCGAGCGCCGACTGGATGGGCCGCAACCTCTTCCGCCGCATCGAGGTGGCCTGGCCGGTGCTCGACGCGACGCTGAAGCAGCGTGTGCTGAACGAGGGCCTGAAGTCCTACCTGGACGACACCGCCGAGGCCTGGCAGCTCGGCGCCGACGGCGTCTATCTGCCGCCGAAAGGCGGTGCGGCGGCGCGCAGCGCGCAGCGCACGCTGCTGGCGTCGCTGGCCGATTCGGCCTGAGCGCGCACGGCCGTTCCGAAGCGCGAAGCTTTCGAGCGCAGCGAGAAGAAAGTCCCTAAGCCGCCATGGACCTGCTGCTCTGGCGCCACTGCGAGGCGGAACCCGGCGAGCCCGACCTCGGCCGCGCGCTGACTGGCAAGGGCGAGAAGCAGGCGCGGCGGGTCGCCGCCTGGCTGCACGCGCAACTGCCCGACTCGGCACGCATCCTGGCGAGCCCCGCACGCCGGGCGCAGCAGACGGCGGCGGCGCTTGCCGAACTCGCGCCGCGCAAGTTCAAGACCTTGGATGCGCTGGCGCCCGGAGCCAGTGCCGACGACGTGCTGGGCGCCGTGCGCTGGCCCGATGCCCGCTCGGTGGTGGTCGTCGTCGGCCACCAGCCCACTTTCGGCTGGGTGGCAAGCCGGCTGCTGACCGGCATCGAATCGGACTGGCCGATCCGCAAGGGCGGGGTCTGGTGGTTCAGTTCGCGCCAGCGCGACGGCATCGAGCAGGTGGTCTTGCGCGCCGTCGTCGCCGCCGACCTGGTCTGAAGCAGCCGCTCCTGGCCGCTACAGCGGCCTGATCGCGAGCTTCAGGCCGACCTTCTCCCACTGCCCCGCCTCCTCCTCGAGCAGGAACTGCGTCAGCGGGTGGCGCGAAAGCCAGTCGCCATCGAGTCTCAGATCAAAGGCGCCGCGGCGCCCCCCGAGCGCCCACCTAGGCATCTGGATCGGCTGCCGCGCGTGGCAGAACAGCACCGCCAGGCGCAGTGCCAGGATCTTGGCTACCCGCGCCGGATCGGTAAGCGCCTCGGCCACCTTCTTCAGGTTGCCGCGCTGGGCCAGCACCAGCGTTGCGATGCGCTGCTGGTCGGTGGTGGAAAAGCCGGCCAGGTCGGCATGGCTGACGAGATAGGCGCCGTGCTTGTGGTGATCGCTGTGCGAGATCGCGAACCCGACCTCGTGCAGCGCCGCCGCCCAGCCGAGCCGCTTGACTTCCTCCTCGCCGGCCTGCGGGTCGAGCGCATCGTGCAACTCGCGGGCAATTCTTGCCACCTGCTGCGCCTGGGCACGATCGACTTCGAAGCGCTTCTGCAGCCGCGCCACCGTGGCATCGCGCAGGTCGCGGCGCTCGCGCCGGCCAAGCAGGTCGTAGAGCACGCCGACGCGCAGGCCGCCGCGGGCCGGCATCATCTCGGTGATGCCGAGCGTTTCGAACACCGCGATGAGCACCGCAACGCCGCCCGCCAGCACCTCCGCTCGCTCGAGCTTCAGCCCCGGAAGCTTCAGGCGCCGGACTTCGCCGGCTTCGATCAACCGCTGCCGCAGGGCCAGCAACGACGGCGCGCCGAAGACGCTGCCGTCGCCCCAGCCAAGCTGCCGGATCAGCTCGGCGACAGCGCCGACCGTGCCGCTGACGCCGAAAGCCTCGCTCCAGGCCGAGCGCGAGAACACCGTGACCGCCTCTTCGATTTCCGCCGCTGCCGCCACCTGGGCGCGGCGGAAGCTGCCGCGGTCGAGTGCGCCGCTGCCGAAGAAGCGCAGCGTCGTGTTGACGCAGCCGACCTTGAACGACTCGGCCTGTGCCGCTTCGAAGCCGGTGCCTACGATCAGCTCGGTCGAGGCGCCGCCGATGTCGACCACCAGCCGCGACTCCTTCGACGGCGGCACTGCGTGCATGCAGCCCTCGAAGGTCAGCCGAGCTTCCTCGCGGCCCGAGATGACGTCGATCGGATGCCCGAGGGCGTGCTGCGCCTCCGCCAGGAACTCGTCGCTGTTGCGCGCCTCGCGCAGGGTCTGGGTGCCGACGGCGCGGACCTGCTCCTGCCCCAGTCCGCGCAGCCGTTCGTTCATCCGCGCCAGGCATTCGCAGGCGGTGTCGATCGCGCGGCGCGAGATGCGCTGATCGGCGCCGATGCCGGCCGCCAGGCGGACCGTCTCCTTCAAGTACCCCTGCAGCTCGATGTGCCGCCCGCTCGCCCGGCCCATCTGCAGCCGGAAGCTGTTCGAGCCGAGATCAACCGCGGCCAGCTGCATGCGGTGCGCGCGTCAGGGTGCTCATCGTGGCCGCGATTCTATGGGCCGGCGCGCTCGCACCTGCGCCTTTCGAGGTAGATCGCGGCGTCCTTTGATCTGACACAGGTCGCGCGACGGCCTTGCTGCGGCACCATCGGCGGCATGGAATCGCAGAGCCGACCCGTCCGACTCGATGCGCCCAGGCTGGCGCGCGAGCTCGCGACCATCCGCGCCATGCTGCGCATCGCCTGCCGCGAGCGGCACGGCACCACAGCGGGTCTGTGCGCCGAATGCGCCGCGCTCGCCGACTACGCCGCCAGGCGACTGGCGCATTGCCCCTACGGCGAGGACAAGCCCACCTGCGTCAACTGCCGCATCCATTGCTACGGCAAGAGGCAGCGCGATGAGGTCCGCGCGACGATGCGTTACGCCGGTCCGCGCATGCTGCTGCGCCACCCCTACCTGGCGGTGATGCACATCGTCGACGGCCGCCGGCCGGCGCCGCCGAAACCGAATGAAGCGCAGGCAGCGACAGGCGAACCGAAAGCCTGAACGAAGCCCCTCACCGGACTGCCTTCTCGCTGGGCTCGAAGGACTCGCCCTTGGGGCGGCCCGGCGGGCTCAGTCGGCGCCGACCAGCGCCGCGGCGAAGCGCTCGGCGACGAACGGCTGCAGGTCCTCGAGCTTCTCGCCGACGCCGATGAAGTAGATTGGCAGCGGCCTGCCGCGCCGCTCGCGGGCGATCGCCGCGAGCACGCCGCCTCTGGCCGTGCCGTCGAGTTTCGTGATCACAAGCCCCGTGAGCCCGACGGCCTCGTCGAAGGCGCGAACCTGCGCCAGCGCGTTCTGGCCGTTGGTGCCGTCGAGCACCAGGATGATTTCCTGTGGCGCCCCGTCCTGGCTCTTGCCGATCGAACGCTTGACGCGCTTCAGCTCGTCCATCAGGTGCATCTGGGTCGGCAGCCGGCCGGCGGTGTCTGCGATCAGCACGTCGATGCCGCGCGCGCGTGCCGCGGCCACCGCATCAAAGACGACCGCCGCCGGATCGCCGCTTTTCTGCGCGATCACCTCGACGCCGTTGCGCTGGCCCCAGATGGCGAGCTGTTCGCGCGCCGCGGCGCGAAAGGTGTCGCCGGCCGCCAGCAGCACGGACTGGTGCCGGTCGGCGAGCCAGTGCGCCAGCTTGCCGATCGAGGTGGTCTTGCCGGCGCCATTGACGCCGGCGACCATCATCACCAGCGGCTTGCCCCGCGCCAGATCGATCTGCGCCTCGCAGGGCGCAAGCAAGCGCGCCAGTTCGTCGCGCAAGGCGTCGCGCACCTCGGCAGGCGTCTTCAGGCCCTTCAGCTTGATCCGGTCGCGCAGCGCCGCCAGCAGTTCGGCGGTGGTCGCAGTGCCGCAATCGGCGCCCAGCAGCGCCACCTCGAGGTCGTCGAACAGCGCGTCGTCGATCACGCCGCCCGAGAACACGCCGACGATGTTGACCCGCGTCTTCTCCAGGCCCTTTCGGAGCCGTGCCAGCCAGCCGCCCTTCTCGGCACTCATGCTCTGCGAAAATCCCGGGGAAACGAACGAGGGGACGCAGTCTAAGTGAGCCGCCAGCCGTGAGCCTTCGATCCAGCCCGCCGCGGGCACGCCCGGCGGCGGCTGCGCCGCGGGCGCCGCAGAAGATACGGATCATCGGCGGCGTCTGGCGCCGCACGCCGATTCCGGTCGCCGAGGCGCCGGGGCTGCGGCCGACGCCCGACCGGGTCCGCGAGACGCTGTTCAACTGGTTGTCGCACCTGCGGCCCGATGCCGCGGCGCTGCGCGGCCTCGATCTATTCGCAGGGACTGGCGCGCTCGGCTTCGAACTTGCCTCGCGTGGCGCCGCGCGCGTGGTCCTGGTCGAGCAGCAGCAAGCTCAGTTGCAGCGACTGCAGGCGCTGAAGTCGCGCCTCGCGGCCGCGCAGGTCGAGATCGTCGCCGGCGAGGCGCTGGCGGCGGCTGCAAGCCTGCCGCGCGCGAGCTTCGACCTCGTCTTTCTCGACCCGCCGTTCGACAGCGGGCTGTTATGGCCGGCGGTCGAGGCCTCCCTGCCGCTGCTGGCACCGGGCGGCCTGCTTTACGTCGAGCACGATTCGTTGCTCGCTGCCGTCGATGCGGCCGCCCATGGCCTCGAGGTGGCCCGGGCGGCGCGGGCGGGTCGCGTCTGTTTTCATTTGCTGCAACCGCGTAATGGCTGAATAATCCGCCGCCGGGGCGCTGGAGAGGGGAACGACCATGGTTGTCGCGGTTTATCCGGGCACGTTCGACCCGCTGACACGCGGACACGAGGATCTGGTGCGCCGCGCGGCGGGGCTGTTTTCCAAGCTCGTCGTCGGTGTCGCCGACAGCCGGACCAAAGGCCCGTTCTTCTCCTTCGACGAGCGGTTGACCATCGCCCGGGAAGTGCTCGGCCATTATCCGAACGTCGAAGTCGCGGGCTTTCGCGGCCTGCTGCGGGACTTCGTCCGCGAGCATCAGGCGCGGGTGATCGTGCGCGGCCTGCGCGCCGTCAGCGACTTCGAGTACGAGTTCCAGCTGGCGGGGATGAACCGCTACCTGCTGCCGGACGTCGAGACGATGTTCCTGACGCCTTCGGACCAGTACCAGTTCATATCCGGCAGCATCGTGCGCGAGATCGCAATGCTCGGCGGCGACGTCAGCAAGTTCGTGTTCCCGTCGGTGGAGCGCTGGCTTAAGGCCAAGCTCGAGCAGATGGGCCGCACCGAGCCGAACTGAGCCGGGCGACCCCGGAAGACGGTCCGTTGGCCACGTCGCGGATCGATCTCGTCGATGCGCTGCGCGCCTTTGCGCTCGTCGGCATCCTGCAGGTCAACATCCAGTCCTTTGCCTGGGGCGCCGGCGAGCCCCTGGGCTACTTCGCGGCGCCGCCGTCCTTTGCCGACACCATCGTCTACGTGCTGATCGGGACCTTCGTTTCGCTCAAGTTTCTGTCGATCTTCGCCTTCCTGTTCGGCGTCGGTTTCGCGCTGCAATGGCGGTCGCTGCGGCGGCGCCTCGCGCCGGCCGAAGCGGGCCGCGTCTACCGGCGGCGGCTGCGCTTCCTGCTGGCGCTCGGCCTCGCCCACGGCACGCTCCTTTACTACGGCGACATCCTGGCTGCCTACGCGGTCGCCGGCATGGTGCTGCTGCTGTACGCGCAGACGCGGCCGGCGACGCTGGTGCGCGCCGCGCGTCGCTGGTGGATCGCCTTTGCGCTGGTCATCACCGCCAGCACGGCGCTTTTCGAATGGATGCGGCGGGCGTTTCCGAGCGAGACCGAGGCGGCGGAGCTTCCGGGCTGGGTGCTGGAGCAATTCGACACCTACACCCGCGGCGGCTTTTTGGCCCAGATCGGCGTCCGCTTCGCCGACTATCTGGACGTCCTCGTCTCGACCCTGCTGCTCGGGCTGCCGCAGCTCGTGGCGCTGTTCCTGCTCGGCGCCGTAGCAGGGCGGCTCGGCTGGCTGGCGCGACCATCGCGCTTCCCGCGCCTGTGGCAACGGGCGACCTGGATCGGCGCCGCCGCGCTGCCGGTCGCCGCGGCCGGTGCCTGGCTGAACTTCGTCGCCATGCGCGATACGCCCGGCGATCCGGGCCTGCTCGGCTATGCGATCCAGTGCGCCGGCTCGCTGGTCGCCTGCCTGTACGTTGCTGCTTTCGTTCGCCTGCGCGACAAGCAGGCGATGCGGGCGGTCATCGCCTGGCTGGCTCCGGCTGGCCGGATGCCGCTGACGAACTACCTGGTGCAGTCGTTCGCGATGGGGCTCGTGCTGTCCGGCTGGGGCTTCGGCCTCGGCTCTGCGCTCGGCAGGACCGAACTGGCGCTGCTGGCGCTGGCGATTGTCGCCGCGCAGTTCGCGGCGAGCCGCGCCTGGATCGGGCGTTTTGGCCAGGGGCCCATCGAAGCGCTGTGGCGGCGGGCAACCTACGGACCTCGCTGAGCGTCAGCGCCGGCCGCCGATCAGACGGTCGAGGCGGGCCACGAACCGGCGCTCGGCAAAACCGCCGAAAAAGCACAGCGCCAGTATCAGCGCCGGCGACAGGTCGCCGACATTGACGAGGCCGGCCTCGAAGAACAGCACGATCGGCACCGCCACGGCCGCGCCGACCATCGGCCGCGAGAAGGCGAGCCAGCGCAGTGTCCGCAGGTCGGGACCGCGCGACGTGAGGTCGGTGCGCAGCCAGTCGAAGGCGAAGCTGACCAGGCCGCCGAAGTAGCCGAGCAGGACCCCCGAAACCAGCATCATGCCGACGGTGACTTCGACGTCGTCGCGGGCCAGCCAGTCAAAGCCGCCGAGCAGGCTCCACAGGCCCAAGAAGAGCACGGTGCCGACCAGCAGGGTCGCCAGCATCGGCAACTGCTGCCTCACCAGCGCCAGCCGCAGGCGCCGTTCCTGGCGTGCGGCGTGCAGATTGCGCAGCAGCGCCTGCAGTGCCGCGACGCCCGGCAGGTCGCCGTTGCTCGCGGCAAGCGCTTCGGCGGCGCTCTGGGGCCAGCCGTCGAGCTGGCTGCGGCTCTCGGCCAGCGCCAGCACGCACTCGGCGCGGCGTTCGTCGTCGCTCAGCAGCGGCACCCGCTCGCGCTCGGCCTGCTGCAGGCAATCCCAGGCGATGAATTCGCGGCCGGCGCGCGCCGCTGCGCCGGCCTGCGCGAGCAGCGCTTCACAGCGGTCAAGCGTTGGCCCGCCGGCGCTGTCGGCGGCGCCGTGGCGATCGCGCAGGGCCTGCAGCAGGCGGGCAGCGTCGAGCAAGGCCGTTTCGAGCGTTGCCGCGTGCACGTCGCGCGAGCGCTCGAGATCGGCTGCAGGCAGCGGCGCTCGCTCGGAGTTCGGTTCCCGCTGGCCGGCGGCCGCCGTTTCGTTCTGCTTTTCCGTCATGGGCTTCGATGGCCCGCCTGCAACTGCCGGTCATGGCTCGCAGCTAAGCATAATTGCTTTGTTGCCAGGGACACCGACCGAGGAAGCCAGCCGCGATGAATGCTCGAATTGCCGAACTGAACCTTTATCCGGTGAAGGGCTGCCGGGGCATTGCCCTGAGTTCTGCCGTGCTTGCCGCCACCGGTCTGGAAACGCAGGGCATCGGCGACCGCGAGTGGGTGATCGCCGATGCCGAAGGCGAGTTCCTGTCGCAGCGCGAGCTCCCGAAGATGGCGCTGATCGAAACGCGCCTGACGGCGTCGAGCCTGCTGCTGAAGGCGCCGGGCATGCTGCTGCTCGACATCCCCTACGCTTCCGAAGGCGACGTGGTCAAGGTCAGGGTCTGGGACGACAGCATTGCCGCGGTGACCCAGGGCGAGATCGCTGACCACTGGCTCGGGAAGTTCCTCGGTGTGCCCGCGCGGCTGCTGCGCTTCGACTACGAGGGCAGGCGGCTGGCGGCGCCGCGCTACACCGGCAAGGTCGAAGCGCCCTACAAGTTCGCCGATGCCTTTCCGCTGCTGGTCGCGAACACTGCCTCGCTCGCCGACGTCAACGCCCGGCTCGGCAGGGCCGGCCATGCGCCGGTCGACATGCGGCGCTTCCGGCCCAACATCGTGCTCGACGGCCTGCCGGCCTTCGACGAGGACCATGGCAGGCTGCTGCGGATCGGCGGCGCCGCGATCCGCCCGGTCAAGCGCTGCGCCCGCTGCACGGTGCCGGGAGTCGATCCGGCGACCGGCGAGCAGACGTCGACGGTTCCCGACCTGCTGGCGGGCTACCGCCGCAGCGACGATGGCGTGCTGTTCGGCGTTAATGCCATCGTCGTCGACGGCGCCGGATCGCGGCTGGCGGTCGGCGACGAAGTCGAGGTCGAACTCGACCTGTAGCCGCTCAGCGCACCTGCCGTGCCGTGGTCACCACGACGTTGGTGACCGGCACATCGGTCAGGCCGAGGCTCGGCACCGGGCGCGTCGGCACGACGCTGATCGCATCGACGATGTCGAGGCCGGCCCTCACCCTGCCGAACACGGCGTAGCCCGGCTCCTGTTCGCTCTTGTAGTCGAGCGAAGGGTTGTCGACGACGTTGATGTAGTACTGGCTTGTGGCCGAGTCCGGGCTGGCGGTACGGGCCATCGCCAGCGAACCGCGGACGTTCGACAGACCGCGGTTCGACTCGAGCACGATCGGCGCGAAGGTCGGCGTCTTCGGCACCGGGTTGGGGTTGCCGGCGGTGAAACCGCCGCCCTGGATCACGAAGTCCTTGATCACGCGGTGGAAGATCGTGCCGTTGTAGAAGCCGGTGTTGACGTAGTTCAGGAAGTTGTTGACCGTCACCGGTGCCGCCGTCGGATCGAGCTCCAGTTCGATCGTGCCCTGCGACAGTACGAGCTGCACCGTCGGCGTCGGAATGATCACCCGAAGCGTCGCCAGCCGACTGCCGCCGGCATCGTTGACCTGGGCGATCAGTTCGCCGAGCGAGGCGACGCGGCAGGCGTACTGGCGCTGCGAAGACGTGCCTTCGCTGAGTTCGGCCACCGGGCCGCACTGGCCCTCGGTGATCGAGAACGAGATGCCCTTGTCCAGGTTCAGCCCGGCGACGGTCCAGACCGCGGTGCGCCCGTAGGCCGCCGGCGTGGCGGCCATCGAGTTGACCGTCGCATCATCGTTGATGTCGCTGCCGCCGCAGGCCGCGAGCACTGCGGCCGCGGCAACGGCAACAGGGAACAGAAAGGCGCGAAGCATGGGACGCGGTTCTCCGGAAACGGTTGGGCGTCAGCGGCCGGCGCTGCTGGCGACGGTCATCCCCGCCACCGGCGCGGTCAGGTGCCGGTCGATGTCCTGCACGATGTCGGCCAGCGGCCGTCCGCTCAGGGCCTGCAGGCGCAGCCGCGCCAGCAGCACCTCGTAGCGGGACTGCACCAGGTCGCGCCGCGCCAGGAACAGCCTCCGTGTCGCATCGAGCACATCGACCGTCGTGCGCACGCCGGCAACGAGGCCGCGCTGCGCCCCTTCGAGCGCCACCGAACTGGCGAGCAGGGCATCCTTCAGCGCCTCGACCTTGGCCAGGCCGGTCTGCGTGATCTGGTACTGGCGCCGGATGTCGACGTCGAGCTGCCGCAGTTCCCCTTCGAGCTGAGCCTCGACCCGCGACACCTCGGCCAGCGCCTGCGTGACGCTGGCATCGACGCCGCCGCCGGAGAAAATGGGCACGCTGATCTGCACCCCGGCGCTGTACTGCCGCACCTGCTGGTTCAGCGTGCTGATCGATTCGCTCTGGCTGTTGACGGCGTTGGCGACCAGGTCGATGCGCGGCAGATGGCCGGCGCGGTTGCGGTTGACATCGGTGCGTGCCGCCTCGACCAGGTACTTGCGGGCCTGGATCGCCGGATTCTGCGCATAGCCGCTGTCGATCCACTCGCCGACGCTTGCGTAGGCCATCGGCTGCGGCCGCGTGTCCTCGGCCAGGCCGCGCAGCGGCGGCGACGGCAGACCGGTGATCCGGTTCAGGTTGCGCGCGGCGATGTCGCGCTGATCGGTCGCCTCGACCAGTTGCGCACGGCTGAAGGCAAAGCTGGCGGCGGCCTCGGCGATGTCGGTGCGCGTGCCTTCGCCGGCGGCGAAACGGCGCTCCGCCGCCATCGCCTGCGACGCAAAGGCATCGACCTGCGCCTGCGCCAGGGCGACCAGTTCCTCGGAGAACAGCCGCTGCACGTAGGTCGTGCCGAGGCGGTCGAGCAGTTCCTGGCCGCGGGCGACGAAGGTGAGCCGGGCGGCGTCGGCCTGCGAACGGGCGCCCTGGTAACGGTAGACCGCCTCCATGTTCAAGAGCGGCTGCCGGAACTGCAGCGCGCCCACCGGGTTGCGGTAATCGAGATCCTGCTGGAACTCCTGCCCGAGCGAGTTCAGCGACTCGCGCTCGCCGCGCACGCGCGATTCGGCATAACTGCCGCTGAGGCTCGGCAGCAGGCTGGCGCGGGCGATCGGCACGTTCTGCTCGCGCACCTGCAGCTCGAAGCGCGAGGCGCGGTATTCGGCGTCGTTGGCGAGCGCGGCATCGAAGGCGGCGCTGAAGGCGCCGGCCTGGCCGTGCGCCACTGGAACGGCCAGCAGTGCGGCGGCGGCGAGGAGAAAAGGGGCTGCGCGCATCACGGCTCGGTCAGGGCACGATTCAGACGGTCGAGCAGTGGCTTGAACAGGTAGTTGAGCAGCGTCCGTTCGCCGGTGCGGACGAACACCTCCGCCGGCATGCCGGCGCGGATCTGGTGGTTGCGCAGCAGCTTCATGCCTTCAGGCGTGACCTCGATGGTGGCCTTGAAGAAGGGGATGTTCTGCTTCTGCTCGAACAGCACGTCGGCCGACACCGTCGTGACGCGGCCCGGGATATGCGGCGTCGTTGCCTGGTTGAAGGCCGGGAACAGGATGTCGACGTCGAGTCCGGGGTGGACCTTGTCGATCATGTGCGGCGCCACCTGGGCGTCGATCCTCAGCGGTTCGTCGCCCGGCACGATCTCCATCATCGGCGCACCGGCCGGAACGACGCCGCCCACGGTATGCACGGTCAGGGCGACGACGATGCCGTCGGCGGGCGACCGGATCTCCATGTTCGCCAGTTCGAACTCCAGCGCCTGCAGCCGGCTGACCAGCGCCGCCGAGTCGCGCTGCGCCTCGGTGAGCTGCGACTCGACGTCCTTGCGGTAGTCCTGCTCGCGCGACAGCATCCGCGCCCGCGTCTCGGCGATCTGCTGCCGCGTCCGGCCCCGGTTGCCGGCGTCCTCGGCGATGGCGCCCATGACCGCGGCGAGGCTCCGTTCCTGTTCGGACAACCGGTTGCGCGCCAGGAAGCCGTCCTTGACGAGATCGCGCTGGCGCTCGATCTCCTCCGACAGCAGGCGCGCCTGCTCGCGGCGGGCGAGGCTGGATTCCTCGAGACCTTTCAACTGCGCTTCGAGGCCGCGGATGCCCTCGCGCAGCACGTTCAGGTCGCTTTCGAGGCTGCGACGCCGGGTGGCGAACAGTTCAGTCTGAAGCGCCATCGAGTTGACGGCGCGCGGGTCGTCCTTGCCCTGCACCAGTTCCGGCGGGAACTGGATCTGGGTGCGGCCGCTGCGCTCGGCGGCCAGCCGCGCCTCGACCGCCGCCATGGTGAACCACTGGCCGCGGGCCACGTCGTATTGCGACTGCGCCTGCGTGCCGTCGAGCCGCACCAGCAACTGGCCGACCTTGACCGTGTCGCCGTCGCGCACCGTCAGCTCCGAGACCTTGCCGCCGACCATCGGCTGCACCGCCTTGCGATTGCCGGAGACGACCACGGTGCCGGGCGAGGCCACGCCGGCATCGAGCGGAGCAGTGGTCGCCCAGACCATGAATCCGCCGAAGCCGAGAATCACCAGCAGCCAGCCCCAGCGTCGCGGGCGGGCATCGTTCATGTCGACTGGGCGCGCAGCCTTCTTCCCGGCGGCGCCTTCGGCCGGCTGCGGATTCATGGAAGTGACGGACATGGATTTTGAGAACTCAATGAGGGTCGGCCGCGCCGCTCAGGTCGTGCCGGTGGAAAACGGCGGCGTGATCGTGACGGTCGGCCTGGAGGCCGCGGCCGGTGCCGGCACCGGCGTCACGGCAGGACCCCGGCGCGCGGGAACCAGTGCGCCTTGCGACTGCATCGCCTTGAACACTTCGTCGCGCGGCCCGAAGGTGGCAAGGTTGCCGTCGGCCAGCACGAGGATCTTGTCGGCAGCGGCCAGAGTCGACATGCGGTGCGTGATCAGCACCACCGTCTTGCCTCGTGCCTTCAGCTCCTTGACCGCCTCGACCAGGGCCTTCTCTCCGGTTTCGTCCAGATTGGAGTTCGGCTCGTCGAGCACGATGAACGACGGGTCGCCGTACAGCGCCCGCGCCAGGCCGATGCGCTGGCGCTGGCCCCCCGACAGGTTGCTGCCGTCGCTGCCCAGCGGCGTGTCGTAGCCCATCGGCAGGCGCAGGATCTGCTCGTGCATGTCGACCCGCCGCGCCGCCTCGACCACGCGTTCGGAGTCGACTTCGCCGAAACGGGCGATGTTGTCGGCCACGGTGCCGTCGAACAGTTCGATGTCCTGCGGCAGGTAGCCGATGTAGGGGCCGAGCTCGTCCTTGTTCCAGTCGAATATCGACGCGCCGTCGAGCCGCACGCTGCCGATCGCCGCCGGCCAGATGCCCACCAGCAGGCGCGCCAGCGACGACTTGCCCGAGGCGCTGGGGCCGATGACCGCCACCACTTCGCCGGGAGCGATCGAGAAGGTCAGGTTCTTCAGGATCAGCCGTTGGGTGCCCGGCGCCGGGGCCGAGGCGGACTCGACCGAGATCTGGCCGCGTGGCGCCGGAAGCGACATGCCTTCGCGGCGCGGCGGATGGACGCCGAGCAGTTCGCGCAGCCGCGCGTAGGCCTGGCGGCCCGAGACGATCTGCTTCCAGTTGCCGACCAGCATCTCCACCGGCGCCAGCGCCCGGCCGGCGAGGATCGACGCCGCGATCATCATCCCCGACGTCAGAGAGCCTTCGAGCACCAGCAGGGCGCCGAAGCCGAGCACCAGCGACTGCAGGGCGATGCGGACGAACTTGGTGGCGCCGCTCAACACCGCGGCGACGTCGCTGGCGCCGGCCTGTGTGGCGATCTGCTGCCGGTGCAGTTCGTACCAGCGGTTGCGGATGGCGGGCAGCATGCCCATCGCCTCGATCACTTCGGCGTTGCGCAGATTGTTGGTCAGCGCCTGGTGGGATTGCAGCTGGTACTTCTGCGCCTCATCGAGCCGCGGCTTCGAGGTTCGCTCGTTGACCACCGCCAGCACCAGCAGCAGCACGGCGCCGCCGAGCGAAAACCAGCCGAGCGCCGGCGACATCAGGAAGATCACGACCAGGTACACCGGCAGCCAGGGCGCGTCGAAGGCCGAGATCAGCGCCGTGCCGGTCAGCGTTGCCCGCACCGTGTTCAGGTCGTGGATCGGCTGCGCCGTGTTGCTGCCCGGCCGCCGCAGGTTGCGCTCGAAGGCGGCGGTGAAGACGCGCGAGTTCAGCTGCGAGTCGAGCCGGGCGCCGACGCGGATCAGCACCCAGCCGCGCACCGCCTCCAGCGCCGCCATGAACAGGAAGGCGCCCAGCACCATGACGCTCAGCACCAGCAGCGTCGTCTCGTTGCGCGAGGCGAGCACACGGTCGTAGACCTGCAGCATGTAGATGGCCGGCGTCAGCATCAGGACGTTGATGAAACCGCTGAACACCGCAACCGTCAGCAGCGCATTGCGCAGCGCCCGCAGGGCGAGGCCGAGCTCGTCGGGCTCCTTCTGCGCGGCGGCCCGGGGTCTGAAAATGGCACTCATCGTGGTCTCGCTTTCTCGCTGTCCGGGCCGGCGTGCGCCGGTCCCGCCCTTCTTCTAGTCGTGCAGCAGCGGCACGGCCGCCGCCGTCAGGCCGCCCCGGCCGGCGCGGCGG
>Ga0105096_10000034_pt1 | contig 27916 bp, 53 predicted proteins | sample PPLLak3cmMay2015_FD_87036 | JGI IMG/M metagenome (GOLD analysis project Ga0105096, IMG submission 87036) | Freshwater sediment microbial communities from Prairie Pothole Lake near Jamestown, North Dakota, USA - PPLs Lake P7 Core (1) Depth... | ecosystem: Environmental > Aquatic > Freshwater >... | reverse complement strand
GGTCTTTGTCTATTTCTTTCAAGTAAATGTTGTTTTATAACTACTCCTGTTGAAAGACCTGATTTGGCAGGAGTGAAATCTTTAATCATTTTAAATAAAGAATTATCAAAATATTTGATAAGTCTTATATAATCATTCCAATTATAATTTTTATAATATTTGTCAAAATAAGAATTACGTAGCCTATCTAAGTCAGGATAAGAATAAGAAGATTCAGATACTTGACGTGGGTCTCCAATATATTCTCCTATATTAAAATACCCCATTGATGAATTAATATCATCATTAATTTCATTTTGAGGTGAAAAAGCTACTTCAATATAATTTACATCTCGAATATAACTTTCACTTTGAGGATATCTTTGTTGTATAGTTCTATATGGAGTTAAGACATCTCCTGTTGGGAGAAGATTATCTTCTATTCTTATTTTTTGTGAGATTCTATTTTTTATACCAACTGTAGGTTGGTCATAATATATAAATTCAGTTTGGGGATAGAATATAGAACGGGTATTTATAGTGTAATTACTATCAGTACTAAAAGAGTTAGTAATAAATGATCCAGTTACTTTAGGATGGATAGATGTTCTAGTTCCTGTTGTAGTTATCAAGTCTGATCCTAAAGGAGCTCTAAAAATAAGGTTATTAGCTGATGATGAGTAGTTAGATCCTTCTATAGAATAGGGATTCATAACTAAATCATAAAACTCATTTTCACCTAATTCTACATTATAATATCTTAATTCTTGATAAGAACCTATAAAGGAAGTATAAATATTTCCCCCAAATCTAACAGGATTAGGTAGTCCAGAGGCAGATATAAAAGGAATATATAAGAGTATAGATTCACTCCAAGCTGTACTTAAATTAGTAGTTGAGTTTGAAGCTGTATAACCTATTTTAAATCCATTGTTCCCATTATAAATTTTATTAGCTGCTTTTAAGGTATAAGTACTACCAGATGATAAACTAATTGACCACCAATTGCCATCATAAAAAGGAGCGTCTATTGAAACTACAGAACTTGTACCTAAAGTTGAACCTGAGCTCCAATAAGTTAAAGTGGCATATTGGTTAGAAGAGGAAGGGATAGATCCTGAATAAGAAGCACTTGAATATCCTGATCCTGTATAGGTTAGAGTTATGTATCCAGTATTGATAGGACTAAATAAATCAGCATCAAGATGAGCTAATATTTGAAATTGATTTGAAGGAGGGAGAGAATTAGGTTTAAACCTAAAAGATAAAGTTTGAGGTTTGTTATTAGGAGAATTCCATAAGTTATTAACAGACCAAGGTATATCTATTAAACTAGATGTAAAAGATGATGAGATATAAAAAGTATAATTAGATTTATTTTGAAAATAATCCCAATCATTAGTATTATCTTTATCCTTACCTCCAAATTCAGATATTCTTAATATTGTATCAGGGATACCAAATATATTAATTAGAGCCCTTAAACCTTCAACTGTACCTTTTTTCTTAAGTAGATAAGGTAAATTATGGTAAATTCTTTTGTAAGTTTCTTTATTTAAATCATCTAGTTTAATTAAAGGAGGTGATATATTTGGTATACTTCCTGTGAAGAAAGCAATAGCTGGAGGTCCTTGGGCTAATAAATCACTTAAATAAACTGAGCTAGTAGGTGTTCCTGGGGGTGATATGAAATAATCATAATTTACTATAAAATTCTGGCTTATACATGTGAACACATCATTTTTATAATATAATGATGAAGATTCAACAAATCCTCTATAATTATAATCACTATAATAAACATAGTCTGTAATTAATTCAGATCCAGTAGGGGGTAATAAACTTCCAGAACCATTTATACCTAGTAAAGCTGAGTATAAATCATCTGATGAAAAGTTATTTTGATATAAATTAACTCCCATACTTTGAATAGCATTAGCTACTATATCTTTAGATATACCATAATTTAATCTATTATCAGTATCAAATCGATTTGATACGTCTTTTGTATATACCCACATGTTATCAAAATGCTGGCCAATCATATCTAAAAATAGAAAGAAAGAAGCATTTGTATCATCATCTTTTACAAAAGATGGTAAATTATTAACTAACCTATCAGAATTTTCAATATCATAATTTGATCCTGAGGTAGTTTGGGTTGTTAACCAAAGTTGAGAGAAAAAACTACTTGTTGAAGTTAAGATATAAGGAGGAACAGAGTTAGTTTTAGGATATATATTTGATAATCCATCTGATGATCCTGATGAGTAATATTGGTAATATTCATACCTATCAAAATTTTTAATAGTATTTTCTATTTGTTTTTCAAGTAACAAAATACTTGAAGAATTATCTGTTGGACTTAAAGAATTTAAATTATTTATCTCATTTTGATATTCTTCAATTAAACTTACTTTATAATAAAAATTTCTTACTCTTTCCTCAGCTGAGGAGAAATAGACAAAATTATTAAAGTCACTATAATCAACATTAACTGTTATTCCTTTTTGAGCTAATATATTTTGTAACTCATTATAAGAAGAAGTTAAAATAGTAGTTGTTAATGAAGTTAAATTTTTATAAGGAGTAGAATTATTAACAACATCCTTTAATTGTACTTCAAAATTTGGTCCTCTTAATTTTTTTGATTTTTCAGGTTCAACTATTCTAGGAGGAAAATTAATATTAAAAGAAACTTCACTAGCTGTTTGAAGAGTTACCCATAAAGTATCTTTTTCAAGAAATTGAGGTTCTAGAGGTTCATATAGTTTAATTAAAACAGTATATTGAGAATAACTAACAGTATCTAATAATATGTTATTAGCTATAAAAATATTATTATTACCTAGATTAATTTGAAAATCTTCAAAATAAGCTGAGTTGGTTAATTCTGTTTTAAATTCATTTACTAATTTTTCTAATTCATCATTACTGATGTCATTATTAGCTAATCTTAACTCAGTTCTATCTGAAGAAATCTGTTTTAAATAAAAAGGACTATCTAATGATGAAGATAATTGGTTTCGAAAGAAATTATAAACAACTGTGTAATTACCCTGGTCATATCCTGCTTTTATAGTGTCAATTTCAGGATCAACATTAACTGTAGATACAGCGTTCTGTTGAGTATTATAATCTAAAGTAACAGTGTAATTTTTATAACTGTAATCTATATATTCAAGTTGGTTTAACTCATTATAAATAGAAAATTCTATATTATCAGTTTCAGGATTAAATTGGGATATAACATCAAAGGCTGGGATTAGATTAAGGTCTTGTTTAGTGTAGTCCTCAAATAAATTAGTATTTATTTTATTTAATGTTACTAAAGCCATTATTGTATATTAATTCCTTGAGTTAATTGGGTTTGTTGAACTTCTATTAATTGAGTTTGAGTTTCTAAAAGTTGTTCTCTTAATGAATTTATTTCTTCATATAAAGCATCTAATTCTAGATTGGTTTGTTCATCTCCAACATACTCACTACTTCTCTGTATTAATTCATTATGAGAATTAGGACCAGTTTTAGGTATATCAAAAAATAAATTATTATAAGCTTCAAAAAATTGTGTTACTGTTATTTCAGGTTCAATATCTGAAAAAGGGACTGGGGGGGCAAGTTCATTAAAAGAGGTATTAATAGTATTTTGATATTTAGTTTTATCATATACTTTTCTAGTAAGATTAATTCTTTGTCCCATTTTTAATTTATTATTTTAAAATAATAATTATCATCTAAAATTATAGTTTCCCCATTTAATACAGTTTTTATTAAAATTTGATAATATCTTTCAGGTTCTAAACCATTCATATAAATAGTAAAATAACTGTTTGAACTATCAGCACTTATCTTAGTGTAAGTATCATCAAAATTAAATATAAACTCATTAGTATCCAAGTCTTTTATAGCATAATATGAAGTTATTGGTAGATAATAATTAGTTGTATAAATTGAAGAGGTTTGGTAACTACGAGCGGGGAACTCAGGTCTACAGTTTAATCTAAATTTATATATTTCTGATCTTCTAAATTCAATAGGATTATTAGCTAAAGTAACCACCATTTGAGTTGTATTAATAGTGGATTGAGCTGATGAAGTTATATAGGAAAAATCATTCCATTGAAACTGGAGTTCAGGAGGGTATATGGTGTTAGTATCTATAGAATAGAATTGCAATTTAGCTTGTTTTGATAAACTATTTACAAATTCATCAGCTGAGCTTTGTTTAAGGATAAATCCATCATTAGTAAATCCTCCTAATCCTTTTGAAGCACTATACCAAGTTTTTATAGTGTTTGTAACATCAACATCTAAATCTTTAGAGCTATTATAACTATAAATTTTAGATTGGACTATATTTAAACCTAAAGAAGAACCAGTATACCAAGTTCCTCCACCTGCTACAGTGCTATAAGAAGCTGTTACAAATGAAGAAAAATTTGAAGTAGCCCAAGCATTAGATCCAGAATATGTTCTATAAACCCACCCACACCCATTATCAATTTCAGGATTACTATTAAATTTACCTGTGCCCATTCCCCAAGATCCTGATAAGGGGTATATTTCTAATGTTGTGTCAACATTAAGATTTTCAATATTAGATATATAGTTTTTAAGATTAACCTTAAAAGAAGAAGTATTAATCTTATTATCTATAATAGAATTAATTTCTTCTTGAGAAAATTGAATTAAATATCTACTAACATGAGTAGTACCTGTTGAAAAGTCAGCTATGGCTTCTATAATAGAATCTAATCCTGTGTTTTTAACAGGATATCTTGAATATATAGTGGTGTCTTTTGTTGGGAAAATTTTATATACTGCCATAATTATAAAGTTTTGACTCTACCTCTAATATCAACATTGGGGTATTTCACCTCAAAAATTGAAGGGTCTAATGAAGGATAAATAACATTATTTAATGTAGCACCATTTATATCATAAGCATATTGAGAGTAGCCACTAGCCAAACCACTTTTATTAGTTATTTTAACACTATCAACAGTTTGAACTCCTTTAATTTGATCTAAAAGAATATATATGTCTCTTAATAAAACAGGTTGATTAATTTGTTGGTTATCTATATTAAAATAATTTTGTAAAGCTATTATACAATCTGCTATTACTTGATTGCTATTAAAATTAGGCAATACAATAATATCAAAATCAATACCTATGTTAATTATAAAAGCGTCTCTGATTTTAATAGAGTCATTTATAGTTCTATATTCTGAAAGGTAGGTAGATAGATTTTGTTTTAGGGTTGATGAGGCTATGGTTAATTGTCTATCAGCATTATAACTTAAAATATATAAATTTAATGATGAAGGAGATTCACCTGGTAAAAGGTTTTCTAGTTTTTCAGATTCAATATAAGCTTTAGCTATAGTCCCATACTGAGAAGGAAGACTTAAAGACCTAACTAAATAATCTTCTTGTGTTATAGTTCTTAGCTGGGTTCCAAAGTTACTTAAAGTATTATTTCTAATTTCTTCTATATTATCTCCATCATCCCCTCCAGTAGCTGAAGAAGGATTTATAACTAAAACTGAGTTAAATATGTTTTGGGCTAGGTTACCCGTGTTGTCTAAATTGGAGTTTTGGAATTTAATATCAGCACTTACAATAGTATTAATAACATTGGATTCAACATTAGCAGTTACTCCTCCACCTATTAAATAAGTTACAGTTAAAGTAATATTAGAAGGAGCTATACCATAAGTATTACTATATAAAAAATTGGAAGGATTAAAAGCTGTTGTTAGCTTATTTTGGGATGATGGTAATCCTATACCTACATTATTAGGGTTGGGTATTATAGTCTCATTAACATTATTTTGGTTAGTCCCTGCTCCAAATTGAATATCTAATTGAGTTTTGGATTTAAATCTTGTTACAAATCTTCTTGGTACTTTTTCTAAACTTAGAATATAAGGTACTTCATTTAAATCAGATTGAGCATTAGGATCTGGTCCAAATGGATTTTTATTTTTTATAGGTTTAAAAACAGTTTCTTGAGCTAAATAAGGAACTTCAGTCCACTCATTACCATCACTATCTATAATACTTAATATTCCAACTATATTAGCTTCATTAATAGTTACAGTTGGATATCTTTGTACTGTGGTGAAGGTAAATGTTGTTGTTTTAGGAGTAGCAGAGATAGCTTTACGTGTTTTTTTAAGAAGGAAAGATGAGGGATTACTTCCAACTACTTCATATACTGTAACAACAGTAGGGTCTAATGATGAAGAGAATGAAAAATCTATAGGATCTTGAATTAAGAATTGAGTAGAATTACCAGTATTAGAACCTAATATAGTATTATTACTAATTAATAAAGCGTAATCATAATCCGGAACATAAATTCCACCAACAATTTTAGCTGGGACTTTTTGATAAATATCTATATCAACAACTGCTACTCCTGTGGCTTTGGGTTTGTAACCCATCATATAAGCTAAATCATATAAATTAGGTTCTTGACGGGCATATTGTAAAAAAGTTTCCTGTATTTGGTTATCTAAATAAAAAGATAAAACATCTCCAACATAGGAAGCCATCTCAATAAACATTGATCCTGGGGAGTTTGGTCCAAAGTCATTGTAAGTAGTGGGGAAATAGGTTTTTGAAAATTCAATAAGAGATGACCTTAAGGAATCAAAATCCCTATTAATATATTTTATATCTCTATTTATTTTATTATCAGCCATTATTATGGATTAAAGTTTATAGCTAAAGTGTCTACTTCATTATTAAAAACAGAATAGGTCAAAACTACAGTTAAAGTATGATTATTAGGGGATCCTAATACTTCTATTTTTTTTAGATTAACTTGAGGGAACTGAGAAGATAATTCTTTTTTTACAACATCTTCAACATTTGAGAGTGTATTTAATGATAATTGTTCAAATAAAAAATTTTTTAATCCTCCTCCATAATTAGGATTTAAAGGACGTTCACCTTTATTAGTTGATAGATAAACTATTATATTAGATTTTATTTGATCTCTAGTTGTATAATTTAATTTAAAAGGTATTGAGCCTGAAGTGGCTGAGTTAGTAAAAGGAAAAGACAAACCAACAGCATTTCTTGGTTGTAAATCAATGGGAAATATGTTAGTTTGTTTAATAGCCATTATTTATTCATTAAACCCATTATTTGATTCATACTTAATTCACCCGCTGGTAGGTCTGATCCAGGCATAACTCCTTGAGGTCTAAATTCACCTACATTTTGGGTTGTAAAACCCATAGCAGTCTCACCTAAAATATTCCTATACTGTTCTCTTTTTTGTTCCATAGTTAGTGAAGGAGAAGAAGAAGGTGAAGAAGGTTGAGAAATATATTCAGTGACAGTTTGTTTAGGAGCTTTAACAGCTTCTAATAAAATTTCTCTTAATTCTTCCCTAATAACCTCTCTAACGGCTTCTTTAATTATAGATTTGAAAGTGTTAGTCTTCATTGTTTATAAATATTTATTTAATTTGCTTTTAAATTATCTCTATTAATTATAGACTTTAATTCTTGTATTAAAATTTCAGGTTTAGTTGTAAATGATAATTCAGTTTGAAGAAGGACAATACCATCTTTATTTAAAGCTAAAGCTCTTTTTCTATTTACTGTTGGTGTAAAAGAAACTTCTTCTATTTTAAATATAAATCCTTTATAAGGAACTCCTAAAACACTTTCAGTTGATTCTTGAACTGATTCTTCAATAAATTTAATCATTTCAGGATCTAGGGGTATTAATTCAGGTTGTTCTTCTTCTGGGAGAGATTTATAACAGTTTACTATATCTACATCTAAAGCTTCTAAAGAACATATAAGAATCCTTAAAGCATTAGAGAATAAAACTAAAGTAACATCTAAAGAAGCTAACCCATTATAAATGTTTACTAACCTAGGTTCACCATCTTTTTTAAATCTTAATTTATTTACAACTTCTCCAGCTGTATCAACAGCTGCTCCTACTTTATCTGGGAGGGGAATTGGGGAGGCTATACGAGCTATATTAAGGGCTCCTATTAATGCTTGTGATATATTAATGATTAATAAAACTCCATTTACAATTTGTAAAGTTATTCCAACTGTGTTAGAAAGTCTATTTACTCTTTGATAAATTCTATTTATTTGAATTACTAAATTATTTCGTGTATTAACTATTTGTTGTAATTCTTGATAAGAGGGACATACATCCTCAAATTTTTTTATTAATTTATCAATTTTCTTTTGATAAATTTGCTGTAAATCTTCATATTTTTCAGCTATAAATTGAGCTAATTTTTGTAAGGCTCCTAAGGGAGGTAATAAACTTAAAATAGATCCTAAATCATCTTTAGGTGGATCTTTACAGAAATCAGCCATTATATAGTAAAATTAGATTTAGACTTTGATTGAGTTTCTAAAACACTTTTAATAGCGTTTAAATTGCCTACTATAGAAGTACCAGCTAAAGGAGTTGATCCTACTTTAGCGTTAGGGGGCTCACTACCATATATAGTGAAAAATTGAATTAAAGTATCTATTAAAGATGAAAGTTGAGTAACTGTTATATTACCTTTTAATAAAGGTTCAGTGGCAGCTTTGTTTCCTAAATAAATTTGTTCACTATTAATTATAAAATTTTTAGTGTCTATATTTATGGAATTTATAGAATTTAAATTTATAGATTTTTTAGAAGATAAAAGAATATCATTATCAGTTGTATTAAATAATAATCTACCCGAGTTTAGTATTATTTGGGTTTTATCATATTCTTTAGGGGATGTTGGTAGTTCATTATAACTATTATAATTTTTACTTGATACTTCTATGTTTATTTTTTGGTTAGAAGTTAGATAAATTGAAGATTGATCTTTATTTATATCTTCAGTTATAGGTACCCAACTGTCACTTGATATATTAGAAGGTTGACCATTTCTAATTAGAACATTAGGATTATTAGTATTATTATTAATATAACTACCTAGTCTAATTGAATTACCCCATCTTCCTTCTAATAAATTATCCCCAGGAAAAAATTGAAGAGGATGGGTATTTATTTGCTCATTAAATTTAGGACCTAAATCAATATCTGTAGATTCATCATTTACTCTTCTTATATCTCTAGCAGAGCCATCACCAGCATCTTCATAGTCTGATGTTGTGTTATCTTTAGGTTGTTTAGTAGAGTCAGGGACAGCATTATGATGTTGACTATTCCAAATATTAATAGGAGGGAGATAGTAAGCTGTTGTTAGGCTGGTGTTTGTCTGAGAGTCCCATGAAGCTAAAAATACTATAGGGACTAGTTCGTTTATTAATGGGTAAAACTTATGGTTGGAAAATAAAGGTATAGCTATATTATTAGTATCAACAGCAAAAGGAAATTGAACACTATCAAAAAACACAGTTCCTATCCCATTCCACTCACCATATTCTTTAAATCTAGGATGGGTATTATCTAAAATTATATCAAGTACACGAGCATAAAGTATTTCTTTCCCTTTTATAGAGGGGGGAGTACTGTCATTCCCTATATTTTTAGTTAGGGTAGAAATACCTTGATATATTCTAGGCATTATTTTTTACCTTTATCCTCGTTATATTTTTTTACTTCATCTAATAACTGTTGCTTTTCAGCTTCAGACATTCCAAATGCATCTCCTCCTTCTTCAGCTTGCATAGATCGCTGAACAATGGTAGCCATTTTAATTAAGGCTTCATCATTTTTAACTCCTATTTCAAGATATTCTTTAATCAAAGGAACTATAAGAGTAGCATCACCAATTTCTTGAACCATTGGTTTAAGTTCTTGAATCAGAACTGAGATTTGTTCCTCTTTCTTTTTTTGGTTGTTATAAATTTCTTCTAAAAGATTAGAGAAAGTTACCTTACCAAATATTTTTTTATCAAATTTACCCATGATAATAAATATACTTTGGTTAAAAATTGGTATATCCGTTATTTAAATAAAAGATATATTGTTCCTTATATATTTCACCTAACCGATCAGCGACGCGGGTTATATGTGGAGTTTTAACGTCTATAATTTCCCTAATATAAATGTAAAGAGCTTTTTTATTAAAAATATCTATATTTTCTCTTTTTCTGAATACTTCTAAAATAGCATCAGCTACCTGAGCATCTTTATCTTTAGGGAATAATTCATAAATATTTTCAGAGCAATATTCTACATATTGGTCTATAAAATCTGAGATATAATCAGCCTGGTTTAAAGGAGTATCTAATTCATAAGAGTGATTTAGATCTTTATATAGTTCTTCAACTGGGGCTTTGTCAACTCGTTTTTTATAGTTTTTAGTATTTTGAATGATGAGATATCTTTTAACTATGGTTCCAAAATAAGAGTATGCTTTAGCTCCTTTTTCAGGGTTAAAGAGGTGTATTTTTTGGAGGAGAAAAGTTATAATCTCATGTTGCAAGTCTTCAATATTATCTACTTCAGTATAATAAAACTTAAAGGTATGGATAATATTTTCTGTTAATTTAAAAAAAGCATAATGAATATGCCTATGATAAATTTTTTCCTTTTCATCGGTGGAAGTGGCCCTATTATAGGCCACTATAGCATCCTCAGTTTCTTGAGTAAAATAATTATTTGATGATGGTTTTTTTTTCTTTTCTATTATTTCTTTTATCATAATTTATCCACTCTAAAATTTGATAAAACTTTTTGTAGATTTTTTATTTCTTCATATATAAAACCTACCTCATCATCTGTTTTAAAAATACCTTTACTATCTATAGTTTTTATTTTTTCATCAGCAAACTCAACAATTCTGGAGAGGCTGTCTAGATAGTTTTGATATCCGGCTAAGATATCTTCTTGTTTTTCATTTTTCTTTAGAAGGTTGAAGGTCGTGAATCCTAAGATCACGACCAAACAACCTAATATACTAATTATTATAGTAGTCATAGATTATCTAATATATTTTTTAAACTTTCACTTTTAATATTTCCTAAAGCTTTTTGCTTAATAGGAGTCTTTTTTTCCTTAGTTAGAGCAAAATTTTTATTTTTAGCCTCAACTTTAGTTTCTTTAAAAGTTGGAAGCCATTCTTTTTCAAATTCAATTCTAGCAGCCATCAAATCAGCCTGATGGAGAATATAAGGGAGAGCAGTTCTAGGTTTGGTAGCTGGGGAGAAATTAATCAAATATTTTTTATTAGCTTCATCATATAGGCCATCATGAGTCTGAATACCTAACATTTCATTAAAGGTATATTTAACATCATGAGCCTGGAGAAGATATAGACCACGATCAGGAATAGAAGCAAAAGCTAATTTATCACTATGTTGGTAAGTTTCTCCCAACTTATCTTTTCTCCATTGGTCAGTCTGGGGGGTGTAAGCTTCATGCTTTTCATCTCCTATTTTACCTAAGTCATGATTAATAGCTGAAAATATTAATTCTTCCATAGTGAATGTAGACATATCTACTCCCATCTGCTGCCAAACATTAGCTAATTTAATAGCGCAATCTACTACACGATTAACATGGTCTACATAACCACCTGGGAAAGCATTATGATATTCTTTTTTATGAGCCGCAGGCATCATAATAATACGATCTTCATATTCTTTATAAAAATTGAGTAATTTTTGCTTACGCTCTCCAGTAATAAAAACTCCAATATTATTGAGAAAAATCTCCCAATTCTTTTGAATTTGCTCAGCTGTTAACATTTTTTATTTACGATTAAGTTCTTCAGGGCTAAGAGGTTCACGTTCAATTGAAGCTCTAACATCTCCTAATTGATCTAAACACTCCGCTAAGACAATTCTAATATTGTCTAGGTCATTTCTAGAGGCATAAAAATCTATATGCTTCATTTTAGCTTCTAACTTATCTAGTTGATTATTTATATATCCTCTCTGTCTCATTTTTTTCCTTTATTTTTTAAAAATTATTTATTTTTTTATTTAATCTGAAGTTAATAAATCTTTTAGGGAAGGCCAATTTACTTTGAAGAAAGGTCAAAAATTTTTTTTAGGAGGGCACATTTTTCATACTCCTCAATTTCTTCAAAATACTTAATAGATAATTTAAAGGCAACTTCTAATTCACTATCCATATATGAAGTTAAGACTTCTTGGGACTTTTTATCCTTTACTTTAAACTTGCTTATATAAGTGTAAGCTCTTTCATATAACATAGCCTCACCTGCCCTTTCTATCTCTTTAACATCTAATTTAGGATCAACTTGTTTAAACATTAAAGTTAACCCTTTATTATAAGAAGTATAATTCATAATCATCTTCTTAAACATTTTAAGCATAGTTAATGGGTCATTATAATCTATCTTAGGTAAGGAAGTAGGACTGACATAATCAGGTCCCTTAGGGTCTAACCCTCCTTTACCCCCAAATAGATCAAAAACTTTATCAGGATCAATAGGCATGTTAATTATAAATATTATTTGCAGTGATAATCAGCCGCTCGTGTAGCTATCTGTTTAACAGGTTTAATATTAGCTCTATAACCTAAAGATGTGACCCATCCCTTAGCAGCTGAAACTAATTTATTGCTAAAATAAAACTCATCATTATTATAATCCAAGTCTATTTCAACCTTAATACTAGGCATATGCTCAGTTATTAAGTTAGCCATTTCTAAAGAAAACTCAGTTTCTTTCCACAACCGTGTCCAATTATCCTTAGTAGGTGGAAGAACACTTTTTTGAAAAATGTAATGAACCCCATTATTTAGGTAACGATAAGCTATAGCAGTAACATATATAATTTCTTGCCCATAACGTTGAGAATCCGTTCCTATATGGACTTCTATAAACGGGTCGCCACCTATCATTTTAGCTGTATAGGTGACGGGATTTACCGGTTTTCCATCAACTGTTCTGAATTTCATAGTTCTTCTATTCTTTTAGCTTTGTCGTCTATTACTAAATCAAAATGGGGCTTTTCATCCCCACATTTAAGTTCATGATATTTACATCCCCACTCATTAAGTTGAGATAAAGTATGTTCTCTATAATCTTTACCTGAAATAGAGCCTCGGGCTGTCCAATAAACTATTTTCCAACCTTCATCATAAAGTTTATTTATCTTAGCTATATTTTCATTGTTAGGAACAGATAAATCATATCTTCTCTGTTCTGGGTAGAAACATATTGTTTCATCAATATCTACTAAAGCTACTTTTTGTTTACCTTCTACTGTAAACCTATCTGAAACATGAAATTCCATAACATTAATGGTTAAGTTTAAAAAATTAGTACCCAAGGAGAGACTCGAACTCTCACGCCTTTCGGCACTGGCTCCTAAGACCAGCGTGTCTACCATTCCACCACTTGGGCATCCTCTATTTGCTTCGTTCGGGCGGAAGATGTTGGATTCGAACCAACGCATCAATTTCTTGACGACGGTTTAGCAAACCGCTCCATTAACCACTCTGGCAATCTTCCTTTAGGCGGTGAGGGAGAGATTCGAACTCTCGGTACCTTGCAGTACAACGGTTTTCAAGACCGCCGCAATAGACCACTCTGCCACCTCACCTAGAGCCCATTACTGGGCTGGCTCTGGAGTTTCTGCTGGGAGAGTCTCGAGTGAGTCGAGCAACTCGTGAACAGAATCAACAGGTGCTACATGAGCTGTTGAATCCTGAGCAGCAGTTTCACAGTTTTCACATTCGCCGTGGTTCCCACATCCCATGAGACCCACAATGGCCATAACAACAAACAAGTTTTTCATATCTATTATAAGTATTAAATTTTTTACCAAATATCCCATTCTTGACCAGCCATAATATAAGCTGAGCCGGAGTCTAAGGTTGGGTTTTCAAGCATAAAGGCTATTGCTGTTGATCTAACTTCGGTTACAAGACCATGCTTATTAGCTTCATTTAAAACAGCATCAACAATATCTTTATAGTTATTATTCATTTTTTTTCTTTTTTTGTTATTGGGGGAGGCACTTTACCTCCCCCTCAAACAACATGGCATATATATTAATCTCAAACGAATTGAGAAGCGATTTCATACAATTCTTTGTTAATTTTTAAATCTTGCTTGAAATTCTTAACACGACGAGCTTTACGGAGTTTAACACCACTAACATATTCAAAATCCCCATCAATCATTTTTTCTTGGAGAACATTAAATACATTCCACAAATCATTCCCTTCATCCTCCTTGCGAGTTGGTTTGAGAACTTCTTCAATATTAATTCCATAGTCTTTAATAATATTTTGGTTTTCATTAATTTTTTCAAAACGAGTTTCAAGAGCCTTTTTAGCGAACTCTACTTTTTGTTCTTGAGACAAAATAGTACTCTTGAACTTATTCATTACCTCAACAGTAACTGGAAGCTGCCCTACCAATTCAGATACAATTGCTTGAACTTCTTCAAATGAATAGCCCATATGGCGGACTTTTTTATCAGCAAAATGCTCAGTGGCAACTACCAAACCATTAGAACAAACCAACCTAAACAAACCAGCTGTAAATTGAAAGCTATTCTTACCATCATGAGAGTTTGAGATAAGAATTTGTGGGTAAACTGTGTCACCATCATTACCATCAATTACAATATCTGGGTTACGAAAAACTAGCATGTGTTTTTGGAAACCTTTGTTACGGCGGGCTCGAACTTCAACAGCCTTGCTAACACCCCATCCCATTTTTTCCATATCATCAATGATGCGGTCAGTTGGAATGTGAACATACTTGTCTGAAGAACCTGCCATTTTGTGAGAGGTAAAAACTGAAGGCGCTGCTTCTTTGATTTGGTTTCTTGTGAGAAATTCCATAACTTTTATTTTTTATTTTTATTTAAATATAATAAGCTTAGAGTGTGGAGCCAAGTTCTTAGTTAAAGAGAGCTTGAAACTCAAGCAAATCTTTTTCGGCTTCCTCGTAATTACCAATTCCGTATTGGTCAACAATCAAGTAAAGAGCATGTTCATCATCAAAAGCAGCCATCACATGATCACCTTCAGTGGCTTTAAGGTATTTTCTAATCATGATAGCAGTAACAATAAGCTCATCAAATGAACATTCATTCTCAATAAGTTTTGAAGCAAACTCATTTGTCAATTCGGGCAAAGCTGAAATAGTCATGTTGTTAAATTTTATTTCTTATTTTACACTCTAAAGATAACAAATTTAGCCTGTCAAGCCAAACTTTTTAATAAGAAAGATTAACCCCGTAAACTGTTGTAACAGACCCACTTAAAACTGTAGGATTTGTTGCTATAAACTTAATATGACTTGCAGGTATGGTAACAGATGGAGTAAAGGAAAAAGTCGCTGTAGATGACGGATTTACTATAAAACCCGCATGTATTGACTCTGTTATAACAGTACAGTTTGTAAGAGAAGAAATAGAAGCAGAGTTAAAAACTTGTCTATAAGCTACTCCTCCATAAGGAGAACTTGGATCAGAAAAAGTAGTTCCTTCAATAACAAAATAAGTTACATAGGGGATATCATTTATTAAAGTAAAAGTAGTAGCTCCAACAGATAAATTAGCTGAAGCAGTAACTCCATTTCTTAAATCAGTTCTTGTGTATGTTGGCATGTTAATAAATATCCAAGATCAAGCCAACTTGCACATACCTCACCTCAAAATATCCGTATATACAAACCTTATCTAAAATCTAATGGATCTTCAGTAGGAAACTCATAATCATCATCATACTTGCCTTCTCCTTTTCCTCCTTTATAAGGCCCAATTTTATAAAAATAAGCTAAATCATCAGGCAATATAAAAAAATCAGGTTTAAAAGTATTTCCTACATATAAAACTTCATCTTCAGTGAAGGAAGATATAGTGTTCATAAAATCAGGGTTAAATATAAAATTTGGATTATCCGAGGAAATCCCAATAATAATAGGAACTCGATCAGAGGTATCTCGAGATTGCCTTGAAATGAAATTATAAGCGATTCTCGGGTCTGTAGTGAATGAATGGATGCCCCTTTGGCTACGAGGAGCAACTTCTAACCCGGGGTTGGGAACTGCTATAAATTCATATTTTGATAGATCAATATAATCATCCCAATTGAGTTTTTCAAATGTAGAGAGGGGGATAGTAGCTCCCCTGAGGATTAGTTTTTTACCACGAGGAGTAGCAATCAAATCATTTGAGTTGGTGGATGCTAAGGGGTCTAAGATCCTGGGAAATTTGGATTTTAAGGATAGGAGCTTTGGGGCGTTACTAACTAAAATAGAAGGGATATCTACCCCTTGTCCTATTGTTGCTTTTGTAAAAGACCTTAACCCCGATAAGAATTCATTTTCATCTTCTGTATTTTTTTCATGTTCATCCCCAATTAAATAAGCAAATTTGGCTCTTTTTGAATTGTTAGTTTTTATAGCGGGTGAATATGGATCGGCAAATAGTCTTTTACCGTACTCTAGTTCTCTGAGGATATTAACTAATTTCACGGTTAATAAATATTATAAGGCATCATGAGGATACCATTCATCATCATCCCATTCTGAGATGATTTCGTTTTCTTCTTCGTCCATAGATCATTAAATGTTTGAAGGTTAGTATGTAGTTTTTAGAGAGGAAACCTGGGTTAACTCATAACAATAAATATAGGTATATGTTTTTTCAATAGCAAAAAGTTTTAAAGATCTTTTTTTACAATTTTGTGGCTTTTGAAAAGGTTTGGCAAAATGGGAAAATGGGATAAGTTATGGGATATAGGTATATATTTTGTCGATGGGAAAGGTTTACTCTCCCCATTAAAAACACCACACCCTGCTAACATACCCGGTCCGCATCGATGGATAACAACGCGCGTGGGAGATACGGTGCTATATAGCGGTACGTACGTACGACACAGATACGACAGACTCCTTACGGAACCTGTCGCACCACATTCTTATCGTTTTGTAAATTACGCCTCGACAGATTCGACAACTTTTTTAGGGCGGCCGGGCTTTCCACCTCCCATTGCTTTTTTAGCGTTCAATTCGGCAATTCGCATTTGACGCTTCGATTCCGGGTTCACAGTACCTGCTGGTCGACCGCGCTTAATTACTTCACCACTTGCGATACGATTCGCAATTTCGGTCAAACGCTTCTGACGAGCCGATTCTGGATTGATACCGCTGCCAACCGGCCGACCGGCCTTACGCTTTTCAACATTCAATTCAACGTTCATCACGACTTGGTTTTTGGTGTTCTTAGACATGGTGTGTTGTGTTTTGTTTGTGTGTGTTTTTTTTAAATCTTATACCTAAATATAACGATCAATCTTGCGGTTCTAAAATCCTAAGTGTGCGTTGTTTGCGTTTGAATTACTTATCTTCGCTCTTAGTGAGCGTGTAGATGATTGGATATGTAACTAAGAAAACACTGTATGCGATTAAGCCATATGACCCAACAGTGAAAATAGCGTTCATAACAGTTTCAAAATTCATGGTCGGTTGGTTTTGGTGTGTATTACTTTTAAATCTTATACCGTAAATATACTATCTGATTACGGTGGGTCAAAACCCTGAATACATTAGTAACTGGTATCCCAAGATTTATTAACCAACATTTCGTTCAATCGCTCTAAACTCTTCCTACCCCCATGTCTGAGTTCGGAGTACCTATCCAACAAATCATCATCATTTGAGTTGGTTAGTGTTTCATTAGATAACTCTACAACGTATCCTGCTCCTATAGCCCCGAAGGACATACCTGTGTCTCTACCTTCTCGAATCTTAACTATAGACACATTTACATTGTTGATGGTCATTTGGCTTTGTGTTTGGTTGATGTATATTACTTTTAAAACTTATACTGTAAATATACGACCTGATTGCGTTGGGTCAAAGCCCTGGGTGCGTGTTGTTTAGGTCTTAAAATATCGCTCCCGTCTTATTCAACTCCGCTGCGTCAAACGCCTTAACAACTACCTCCTCAAACGTCTCCTCGTTACGTGCTTTTCCATACTTCAAAGCATCTTCATATGTCCCATTGTACAGGTTAAACATCCTGTGACCTGAACAATCATAACCGCTATACTCAGTCCAAAATACGATCCACAGATTGTTGTTCATTTCTTTATCTTTTAAATCTTATGAACTAAATATAACGATCAGTTTCGGTTAAACCAAACCCCTAACTCCACTCACTTATGTCTCAACCTCTTAAATACATCAAGCAACTCTGGGTTGTTCATTATCCTATCCCTCAATGCCTTTGACTTTTGATCCAAGAAATCGTTATATTCTTTCTCACTCTTAAATCCATTCTTTTTCCAATTTTCCATTTTAATCATTATTTTTATTATTAAATCTTATACATAAATATAACGATCAGTTTCAGTTAAACCAAACCCTTCAACTCATTTACCCCTTAAATTCCTTAATCAACCCTTCAACCAACCCCAACAACTCATCATTATTACCCTTAAATCCAAAATACTTCTTCACATCACCAATTTTCCAATGACGGTTTGGTTTCAAACCAACACTATACATTTTCAACTGTCCCCGCAACACATTCAAATTCCAATAACAAACTGGTACTTCATTACCGTTTACCGTAACCGTCTTTCCACTCTCAACCTCCAACCAGAACTGGGAATTTTTGTTAATAGTCATCTTTATCTATTTTTAAAACTTATACCTAAATATAACAAATAAATCCAATCAAACCAAACCCCCAAGTTAAAACACCCCACCATCAATTATAACCCTCTTCCTAACCTTATATTCTTCTAACCCCTCATAATAAACATTCCCTACTTTTACACTATCTATTTTATTAAAATAAACATAGTCAGATGGATCTTCTTCTCTAATTACTACTTTTAAATTTTTATTTTCAACTTTCTCCAACATCCCAATCAATTCTTTAACTGTCATTTTTCTTATTTTTAAAACTTATACCTAAATATAACAAATAATTTTTAATTATTAAAATACCTTATACTTAAAACTTACTTTATAAACTTCTCCATCTTCAAACTTCCCATTTTCTACACTTCTCTTTACATTCCAAACATCCCCATTATATATTTCAATTTCAAAATTCTCCCATAAACTATTATTACTAATCTCCTCCATCATTTCTTCTATTTTAATTCCAATACTCCACATATCAAACCAATCTAACCCTACTTTATATTCTACCAAATCTCCTTCTTTATAATCCTTATAATCCCCATCCAAACTACTAAATACATTTTCTAAAATATAATCAACAACCTTCAATTCTCCTTCTTTAAACTTCTTCATTTTATTTATTAATTATTTTAATTAATTATTATTAAATATAATAAATAAATATTAATTAATAAAATTCTAAATTAATTAATTAATTTCCTCTCCTTTAATATAAACACCAATCTTGGCTTCTTTATCATAAAAAGTGACCAAATTATTTTCAATATATTGTGTCAATTTAAGGCCCATTCCTTCCCAAGCTATTGTTTCAATTAAATTATTTAGACCTTCATAAGCTTTATCAAAGGTCAAAAAATATCTATTTTCAATTATTACCAAACCATCCTCTTCAACCCACAATTTAAATACTTCCATTTTTCTTTTTTATTAATTATTTTTAATTAATTATTGCTAAATATAACAATTTTTATCTAATAAAACAAGTATCTAAATTAAATTATCCACGTAGCGCCCTTACGCTAATGTGTGATTAATCAATCAGTTCAATAGCGAATTCGCCTGAGAGCATTTATTGAATAATAGTGAAAGTGCCTGGGAAATAGGCTATGTGCTAATTAATCATTAGCTTTACCCTTAGCATCACGAGCATGTTTTATTTTATGATTCAATAATGAAAATGCCTCGAAAACAAAACAGTGATAGTAAGGAAAATTCCTGATCACCTGGTGATCAAAAACGAAAACGCCCGAGACAGAAGCATAGTCAATAGTGAAAATGCCCGTAAAATTGAATAAATTGCTATTAATCTGTTTGGCTTTAGCTAACTTAAACCGATGCACTATCGACATTCTTATACGCACTTTGGCGGGTCTGGCTGTGGTGTTTGGCTGTAAGCTTATTAATTAATAACGTTTTATTACGGTGATAAATATATGATCTCTTATGAGAAACGCCAAGCTTCCCTATAGGGGGGTTGGGGGAGCCCCCCATTCCCCCAGGTATTTTTTTTTTGAAAAGTATATATTTTTTTAAAGAGGAAGTTTGGAGGTGTGGGTGAATGCAAGCACCAGACCATTTCTTAACATGACTCCATACACCCCTTGTTTGTCACCTACCCCTCCCCTACCCCACTCCTCGTTTCACCCTTACCTCTTTATTTGTCACCCACTTACCATTCCTCTAAACATCAATTTAATATATTGGAGGGAACCATTCCTGGTTCCCCCCCTCCCACACTATGTTTCTAGTATGTTTCTACTATGTTTTTATGGATCATTTTTCCTGGACGCCACCGATTTCCATTCCCGGATACCTTATGTGGTTGTAAACGATCAAACCCCTGGGAGTATTATTATCTATCTTCCTTCTCCCTCACCATCCATCCTTTATTTCTTATCCTACTACTACCTCAATGGTTTCGGTTTGGGCGGTTTTGGTTCCGCTACCCTTTGGACGACCTGCTTTCAAGGTTCCATTGGCTCGTTTTGCTTCCAATTCCGCAATTCGCAATTGACGCTTTGAATTTGGATTGATACCACTTCCAACCGGACGTCCTCGCTTCAACTCTCCATTGGCTCGCTTCTCATTCAGTTCAGCCAAACGGCGCTGACGCTTTGATTCCGGATTCACTCCACTCCCTACCGGCCGTCCACGCTTCACTACTCCAAACTCAACATTTCCTACTTCTTGAACCAACTTCTCAGATGCTTTGAATTGAACGTTTTTCATCTTTTTTTGTTTTTGGTGTTTTTTATTAACTCTTATTTCTTAATCTTATTACCTAAATATAACAAACCTTTTTTAGTTTCTAAAATCCTAAACTAACTTGTTTTTTTAATTATTATTGTTATTTCTTTTTAAATCTTATACCTAAATATAACAAACTATTTTTAGGTAATAAAATCCTAAGTGAACTTATTAAATAAAGACCCTTTTAACAAAAAAATCATTACTACCAAGTTCCTCAGCACACTCTTTAGCTTCATCATAAGAAGTATACAACTTAGGATAGACATTTGGAGTGTTATCAAATAAATTGACCCAAGTCACTACATACAAACCATCACTCTTAGTTACCATTATCTTTTATTTTTAAATCTTATGAACTAAATATAACAATCCTTTTCATAATAATAAAACTCTATGTGACCTTGTTTCTTAAGAGTGAACTATAACCAATAAATGACCAATAACGAAAATGCTGGTGTTTTATGGTTCCAAAATGTCTCGTTCTACTACTCTCCAATGCCCTCCTGAGGTACGTTGTTTCCTTATTTCCATCCACTTCTCAGCCTCCTCAATGCTACTGAATCCCCATTTGGTGATTGGTCTCTCCATTTTCTTGTTGAACCAACTCACACCTATCTCCTTCATGCCGTTTCCATTTCAGTCAATTCTTCTTTAATCACCTTCATAATACCAATGGCAAAACCTAAAGCATAACTTGGGCTAATTTCTTTAGACATTTTGTCCTCATTCATCAAAAAGTTATCAATAGCTTTGATAAGGGTTTGTTTTTGATACTTGTTCATCTTTTTTATTTTTAAATCTTATAACCTAAATATACAATCTTTTTATCACGTAACAAAACTCTAAGGGAAGGAGTGGATGCTTTCACATCCACTCCTCTTAGGTATAAGTTAAAAGATAAAAATTAAGATCGGTCAACAATTGAATTGATTTTGTCAAGTTTATTTTCAATCCGTTTCAATCCATCCAATATTTCTTTAAGGAACTCAATCCTTGACATTTCTTCGTTCATCGTTTTACTAAATCATTAAGTAATTCTAAAGCCAATTTAAATACACCACAAGCGACAACAATCGCTAAACTAATCACTGCTAACGCTGCTACTCCTGCCATAACTTGTTGGACTACCATTTTATTTTTTAGTTAAGCTGTTTCATCACACCCATAATTTCTTCCATGAGTTGATCCTCATCCAATTGAAACATCCAATTATCTGGGTGGATAATGGAAGCGATTTGTCTCTCTTCCTCATCCATTAACACAGCATTCATAATTGAATTAACAATATTAAAGGCGTTTTTTTCTCCCATCAATGAAATGGCAAAGAAACGGTCATAGTGAACAAGGCGGTCTAAGAGTCCCATGTTAATGTTTTTTTAGGTTAGGCTACAACTACAACACGACCGGGGTAACAAACCAACTTACCCTTAGTTGGGTGAACAATAAAATCATCCTTATCAAATTCCTGGATGTTTTTGTTGCTCCGCTTCTCAAATAGAGTCGCTACTTTGTAGAATGGAACATAAACTTTACTTCCAATCTTAAAACATTCTGCTTTAGCAACTCGGATTGAACCTGCAAGTGAACTCATCTTTTTTATTTTTAAATCTTATAACCTAAATATACGAAACTTTCTTAACGGAACAAAATTCTGGGGCCAAGTGAGAGCATATATTCAACATCACCTAAATCAATATTCTTTTTAGCATCCTCCCAAATAAGCTCTCTGAGATGACAACGGAATATATTATCAATTTGTTTCATCCAGTCCCTTTGCTCTGAGTAGGTTGGGAATTCAACTTCATTTCCTGAGAATTTGACATTGTCAATATTCAAAAGTTCAATGTCTTCTGCAACAAATGCTCTACGTTCACCCTCAACAAGAACAACTTGTAGTTCAGCAGTACCAGTACACAAACCATTTAACACACTAAATGGTGATGAAACATTAACAAAAATGTTTACGGAATTAACTTTGGACCTATTCATCTTTTTTAATCTTATAACCTAAATATACGAATCCTTCTCCACGTAGCAAAATTCTAAGCAAACTTAAATCAATCCACTCACCAAAAGCACAGATGGGTGACCATGTTCACAGTAACCATCAGGTTCAACCTCACATAAATCATCACAACAAGCAGGCACTGTAGAGCTAAATACTACTTCATCAAGAGTACACCCCCAATCATCTAATGCCTCAGTAACTGAAATTCGTTTTGGTCTCATATTATTAGATGTAATTGTTAAGGTCTAATTTATCTTTGATTGACTCAACAGTTTGAGTAATAAATTTATGAGTAATCATAGGAATTTTACCTTCACTAATGAGTCTGTTATTTTCTGCTTCATACCTTTCAATCATTTCTCCCAAACCCTGATCAATAAGGGCTTTTTCAAACGCAGTTAACTTATCCATTTTTTTAAAAATATTCGTTTTCAAGATAATCCATCAAATCACTCTCATTAGAGCAATTATCTACCATAGTGATCAAAAGATCAAGCATTCTTTTACGATACATTTCATCCCTACTATTAGTCTCTTCAGTAATGTTTCGAAGACAATCAAGCAAATCATTGAAAGTGTTCTCGAACCGGCAGTAACTCATGTTTGGCATCTCTTTATCTTTTAAATCTTATAACCTAAAGATATGAATTTTTCTTATGGGAACAAAATCCTAAGTGCCCTTTTTTATTACTTATTAGGGATTTGAAATCCAATAACCCTAATTTGAGGTTCAATCTCATTTTGACGTAACTCAATCATTTGGCGAGTAAATTCAAGCGTTTCAATATCACTTTCATTACTTACCCACTCAACAAACCACTTAGTCAACAGTTGGGACTTAACTTTCTTCAGCATAATTTAGATTGTTACAATTGCATAATCAACACTTTCTTCTGACTCATTCACATTGATCAAAATACCACCTGTATTTGAAATATGAGTTCCTGCACTGTATCCTAAATTGTTTTTAGGATCAGCTTTCATAAAATCTTCCAAATACCAAGTGGTTTCACCATGGTGGAAATAATGATTACCTTCTTGATCAGCATAAATGGTGGCTTGGTCTTTGAATACTACAATCATTTTCTTAAATCTTATAACCTAAATATATGAATCCTATCCTACGTAACAAAATTCTAAATAACTTAGATATTAACAATCCCCCTCAATACATCATCTAAATCATGCCATATTTCTCCACCATCATCACTTACAAAAATATGAACACCATCTTCTGTGTCATTTTGAACTACATCATATACATAATCCTCAAAGACATTCCCAAACTCTCTCTCAGTATACAAATAAACATTACCGGGAGTGGTTTTGAGTTCAGCTATAACTGATGCTACAAGACAACCAAACCCATTAAAAAATTCACCTAACACAGGCCTACCACTAATTCCATTCTCAATTGGTCCTCCATCAATAATTTCTCTTAGTTTATTTCCAAGATAACCTGGATAACCATCGTAGTGATGGTAGATGTTAGCGACAAAATTACCTTCATTGTCTCTAAAACGGATTGAAGCTCGAGTTGACATTTTTTATCTTTTAAATCTTATAACCTAAATATATGAATCCTTTTTACAGTACCAAAACTCTAAAATCTTTAGTTGGTAAGAGTCTTATAAAATTCACTTAAATTTTTACCTTTAAAGATAGGAGTCTTAAATTCATTCTCAGCACCCCAAACTTCACACATAAATGAATGACCTGATTTGGGTATTACAGTCCAAACTACTTCACCACTTTTAATATCACAAATACGAAAATCATCATACAAAGAACCGGTGAGTGGGGCATTGTTCTTAAAAAACACATAATGCTTACTCAAGTCAATATTCATTTTCTTGGCAAAACGACGCACCATAGGAAACAGTTTATTTGCTTTCCCCTTCAATGATTTACCTCCACAGAACCAATCGTAGAAATTAAAACACCCGCCTTCAGTTCCGTCTGAGTCAAGGTAAATTCCCTTACTGAATGCTTCAAGTTGATGTCCAAGTGTTACTTTCATTTTTTCTTATTTTTAAAACTTATACCCTAAAGATATGAATCTTTCTTATGGGAACAAAACTCTAAAATCTTTAGTTAGAACCTGGATCTGGAATGCCAAATGCAATATAAAGCGTTTTCCCATTGACTACACACTCCTTAAATGCTTCATTTGGGTTAACAATGGAACCAAAGAAAACCAAATCATTTGATGATAATGTATTACCAAACAATTTAGGCAACTTTTGATCAGTAATGAAAATAGTTTCTAATTCATAACCAACCATTACAACATTGGGGTTATATTTGTCCCAATCAGCCTTAAATGCTTCAAAATCATATCCATCTGTCTCCTCATAAGCCGAGAAGTAATCAACTCCATTAAACCCAAATTCAGAGGGATCATTCATCATACTAATTGGTCCACCTGATGGGGTGTCAAACCAATCTCTCATAAAATCAAACTCACTTAAATCAATGATCTCGTTAATGTTTTCTTGAACAAAATCAAACAATTCTTCTTTACCCATGTTCATTTTTTACTTATGGGAGGATGTTATAAATCTCGTCTTCAATTTCCTGAAGGACACTCACACTAACCAAATCAATAATGTTAGGTGTTTCATCAATATAATAATTACCTTCTGAATCAATAACGAAAATGCCATCAATCATTGGAATTGAGCCTGTATGGTCGTAGTTATTTTCTAAGTACCACAACACCAACAAATCAACACCCATAATTTTAACCTTAAGTTTCTGTAACATTTTTTTAAATTTATATCCTAAAGATAGTAATTTCTTATCCTAAAGCCAAATTTCTAAGTTTTAGAGTCCCATTTTTACTCTCCACCTATTCTTAGTTACAAACACTAAGCGGTCAGCTTCCCATTTATTATTTGTTATATAAACGATGAAATCCGCTTGATATTGGTTCTTAGTCACATACCACCATCCCCTTGTTCGTTTTGACTCATGCCATGAGTTAACATTAAATACTACCCAATCTGCTTGCCATTCATTGTCTGTTATATAGATTTTATAATCAGCTAAGAATCTATTGTCTGTTATATAGACACATTGACTAAAACAATAACTGGATATAAGTAGTAATAAAGTGGTTAAGATAAGTTTCATTGTTTATTCTGAGATAGTAAATTCATTATTGGCTGCCTTTTGGGCCAAATTGATAAAATAATCAGGGTCAGTAACATCAACAGTCATAGACTTATATTTGAAACCATTGGTCAATCTAATCTTAGAGATACGCTTAGTAGACAGCATATCCAATTCTCGAGGTGTAAACAGAAACCAAGCATTACCATCACAATTGAATCTATTCCAAGAGTATTTAGTAATTTTACTTCCATCCTCAAACAGAATAATTATTTCAACATTTTCAACACAACCCATTCCAACTATAAGAGTATTAACTCCACTTATAATGGGAGAGTTTTGATTGAGTTTAAAAGAAGCATCAATTCTAAACCCAGTTTGTTTGTCCTCTCCATAAAACACTTGACCTGGTTTGTCAATCCAATACACTCTATCATTCATTACATCCACATGCTTCAAAATCTCTTGACTATAAGATGTGAGTGAAGCCATAGCCAAACCAAAAACCATAAATACCTTTTTCATTTTTTATTTATTTTTATTATTTTGTTCCCAATCCAACCAAAAACCAATAGCTACTAAAACATTCATTCCTATTGAGGACACCAACTCAATAGTGTCATGGTAAACATTCATAGTTAAATGAACATGACCAATCATCCAAAACGGAATTGATAGATTTTGTGATATCCATATTATCAGAAATTTAATAAATTTCATACTATAAAGATAAAGAGAGGCTTGGTTTAAGCCAAGCCTCCTTTTTAATATTTTGATAAAATTAGATTGGGGCCCAAGTCCATCCTAAGCCACTTTTATTAGCTTGTGATATGGTACCAATTTGGATACCTGGAGGGGGTGTTCCGTTAATGTGGTTTTCTAGAATATCAACATCTAAAAATATATCAGTAAATGTTACTTCCCCAACCTCAAATGTAACTCTGTTAATTTTTTGGCCAGGAACTATGTCTGTAAAGTATATATTTTCTAGGTTAACTCTACTATTGTCATCCATGTTAATAAGATCTTCTGCTCCTGAGGCTCTAACCTCACCATTTTTAATAGTATGTCCTGCTATTAATGACCCTTCAGGACCATCAAGTTCAAAACAATGGCCAGTTGGAGTTATTATAACAAAGTTATCCAATGTTCCACTCCATCCTTGGTCTGTATCAATAGCATCATCTCCTACATTCCAAACAACAATGTTTGTAGCATTAACTGCACCACCGAAAAATTCAATACCATCATCTTGATTGGATACAACTTCAATATTATCTATAACTGTACCTGAACCGACTCCTCCTAGTGTTAAACCATTTATTTCATTACCTGAGCCAATGTTTGCTCCACCATGACGGATTGAGACATATCTTAAAATCCCAGAGTTATCAGTTGGGTTATCTCCTCCATATAAACCGTTTTGGTCAGAAGTGGGGATGCCTTCGATTTGGGTTTGAGATATACCATCTACTTCATTTGAAGCTGAGATGGGAGCATAGCCTAAAATAATAACCCCACCCCACAATCCATTTACAGTTGGGTCAAGATTTGGGCTTGAAAAAACTCCAACCTCAACATCCTCAATGTTGATTTCATCAGCAACTGAGGTAAATATTATAGGAGCATCTTCTGTACCTTCAGCTATTAATTTAGAGCCTCTAGCTACTAAGAGAGCAGTTGCATTAGGTCCTGTACCAGCTTGGCCCTTAATAATAGTCCCGGGTTCAATTGTAAGTGTAGCTCCATTTGTTACTGTGATTCTTCCTCCTAATTCATATATTTGGTCATTAGTCCAGATAGTATTCTCAGTTATATCATTTGAGACTACTGTGTTAGTAGTCTTATTATCAGGGACTTCAATAACATCATCCTTTTTACAAGAAGTTATAAGTAAGGCAGAGAATAAGCCTAAAATTAAATAAAAATTTTTCATAAGTGTTTACTTGGTTTTCAAAATATACCAGGGG
>Ga0105096_10000033_pt1 | contig 27960 bp, 16 predicted proteins | sample PPLLak3cmMay2015_FD_87036 | JGI IMG/M metagenome (GOLD analysis project Ga0105096, IMG submission 87036) | Freshwater sediment microbial communities from Prairie Pothole Lake near Jamestown, North Dakota, USA - PPLs Lake P7 Core (1) Depth... | ecosystem: Environmental > Aquatic > Freshwater >... | reverse complement strand
TGAATCGGATACCAATGATATCGTATGACTCTTGTTCCTTCATCGTAACAAATGCGATTGGGGAGTTAGGGCCAAACGAACCGCTACCTACAACTACCGCAATACGATCGGAGTGGTCTACGCCGGCAGAACCAATCTCAGAGTTGACGGCCGTTACTTCTGCGATGTCAGAGCTTGTATTGAAGCGAATGCCGAACGCACCTTCAACGATTCCGTTGAGGTAGACCGGAACACGGACGAGTCCATTACCGATCGATACAGGAGCGCCGAAATTCACGTTGTCTGCAAAATCAACATCACCGACCTTACCAAAGTCTGGACCGGTCGTATCGTTGTCATAGATCCATGGGAGATACGGCAAACGACCCGACAGATAACGCATGATAAGACCAGCGTCATACTCCGTCACTTCATAATAGATCTGGTTCAGCGAGCTAAGGTCGGGAGCACGTCCACCAACACCATATAGGCCTTGGCTTTCATGCATCACGCGAAGAACTTGTTTACCCGTGAATTGATCGACGTCGATCGTACGACGCCAGATAACGATCTGATTGTTTGCATCCAGAGAGTCGCCAGAGAAGTCACGCTTCAACTTCGAGAAGTAGTAACGACCTGAATGGTTCACATCGCCCTGATAGGCTTGACGCTTCCATACAGAATCCAACGGCTTATTCATGACGATGGAACGCATAATGACGCGGGCATCATTTGACGTTACTCGACGATTCTGGTCCAAGTTCGCATGACGCTGACCAGCAGCGGCCGACGTGTCTGCATCACCGTAACCCCACATATCGAATGTGAGATAAACGATCGAACCAAAACGGATCACAGCGTCGCTGCGACCATTCGAAGGCTGCCAAATGGTTGTTGAGTCCGTACGGCGATTAGCACCTGCTTGCGGAGCCCAGATCAGACCATTCCAGAAGTCACTGATGAATCCCGGGAAGCCACCAGTACCCTTGATACCAACGGTTGCACCGCGGGTAACAACGACAGTGTTGGTTGTGTACGGGTTACCACCAATTTGACCATAAGCAAACTCAATATCGCCCTGGAAGTTCGTTGACTGGTCTCCGATGTAGAGACGAGCCTGGAAATTACCGACGCTTGAATTGACCGATTGATCATTGATGTTCAGATTCTTCCACTGGATAATGATGCACTTGCGACCCGAGTTGATCGGCTGGCAGTTTTCATCACGATCAGTATCATACGCCCAAGAAACTTCAGACGGCATATAGCCGGCAGCTGTGTTCTGATTTTCACGAATACGGTGGTCACCCCAGAACGGCGCAACAACATTATCCGGATAGGACGATGAATTAATGAATAGACCTGACGACTGATTGGCGGGTACAAGTTTAGTACCGTCAAACGTCGCAAATCCATTCACGCTGACGTAGATACCGTTAAACGTTCTGCCATTAAAGTTGAAACGGACGCCTTGTGGGAATGCCACATAGGAGTAACCGGCATCAAGATCAACGGAGTTCGTTGGCGGCAATACGAATGAGCTGGGGGGCAAGATGTTCTTTTTCAAACGCGATGAGTCGCACGCATCGAGGTCACGATACGGACGTCCTACGACGAGCTCTGGCTGGCGGAACTGATTAAAGATCTGTTGCGCCACGCCCTCCACTGCGCCGAACGCGATCGAACAGAGCACCATTGCCACAGCAACGATTACCTGTTTCTTCATACTTATCTCCACGATTACTAACATTTTGTTTTCGTTCGAGGGAGGAGTGGGGCCGACCAAGATCGGCCCCGGAGAATAGCGCAATTAGCGAACAAGAACCAGCTGTTGTGTTGCAGAGTTCGTGCCATCAGAGACACGAACCGTGTACATGCCATTGGCAAGTGCAACACCGTTAGCGGTGCCGTTCCATTCAAGATTGTGCAGACCTGCATTGAACATGTCATTAGCGATCGTAGCAACCTTGGAACCAACTGCATCGAAGATTTCAACTGTCACGAGCGTGCTGTTCGGCACGTTGAACGTGATGGTCGTGTTCGAAGCAAATGGGTTTGGAGCTGTCTTCGTAATGGCAAGAACATTCGAGATGGCCATGTTGTCGTCATCAACACTCGTCGTGTAGTCATACACGATGATGAAGCCACGGAGAGCGTCACGCTTGATGATAAGCGTATCACATGATCCGTCTGTCTTGTGTTCAATGTCGGCAGCAGAGCGACCTTCGCCTGTCTTCATGTTGTAGGCAAAGTTTGCACCGTTGGAAATGTCGTCACGAATGTAGTACGAGCCAGGAGCGTTCGTGGCGTCATATTCTGGAAGATCTGCACGGCACCACGACACCTTGACAGGATAGTATGCCGAGCTCTGACCCGTTTCACCACCAGCTTGGAAGCGAGCGCGATAGATCGCTTCACCTGCTTCAGTGGAATGCGGATAGATGTTACGGAGGACACCATTACGATTCGGGATCGTCCAACGAGCATCAAACACATCGATGTACGGAACCGGAGGAAGTTCATACTCACAGTAGTTGGAGTCGAGCTTGCCATAAGCACCGTCTTCATCCCCGCGGGTAGCAGTTGTCGGACCGCCGACACCCCACACGAGTTCTTGGAAGGCACCAAGGTTGTTTTCGACACGCATATCAACCGTGAAGCGAGTCTCATCGCTGACAGCAACAAGGTACGTGAGTGTATCCTTGGTACCAACACGATCCGAAACTTCAACTACGATACGGATGCGGCCGTTCTCAACAGTACCGTTAAGAGCTTGATTCGAGATAACAACACGTTGCGTATCTGCGATCGGGCTTGAAAGCTTCTCAGGCGTGAAGGTCCATGTACCACTTGGTTCAAGAACCGTGAACGTGAGTTCTTCATTACCTGCTTGCAAACGAGCAAGATCGATATCTGTCACCATCAATGTGTCGGTGTATGGCTTGCCCAGATCAACGCACTTCACGATCGGTGACGAGAAGAGACGCGGATCATGATTGCGAGCATTGATCTTGAGTGTCAGAGTACGGATGTCAGCAAGACCACCAGCATCTGTTACAAGAACTGTCACATTAACCGTGGTATCTGGATACGGAGTATTCGTAACGCGTGGTGTGCCATACAGCAGACCACTCTTACGATTGATCTTCAACCAGCTCGGTGTTGTCTTGCGCGATGCATCAAGGACGATGGAACCAGCTTCTGCGAAGTATGGGTCAACCGGTACCGAATCACGCGATTCGTCAACATAGATCAGCTCGAAGTTCTGTGCTTGGCCCCAGTTCGGATCATACACCGTGATACGACGGTTTGAATCAAGAAGCTCAATGTTGTAGTCAACATCTTCAAAAGCTTCTGGAAGATTTGCCGTGAGGATCTGCGGTTGAATGTTCACGAACACGCGGCGCGTAAGCGTATTGATGCCACCGTGTCCATCGTTAACAACAATGCTAACAACCGAGTCGGTGTTAAGGTCATTGTGCCACGGCTGTCCACCATTGTCATCATTGGTTGGCTTAAGAATGTTACGAGCTTCTGCGCCATCAATACGGATCTCGATCTTACCTGCAGACGTGAAGTCTTCAGCGAACGGATCTGTTGAACCAGCGTTTTCAAACTTGCGGAGGTACTGATTCGACATCCAGATCGGACGTGTCATCACAACTTCGTCAAGTGTTGTGTCACCAGGAGTGTTACGAATTGCTGTGGATTGGAATCCGTATGACGTCTTGCCATAGCGGAAGTCCCAAGCACCGTACTTCTGGACAACGTAGCGATTCTGATCAATGGCAGCCATGTCTTCGAACTCATCGTCAGTGTTGACGTCGAGACGGAAACGAAGCGAGTCGGTAAGGTTAGCAACGAACTGCACGTTGATGGAATCAGGCTGGTTGCCTGAGGCTTCGTTATACAGTTCATCAGTGATTGCATTAGGAGCGGTAAGCTTACGACCAACGCGCGAAGCTGTAACAGCCATTCGGAGTGTGTCGAGATACGTACCGTTCTTGAACGTATTCGTGTCGGTCGTTGTAGGATCGAGCACGATCGTGGTGTCGCCCTTCAACATGCTTGTGTATTGCACGCCAAAGCTACCTGGGCGGTGTGCCCAGAGGAAGCGCGGCATGCTGTCAACAACATGAATACGGAAGCGATACGCCGTTGTGTCCAACCAACCGAAGTTCACCGTGTCTTGCTGGAGATAGCGAGCATTGGTGTTGTCCGGATTGCGTTGATCAAGTGGCAGAGCGTTGTTGTCATACTTCTCGGCATGGAAATACGAAGGATACGTATAGAGCCAGTGCGAGATCACTTCTTCACTGAAGCCACTCTTACGGAGCGAATCAACCATTTCGAGTGACGGCGGGAAGTTCTTGGTTACAACCTCAACTTCTTCGCCACCAGGAACGATGTACGGATTGATCGGACGACCGCGAAGGATGCGATAGCCACGTGCTCCCCACGCCGTGTTGTTTGCGTTGGACACTGTTACCAGTGTGTCGCGCAACCAATAGCGAAGTGCGGAATTTGGTGTCGTAATGGACCAGAAGTACGACAGTTCGCTGCCAAAGGTCGAGTCCATGATCACACGCGGATCATAGAAACCATTTGCATCAACTGCTGTAAGCGTAAAGATGGAGTCACGCTCTTCGAGACCACGACCAGGAATAGGCGTGTTTGTCGAGTCGGCCGGGAAGGATGGTGGTTCGTTGAACCAGCTACCACCGCCCTGACGACGTGATTGAGCTGCTGTGATCGGAGTATAGAGGCGGTTCTCCGTTACAAACACTCGATTGCGGAATTCCGGATGGATCAGTGGAGAATCAGCCAACGTGTCACCAGAGCCCGTGAATGACGGAGGTACGGTGTTGTTGTTCACAGTGAACATAAGTGCTCCGTTAAGAGCAGCCGTTACACCCTCTTTCCACAGAACTGTACGGGAAACAACCATAACGTTGTCACCAGCACGAACTGGGAGTGCGCGATAGCGCTCACCGCCGTAATACGTTTCTTTGCCTTGGTTCGATGTTGGCAAGGACGGGCGGTTTCCGAGACGGAAGTTCGCACCACCAAGTTCACCAGCGGCCGTACTGCCTTCCCAACGGCGACCTTGAAGTGCCGATGAGTCTTCAGCCACAGCATTGCCACGAAGGATGTTCAGGAGCGTAGCGCCCGAACCATACGTTGCAAGTCCTTCAAATGCTCGGCGAATGTTCGGATCACCACCGTTTGTGGAGTCAGGAACAAGTTCAACACGAGCACGATAGATGGTATCCGTGATACCCTTTTGGCGCATGTTAACGCGGATGTAGTCACCAGTGCGTTCGTTGATCACGAAGAACACTGACTCGTTGATCGCGCGTGTATCGTTATTGCTGATCTCTGCGGTGGCGCTGTAATCAGCACGTGCTTCGAGGAACAGCGGATAAGCGATCGGATGATCACCAACGAATTCACGCTGGACATCAGCGATGTAATCATACATCTCTGCGTCGAATGGATCACGCGTCCAACGCTTAACGTACTTATTGTACGATGGTTGGTTTGCGTCAGCATACAAGTAGATCGTCGGCGGGATGCCTACTGCGAAGTCTTCGACCGGTGACATGCGACGATTCGAATAATCGGCCGTCTTGATGTCAGTACCCTTGTCAAAGATGTCGTAGATACGACCCTGCTGAAGAAGTGTATCCGGGATCTGCCAAGCCGGGATTGGCTTGTAGGTGAAGAACCAGGTTGATTCGAACGGACCTTGCTCCGAGACGTTATTCGTAGCGTTACGAATGAACCTCAGGTGCGTTTCGCCGTTACCAGCGATGAAGAACGTCTGCTGGATGCGGCTGAAGGTATTGTTCGCCGACAACGGAAGGATCGTATTCACGTTAGCTTCCGTCTGACCCCAGTAGTTGCCACGAAGTGTGTCAACACCGCCGAAGCCGATACCCGTTGTTCCAGCAAGAACACCCTTGGTGTCTTGTGCATCCGGGAGGCGGATCGTGAAGCGAGCGTCATTGTCGTAGATCGAGTTAGCAGCATAGCTGTAGGTCGACCACGGAAGCGGTCCTACAACTTCACCGTAGAGGATCGCGCCAGCAAGATCGCTTGATGCAGGATTCTCATTATTGACAAACGGACCTTGGATCGTGTCGTTTGTACGACCGATGTTAGAGGTAGCGCGGTTGTTCGTAATGAAGGTACGCTGCAGTGCAAGCTTGAGGTCGTAATTATCAGAGTAGATAGCGGCACCTGAATACGACTCGTTGCCTTGGAAGCGAACTCGGTCGAAGCTAAAGGTGTCAACGCGGACGCGGATACTGTCAAGAATGTAGATAGCACCACCAAGACCCGTTCCGTTTTCACGAAGCGTGGTACCTGGGTGGCGGTTAGCCACATCACCTGATTGCGTTGTTCCCGAACCCATGCGGTTGGCGTTCGGATATGCCACGTTATCATAGAAGCGCGTCAGCATCCGTTCATCAGCACGCGGAGCGGCTGTTTGGAATGTGAAGACCTCGTTGCGTGGTGAATAGCTGGATGCTACTCCGTTTGCATTGTAATTGATCTGGTCCAGGTCCGTAACCATGAAGCGCTTGCGCGTGAGGGTATCGGGGGTAACCAAAGCGATTGCACCACCGTTACCGTTCCAAGCGATATTGCTACGGAACTCAACACCCTTGACCACATTCAAGTCAGCGTTGATCGTATAGAGTGCACCACCACCACGAACGATTGACTTCAACGAGTCAGCGACGTTACCGACGCTGTTACGAAGGAAGTGGCCACGAACGAAACGTACTGCACGACGATCGATCTGAAGTGTCGGGTTAACGGCAATGGCAACGGCCCCACCGTAGTAACCGGCCTTGTTGGTAAGGAATTCAACACCATAGTTGGTGCCATATACCCACAGCGGACCACTCGCACCACCGGCACCGTACATACGCATGTTGCGCTCTGTATGGATAGCACCACCAGAAGCAACAGCTGCGTTGTCACGGAACTTGATGTTGAAGCCGTAGTTACGAGCGTTGATGATACCGTCGGATCCACCAATGTTTGGCGAAGATTCGGTGTTGTTCGGGTTGTAAGCAACGTAGATAGCACCACCGCGACCTGACGTGTTGTTCAGGAAGTGTGTCGGCGGATTGTTGTCCAGGTTACCACGAACTTGAATACCACGAGCGCTTGAGTCCGTATAGATGGCACCACCGTGTGAGTAGGTAGCCATCGACGTTGTAGCGTTCGTTGTGCTTTGGTTCGGGATGAATGGAACTTTCGTCGTATTACCGGTAAAGCGGCCAGCAAAGATGACAGACGTTGCTTCACCAACGTAGATGGCGCCGCCCTTGGCACCCTTCGTATATACGTTGTTGTTAGGCGTGCTTGGCTGACGGTTCTCAGCAAAGTTGTTCGTCAGCTCGAGCGTGTCCTTACCCTGGAAGTCGTTGATACCCAAACCAACGATCATCGAGTTACGACCCTTGATCATGACAGCACCACCGAAGGAGCTGTTCTTGCGTGCACGGTTTTCCGTTTGGAATACCGTTGCAGCACGATCTGCATCTGTGAGAACGCGAATACCGCCAATGCGGACCGTGTCTACATCAGAGAGAAGGGTGCGGTTGCCGATGAAGCGGTTCTGGCGAATACGACCGAGATACAGAGCCAGACGAGCGTCGTCATAGGCCTGACGATCGGAGTTCGAAAGACCGTTGTTCGAAGGAAGGTGCAGCTGATCGATCGCCTTGAGCTGTTGATCATACGGCTGTGCAGTTTCCGGATCCGTCAGGAACGGGTTCGTATTTGCATCGTATGCCGGCAGATTGTTGTGGTTCGACGAAGCGTCGGCCCACAGACGAAGCGGTCCAGCATTATCAACCGGTGCTTGCAGGATCTGGAGAGCGCCGCCATGATAGCGGGCCATGTTGTTGCGGAAGGTACAGCCAACGAGCCATGTACGAACAGAGAATGTGGTGATCGCACCACCGCTACCGTTCGTCAGTCGTAGAAGTGCATCGTTTGCTGCTTCTGCTTGTTGACGCGAGAATTGCGTGCCGCTGGAGTTCGCAAGGTAGATCGGTTCGTTATCAACCGTCGTGTCCTTACGGAAGTTGAGGAAGTCAACATCGCGGAAGAATGCTGCATGAGCACTCGGCAACACGATGATGTGACCCCACTCACGTGAGAAGTTGTTCACGTCACCTGCAACGAAGGTGATCCGTGCCGCGCGAACGTTGATCGGGCTGTTGGCCTTCTCGCGGAACCACGGGTTGAGACGGATCGCCGAGATCACACCTCCGAGCTCAAGACGAGCGGCCCGATAGACCACTGCTTCAGCCGGCGTGAGATTCTGCAGGTTCGGATCCGAACCCATGTTGACGTGGAAGACCGTGCCGTAGTTCGACGCATGAATCGTCGGTTCGGTGGCAATGGTCGACGTCAACACACCTGTAGCGCCAAAATACGCCGGGTCATCATAACCCGTGTACGGCGGCTGCAGTGCATTCACAGCATTGGCATTATATGTAGCCGATGCCCGTCCGTCTGCAAGGATTCGACCACCGGTCGAATCGATCATACGGCCGTTCGGCAAAAATTCGACCCGCGTGCCTGGCTCGATAACGAGCGTACCACCGATCGTGTACGTGCCGCTAATCCGGTACACAGTGTCACGTACGAATACGCGCACCTGGCCCGGGGGAAGACTGCCGCGCACTTCAACATAGTCCTGTGCTTGGACCACGCTGAAAGCGGCCGTCAACGCAAGCAGCAAGCTGCTTAGACGAAACCAACGTTGCATACAACCTCCAGTTGTAAAAACCTTATGCTCTTGATTTACTTGTAGATATCGCATTTCAAGACGGAAAAAGGGCATAGAATCCCACACGCCACTAATCAATTGCCATGCCAAGCCTTGCGAGACCGCTTTTCGCGGCCGGCGCTGCTTCGGAAACTTCATGCTTTTTGACCACGACGGTGAAGTGTTCACCTGCCTTTTGTTTATTGCCCAACTTCTCATAACAAAGACCAGCAGCCAGTAAACAGTCGCCTTCTAGCCCGGTGTTTTCACCACGCTGGGCGGCCTGCTCATAGAGGTCGGCAGCTCCTGCAAGATCACCAGATGCCTCTTTGCAAACTGCAAGTCCTTTGATACCACCAACTTCGATGATCTTCGACTCGCTGGAGCGGGCTCGATCGAAGTGGGTTTCGGCTTCGGAGTACTTTCCAAGGTTCGCAAGGCAGTTGCCTGCCATTAAAGCGGCAACCATGCCAGCATCCGTACCGGAGTACTGATCACTGATAGCCTGGAGGCCAAGGACGGCTTCTTCTCCCACAGGAGGAACGCCCTCGCCTGTGAGCGCCTTGTCGTACGATCCTTCTTCAAACGTGGCGCGGATCCGTGCCAAGTGTGAGGCAGCGGCCTCATTCTGCTCCGTCTGATTAGTGGTATACCACCAAATGCCACCGAGAACGGCGGCTATCACAACGGCGATGCCGGCGTATAACTTCCACTGTTGCTGCGCCTTGTCAGCCCACGCCGGAGTATGCTCGTGTCCCGCTGCCGGCCGTACTGCCTGCTCTGTGTGTTCTTCGCTCATGAAGTCCTCATCGATCACAAAAACCTGCGCACACCACTCATGTACGGCTTTGCATAAATGCAAAGCGTCCGCAAGGGCACACTTTGCCCACGGACCAGAGACCGCAAATATATCGCCTTCCTCGGCAATTCACAAACATTCGTTCGAATGACCTAAGCCCTATCCTTTTTGAGGCTTAGGAGGTTACGAACGAAAGTGTGAAGTCGTATTCACACCCCTTAGAACGCCATGGTGCTGCGCACAGCATCCATGATGTCGTCCACGGAGAGCAGGATCGCCTTTTCGAGTGTCTTCGCAAATCCAACGGGAGTGTCCTTCGATCCCACGCGACGCACCGGTGCGTCCAGATAACGGAAGAGCTCCTGGCCGATCGAAGCGGCAACCTCTCCACCAAACCCACCCGTCACCTTGTCTTCGTGGGCCACAACGCACCGACCGGTGCGCTTGACGCTCTCGAAGACCATCTCCTTGTCCCACGGTGCTAGCGAACGTAAGTCGATCACCTCAACGGAGATACCCTCGGCTGCCAAGGTCTCGGCCGCCTGAAGGCTCCAGTGAACGGCAGTGCCGAAGCTGACAATGGTGAGATCAGACCCTGCTCGGCGCACCTTGGCGCGACCGAAGGGGATCATGAAGCCTTCTGCCGGGAGAGGAGCACTGGTCGGACGATAGTTATAGAGGAATTTGGGTTCCAGATACATCGTAGTGCCGCGAGACCGGATAGCTGTGCGCATCAATCCCACCGCGTCATCAGCAAAGACAGGCATCACAACGCGAAGACCGGGAAGCGTCGTAAAAGTACCTTCAAGGTTCTGCGAGTGATAGAGGCCGCCCTGAATGTAGCCGCCGGAGGCAAGGCGGATCACCATGGCAGGTGCGAACTGTCCCCGCGTACGCCAGTAGTCGTGCGTACACTCGATCAGCTGCTCCATCGCCGGCCAGAAATAGTCCGCAAACTCTGCCCCTTCCACAACCACACGAATGTCATCACGATATCGCGTCATGCCGTTGGCCGTGCCCACAATGAAGTCCTCAGCGATCGGTGCGTTCCACACACGGTCATTGCCGAACTCATCCAGCAGGCCTTTGTCGACGTTGAAAATGCCCTGCTTCTTGAATGAGGCAACGTCCTGGCCAAAGAGGAACGTATGCGGATTACGACGGAATTCTTCGTGTAAAGCGGTATTGATGCCCTCACGGAAGGTCACGATCGGGGCGTCAGCAGCCGGTGTGATCCGAAACTCGCTATCATCGTCCAACCCGATCACGGGATCCGGGATCACGAACTGTGAATACGACTCTGGCGCAGGATCCGGCATCGGCTCCACGGCATCGGCAGCCGCGAAAATGGCCTGCTTGTTGGCTTCTTCGATCGCCGTGAGTTCTGCATCGGTAGCGATCCCGGCCTCGATGAGCGAGGCGCGCATCCGCGGGAGCGGATCGCGCTGTTTCATGGCGACGAAGTCCTCGGCTGGACGATACAGTTCGTGATTGTCAGAGTTCGAGTGAGAACCAATACGGTCACAGTCAGCATGAACCATGGCCGGCCCCTTACCAGAAAGAGCATAAGCACGAGCCTCTTCAAGTGCCCGCCACGAGTCCATGGGGTCGCGGCCGTCACAGAGGATGATCTTGAGGTTCGTAAAGCCGCTGAAGTTCTGCGCAACGATCTCGTTGGCGGTTTGCTCATGCAACGGTACGGAGATACCGTACTTGTTGTTCTGGATCACGAAAATGATCGGGAGCTTCTCGCGGTCGGCACCGTTGACGGATTCGTAGTAGTACCCTTCCGACGTTGTGGAGTCGCCCGTCGAGCAATAGACAACTTCATCGCCCTTGTACTTCTTGATCGAACGTGCAGTACCTACTGCCTGCTGCGAGTGGTTGCCCGTGCACGACGAAGAGTTCTGCAGGCCGATGGAGATCTTGGCGAAGTGGTTGGACATGTGGCGTCCACCACCGGCAACATCAGCGTCCTTGCTCAGACCGTTGGCAATGATCTCTTCAACGGTAAGGCCCGCAGCCAGCGAGGTAAGCATGTCGCGGTAATACGGGAAGAGGAAGTCCTTGCCCGGACGGAAGATCTTGCCCAGTGCCAGCTGAATCCCATCATGCCCGGCGAAGGGTGCGTGGTACGACCATCCTTTCGCCATCTTCAGATAGTTGGCGGCTTTCTCGTCGAGGCGGCGCCCCAGTTGCTGGGTCGTGTACCAGTCGATCAACGTGTCCTTGTCAAAGCCCTTCACGTTGAAGAGTGCAACGCTTCCATTGGTCTTCGTCGGCTCACTCTTGGCTTTGTTCTTCGCTGAGGTTTTACCCATGATGATGCTCTAGTTGATAGGTAGCTTACTTTTTCTTCTTCGGTGTGTTCTTCTCGACGAACGTGAGCCAACCATACGGATCTTCTCCGTGAACGGTCGTCCGTTCGAATGCCTTCTGGATCGACTTGGTAACAGGGCCTACCGTACCGCGGCCTATAGCGATCCGATCTACGGATCGTACCGGCGTGATCTCCACGGCCGTACCGGTCATGAACATCTCGTCCGCTGCATACAACATGGCACGAGGGATGTTTTGTTCACGAACATGATATCCCAGCTCATCGGCCAGGATCATGACGGTCTGGCGTGTGATCCCCGGCAACAAGGAGCTTGCGGCAGGGGGCGTGATGATCTCGCCATCGATCACGATGAAGATATTCTCGCCGCTGCCCTCGGCAACATTGCCATAGGAGTCGAGACAGATGCCTTCGGCATAACCGTTCTCGATGGCTTCCATCTTCACCAACTGCGAATTCATGTAGTTGCCGGCTGCCTTGGAGATGCTCGGCATGGAGTTGGGTGTGATCCTGTCCCATGACGAGATGCAGACGTCAACACCTTCCGATGCAGCATCGTTTCCCAGGTAGGCGCCCCATTCCCACGAGGCCACATAGACCTCAAGTGGGTTGCGCAGACCATAGACGCCCATGTCGCCAAAGCCACGCAAGGCGAACGGACGCACATAGGCCTGACGATGGTCGTTCTTCTGCACGATGGCTACGGCCGCCTGGCTCAACTCCTCCACGCTATGAGGGATCACCGAGCGGTAGACCTTCAACGACTGATGAAAACGGCGCATATGTTCCGGCAAGCGGAAGATGGCCGTGCCTTTCGATGTGTTGTAGGCGCGAATGCCTTCGAACCATGCCGTCCCATAATGGATGGCATGCGACAGGACGTGGATCTGCGCTTTGTGGAAGGGAATGAACGCACCGTCTTTCCAGATCGTCTTGGTTGGTGTGATCGGCATCGTTATGCTCCTTCCGTTGACTGTGCATCAAGGGCTTCCTTCATCAGCGCACTCACCATCGTCGGGTTCGCAGAACCTCCCGATGCTTTCAGAACCTGCCCAACAAAGAAGCCAAAGAGATTCGTTTTGCCGTCACGATACTTCTGCAGGTTGTCAGGATTGTCCGCCACGACCTTGTCAACCATGGTTTTCAAGGCACCTGCATCCGAGTTCTGACGCAGTCCGCGTTCTTCCACGATCTGGTCGGCCGTTCTATTACTGCCGATGAGATCAGGGAAGATGTCCTTGGCGATCTTGCTGCTGATGGTGCCGTCTGCCACAACATTCACCAGCGACGCCAGCTGCGATGCCGAAAGCCCAACGTCCATAATGCCGATCTTCTTCTCACTCATGATCCGCATCACGTCCGTCATGATCCAGTTCGATACCAGCTTGTAGCTTTCTGGAGAGGGGGCAGACAGCTTGCCAACTGCATCCTCGTAGTAGTGAGCCACGTCAACGTCGTCCACCAGGATCGCCGCGTCATATTCCGGTAGTCCATACTGCGTCATGAACCGGCGCTTCTTGTCCAGACCCAGCTCGGGCAGGGTTGCCTTGAGCTCATTCTGCCAGGCGATGTTCACAACAACAGGAGCAAGGTCCGGCTCGGCGAAATACCGATAGTCGTGAGCCATTTCCTTGGTGCGCATGACCTTGGTCTGCTGCAACCCGGCGTCCCACATCATGGTTTGCTGGGTAATGGTGCCGCCCCCTTCCAAGACCTGGATCTGACGGCTGATCTCGTATTCGATGGCCTTTTCGACGTTGCGGAAGGAGTTGAGGTTCTTGACCTCGGTCTTGGTGCCGAACTTCTCGCCCGGCTTGCGGACGCTGACGTTGGCATCACAGCGGAGCGACCCCTCTTCCATGTTACCATCGCAAATGTCGAGGTAGATCAGGGTCTGACGGATCTGCTGCAGATAGAGGTAGGCCTCGCGGGCCGAGCGGATGTCGGGTTCGGAGACGATCTCTACAAGGGGCACACCGGACCGGTTAAGGTCAACGAGCGTGTCGATGTCCAGGTCGTGGATGCTCTTGCCGGAATCCTCTTCCATGTGGATCCGCGTAAGTCCAATTCTTTTAACACCTTCCGGCGTTTCGATCTCGATGGTACCCTCATAACAAATGGGGTCTTCGTACTGGGAGATCTGATAACCCTTGGGGAGGTCGGCGTAGAAGTAGTTCTTGCGCGAGAAGGTGGACGTTTCGCGGATCTGGCAATGAGTGGCCAGTCCGAGACGCACGGCAAAGGTGACGAGGTCCTTGTTCAACACAGGCAGGGTGCCCGGATGTCCCAAACAGATCGGACACGTGTTCACATTCGGCTGGGCGCCGAAGGTGGTAGGGCACGCACAGAAGGCCTTGGAATGGGTCTTTAGCTGTGCGTGGACTTCAAGTCCGATGACGGGTTCGTATCCGTTGGTCATGCCATGTGGAAAAAGTGCTAAGGACGGCAAAACTACGGAATTCGGTCAAGGCTCAAGCGTTACGGAGTACCCTTTTCGGACAACATTCTTGTGGGGGGTATCCTCGCCACGCCAGCGGTAGTCGTTCGTTCCGCCGCCATCCATGAACAAGCCCACGTTCGGCATCTCGTCGCGGAATGTCCCGAATGGTTCGTTGCGGGTCGTAGTACCCAGCGGTGGGGTGTCGGTCCAGCCGTTGGCCGGACTCAGTAGTGTGTTTTCACATTCGTAAATATCGTTACCACTGCGGTCCCAGAACCATCCGATGCTGCAGAGGTCTCCGCTGCCACCGCAGTGAGTTCGCAGGACGTAGCGGTCGTCTCCGGCACCATCAATGCTGACGCCGATACTGCCGTCACGGGCATGTCCCTGATACTGGTTCACAACGTCGCTGTTGCCTACGTTGTAGGCGTCGTTCCCCATCAGATCCACCTGTACCCCAATGGCGAAATGCGCACCGGCTCCGAGGGAGTATTTACCGTTCGTGTATTCGTCTGCACCATCCCAGTCCTCCAGCATGCCCAGCGCCCACCAATAGCCGCAACCCTGGCTCCATGCACCAGCGGTGTAGGTATCGTTGCCGTGCAGGTCAAGCAAGAGCGCCGCTCCGCCGGCAAGACTGTGGCCGTCGCCCATGTCGGCTCTTCGTCCGAACGCCGCACCCTGTGCTCTCGATACCGTCTGTCCGAGGTACATCTCGCTCGGGGCGCCATCCAATCGTGCCAGATAGGCATCGTTGCCGTCACGATCAACGAGTATGGCTCCGCCCAAGGTCTGAGCATAGGCCTGTCCTTCGGCGGCACAGATGTAGGTGTCATTCCCGGCATGGTCATCAAGGACGGCAATACCGGCAGTGGCAGCCCCCTGACCATACTGTCCTTCCAATTCATAGGTATCGTTCCCCGAGCGGTCTTGCATCACGGCAACACCATGGAATGCGGCAGCGATCGACAAGGTCTTGGCGACGTATCGGTCATCGCCGGAAACATCGACCAGAATGGCCACACCCAGCACACCGGCGCAGATCGCAGCTGTGTCTCCACGCGATTCGTAACGATCGTTACCATTGCGGTCGATCACGATCGAGAAGTACTGTCGAGGCGCCATGGTGCTAGCCGTACGGCCAAGGTAGACGTCATCGCCGCCGGCGTCGATCACGGCAAGCAGTGGACTGTAGGTTGGCGCGATGGTATCGACACCAGGCCCAGTGCACACGATCCATCCATGCTTGGTCTGTATGGCGACCGTTGTTTGTGGCGAGTCGCGATCTACCGAAGTGTCTGCAAGCCACGGAGCTAGGATCGAGTCGAGATGCGTGGTGAGAATTACGCCACAGAAGGTCAGCGCCTTACGATCAAGCTGATCCAGCGCATCCAGACCGAAGGGGTGGGTGGAGGCATATTGACCCTGACGATCCTCTGTCCATGGCGACGTTGTTGCGCGATACATTTCCCATGCTCGTTTCTCGGGAGCAGCGGATGAGAGAGACGAGAAGAATGATTCGTAGGCGGCACCACGGAACGCAGTGTGCAGAAAGGGAGCAGCGTCATCAGCTGCACGCACGATCTGTGCAACGAGGCGTTGCGTTGCCACTGGGAGTTTTCGGATCTCGGCGGAAAGGTCCCTGTTAAGCGATGTATCGATCGCTGCCGTGGTCATGCGTCCGGCCGATACATCGCTCATACCGCCCGCGATGCGCACAAGCGACGACATCGATGTGGCCTTGGCGGCACTTCGCGCATACTGTCCACTTTTCGTCGGGATCGTCCACACATTGCGAAATGCCTGACTCACACTACGGAGCAACAGGTGGTCGGACCCATACTGCAGCATATCCACCGGCTCATATCCGAGACGTGACAATGCCACGTCCTTCATGGCTCGGTCCTGCAGTTCTCGAGGGGCAACCAGAGAAAGTCGCAGTGCGGCAAGTGAGTCGGTTGAGAGCTGCGCCGATGCCCATTGAACGGCCAGCGTCAGCCCAAGTGCGATGATCAGCGTGTGCTTCATCGCGCAAGATCGATATTTCCTCCGCACAAGATCACACCGACACGTTTTCCGGCTACGAGTTCCGGATGCTCGATCATCACGCCAACACTCACGGCCGCACTTGGCTCGATGATCATCTTGAGTCGGCTGTTCACGAGGTACATGCCGTTGTGGATCGCCTCTTCACTACACGTAGCGATGTGAACGTTCATCGACCTTAGGTAGTCGAACGTACGTCGACAAAGGGCGGTACGCAGTCCATCGGCAATGGTGATAGGGGGCATGGGTGGTTGCAACGTTCCTGTCAACAGACTCTTCTGTGCATCGCTGGCGAGTTGTGGCTCTACACCCAGGATCTCGATCTCCGGCTTCATGTGTCGGGCTGCGATCGCCGTTCCACTCATCAATCCGCCGCCGCCAACGGGTGCCATGATGATATCGAGCTCAGGATGGTCTTCAAGCAACTCCATGGCCGCCGTGCCTTGGCCGGCAATCACCTGGTCATTGTCATACGGATGGATCACCGTAGCTCCGGTGCGCTCAACCACGTCGGCGAGTGCCTGTTCACGCGCTGTGAGCGTATTCTCGCAGAAGACGATGTCCGTACCATATCCGCGGGTTGCTTCCACCTTCACCTGTGGTGCATTCTTCGGCATCACGATAGTGCAGGGAATACCGCGCAGCCTGGCAGCATAGGCAAGCGCTTGGGCGTGGTTGCCTGACGAATGTGTTGCAACGCCTCGTGTGGCGTCAGCATCGGGCAGCTGCATCACGGCATTACACGCGCCGCGAGCTTTAAAGGCGCCGACCTTCTGCAGGTTCTCACATTTGAAGTAGATCTGAGCGCCGAGGACAGCGTTGATCTGAGAAGAGGTCAGCACTGGCGTGCGGTGCACGTACGGCCTGATACGATCGGCCGCTTGTTGGATACTCTCGAATGTCACCATCACATGTTTCTGCGATACTGACCGCCAACTTCATAGAGCGCATGCGTCAACTGTCCGATCGAGCATACCTTGGCAGCGTCCATCAACGAGGCAAAGATGTTGTGGTTCTGCACCGACACATGTTTCAGTTCTGAGAGAGCTGTGGGGGTATCTGCAACATTTCGTTGTTGAAATGCTCGGACGTTGTCGATCTGCTGACGCTTCTCATCAACGGTTGAGCGGATCACTTCGGCCGGGATCACTGTTGGCGATCCTTTTGAACTCAAGAAGGTATTCACACCGATGATCGGATATTCTCCGGTATGCTTCAAGGTCTCATAGTACAGCGATTCTTCCTGGATCTTGTTGCGCTGATACATGTTCTCCATGGCACCAAGAACACCGCCGCGATCAGCGATACGCTTGAATTCCGTATAGACGGCTTCTTCGACGAGATCGGTCAGTTCTTCGATGATGAATGCCCCTTGTAGAGGGTTCTCGTTATTGGCAAGACCCAACTCACGGTTGATGATGAGCTGGATCGCAACAGCCCGACGAACACTTTCTTCCGTCGGCGTGGTGATGGCCTCATCATAGGCGTTTGTATGCAGCGAGTTGCAGTTGTCGTAGATCGCATACAGGGCTTGCAGCGTCGTGCGGATATCGTTGAAGTCGATCTCTTGTGCATGCAGCGAACGACCCGACGTCTGAATGTGATACTTCAGCATCTGTGAGCGTTCGTTGCCGCCATACTTGTTCTTCATCGCCTTGGCCCAGATACGGCGCGCTACGCGGCCGATCACGGCATATTCCGGGTCAACGCCGTTCGAGAAGAAGAAGGACAGATTCGGAGCAAAGTCGTCGATGTCCATGCCACGCGAGAGATAATACTCCACGTAGGTGAATCCGTTGGCGAGGGTAAAGGCCAGCTGCGTGATCGGATTGGCTCCCGCCTCAGCGATATGATATCCGCTGATGGACACGCTATAGAAGTTGCGGACGCCTTCTTCGATGAAGTACTGCTGCACATCGCCCATGATGCGCAAGGCAAACTCCGTGGAGAAGATGCACGTGTTCTGTGCCTGGTCTTCTTTGAGAATGTCAGCCTGGACCGTACCGCGTACACTCGTGAGTGCACGCTTCCGGCACTCGGCATAGATGTCCGGCGGTAAAACCTGATCTCCGGTGACACCGAGAAGAAGAAGTCCCAGACCAGTATTTCCTTCAGGCAGTACGGTTGAACCATCACCATGGCGGTAGACCGGACGCGTCATTCCTTTTGCGGTATAGATCGCGTTGATCTTGGCATTCACGTCATCAACAAGTCCGTTCGCATGGATGTACTTCTCGCACTCCTGATCGATCGCAGCATTCATGAAGAAGGCCAACAGCATCGGCGCCGGACCGTTGATCGTCATCGAGACCGAAGTGGTAGGCGCACAGAGATCGAAACCTGAGTACAACTTCTTGGCATCATCCAACGTGGCGATGCTCACACCCGAGTTGCCGATCTTTCCATAGATATCCGGACGCTCGTCGGGATCTTCACCGTACAGCGTCACACTATCGAACGCCGTCGACAAGCGCGCTGCCGGCATACCGTGCGAGAGGTAGTGGAATCTTTTGTTCGTGCGTTCCGGACCACCTTCTCCCGCGAACATGCGCGTAGGGTCTTCATTGGTCCGCTTGAACGGATACACACCGGCCGTAAACGGAAACTCGCCCGGCACATTCTCCTGCATGCACCAACGAACGATCTCACCCCAGTCCTGAAATGCGGGAAGCGAGATCTTCGGGATGCGCGTGTGTGACAACGAATCCGTGTGGTTCTTCACGCGGATCTCTTTGCCACGAACGGCGTAGATGAACTCATCGCCCTTGTACGAAGCCTTCTTTTGCTCCCACTGATCGAGCAACGAGCGCACTTCATGATGAAGTTGTGCCTCCAGCTCCGAGGCCTTGGCCTCGAGCGTAGAGATCGCCGACTCTGTTGATGGATGTGTGATCTGCTTCGTACTCATGCTGATCAATTATGCTTGATGGTGTACGCTCTCAGCGACTTCGCTGCAGCGGATCCGCCGAACCAGTTCGTATGGATCACACCCGCAGTGAAGGTCTGGTTGCCCTGTTCGAGAAGGATCGCCTTGGTCGTTGCATCGATATACTGCAACGTATAGGTGCCCGGAGGAAGCATGAGAAACGCGCTGCCGGATGACGCTGAGCTACTGACTTGACGGAAGCCAAGTGGAGCAGCCATCGGTATCACATAGCCGGCGATCTCCTTGACACCGATCTCGATCGCGGGTGCGTCCGGTGCCAGATTCACAAAGCGAACCATTGCCTGCGAGAGGTTTGGTGATGTGGCATCTTCCAGATACAACGGTGCCGTTGCAAGGGGCGTCATGGTTCCCGTCAGGAACATCGTATAGGCCTTGGCTGCATCGATGTTGAAGGTGGAATTTGAGATGATCGTCGTGCTACCGACTGCAGCTGAGAATATGTGCTGACCGGCACCAAAGGTCAGGTACGATGTTGATGTCCCGAAGGCAAGTCCGGTGATCTGCGGGCTTGGTACGTCCACGGCGATGCTGGCAGCGGCGCCGCCTTGCACGGCATGTGCGAACAACACCTTACCTATTGAGGATGCCTTGACCCAGTCTACATACTGCGTACCCGGGCCATTGTCGCTATACATTCTCACCGAGAACGGATAGGCGTCAGCGTCGCTGAGCGTGCCGTGCATAACGATGGTATAGGCACCCTGTGCAACGAGGTTCACGGCTTCATATTCACGTGAGAACGTTGTATCGCCCTGCTTCTTGATCGAGAAGCGATAGCTGCCAAAGGGAACGTCGATGTATTGCGCAACCTGCGTACGGTTCAGCGGCCCCATCAAGCGGGACTTGGCACCGGTGACCCAAAGTTCAAACTTGAACGTGTCCGACGTAGCATTCACGAACTTGATGCGGGAATTAGACGGCGATGTTTCGCGCGGATCGTTCTGGAAGCCGGCAGAAAAGGCAGCTGCTGGCGGGAAGGCATAGACGGTATAGGCAAGGCCTGGTCCAAGTGTCTGCTTCGACGAGTTGCGAGCATTGGCATCGCCCGTATAGTGCACGGATACCGTTGCCTGATTGGGTGCAACGGCCGGTGCAACCTGCTTGTAACCACTGCTGCTGTTGAACGTGACGTTCTCCGCAACGATCACGTTGTTCACGCGAAGGTCAAGGCCATTGCCGTCATAGACGTTGTGCAGCAACCGGATGGTTGCCGGTGCGTCGTCGGGATTGGAAGAATTGTCGTCGGAACAGCCGACGGTGAACAACAGCGAAGCTGCCACTAGTGCAGTAAAGAGACGAAACATCATGGTTCACTCCGTGAAAGTGATTCTTGTAAGGTGTTGATCGCCCCCTTCACCTGCCATACCTGACGGGCGATCCTGGATTGTTTATCAACGAAAGCGTCGTAGCGTTTGTTCTCGTCCACGATCTCGGCAAGATAGCGGGTGCGATCCGGCGGGATGACGTAGATCTTCTCGCTCATTTCATCGGTGACGTGATAGTTGGAGGTCCAGTCAAGTCCACAACGATGAACGATGAGATCAATGGCGGCCCGATAGAGCGTGTTTGCACCGGGGTCGTTGAACTGAGAGGCAATGGTGCCGTATACCGGCATGTCGTCGGGTTTCTTGTCGAAGAGCTGCCGGCTGCGCTGATATTGCTTTCGCACATCGCGCAGTGCGTCCAGCGCTCCTCGTTTATCGAATTTGTTCAGGGCGATGATGTCGGCATAGTCGATCATGTCGATCTTCTCGAGCTGGCTCGCCGCGCCGTACTCCGGCGTCATCACATACATCGACGCGTCGGCGATATCGGCGATCTGCGAGTCGCTTTGACCAATGCCAGCCGTTTCCACGATGATGAGATCATATCCGGCATAGGAGAGAATGCGGATGGCATCGCGAACGTGTGGGTTGACGGCCACATTTGCTTCTCGGGTGGCGAACGACCGCATGTAGACCCGGTGGTTGCTCACGGCATTCATGCGGATACGATCACCCAACAGTGCACCGCCGGTCTTCCGTTTTGAAGGGTCTACGGAGACCACGGCGATCGTTTTGTTCGGCTGATCTACCAGGAAGCGTCGGACAAGTTCATCGGTCAGCGAGGATTTTCCGGCGCCGCCCGTTCCCGTGATCCCCAGTACCGGCGACCGCTTGGCGCTGTCGGCAAAGGCGATCCGGTCGTGCTCGCCGCGTTCGGCGAAGGTGATCGCCTGGGCGATCGCCAGGTGGTCCTTCTGGGCGACCCTCTCTGCGAGGGAGGATCCGAAGACATCGGGCGTATCGCTATCGCTGTGTTGGATCAGGTCATTGATCATGCCTTGCAGGCCCATGGCCCGACCGTCGTCCGGCGAATAAATTCGGGAGATGCCGTATTCATGGAGTTCTTCGATCTCGGTTGGCAGGATCGTACCCCCGCCCCCTCCAAAGATCTTGATATGGCCGGCCCCTGCGTTTTGTAGCAGGTCGTGCATGTACTTGAAGTACTCCACATGGCCGCCCTGATACGACGTCATGGCGATGGCCTGGGCGTCTTCCTGGACAGCACAATTGACCACATCGGCAACCGACCGGTTATGTCCGAGGTGGATCACCTCGCACCCGGTAGCTTGGATGATGCGGCGCATCACATTGATCGCAGCGTCATGGCCGTCGAATAACGAGGCAGCGGTGACGACACGTATCTTGTGAGAGGGTTGATATGGTTTGGGCGACTGCATCGGCCCGGACTCCACCTGTGGAAAAGTACGCAAACTTACGTAGGATAACGGGATGAGCTCGCTTGGAGTTCCGGAATCATCATTGGTGGAGGTCGTGGGGGCCGTATTGCCCATGATCACGGAAGTTGATGTCCGCCAACGACTTGCGGCGGATTCCACCCTCGTTTCCCTCAATCAGGGGGCGATCGTGATCGGTCCGCAGGATCTTATCCGAGCTATCCCCATCGTGGTTGAAGGCACGGTAAAGGTCAGCCGGATGGATGAAGAGGGCCGGGAGTTGCTGCTGTATTACATCCAGGCCGGTGAAAGCTGCGCCCTGACCCTTGTGTCCTTCTTGTGCCATCAGCGCAGCGGGATCCGAGCCGAAACGCTTACGCCTGTCAAGGCACTGATGGTTCCCGTCACAACGGCCGATACCCTGATGCGCCGGTCAACATCGTGGCAGGAATTCACCTATCGGCAGGTCCGACGGAGCTACGACCTGCTGTTGCGCACCATCGATGATGTGGCGTTCCGGTCGTTGCATGAACGGCTCGTGATGTGGTTGGAACAACAGCGATCGCTTCATGGAGACACGATAACGGTCACCCATCAAGCGATCGCCGATGATCTTGGTACGTCGCGCGAAGTGATCTCGCGGCTCTTGAAGCAGCTGGAGCACGAGCACATGGTCGTGCTTGGTCGGAACACGATCACGTTACGGACTCAATAACTCAGAGTTACTTGTTCACCTTGACGTCCCAGCCTGTCTTGATCTTTGCAGCGGCAGCCTGGCATCGATCCAACACTTCGAGCACTTGCTGGAGATCGCGGCCCCGCTCTTCACGTGCAAGACGCTTCAGAGTAAGAAGAGCATAACTGGTCAGTGCTTCGATATCATTGGCCGCATTACCGTAGTTGCCCTTATTCTCGGGTTTTTGGCAGATCCGCGCTGCCTTCCGGAGGTGGTCACCGGCATCTGACCCTCCGGTCGTGATGATATCGGCGAAACGAGCGTCGTCTTCTGCAAACCCGACAATTGCGCAGAGTACGGCGAAGGTCACATCACGATCATCGCGTACTGAACAGGCGGCGCGGGCTCTACTTGCCGCTTCGCGGACCTTCTGGACCGCCGGCAACAACAATCCAACAGGCTCACTTGGAGGCGGGGTGATATCGGTGATCAGTCCATCTAGCATGCTCTTGATCTCCTCGAAGTTCAAGCTCATTTCTTCCGCTGGAAGCGATCCATTGCTTTTGGGTGGTTTCGTTGTGTCGGGCTTCTGGCTTCCGTACAGCACGCCAGACCGCTTGCTCGTCTCACGCTCAGGTTGAACGAGATTCGACTCTGATGTGCACGCCGTTATCACAGCTAATGATGCGACAGCTATGATCAGTATCCTAAACGTCATGATTGACTCCTGGTAAGTGTGTGAGTTGGTGATTGAACGAAGTTCCGCGCCACCACTCACCGAATACTCACCGCCTTTGTGAGAATTCTCACAGACAGGTGTTGTCCTATTGACGATGTTGCATCATCAACCTCACTTCAAGGAGATCGTCATGAACAAGAACGTTGGTTCTATCGACCGCATCCTGCGCCTTCTCGCTGCGATCGTCATCTTCGTCCTGATCTATACGGAAACCCTCACCGGTACCCTCGCATGGGTGTTCGGTGGCGCGTCACTGATCTTTGCCATTACCGGGCTCCTCAGCTGGTGTCCACTCTATACCGTCTTCGGCACGAGTACGCGGAAGGCACAGGCCTAACGAGTCCTCACCCTATCTTGTAGGGTGGCTGAACTCATGATGCTTGGTGGTGCCGAAGAGATCGGCGCCAATTGCTGCTACCTGAATCTGGACGGGACCGGTATCCTCATCGATGCCGGTCTTCATCCGCGTGAACGGGATGACAAGGCGTTTCCGGATGTGGATGCCCTGGACGGACGTCCAACCGATGCTCTGGTGATCACCCACGCCCACTCCGACCATTTGGGCGCTCTTCCCTACATGATGAAACGGCTGCCGCATGTGCAGCCGATCATGACCCATGCCACGCGCGACCTGAGCGACATCATGCTGCATAACGGGGCCAAGCTGCTCCGTTCCGATGTAACGCGCCATGTGTCGAAGGACCTCCTGTCGTTCTTTCATCGCGACCAGATCGACCTGATCCGCCGGGCATTCGAGGCCTTACCCTATGAAGAACCTCGCATCATCCGCGGCTATACCGGGAATTCCGACGTTTCGCTTCGCCTGCATTGGTCCGGTCACATTCTAGGATCTGCAGGCGTTTCTCTCGAGAACAATGGTCTTCGCATCGTCCATACCGGCGACGTGCAGTTCGACCATCAAAAAGTGATCCAGCGCGCCCGTCTCCCCAGGGTGCATGCCGATGTGTTGATCACCGAGGCCACGAACTGTGCCACGGATCGTGAGAACGACTTCGCCGGTGAAGCCCGCAAGTTGGCGGCCTTCATCAACATGATCTCGAACCGCAACGGATCTATCCTCATCCCGAATTTCGCACTCGGCAAAACGCAGGAACTCCTCGCCATTATCTACGGACTGATGCGCAAGGGTTCGATCCCCCATCTTCCGATCTATAGCGGTGGTATGGGTGTGGCCATCAGCAAGGTCTATGATCAGTATTGCTACACCGAGCCGATGCGCGTGCCGGGCTTCGAGATCAGCGACATCCCGCAGAACTATGTGAAGCGCGGCATGCTTGCGAATGGCGACTTCTTCAAGACACCATCCATCGTCATCGTTCCATCCGGAATGCTCTCCAAGGGAACGATGTCATATGACCTGGCCACACGCTGGCTGCCACTCGCCAACTATGGCATCGCCTTCATCGGATATCAGGATCCGACAACACCGGGTCATCAACTGCTGACGTCACCCAAGCGCGAGCACTTCGACTTCGGCGGACAAAAGGTCAAGCGCCTCTGCGAGATCGAGCGCCTTCGCTTTAGCGCCCATGCGTCGCTTGCCGGATTGATCGACTACATCGTTGACGTACGACCAAAGACCGTTGTCGTAATGCACGGCGAGGTTGATGCGTGTGACGGGTTGGCCTATGCAGTCTCGCAACGCCTTCCCGGCACACGCATCCTGATCCCTCGCAAGGGTGTACCGTACACTATCGGCTGATCATCGCGGGCTCGATGACGATGCTGCCATTGCGGTGCACGAGTTTTGCAAAGTATAAGCCAGACGGGACCGATCGCACGTCGATCCGCGCATGGTCTGCACCGTGTTCAACCTCGACTGATGATGACAACCGTCGGTGGAGGTCAAGCAATTCAACCTTCGTGACGTCGCGGTCTCTCCAGGAGATCGTAAGCATCTCTGCCGCAGGGAACGGTGATGCCTGAACGTCGACACCTTCGTCAACCTGCTTGACTGTCGTCGCAATAGGGCGGGGCGTCGTCCCGATCGAAACATACCCCGACGAATACTGGGCACGCAGCGGAGCATCAGCATCACGAACCATGATCCGATACCGGTCGCCCGTTGGAAGGTCGCGTGGTATCGACCAGACGTACGATCCTTCGGTCGCAGAGATCCGCGTGGCGATCATCGTTAGCTGCGACGTAACACCGTCCCAGATGCCGATATCGACATTGTTGGCTTGCAACTCATCGTCCCATCCGATAGTCATGGTCCGTCCTTGATGGTAGGGGACGAGGCGTTTACCGCCCATGGGAACGACGGTCGCCTGGAGTGTGATTGGAAGGAGAAGGAGGAGGATTAGAGTTTGAGGTAGCATGGGGAGTCCAATGGGAGAATGGGGGAATGGGGGAATGGGAGAATAGTGCTACGGTGCGATGTGAAAAGCGTAGCGTGGTGTGTTCGTGTTTGAGAGATAACGAACGAGATAGAGGCCGGGCGGTAGACTCTTGTGGTCGGGATACACGCGGCCGGTGAGATCGGAGAACACGGCGTTATCGAATTGTGGTTGGGCTTCATCGAAGACATCAACAACGCTTGTTGTTTCGTCGTGATACCACGCAGTGAAGATGACCGTGTCCATGATTGGCCAGCAGTCTGCCTGCACGTTCTGCGTCGCGATCAAGGGGTCAAGCTTCACGTCCGTGAGACTGCTGGTCCAATGAGAGAACGTCAGATCACCATTCTCGCGGTCGGCATGGATGTTCACACCTCGGTGGACATAGTGCGTTGGCGACGTCTCCGGTGGTGACACATACACTCTGTCGTTGACGATCGATGAATCACGCAGCGACCGGGCTACCGTATACGATCTTACGATGTGCTGTTTTGCGAAGTAGGTACTCTTCTCACCTGTATCGATGTCCTGCCAATAGGCACAGTTAAGCTGGATGAGATAGTCGATCTGGGTCACGTTGTCATCTTCGGTGATCGGCATTGGCTCAAGCGGATAGACCGTCAGAGTTCCAACGACCTCGTCGATCCGAATGTTGATGTTGATCGTGTCTTCGCCACGGAGCAGTAGTGCCGGCTCAAGATCTGGATGATCTGGTGATCGTGGAGGTACGGGGAGTCCAATACAAATGACCATTGAATCGAGACAGCCCGGCGCCAGACTGTTTCCGTTGAATCCCAGGATGAACAGGGGATAACAACTGAAGGGCATGAACGGAAAGACCATGCTATAGGGCTCTCGACAATCATTGTATATCTGTGACGAAACACTTGCCCCTTTAAGAAGCACCAATACCACCACGATCAACCATTTCATAACAGCTCCTTAGCGAACGACACTTCGCAAAGTGAATAAACGCGAGACGAGACGATAGCGAGCATTTGATGTGTCCAGCACAACCAGCGGATAGGAAGCGCGCTTGACTCCCCACCAGGTACCGAAGGTTTCGAGATAGTTGCCGTAGCCGATGTTCTCATCCTGGTCTGCGACCGGCAGCAACGACTGCACGAAACCTGTGGCAAGGTTGATGATGTCGGGTACGATAGCGCCCCATTCGAGTGGTTCATCAGGGTCTGTGCTGCGGTACGATTCGGTCTTTTCGCGAGCGAGATCAAGCAGTTCCTGCACCTTGTTTACGAAGCAGTCGTCGTTGTCCTTGCAGTCTTCGTCATAGGATGCAGCATACCACCAGGCCCAATCGGAGTGGTCCATCCAGTACGGCTGGAACATGAGCAGCATGTCGCCATATCGCTGCGGGCCATCTTTGTCGGAGTGTTCAAGGGTGCACTCGCCGGGAGGCGTGCCCTGTTGTTCGCTGCAGTCAGGGACACGACGGAATCCCATTTTCGTTTCATGGGCGCGGTCAGGACCAAGGATCCCGCCGAACATGGCGTGATAGGTCTCGCCGTTGTTCTCGAAGATGAAGTCCCAGTCTCCGTCAAAGTCGTAGGTGATGTCACGGAGGAAGATCCCCAGGCCGGGTAGCTCCATGCTGCTGAGGATGAATCGTGCTGTAGCGAGCAGTGGCTGATCATTCAGTGACGTGATCGACGTAAGACACTTCAGGTCGATGCTGCCGCCGTGAAGTGCCTGCATGCGCGGCGACGTTTCCGGATCGCAGATGCTGAAGGCGACCGTCGTGATAGGCCTCCCGTCGACCGGCTCGAAGGAGATGTGTTCGCCGTCATATGAGCGGACCTCAAAGTCCAGATCCGTTCGCAAGGGTTCCGTGATCAACGTGTTGTCGTACGATCGGACTTCCATGCCACCATCGTGGATGGTACGCGTATCGATCGGCGTGGTGAATTTCACTTTTACGATCGTTCCGTGTCTGGGAATGTATTCCATCTGACGTCCACCCATGGGTTCTTCCGGCAGCCGGTCGCGGTAGACGAGGGGATCGAGCCACCTTTCGGCGAAATAGGCCTCACCACGATTCGGACCGTTGGTGATGCGGAGACGCAAGCCGATGGCTTCAACACCGAAGCGCTGAAAGAAGCAGG
>Ga0105096_10000031_pt1 | contig 28397 bp, 22 predicted proteins | sample PPLLak3cmMay2015_FD_87036 | JGI IMG/M metagenome (GOLD analysis project Ga0105096, IMG submission 87036) | Freshwater sediment microbial communities from Prairie Pothole Lake near Jamestown, North Dakota, USA - PPLs Lake P7 Core (1) Depth... | ecosystem: Environmental > Aquatic > Freshwater >... | reverse complement strand
TGGCATGCTCGGCGCCCACGAAGAGCGGCGGAAAGTCGGTGGACCCGCCGTCGGGGGCCGACCCGTGCTTGGGGCCGGCCTGCCCGAGGCGCGCCAGGTCCTGCGCCACCGAGAAGTCGCAGGCCATGCCAATCTCCTGGCCGCCGCCGATGCGCATGCCGTTCACCCGGCAGATCACCGGCTTGTCGCAGGCGAGGATGGCCGAGACCATGTCGTTGAACAGCCGCATGTACTGCCGGTACTCCTGCGGATGGCCGGCGTAGTACTCGGCGTATTCCTTGGTGTTGCCGCCGGTGCAGAAGGCCTTGTCGCCGACGCCGGTGAACACCACGCAGTTGACGTCGCGGGCGTTGCTCGCGGCGCGCATGGCCAGGATCACGCCCTTGACCATGTCGGTGGTGTAGGAGTTGAACTGGCCCGGGTTGTCGAGCCAGATCCAGGCGTTGTACAGGCCGGCGACCTCGCGGCCGTCGGGAGTGCGCGCCGGGCGCTTCTCGTAGCGGACGCCGGGCTTGGTCGTGTCATCGACGAGGTCGTGGTTCTTGAAGTCGCGCATGGCGATCGATCCTTTGCGGGAGGGAGTCAGGCCGGCACCAGCACGGCGCGGCGGCGGATCTCGCGCTCGTGCACGGCGTGGAAGACGTGGTTGATGTCGTCGAGCGGGTGCAGTTCGACGAAGGGGTCGATGGCCACCCGGCCTTCGAGCACGAGGTCGAGCGCTGCCGGGTAGTACTCGGGCGGGCAGCCCCAGTTGCCTAGGGCGCGGGCATCGAAGGCCATCAGGTTCGACAGTCGAACCTCGACCTTGTCCATCGTGAAGCCGACCACCGACAGCGTCGCGCCATGCACCAGCAGGCCGAAAGCGGTCAGTTGTCCGGCCGCGGTTCCGGAGCACTCGAAGATGCGCCACTCGGTCGGGCGCAGGCCGTTGGCCTTGGCAAACGCGCTGATCGCGCCCTTCAGCGCCTTGCCATCATGGCTGCGCACGTTCAGCGTCAGCGCCGCGCCGTGCGGTGAGATCGCCTCCAGCTTGGCGTCGTCGACGTCGATCGCCACGACCGTGGCGCCGAAGGCGCGCGCCACCTGCACGCAGTAGCCGCCGACGCCGCCGGCGCCGATCACGATGGCCAGATCGCCGGGGCGCACTTCGGCGCGGCGCACGGCCTGGTACGGAGTCGTCAGCGCGTCGGCCACGATCGAGACCTGCGCCAGCGTCAGTCCTGCCGCTTCGAGCCGCTTCAGGTCGACCCCGCACAGCCCGCGCGCCGGCACGACGATGTGCGAGGCGAAGCCCCCGTGCACGTCGTTGCCGGGCATCTTCTGCGCGCGGCAGATCGGCGCCAGGCCGCGCCGGCACAGGTCGCATTCGCCGCAGGGCAGCACGGCCGGCACGATCACTGTCCGGCCGAGCCAGGCCTCGGCGCCGCTGCCGGCCGCAACGACCTTGCCGCTGATCTCGTGGCCCAGCGCCAGCGGCAAGGGCGCGTTGGTGCGCACGCCGTCGTAGTAGTAGCCGAGATCGGTGTGGCAGACGCCGCAGCCGGCCACGGCAACGGTCACCTCACCGGCGGCAGGTTCGGCCGCGAAGGCAGCGCGTTCGAGCGGCGACTTCGGCGCCATCATCAACCAGCGATAGGCAGCGATGCTCATTGCGTCTCCCCGTGTCCCTGTTCCCGGCTTGCTGCCCGACTGCGTTGCCGGCAACAGGACGGCGCTTTCTTGCGCCAGATCAGCCCCGCCGCATTGCCGCCACCGCGTCTCCAGAGTTATTCTGGCATAGCGGTACCGATTTACCAGTTCAACGGCGCATGCTCGGCCAACGCGATGCGGATTCAATGATCTTTGTCAAACCGCAAACGGGTCAGGCGCGGTTGTATCGGTCACTCGCAGGAGGACCCTGAATTGAACAGTGCAACCCCAACTACGGCGGTCGCCAAGGCTGGCGTGACGATCGCGCTCGCCGGCAGCGGCGGCAGTGGCGTGATGACCGCCGGCACGCTGCTTTTGGCCGCGGCTGCCAAGGCCGGCGCCTATGGCCTGATGGTGCGGACCAGCGGTCCGCAGATCCGCGGCGGTGAAGCCGCGGCGCTGGTGCGGCTCGCCGGCTCGCCGGTCGAGACGCTTGGCGACGGTTTCGACCTGCTGCTGGCGATCGACTGGAGCAACACCCATCGCTTCGCCGACGAGGTGCCGCTGGGCGCCGGCAGCGTGATCGTCGGCGACCCCGACGAAGGCGAGCCGCCGGAGGTCTTCCTCGCCACCGGCGCGCGCTACGTGCCGCTGACGATGAAGAAGACGGCCAAGGCCCTCAAGGGCAGCTGGGTCAACATGGTGGCGCTCGGTTTCGCCGGCGCGCTGGCCGGGCTGCCGCAGCAGGCGCTGGAAGACGCGGTTCGCGATGACTGGAAACGCGGCGACGAGGCGCTGGCCGCCAACCTCGCGGCGCTCGCCGCCGGCTATGCCGCCGAGCGCGGCGTCACGCCGCCGATCGCCGTGCCGCAGCTTGCGCATGTGGCGCTGCATACGCCGCGCTGGTCGATCACCGGCAACGAGGCAGCGGGTTTCGGCGCGATTCGCGGCGGCGTGCGCTATGTCGCCGCCTATCCGATCACGCCGGCGACCGAACTGCTCGAGTGGATGGCGCCGGCGCTGGCCAAGGTCGGCGGCACGCTGCTGCAGGCCGAGGACGAACTGGCGTCGATCAACATGATCGTCGGCGGCTCCTTCGGCGGCGTGCCGTCGCTGACCGCGACCGCCGGTCCGGGGCTGGCACTGATGGCCGAAGGCATCGGCCTGGCGGTGGCCTCCGAGACACCGGTGGTGGTGGTCGACGTGATGCGCGGCGGCCCGTCGACCGGCATCCCGGCCAAGAGCGAGCAGAGCGACCTGTCGTTCGCCGTCAGCGGCCTGCACGGAGATGCGCCGCGGCTGGTCGTGGCGCCGACCTCGATTTCCGACTGCGCCACGACGACGCAATGGGCGGTCTATCTCGCCGAGGCGCTGCAGGCGCCGGCGATCGTGCTGTCGGACCAGTTCCTCGGCCAGTCGCGGGCGATCATCGATCCGCCGGCCGACAGCGGCCTGCGCGCCAAGCGGCTGACCGCGGCGGCCAACAACCCCGACTACAAGCGCTATCGCAACACCGAGTCCGGCATCTCGCCGATGGCGATCCCCGGCACGCCCGGCGTCACCTATACCGCCGACGGCCTGGAGCACACCGAGGCCGCGGTGCCGAGCAGCAACTCGAAGGACCACCGGTTGCAGCTCGACAAGCGCGAACGCAAGCTCGCCCTGTTCGACTACGGCGACGCCTGGGCCGACATCGACGGCGATGGCGACGCGGCGGTGATCACCTTCGGCTCGACCTCGGCGGCGGTGCGCGAGGCGGTGGCCCGCGCCCGCGCCGATGGCCACAAGCTGCGGCTGATCGCCATGCGGCTGCTGGCGCCGCTGCAGTCCGATAAGCTCGCCAAGGCGCTCGAAGGCGTGCGCCACGTGATGGTGATCGAGCAGAACCACGGCGCGCAGTTCTGGCGCTATCTGCGCGGCAACTTCGACCTGCCGTCGAAACCCGTGAGCTACCACCGGCCCGGGCCGCTGCCGCTGCGGCCCGGCGAATTGCATCAGGCGATCACGGAATGGAGGAAAGCGGCATGAGCACGCCGGGCCGTCCCAAGTGCGAATCCCGCAGCGCGCAGCGCGGAGGAAAATTCAATGAATGATGTTGCAATCGCGCCGGCAGCAGCGTGTACGCCGGCCAGTTTCAAGTCCGCCGTCAAGCCGGTGTGGTGCCCCGGCTGCGGTGACTACTCCGTGCTCAGCGCGATCACCAAGGCGCTGGCGATCATCGGCCGGCCGCCGCACGAGGTCGGCGTCGTCTCCGGCATCGGCTGCTCGTCGCGCATCCCGGCCTACACGAGCTGCTACGGCTTCCACGGCGTCCACGGCCGGGCGCTGGCGGCGGCCACCGGGCTGAAGCTGGCGCGGCCCGATCTCACGGTGCTGGTCACCGGCGGCGACGGCGACGGCTACTCGATCGGCGGCAACCATTTCATGCACGCCTGCCGGCGCAACGTCGACCTCACCTACATCGTGATGGACAACCACGTCTACGGCATGACCAAGGGCCAGCCGTCGCCGACCACCGAGCCTGACTGGGATTCGAAGCTGCAGCCGGGCGGCACGCAGGTCCGCGTCTTCCATCCGCTGGTGGTGGCGCTCGCCGCCGGCGCCAACTTCGTCGCCCGCGCCTTTGCCGGCGATCCGAACGGCACCGCGGCGATCATCGCCCAGGCGATCAGGCATCCCGGCTTCTCCTTCGTCGAGGTCCTGAGCCCCTGCATCACCTTCCGTCCGGAGCAGAAGGAGTGGAAGTCGGTGGTCCGGCCCTCGCCGGTGGCGGCGACCGACGATCCGGCGCGCGCGGCACGGCTGGTGATGACTGACGACGGCATGAACATCGGCGTGCTGTTTGCCGGCAATCGGCCGCAGTACCCCCTGAACCAGGGCAAGGCCGCAATGGGCGTTGCCGACCTCGAAGCGGAGTTCCGCATATGAACCCCCAGCAGCTGAAGACGCTCGACGAGTTCATGGCCCAGGCCTATGCCATGGAGCTCGACGCCGAGCAGCGCTACACCGATCTGGCCGACGCGATGGAGACGCACAACAACCGCGAGGTCGCCGAGCTGTTCCGCAAGATGGCGGCGATCGAGGGCCGGCACGCGGTGCAGATCATGGAGGAGATGGGCTGGAAGGAGCCGCCCGCGCACGTCGCGGCGCCGGCCTTCGAAGGCTACGAGTCGGCTGAGTCGGTGCCGATCGACGACGTGCACTACCTGATGCGGCCCTGGCACGCGCTGCAGCTTGCGCTCGTGGCCGAACAGCGCGCCGCGCGCTTCTTCTCCGAGCTGGCCATGAGCGCGCAGGCCGAGCCGATCCGCAAGGCGGCGGTCGAGATGCGCGACGAGGAGCTGGAACACGTCGAACTGGTCAAGGAATGGATGACCCGCGTGCCGCAGCCGGAGAAGGACTGGGCGATCGATCCGGATCCTCCCAGATACGACCAATGAGTTACGACCAGTAGGCCATGGCGACGCAGGTGCTGCAACCACCGGGCTGGGCAAGGCCGGTCGGTTACGCCAACGGCATCGAGGCCGACGCCGGCCGCATCGTCTTCGTCGCCGGGCAGATCGGCTGGAACGCGCAGCAGGTCTTCGAGAAGACCGACTTCGTTTCCCAGTTCGACCAGGCGCTGGCCAACGTGCTCGAGGTGCTGGCGCAGGCCGGCGGCCGGCCCGAGCATGTCTGCCGCATCACCGCCTATTGCTGCGACCGCGCCGGCTACATCGCGGCGCGGCCGGCGCTGGCCGAGGTCTGGCAGCGTCGCATGGGCCGGCACTTCCCGGTGATGAGCATGATCTTCGTCGCCGACCTGCTCGATCACCCGGCGGTGATCGAACTCGAAGCCACCGCCGTCGTTCCCGCCGCCTGAGCGGGCCGCAAGCTGCAACCGCATCGAGGTGCGCCATGGGCCGTGCCACCGCCGACGACATCGCCTCCCGCGAGGTGCAGACCTACTGCTACCACTGCGTCGCCGGCCCTGATCTGCTGACGGTCAAGGTCACCAACGGGGTGGCCACCGGCATCGGGCCGAACTTCGACGGCATCGGCCTGCACCCGTCCGACGGCCGACCGTGTGTCAAGGCCTACGGCCTGATCCAGAAGACCTATCACCCGGCGCGCATCCTCACGCCGATGAAGCGGACCAATCCGAAGAAGGGCATCAACGAGGATCCGGGCTGGGTGCCGATCTCCTGGGACGAGGCGCTCGACACCGTGGCGGCGAAGCTCAACGACATCCGCGGCCGCGGACTGATCGACCCGCAGGGCTTTCCGCGGCTGGCGGTCACCTTCGGCCACGGCGGCACGCCCGCCAACTACATGGGCAGTTTTCCCGCTTTCCTCGCCGCCTGGGGGGCGATCGACTACAGCTTCGGCTCCGGTCAGGGCGTCAAATGCGTGCACTCCGAGCACCTGTTCGGCGAGTTCTGGCACCGCGCCTTCACCGTCTCCGCCGACATGGCGTACACACGCTTCAACCTCTCGTTCGGCAACAACAACGAGGTGACCGGCGGCCCCTGCGCGGTGACGCGCCATGCCGACGCGCGCGTGCGTGGCGCGAAGCGGGTGCAGATCGAACCGCACCTGTCGGTGACCGGCGGCACGTCGGCGCAGTGGATCCCGATCAAGCCCAAGACAGACGCCGCCTGCATGTTCGCGCTGATCCACGTGATGCTGCACGAGCATCCGCGGGCCCGGCTCGATGTCGCGTGCCTGCGCGATGCGACCTCGTCGCCTTATCTGGTCGGGCCTAACGGCTACTACCTGCGCGAAGCCGCCAGCGGCAAGCCGCTGCTGTGGGACACACGCTCGGCTGCCGCGGTGGCGTTCGACACGGCGGGTGCCGAGCCGCTGCTCGAAGGGCGTGTCAAGGTCGCGCGCGCCGTTGAACTTGGCGCCGACGGACAGAGCTGGACTCATGTCGACGTCGAGGCCGAGACTGCCTTCACGAAGCTGGTCGAACATATGCGCCAGTACAGCCCGGAATGGGCGGCGCCGATATGCGAAGTGCCGGCGGCAACGATCCGACGCCTGGCCGCGGAGTACCTGGACAACGCCTGCATCGGCGAGACGATCGAGATCGACGGCGAGGTGCTGCCGTTCCGGCCGGTGGCGGTGACGCTCGGCAAGACGGTGAACAACGGCTGGGGGGCGTTCGAGGCGGTGTGGTCGCGCACGGTGCTGGCGGTGCTGGTCGGCGCGCTCGAAGTGCCCGGCGGTACGCTCGGCACGACGATCCGGCTGAACAAGCCGCACGACAATCGCCACGCCAGCGTCAAGCCCGGTGTCGACGGCTTCATGAGCACCAACATGAACCCGACGGCGAAGGACAAGTGGGTGGGCAAGCCCGCCGGCCGCAACGCGCACCGGACGCTGGTGCCGCTGTCGGGGAATTCAGGCGCCTGGAGCGAGGCGCTGGGACCGACCCACCTGGCATGGATGTTCAGCGACCACCGCCCCGAGGCCTGGCCCGAGACGAGCCTGCCTGAACTGTGGATCGCCTATCGCACCAACCCGGCAATCTCGTTCTGGGACACGCGCGCGGTGGCCGGCATGATGGCGAAGTTCCCGTTCACGGTGTGCGTGGCCTACACGCCGGACGAGACCAACCACATGGCCGACATCCTGCTGCCGGAGGCGACCGATCTCGAATCGACGCAGCTGATCCGCCTTGGCAAGACCAAGTTCGTCGAGCAGTTCTGGCGGCACCAGGGCTTCGTGCTGCGGCAGCCGGCGGTCGCGCCGCGCGGCGATTCGCGCGATTTCACCTGGATCGCCACCGAACTGGCGCGCCGCACCGGGCTGCTCGAGGGCTACAACGAGGCGATCAACCGCGGCGTCTGCGGCGTGCCTCTGAAAGCGGAAGGGCGGAACTTCGCCCTCGATCCGGCCGTGGAACATTCGGTCGACTCGATCTGGGATGCGGTGTGCCGCGCCGCCAGCCATGAGTTGTCGCAAGGCGAGGAGGTGCACGACCTCGTCTGGTTCAAGGACCACGGCCTGATGACGCGGCCGTACAAGCAGGTCGGCTGGTACCTCTTTCCGACCCTGAAGCGCCAGGGCCTGCGCTTCGAGCTGCCGTACCAGGAACGGCTTCTGCGCGCCGGGCGCGAACTGGCGAACCGGCTGCACGAACAGGGCGTCAAGTGGTGGGACCGTCAGCTCGAGGAGTACCAGCCGCTACCGGTGTGGCACGACTTCCCGGCGCTGTGGGAGCAGGACCTCGTCCGCCGCGGTCACCAGCCTGCCGACTTCCCGTTCTGGCTGCTGACCACCAAGAGCATGCAGTACCACTCCGGCGGCAACGCCGCGATCCAGCTGATGGACGAGGTGGCGGGCAACCTGCGCGGCCACCGCGGCGTACTGATCAACCGGCGCACTGCGGAAGAACTCGGCATCGGCGACGACGACCTGATCGAGGTGACCTCGGTGATCGCCTCGACGCAGGGCCGCGCCGTGCTCGCGCAGGGCATCCACCCGCAGACGCTGGTGATCATCGGCCAGTTCGACCACTGGGCGACGCCGTACGCCAAGGAGATGAAGGCACCGAGCCTGAATACGATCGCGCCGATGTCGCTCGAATTGACCGATGCAACCGGCTCCGGCGCTGATGTGGTCCGCGTCTCAGTACGCAGAATTCGCTGCGCCGCAGGCTGACGGTCGCGCATCGCGTCGCTTCGCGCTGGCGAAGCCGGGGATGGCAAACGCCCTGGCGCGCGCCAGGGCGGGCACGCGTCAAGCACCGACGATCCGATGTGATCCGCCGTCTCGTCAGGAGGTATGGGGCGTGCGCTCCTGCTGCGGCGCGCCATGACAGGTGTTCACGAACGCATGAAACCTTATCGCTTGCCCTCATAAGTTGGCGCCAGAAGAATGTCGCCATGTGTCATGGTCGCCTTTGCTGATGGCGAGGGGCGGACGCAGTCCGAAGAAGGGGAGCGGGATGGACACGAGGGTCAGGCGACCACTGTCGGAGCGGGCATACCGGATCCGGCGGTTTGCGCTGCAGATGGGCGAGATCCAGGGGCAGGGCTACATCGGGCAGGCGCTCGGCTATGCCGACGTGCTGGCGGTTGCCTACGGCCATGCGCTTAACTACCGTCCGGGCGAGCCTGAGTGGGAAGGCCGGGACCGCTTCCTCCTTTCGCACGGACACTATGCGATCGCGTTCTATGCGGCCCTGATCGAGGCCGGCATCATCCAGGAAGCCGAACTGCAGTCCTACGGCTGCGACGACAGCCGCCTGCCGATGTCGGGCATGGCGAGCTACACGCCGGGCATGGAGATCTCCGGTGGCTCGCTTGGCCAGGGCCTGGCCATCGCCGTCGGCATGGCGCTCGGCCTGCGGCAGAAGAAGAACCCGGCCGTCGTCTACAACTCCATGTCAGACGGCGAACTCGACGAAGGCGCGACCTGGGAAGCGGCGCTGTCGGCCGCCCACCACGGGCTGTCGAACCTGATCTGCCTGGTCGACGTGAACAACCAGCAGGCCGACGGCAACTCCAACCGGATGCTGGGCTTCGAGCCTCTGGCCGACAAGTGGAACGCATTCGGCTGGCACACGCAGCGCGTCGACGGCAACGACCTCGCCGCGGTGCGGGCGGCGTTCGACGCCGCACGCCAGGCCGAGGCCACCCAGCCGCGCGTGATCATCTTCGACACGCTGATGGGCAAGGGTGTGCCGTTCCTCGAGCAACGCGAGAAGAACCACTTCATCCGTGTCGATCCGCCGGAGTGGCAGCAGGCGCTCGCCATCCTCGACGCGGCGCACGCCGCCGGAGCCACGAAATGAACGCCGTCACCGAGAAGAAACCGCGGCTGACGACCGCGGCGATGATCGCCTCCATCGCCGGCGAAGGCGAGAGGTTCGTCGCCGCGCCTTTCGGCAAGGCGCTGGTCGAGGTCGCGCGCAGCGAGCCGCGGATCGTCGGCATGACTGCCGATCTGGCCAAGTACACCGACCTGCACTTGTTCGCGCAGGCTTTCCCGGAACGCTACTTCCAGATGGGCATGGCCGAGCAGCTGCTGATGGGCGCCGCCGGCGGCATGGCCAAGGAAGGCTTCATGCCGTTCGCGACCACTTATGCGGTGTTCGGCACGCGGCGCGCCTACGACTTCATCCACCAGGTGATCTGCGAGGAGCACCTGAACGTGAAGATCTGCTGCGCCCTGCCGGGGCTGACGACCGGCTACGGTCCGAGCCACCAGGCAACCGACGACCTCGCGATCATGCGCGGTGTGCCCGGCCTGACCATCGTCGATCCCTGCGATGCGCTCGACATCGAGCAGGCGGTGCCGCAGATCGCCGCGCACGACGGCCCGGTCTACATGCGCCTGCTGCGCGGCAACGTGCCGCTGGTGCTCGACGAGTGCGACTACCGCTTCGAGCTGGGCAAGGCGAAGCTGGTGCGTACCGGAAAGGAGGCGCTGGTCATCGCCAGCGGCTTCATGACGATGCGCGCGCTGGAGACGGCGCAGTCGCTCTCAGCCGAAGGGATCGAGCTGGCCGTGCTGCACTCGCCGACGGTCAAGCCGCTGGACGAGGAAACCATTCTGCGCGAGGCCTCCCAGACCGGCCGGCCGGTCATCGTCGCCGAGAACCACTCGGTAATCGGCGGGCTCGGCGAAGCCGTCGCGTCGCTGCTGATGCGCAATGGAGTCGGTGCAAAGTTCCGGCAGATTGCGCTGCCGGACGAGTTTCTCGCCGCCGGCGCGCTGCCGACGCTTCACGACCGCTACGGCATCTCGGCGACGGCGATGGCCGGGCGCATCAGGGCCTGGCTCTAGGTGCCGAAGGCAGCGCCGGACCAGGAATCTCACCCTCCGTGCAGCTTCTACTGCCCGGATTAAGTCAGACTCCACCCACAACAAAGGAGGCACCTCAATGAAATCACCCACCCGTCGCGTCATGCTGGGCCTGGCAGCTGGCCTGCTGGCCATGCCGCTGGCATTCGCTCAGACGACGATGAAACTCACCCTCGGCCACAACGCCGGCCCCGGCAATCCGAAGTCGGAGGCGGCGATCAAGTTTGCCGATATCGTCAAGGCCAAGACAAACGGGCGCATCAACGTCCAGGTCGGCGGCGCCGCGCAGCTCGGCGATGATTTGACGATGATTTCCGGGCTGCGCACCGGCACCCTCGACATGAGCATCAACTCGCAGGGGCCGCTGTCCTCGGTGCTGCCCGAGCTTGCCGCGCTCGGCCTGCCGTTCCTCTTCTCCAGCCTGCCCGATGCCTGGAAGGTGCTCGACGGACCGGTTGGCCAGGATCTGGCCAAGCGGCTGGAGCCGAAGAACATCGTCCTGCTCGGCTGGATGGACAATGGCATCCGCCAGGTCACCAACAACAGGCGGCCGGTCAACGTGCCGGCCGACCTGCAGGGCATGAAGCTGCGCACGCCGGCCGACCCGGCCACCGTGGACCTGTTCCAGGCGATGGGCGCGCTGACCCAGCAGATCAACTTCAGTGAGCTGTACATCGCGTTGCAGCAGGGAGTGGTCGACGGGCAGGAGAATCCGCTCGCCAACATTCACTCGTCGAAGCTGTACGAAGTGCAGAGATACCTGTCCTTCACCAACCACAAGTACGAGTGCATGCCGTTCATCATGAGCAGCATCACCTGGGCGCGCCTGTCGCCGGCCGATCGGGAGATCATCAGGGCGGCGGCGGTGGAGGCAACGGCGTACGAGCGCAAGCTGATGTTCGATTCGGACGAGAAGCTGCTCGGCGAATTCAAGAAGATGCCGAACTTGACGATCAACACGCCGCCCAGCCTGGCGCCGTTCAAGGCGGCGACCGAGAAAGTTTGGGACGACTGGGAGAAGAAGCCCTTCGGCGACTTCGTCAAGACCTTGCGCGCCGCGCGCAAGTAACCTGGCCGGGCAGCGGCGCGGCGGCCGGCATGGCCGCCGCCGCGCGCCCGCCCGTTTTCTGCTCGGGAGACGCAGCACGGTGGAAAACCAGTTCAGTGGCTGGCGTGCTGCGCTGCTCGCGGCGGCGAATTTCGTCGACATCGCGGTCGAAAAGATCTGCAAGTCGGTGCTGGTGGTCACCGGGCTGGTTCTGCTGGTGATCCTGATCGGCACAGTCGGCGTGCGCTACTTCCACGGCGCCAGCGTGCGCTACGACGCCGAACTCATCGCGCTGACCTTCCCGATCTTCGTCTCCGCCGGCATTGCCGAGGCGGCGCGTGTCGGTGCGCACGTCGCCACCCAGATCATGCTCAAGGTGCTGAACGACGTCTGGCGGCCGCGGCTGGCCATCTTCATCCATGCAGCGACGGCGACCGCCTACCTTTACCTGGCGTGGTTCGCATTCCAGAACGCGCTGATCGCGCACGACGAGCGCAGCACCATCCTGCGCGTGCCGGGCAGTGTCGGTTACGGCAGCCTGACGGCCGGCCTTGCGTTGATCGGCATCTGCAGCCTGGCCGCAATCGTCCGCCTGCTCATTGCGGGCGAGAAGGTCAAGGTCGACTTCGCTGCTTCCGGACCGGGGGTCGTATGAGCGCCGTGATGGTCGTTGTCTTCATGCTGTGCCTGGCGCTGTCGTTTCCGGTCGCGCACGGGCTGCTGATCGGCTCAATGCTCGGCATCATGAGTTCGGAGCACCTGCCGCTGTTCGCGGTGGTGCAGCAGTTGTATGCGCCGACTCAGAGCTTCCCGCTGATCGCGATCCCGTTCTTCGTGATGGCCGGCGAACTGATGATGTCCGGCAAGCTCGGCGAGCGGCTGATCGAGTTCGCCACCGACCTCGTCGGCCGCTTCCGCGGCGGCCATGCGATGGTGAGCGTGCTCGGCTCGACGCTGTTCGGCGGAGTGTCCGGGTCGGCCGTGGCCGACGCCACAGCGCTTGGCTCGGTGCTGGTGCCGTGGCAGAAGAAGATGGGCTATCCGCCGGCGTTCTGCGGCGCAACCATTGCCGCCGCTTCGACCATCGACATCCTGATCCCGCCGTCGATCCCACTGATTCTCTACGCGTTGGTCTCCAACGCGTCGATCGGAGCACTGTTCTTCGCCGGCGTTGTGCCTGGACTGATGCTGGCCGTCGGCTTCCTCGCCGTCTGCAACATCAGCGCCCGTTTCCGCGGCTTCCCATACGACACGCACCCGGTCGCCTGGGGAAAGATGGCCATGCGCGGCCTGTTCGCGCTGCCGGCGCTGCTGCTGCCGGTGTTCATCCTGCTGGCGCTGCGCTTCGGTGTCGCCACTCCGACCGAGATCAGCACTATTGCCGTGGTCTATTCGATGCTGTTGTCGGCGTTCTTCTACCGCGACCTGACCTGGGCCCGCGTGAAGAGGTCGCTGATCTTCGCCGGCGTCGCCTCCGGCGTGGTCATGCTGCTGATCATGACCTCGACCATCGCCGGCTGGATCCTGACGCTGGAGCAGGTGCCCGACCTTTTCATCGAATGGTCCAAGGACAACTTCGACTCCAAGGTCGGCATCCTGATGATGTTGAACGCGATCATGCTGGTCGCCGGCATGTTCATGGACCTGCCCGCGGCGATCCTGCTGCTCGGCCCGCTGTTCGTGCCGCTGGCCATCGCCTTCCAGGTCGACCTGGTCCAGTTCGGCGTGATGATGGTGGTGAACCTCGCCATCGGCCTGTATACGCCGCCGGTGGGTACGACGATGTTCATCGGCGCCATGCTCTCGAAGGCCAGTATCGGCGAGACGGTCAAGGAACTGATTCCCTTTTACATCGTCGCGCTGATCGTGCTGGGACTGATGACCTACGTCCCGGCGTTAACGCTGCATCCGTGACCGGCCGCGAATGAACGGCCGCCCAAACGCAGGCTTCCGGAGCCAAGACAAGATGACGCAACAGACGATCGCCTTCGTCGGCCTGGGCGCGATGGGCGCGCACAGCGCCCGCAGGCTGGCGCAGGCCGGCTTCGGCGTGCGCGGCTTCGACATTCGCCCCGCGGCCCTGCAGGCGCTCGCCGCGGCCGGCGGCCAGTCCTGCGCCAGCGCGGCGCAGGCGATGCAGGGCGCCGATGTGGCCCTGCTGTTCGTCGTCAACGGCAGTCAGGCCGGGCAGGTGATCTTCGGGCCGCAGGGGCTCGGCGAGGCCGCGCCGGACGGCACGACGATCATCTCCTGCGTGACGATGGCGCCCGCCGAGGCGGCCGAGCTGGGTCGGCGATGCGCCGAGCGCGGCTGGATCTTTCTCGACGCGCCGGTCAGCGGCGGCATGGTCGGTGCCGAGAAAGGCACGCTGACGATCATGGCCTCGGGTGCGGTGGCGGCGATCGAGGAATGCCGGCCGATCCTGGAGACGATCGGCCGCCGGCTGATGGTCGTTGGCCCGAAGGCGGGCGACGGCGCGATGGTCAAGACGATCAACCAGCTGCTGTGCGGCGTGCACCTGGCCGCCGCGGGCGAAGCGATGGCCCTGGCGCGCCGCGCCGGGCTCGACCCCCAGGCCGTCTGGGACGTGGTCAGCGAGAGTGCAGCCGGTTCGTGGATGCTCGGCAACCGCGGGCCGCGCATGGTGGCGCGCAGTTTCGATCAGCCGACCAGTACGGTGGACATCTTCGTCAAGGACCTCGGCATCGTCGCCGACGTGGCGCGCGGACTGCGCTTTCCCGTGCCGCTTGCCGCCACGGCGCTGCAGAGTTTCCTCGGCGCCAGCGGCGCCGGCCATGGCCAGCGCGACGACGCCGCCGTGACCCTGTTCTACGAAGGCTTCGTGCAGCCGACATCCGGCGGCTGACGGCCGCAGCCAAGGAATCAGCCATGAATCTGTATCGCATGCTGGCGGCGCGCGCCGCCGACGGCAAGCCGCTGCGCGTCGGTCTGATCGGCGCGGGCAAGTTCGGCGCCATGTACCTGGCGCAGGTGCCGCGCACGCCCGGCGTGCACCTGGTCGGCATCGCCGACCTGTCTCCGGCTGCCGCACGAGTGAACCTGGAGCGCGTCGGCTGGACGGCGGCGCAGTTCGGCGCCGCCTCTCTCGACGACGCGCTGGCCAGGGGCAACACACATCTGGGCGACGACTGGCGCAAGCTGGTGGCGCATCCGGGCATCGACATCATCGTCGAGTGCACCGGTAACCCGCCGGCCGCGGTCGAGCACTGCCTGGGCGCCTTCGCGCACGGCAAGCATGTCGTCAACGTCACGGTCGAGGCCGACGCCTTCTGCGGCCCGCTGCTGGCGCGCAAGGCGCAGTCCGCCGGCGTGGTCTACAGCCTGGCCTACGGCGACCAGCCGGCGCTGATCTGCGATCTGGTCGACTGGGCCCGCGCCTGCGGCTTCACGGTGGTCGCCGCCGGCCGCGGTCACAAGTGGCTGCCGCATTTCTCCGAGTCGACCCCGGACACCGTCTGGGACAACTGGGGGCTGACGGCCGAACAGGCGAAGGTCGGCGGCCTGAACCCGAAGATGTTCAACTCCTTCCTCGACGGCTCGAAGCCGTCGATCGAGAGCACTGCTGTGTGCAACGCCACCGGCCTCGTCGCGCCGCCGGACGGCCTGACCTTCCCGCCGGCGTCGGTCGACGACATCCCGTTCGTGTGCCGCCCGATCGCCGAGGGCGGGGTGTTGCACAGCAAGGGCCAGGTCGAGGTGATTTCGTCGCTCGAGAAGGACGGCCGCGTCATCCCTTACGACATCCGCATGGGCGTGTTCGTCGTCTTCGAAGGAGAGACCGAGTACGTGCGCAACTGCTTCCGGGAATACATGGTGCGCACCGACCCGACCGGCCGTTACGCCTGCCTGTACAAACGCTGGCACCTGATCGGGCTCGAACTCGGCATCTCGGTGGCTTCGGTCGGACTGCGTCGCGAGCCGACCGGCGCCGCCACCTGCTTCAACGCCGACGTGGTCGCCACCGCCAAGCGCGACCTGAAGGCGGGCGAGACGCTCGACGGCGAGGGCGGCTACACCGTGTGGGGCAAGCTGTTCCAGGCGGGAAAGTCGCTCGCAATCGGCGGCCTGCCGCTGGGGCTTGCGCACAACGTGCCGCTGCTGCGCGATGTAAGGAAGGGCCAGCCGGTGACCTGGGCCGACGTCAAGATGGACGACAGCCTGCCGGCGTACAGGGCCCGGCGCGAGATGGAAGCGCTGTTCGCGCCGGCGGATCGCCGGAAGTAGGCTGTTTCGGGCGCCGCCGCAGACGGCGGCGGGTGTCGGCGGGTCTGCCGTGGAGCCTAGGCGGCAGCGCTTTTCCGGCGTGCGTCGTACTCGTTGATGCGGTCGACCTTCGGCTTCGAGCGGCCACCGTCGAAGTTCGCCTTCAGCCACGTGTCGACGATTACCTTGGCCAGTTCCGGCCCGACCACGCGCGCGCCGAGCGTGATGATCTGCGCGTCGTTGCTGCGGCTGGCGCGCTCGGCCGAGTAGGTGTCGTGGCACTGGGCAGCGCGGATGCCCGGCACCTTGTTGGCCGAAATGGCCATGCCGATGCCGGTGCCGCACAGCAGCACCGCGCGCGGATAGTCGCCGTGGGCCACGCTCTCGGCCACGGCGAAGGCGATGTCGGGATACAGCACCGGCTTGCCGCCGTGCGTGCCGAAGTCGGTGACCTCGTGGCCGGCGTCCATCAGGTGCTGCTTGAGTGTCTCTTTCAGTTCGCAGGCCGCCTCGTCGCAGCCAATCGCCAGTCTCATCTTCAGGCTCCCAGTTGGCGCTGCAGCGAGCGCGCCATCGATTGCAGTATCAGGAAGCACGACGTCGCGCCGGCGTCGAGGACGCCGATCGAGCGCGGGCCGAGCCGGGCCGAGCGTCCTATGCGGGCCTGCATGTCCTTGGTCGAGTTCTTGCCGGCCTCTGCTGCCTCGCTCATTGCTTCCAGCGCCACCTTGAACGTTGCCCCGGCCGCCTGCGCGGCGCGGAAAGCCTGCAGCGCGGGCACCAGCGTGTCGATCAGCGTCTTGTCGCCGACCTGCGCGCTGCCCATGCTCTGCACGCGCGCCACCGCCGCCGCCAGTGCGTCGGCGAACAGCGCCGCGTCGAGCTTTTCGCAGGGCGCCATGGTCTGCGCGAAGGCGCCGAAAAACTGACCATAGAGCGGACCCATCGAACCGCCGATGTCGTCCATCAGCGCGTGCGACAGCTGGTCAAGCGCGGTCGGCAGGTGCTGCGCCCGGTCGCCGATCGCGTCGAGCCGCTGGCCGCAGCCGGTGAAGCCCTTGCTCATGTTGATGCCGTGGTCGCCGTCGCCGATGGCGCCGTCGATCTCGCTCAGGTACCCGCGATGCGCGTTGATGGTCGCGATCAGATCGCGCACCACGCCGCCGGCGGCCGACAGCGCGACCGCCGGGCCGACCACGGTCCGCGCCGCCGCCGCCGGGCGCGCCGCCGGTGCCGCCACCTTCATACCGCCTGCTGCCGCCACCGCGGCGGCGGCTGGCCTGACCGGCTCGCCGGCGACGACCATGCCGAGGGTGAGCCCGACGCTGCGGCAAGGCGCCTTCAGGCACTGCTCGAGCTCGGCATCGAGCCGCATCACGGTCAGCGTGATGCCGAACATCTCGAGCGAAGTGAACAGGTTGCCGACGTGGTTCACGGCGACGGTGATGCCGCGCGCCTGCAGCCTTCGCACCACCTCGCCATAGAGGATGTACTGCTCCATGACCGGCGTGGCGCCGAGGCCGGAGATCAGTACCGCGACCCGGTCGCCGGAGGCGAACGGCAGGTCGGGCAGAACCACGTCGAGCATCAGGTCGGCCATCTCGGAGGCGCTGACGGTGCCGCGCACGTCGGTGCCGGGCTCGCCGTGGTGACCGATGCCGACCTCCATCTTGCCGTGCTCGATCGTGAAGTTGGCCTTGCCGACCGCCGGGATCACGCAGGCGGACAGGCCGATGCCGATCGAGCGCGTGCTGTCGATCGCCCTCTGCGCCACCGCGATCACGTCGGCGAGCGAGCCGCCCAGGGCGGCCCTGGCGGCGCCGATCTTCCACATCAGGATCTCGCCGGCCACGCCGCGGCGCTTGGCCTCGTCGCCCTTCGGTGCCGAGGGCACGTCGTCGTTGGCGACCACGGTCTTCACCGTCAGGCCTTCGTGGGCGACGGTCTCGATCGCCATTTTCACGTTCATGTTGTCGCCGGCGTAGTTGCCGTACAGGCAGGCCACGCCGGCGCCGCCATCGGCCGCGCGCATGGCGTCGGCGAAGCTCCTGGCGGTCGGCGACGAGAAGATCTCGCCGACCGCCACGGCGTCGAGCAGCCCGTCGCCGACATAGCCGAGGAAGGCCGGCTCGTGGCCCGAGCCGCCGCCGGTGACGATGCCGACCTTGCCCCGCTCGGGCGCGGCGGCGCGCCTGACGACGCGCGGATTGTCCGTGCCTGCAACCTGGCCCGCGTGCGCGGCGAGCCAGCCCTTGAGCATGTCCTCGACCACCTGGTCGGGATTGTTGATCACGCGGTTCATCGTCCGTCTCCCCGGGTCTTTCGCGTCCTCAGGCCGGCACCGTGGCGGCAGCCAGGTGCGCGTCGACGAACTGCAGTGCCGACTTCAGCATCGCTTCGATGTCGCCGAGCGGCACGCGGTAGACGGCGCGGCTGGGCTTGGCGTCCGGGCCGCGGTGCAGGCGCATCGGGATCTCGATCGACAGGTCGAGCCCGGTTCGCGCGATCGCCTCCACGATCCTCGCGCAGCCGACCTGTCCTTCGCCCAGCGGCGTGAAGAAGAAGCCGTCGGCGGTGACGCGCACGTCCTTGACGTGGGTGTGTACGCAGTGCGGCATCGCGGCCAGTGCGTCGGTGACGGTGTCGACGCCGGGGCGGTGCGAGATCGTGTTGCCGGCGTCGTAGTTCAGGCCGACTCGCGGATGGTCGATGCGCGCGAGCAGATCGGCCGCGTCGGCAGCGGTGTTGAGCAGGTTGTCCGAGCCGTCGCCCGGGTTCTCCAGCCCGATCCACAGGTCGAGCGCCTCGGCGTGCGCGGCCAGCTGCGCGATGTTGGCGTAGAAGCGGCGCTCGTTGCTGCGCGCCGCGGCGTTGGTGTTGATCACGCGCACGCCGATCGCGCGCGCGAAGTCCATGCGGCCGCGGAACACTTCCAGGGCGTCCGGCCGGCCGAGGTCGATGTGCGAGGAAAACGCGTGGCAGGCGATGCCGGCCTCCTTCAGCCAGGCGGCGTACTGCCTGGCCTGTTGCGGTCCGAAGACGCTCTCGTCGAAGGGCTCGGTGTAACCGACGATGAAGGCGGGCTCGACGTGGGTGACGCCGATGGCGGCCAGGCTTTCGAGCACGCGCGGGAACGGGTAGCCGTCGAACGGCGCGGCGCTTACGGAAACGATGCGCTTGCCCGCTTCGCCAGCGCGTTTGGGCAGGGTGAGTTGCTTCATGGGACTCCTTCGGTTGCTTGCCGGCGGCCAGCGGCCTCCGGGCACGACTGGGACCAGTGTGAAGCCCGTCCTTCCCGTCGCCCGCGTGGCCGTCGCCTCAGTGAATCAGCATGCCGCCATTCACGTCGAGCGTGACGCCGGTGCAGTATTTGGACAGGTCGCTGGCCAGGAACACCACGGCGCCGGCCACGTCGTCAGGCTCGCCGATGCGCGCCAGCGGAATCTGCTCGAGGATGCCGGCCTTGCGGTCCTCGGGAATCTTGCCCTTGTTGATGTCGGTGGCGATCAGCCCCGGCGTGATGCAGTTGACACGGACGCCGTTGCCCCCGAACTCGCGCGCCATCGCGCGCGCCAGGCCGAGCACCCCAGCCTTGGCCGCCGAGTAGTGCGGGCCGCCGAGGATGCCGCCGCCGCGCTGCGCCGACACCGACGAGATGCAGATGATCGAGCCGCCTTTCTGCGCCACCATCGTCGGCAGCACCGCCTGCGAGGCGAGCAGGGTGCCGCGCAGGCTGACGTTCAGCACCGCGTCATAGTCGGCCTCGGTGATGTCGATCGTCTTGCGCGGCTGTGTGATGCCGGCATTGTTCAGCAGGATGTCGATGCGACCGAACTTCGCCACGATCGCCTTCGCCGCCTGCTCGCAAGACGCCTTGCTGGTCACGTCGGCGACCAGGCCCAGGTGTTCCGCGCCGAGGCGCGCCGCCGCGCCGGCCGGATCGGCCGGCGCCAGATCGAGGATGACCACCCTGGCGCCATGCGCCGCCATCATGCGGGCCGATGCGAAACCCAGGCCGTTGATCCCCGCGCCGCCGGTAACGACGGCCACCTTGTGCTGCAGCAGCATGACTCTTCCTCGCCAAGTGGTTGGTCGGGCCATTTTTTGCCACGGCAGACGTGAACTCAAGCGATAAGATTTCATCCATTGTTGAATTAACCTCATGTGGCGGCACAACAAATGAGAACGTCGCTTCCGCCGCTGCCGGCGTTGTCCGCCTTCGAGGCGGTGGCGCGCCGGCATTCCTTCGCCCTCGCGGCGGCCGAGCTGAGCCTCACCCCGTCGGCCGTCAGCCACCAGGTCGCGCGCCTCGAGGACTTTCTCGGCGTCCGCCTGTTCGAGCGCACGACGCGCGGCGTCGCCCTGAGCCAGGCGGGCGAGACTTATCTCAGGCGCGTGGCCGGCGCGCTGGAGGCCATCGCCGCGGCGACCGACGACGTGCGCAAGGACGTGCGCAACTCGCTGTACGTGCACGCCAGCCCGAGCTTCGCCGGCCTGTGGCTGATGCCGCGCCTGGGCGACTTCGCCCGCGAGCACCCGGGCATCTCGGTGTTTCTGTCGGCGTCGCCGACTCACTCCGACTTCGCGCTCGGACAGGTCGACGTCGACGTCCGCTACGGCGAGCCCAACTGGCCCAACCTCACGGCGCAGCCGCTCTTCGAGGAGCAGATCCTGCCGCTCGCCAGCCCGGCCTTCATCGACCGGCATCGGCTCCGTGACCCGGAGGAACTACTGCACGTGCCGCTGATCCAGTCGACCGTCAGCGTGGTGCAGTGGGGCGACTGGTTCGCCTCGCGCGGCATCGAGCAGGGCACGGAGCGGTTCGCGCTGCGCTTCGACCGCGCCTACCTGTCACTCGACGCCGCCGTGCAGGGTCTGGGCGTCGCACTCGAAAGCGCGACGATGGCTCAAAGACTGCTCGACGAGGACCGGCTGCGCCCGGTCTTCGAGCGGGCGTGGTCGATTCCGGTGCGCGCCCATTTCGTCGTCTACCCGCCGCGCCACGCCGAGCGACCGGAAGTCGCGGGTTTCCTCGACTGGCTCGGGCAACGGGCCGGCAGCTCCTGAGGAGCGCCCCTGAGGCGCATTAGGGCGCGGCGTCCCTCAAAGCCGCGCCGCCAGCCGCGTCCCCTGGTCGATCGCCCGCTTGGCGTCGAGTTCGGCCGCCTCGTCGGCGCCGCCGATCAGATGCACCGACACACCGGCAGCAATCAGCGGCGCCTGCAGTTCGCGTAGCGGCTCCTGCCCCGCGCACAGCACGATCGTGTCGCACTCGATCAGCTGGCCGTCCTTGCGCTGCTCGCCGTAGGTGACCAACAGTCCCTCGGGCGTGATGCGCTCGTAGTTGACGCCGCCGATCATCTCCACCTGCTTCATCTGCAACGCCGCTCGGTGTATCCAGCCGGTGGTCTTGCCCAGACCCTTGCCGAGCTTGCCGGGCTTGCGCTGAAGCAGGGTCACCTGGCGTGCCGGCGGCGCCGGCCGCGGCCGCACCACGCCGCCGCGCACCTGCGCCGGGTCGGCCACGCCCCATTCCGCGAGCCACTGGTGCAGGTTCAGCGTCGGCGAGTGCCCGGGCGGCGTGACCAGGAACTCGGCCACGTCGAAGCCGATGCCGCCGGCGCCGATGATGACCACCCGCTTGCCCACCGGCTTGCCGTGCGCCAGCACGTCGATGTAGCTGAGCACGTTGGGCCTGTCCTGCCCCGGGATCTTCGGGTCGCGCGCCATCACGCCGGTGGCGAGGATCACGCCGTCGAACTTCTGCCCGGCCAGGTCGTCGGCCGTCACCCGGGAGCTCAGGCGCAGTTGCACGCCGGTGGCGGCCAGCCGCCGCGAGAAGTAGCGCAGCGTCTCGCTGAACTCCTCCTTGCCCGGGACCTTCTTCGCCATGTTGAACTGGCCGCCGATCTGCGCCGCGGCTTCGTACAAGTGCACCTCGTGCCCGCGCTCGGCCAGCGTGGTGGCCGCGGCCAGCCCGGCCGGCCCGGCGCCAACTACGGCGAAGCGCCTGCGCAGTGCGGCCGGCTGGACCAGCAGCACCATCTCCTGCCCGGCACGTGGGTTGACCAGGCAGCTGGCGAGCTGGTTGCGGAAGGTGTGGTCGAGGCAGGCCTGGTTGCAGGCGATGCAGGTGTTGATGTCCTCGGCGCGGCCGGCCCTGGCCTTGGCGACGAAACCGGCGTCGGCGAGCAGCGGCCGGGCCAGCGACACCATGTCGGCGCTGCCGTCGGCGAGGAGCTGCTCGGCCACCTCGGGCGTGTTGATGCGGTTGCTGGTCACCAGCGGAATGTCGACGCCCGCGGCCTGCAACTCGGCGCGCATCATCTTCGTCACCCAGGCGAAGGCGCCGCGCGGCACGCTGGTGGCGATCGTCGGCACTCGCGTCTCGTGCCAGCCGATGCCGGTGTTGATGATCGTCGCGCCCGCCTTCGCCACCGCCTTGGCGAGTTGCACGACCTCCGGCCAGGAACTGCCGTCCGGGATCAGGTCGATCATCGACAGCCGGTAGATGACGATGAAGTCCGGTCCCACCGCCTCGCGCACGCGGGAGACGATTTCCACCGCCAGGCGCATGCGGTTCTCATAGGCCCCGCCCCATTCGTCGGTGCGATGGTTCGTGTGCGTGACGAGGAACTGGTTGATCAGGTAGCCCTCGCTACCCATCACCTCAACGCCGTCGTAGCCGGCCTCGCGCGCGAGCACGGCGCAGCGGACGAAGGCGCGGATCTGCCGCTCGATGCCGCGCGCCGAAAGCTCGCGCGGCGCGAACGGCGAGATCGGGCTCTTGATCCGCGACGGGGCAACGCAGAATGGGTGGTAACCATAGCGGCCGGTGTGCAGGATCTGCAGTGCGATCCGGCCGCCCTCGGTGTGGACCGCGTCGGTGACGAGGCGGTGCCGTCGCGCCGCGCCGGACGTGGCCAGCGTGCCGGCGAACGGCTTGACCCAGCCCGCCACGTTGGGCGCGAAACCGCCGGTGACCATCAGCCCGACGCCGCCGCGCGCGCGCTCGGCGAAGTAGGCGGCCATCGCCGGGAAATGCTTGCGGCCGTCTTCCATACCGGTGTGCATGCTGCCCATCAGCACGCGGTTGGGAAGGCGGACGAAGCCGAGGTCGAGAGGCGCAAACAGGTGCGGGTAGGCAGTATCCATGGCGCCGATGTTAGCGGCGGAGGATCCGGCACCTGGCGAGGTGCCCCTGCTACCGCCAACGCGGGCCGCTCGTGGGTGCCGGCCGGGCGTCCGTGATGGGCTAGCATGTTTTCGAGTGCCAGATGACCTGCCGGCGCACGTTTGCGCGGCGGCGGCCCGAAACCCGATGAGATCGAGTTGGTCGAGCAGATCACCCCGCCAGCCGGACTGACACACCGCCTCCGCGCCGTGATGTTCGTCGACATGATCGACTCGGTTCGCCTCGTCCAGGCCGATCCCGAGGGAACCGTGCGGCGCTGGCGCGACTACGCCGCGGAAGCCACGCGCGAGGACATCACCGCGCGCGGCGGGCGAGTGGTCAAGACCACCGGCGACGGCCTGCTGGCCGAGTTCAGCAGCGCCACCGACGCGGTCGAGGCCGCGTTGGGGATGCAGGAGCGGATCGAACGCGCCAACTCGGCGTCGGCGCGGGATCTGCGGATGCACCTGCGCATCGGCATCAACTTCGCCGAGGTGATCGCCGACGAGATCGATCTGTACGGCGACGCCGTCAACCTGGCGGCGCGGCTGATGGCACTCGGTGGCGCCGACGAGATCATCGTCTCGGCCGCGGTTCGCGATCACCTGACCGACGGCCTCGGCGTCAGGATCGAGGACCTCGGCGAACGCAAGCTCAAGGGCATCGAGCGGCCGGTGCGCGCCTTCCGCGCGCTGCCGCCCGGTCTGCACCTTTCGCGCTCCGCCGAGCGTGCCCGGCACGCCGGCGACCGGCCGTCGATCGCGGTGCTGCCGTTTCGCAATGTCGTGCCCGATCCGGCGCACGAATTCCTCGGTGACCTGATCGCCGAGGACCTGATCGCCAGCCTGTCGCGGCAGACTGATCTATTTGTCATCTCGCGGCTGTCGACGACGCCGTTCCGCAACCGGCTGTACGAGCCGCGCATCGTTGCCGAGGCGCTTGGCGTTCGTTACGTGCTCTCCGGAAGGATGCAGGCCTCCGGCTCGCGGCTGCGGCTGATGGCCGAACTGACCGAGGCCGCATCCGGCGAGGTGATCTGGGCCGACCGCTTCGAAGGTGAGCTGGCCGACATCTTCGAACTGCAGGACCAGCTCTCGCGCGGCATCTCGCTGCGCGTCGTGCCGCAGTTGCGGCAGCACGAACTTCAGCGCGCGCGCTCGACGCGGCCGGAGTTCCTGACCGCCTACGAGCGGACCCTGCGCGCCGTCGACCATCTGCACCGCACCTCGCGCGAGGATCTCGACGAGGCGCGCAACCTGCTCGAAGCCGCCATCGCCTCCGATGCGCAATACGACAGGGCCCATGCCTGGCTCGCCCGCTGGCACGTGCTGATGGTGGGGCAGGGCTGGTCGCCCGACCGCGCGGCCGATGTGGCTGCCGCCAATCGCCAGGTCGAGATCGCGCTCGACATCGACGACACCGATCCCTGGACGCTCGCGGTGCACGGTCTGGTCAGCGGTTACCTGAACAAGGACTTCGATGCTGCGGTGGCCGCCTTCAATCGGGCGCTGACGATCAACCCGAGCGAGGCGTCGGCGTGGATCTGGAGTTCTTCGGTCCATGCCTGGCTCGGCCACGGCGACGAGGCGATCGAGCGGGCGCAGCGCGCGATCGAACTGTCGCCGCTGGATCCTCACCTGTACGTTTTCCTCGCGGTTGCTGGCACCGCCCATGCCGTCGCCGGCAAGCACGCCAAGGCGATCGAGCTGGCGCGCAGCTCGCTGCGCCGGAACCGGATGTACCTGGCGACGCACCGGCTGCTGGCGATCGCGCTCGCGCTGGCCGGCCGCATCGGCGACGCGAAGCTGGCGGCGGCGGAGCTGCTGGCGCTCGAACCCGAACTGACGGTCAGCGGCTTCCGCAGCAGGTATCCCGGCAACGCGTCCGCACATGCGGATTCCCTGTGCGCCGCGCTCGCGGCGGCTGGGGTGCCGGCGTAGGATCGGCCGGCGCAAACAGCCGTTCGAAGAAGCAGGGAGCGAAAAATGCCGATGCCGTTCCGCAACGATGCCAATGACGCCAACGACGCCAACGACGCCAATGACGCCAATGACGCCAACAGCGTCCGCGTTTCCGGAATTGGCGCCTACACCGGGCAGATCGTCAGTCCGCAACTCGCGCGGGCGCTGACGACGACCCGCGGTGAACTTCTGCGCGGGCAGACCGATCTCGTCACCAAGCCGGCGACCGGCGCCGGCGTCGGCGCGAAGGGGATGGCGCGCTGGTCGCGCGACGTGAGAGCACAGCTATACACCTTCGAGCTGATGTCAGGGCTCACCTTTGACTGCGGCGGCAAGACGCTCAAGGACGCCGCCGGCCAGCTCAACGTCACGTTGCCGGCGCCGACCTATGAAACGACCAAGGCGCTGCTGACCACCGCGGTGGAAGAGGTGATCGCTGCGGCGTCGCTGCGGCCCGACCGGATGGAGGAGATCCTGACCCAGGTCAGCGTGCCCTACTCGTACTACGCGATGGTGCTGAATCTGCAGCCCGGCCGGCATTGCTACACCTATGAGCTGATGGCGGCTGTCTGGCGGTTCTCGACCGTCGCCGTGATGCAGTTCAAGCATTGTTTCGCTACGCCGCGGCCGGCCGACCGCTCGCCGCTGGTGCAGCCGGTGCTGCTGACGCCGGGCCATGGGGCCTACCCCGCCGGCCATGCCACCCAGAACCACTTCGTCGTCCACGTGCTCAAGAAGCTGCTCGGCATTCCCGCCGGCAGCGACCAGGAGGTTCAACTCGAGCGGCTGGCGAAGCGGATCGCGCACAACCGGGTCGTCGCCGGCCTGCACTACCTCAAGGACAACGACGCCGGCGAAACCCTCGGCGTGGCGCTCGGCGGCTACTTCTGCGCCCGCTCGGATCCGCAAGGCACGTCTGCCCAAAAATGCCCCGCACTGACGTGGCTCTGGGAACACGCCGCGCTCGAGTGGAGCTGAATGCGCGCCGCGAGATCGCAGCCGTTCAAGGCAGGTCGCGCGTCGCCGGCCAGTTGACCCGGCCGCTGCCGATCAGATTTGGCCAGACCTTCGGGTGGTCCTGTTTGACGCGGCGGCGATCGTCGGCAGCGATGTGCGCATTCGGGCGCAGCGGCGCTGCGGCCGGCTGGGCCGCGGCCGCACCGCCGGCCAGCAATTGCTGCAGCGCTGCCGCGGCCGGCGCGGCGCCCGAACGCTGCTGCAGCAGCAGCGCCACCAGTCCGGTGACCACCGGTGCCGCCGCGCTGGTGCCGCTCAAGCGCGCTGCCATGCCGCTGCGCGCCGCGGCGCAGAGGATGCCGCGGCCGAGGGCGTCTTCCTCGGCCGGAGCCATGACCTCGGGCTTGGAGTCGCCATCGCGCGTCGGCCCGCAGGCGGAGTAGCGGGCGACCTCGAGCGTTGCGGTGTTGTAGCCGCCGACGGCGATCGTGTGCTTGCCGGTGGCATAGCTTGCCAGCGTGCCAGTCGCTTCGGCGTCATCGGGGTGGAAGCGCGACTGCATACGGCGCGCATCGCCCCTGCCGCCGCCGCTGTCGCGCTCGATCCAGGCATCGTAGCGGGCGGGCACAAGGCCGGTGTTGCGCAGCCGGACCTCCCAGGTCCCGGCCGGCGCCAGCGGCGTTGCGACGGGAATGTCGGTCGGCCCGGTGGGATGCAGCGTGATCGTGATCCGGTTCAGGCCGGTCCATGGCGCCAATTTCTGGTGGTCGACCGTCCCGAGCACCACGGCATTGCCGGCGGCGTCCTGCGTCACCAGGTTCATCGGGCCTGAGTCCGCTGTCACCGCCGGCAGCGCTGGTCCGCGCGGCGGCTTCAGGATCATGTCGAACTGAGCGCCGTTGTCGTACCAGATCTCCATCACGTTCGGTGTCGGGTCCTCGGGCTTGACGATCCAGTGCAGGGTCCGGCCGCGGCGGCGGGCGAGCGACCCCGCGGCATGGCAATCGGCTCCAAGACCGTTGCCGGCGGCGACGACGACGCCGATCCCGGTCGTGTTGGCGAGTTCGGCATCGATGGCGGCTTCGACGAACGAGCGGCCGTTGTGCGGGCCGAGGTAGCCGCCGAAGCTAATGTTGACGGCCGCAGGCCGCTGCAGTTCGGCGGCGCAGTCGAGGATGTAGCGCAGCCCGTCGACGATCGCGCGGTCGAGCAGCGCGCCGCCGCGAGTGACCGCTGCCGAGGGCAACTGGACGAAGACGATGTCGGCGCCGCCGGCCACTCCTTCGGTGCTGCCCATCGATCTGCCGTTGCCGGCGGCGATGTCCATCACATGGGTGCCGTGCGCGGCGAGGTCGGCAAGCCGGTGGTCGAATTGACGGTAGACCGCGTCTTCATCGACGCGACCCTGATCGGCCGCGGCCTGCAGCGCGGCGCTGATCTGGCCGCCGGTCAACTCGAACCCAGAGTCCGGCGGAAACCCGGCCGGCGGCGACCAGCCGCCGCCGCCGCCGTTGCTGCGCCCCTGGTCCCACAGCCGAAGGATGCGCGACTGAAGCGCGCCATTTTCGAGCCGGGCGAAGTTCGGGTGCGCGAAGGCACAGCCGTCGTCAATGATGCCGACGATGACGCCGCTGCCGTCGAAGGCGTTCTGGCCGACGTTCCGGTCGCGGCGGCCGAGTTCGATGTCGGCAAGGGCATCTTCGTTGAAAGCCTGCGCCGCCCCCGGAAGTTCCAGGCGCTCGACGCGCTGGTCGTTGACGATTTCGGTGATCAGATCGCGCAGCGCCCGGCCGCGCTGCTCGCGCTCGCGATGAAGGCGGCGCGGATCCTCGGCGCTGATGCGGATCCGCGCGGTGGCGTACTCCGGCAGCCCGCGGCGCAGATAGGTGGCGGCGATCTCAAGAAGGTCCGGCCCGACCCACGCAGGCAGATCCTTGCTGCCGACGGCTTTGCGTCGGAACTGGATCAGCAGCGGCAGGTAGTCGTACTTCGGCGGCGCGAGCCGCTCGGCGGCGGCCTTGCTCCACTCCAGGATGCCGGTCCGCTGGTAAAGCAGGTCCCAGCGGCGCTCCTCGATCAGGTTCAGTACGAAGCGCAGACCCGGATCGAGGCTGCTGGTCCTCTCGATGCTCATCCGCAGCGCCGGCAGATCTGCGGCCAGCGAGATCTGCTGCCTAGCCATGCTCTTCGTCGCCATTTTTTCGCCTCCCTCGCGCCGGCGGCCCGGGTTGACCGCCGGCTCATTTCAGCACGTTCGCCGCGTCCGGGTCAGCACGTCTCGGCGGGAACGGCGCGGCGGTGGCCGGCGCAGGCGCCACCTGCGCTCAGCCCGGATCCCGCCGCCCGAACAGCCGCAGCACGACGCCGCGCAACCATCGGTGCGCCGCATCCCCTGTTGCCGAGGCATGCCACAGCATGCGTACCTCGTAGCTTGGCGCCACCTCCGGCAGATCCCAGGTGCGCACTTCGAAGCGCGGCGCCAGCGACTCGGCGAACATCCGCGGCACGATCGCCAGCAGGTCGGATCGCATCACCAGGTCCGGCAGTGCGCCGAAGTGGCGGGCGTGCAGCACGGCGCGGCTGGCCAGCTTGAGCTGCTTCAGCCGTG
>Ga0105096_10000029_pt1 | contig 29316 bp, 28 predicted proteins | sample PPLLak3cmMay2015_FD_87036 | JGI IMG/M metagenome (GOLD analysis project Ga0105096, IMG submission 87036) | Freshwater sediment microbial communities from Prairie Pothole Lake near Jamestown, North Dakota, USA - PPLs Lake P7 Core (1) Depth... | ecosystem: Environmental > Aquatic > Freshwater >... | reverse complement strand
TTGATCTCCCGTCATTCCTTGTGACGCTCACGCGTTTTGACGTTGTCTACCTTGGAGAAGAGCACTACAACCAACACCACATAGATGCCGCGTTAACCGTTCTACAAACGGCGCTGGCGAACGACAGACGTCCGGTGCTCACGATGGAGATGTTCGGATGGGACGGGCAGTCCGCGCTGGATGAGTACCTCTCCACAACCGGTCAAGACCGGCAGCTGTTTCTTGATCAAACCCACTGGAAGCAGAACTGGGGTGGAGCCTTTGAGAACTACGAGCCACTCGTAAACTTTTCCCGGGAGCACCGGCTGGCCCTCCGGGCCATGAACCCTCCCAAACCGCTGATCCGCCAGGTCGTGAAAGTGGGGCTTGATGAAGCTCGAAAAGGGCAGGACTGGGTCGAATGGGGAATGGACCGGGAAGACATTGTGGATGACCAGGCCTACCGAGTCAGGATCCTCGATCAACTGAAACGCTGCCATGGAGGGGGAACCGACGAGGACTATATCAGGATGTACGAAGCCTCCATGGTACGCGACGAGGGCATGGCCAAGACGGTGACCGACGCACTCGTGACTGCCCGTCGGAGCCCGCAGGATCGAACCTTGATTCTCAGCTACACTGGCGGCGGACATATCCAATTCAATCTGCCCATCCCGAAACGTGTGGCCCATCGCTTAGGAGGGCAGGTCGCTCAAACCACCGTGTACCTCACATCCTTCGACCAGACGCGCATTGAGGATATCCAGGATCTTGTGCATGACGGCATTGCGGACTATCTCTGGCTCACACCAATCAGCCAACAGGGTCTTCCACAGCGCTGCCGATAGGATCCTTCCCGACGAACCACTCGCGGCCTGCGAGAAGAACGGCTCATTCCTTGACAGAGTCGGACCAGAGAGGCAGACTACCCCCACAGTTACGATCAAACCAGATGGCAGCCATGCGAAATAAAATTCCCTGCAGTGCAGAGCGACTCGGCCTTCTGGACCCCCAGATGATCAAGGCGGTCGTTGAGATTTCTGCTTTCCAGATCGGCCATCAATACCTGTCCGAGAATCGGGTTCGCATTGTCGAAGCGGACGACGCGCAAATTACCTCCGCGGTCATCGGGAACTCCGGACTCTATGAACAAACCATCCGTCTGAAGGATGGACACTTAGTCTCGAAGTGCTCCTGCACCCTCCCAGAAGAACCCATCTGCCGCCATTGCATCGCTGTTTTATTGGAATACCACCGCTGGTCCCAACCGCGGCAATCCCGGAAGACCAAAGACGTTCCAAAAGACGTCAAGGCAGCCACGCAACCTGAACCCCAGAGTAACGGAACCGGGAAATCTACAATGGTCCAAAGCTCCTCAACCGATGTCAAACTCAGCGAAGTCATGATGTTTGTGGAGTGGCTCCAGCCCGCCATGAAGGCCGTTGAAAAAATCCAATCGATTCCGCCTCCTCCCCCGATCGCTCCGGGCGAAGTCGCGAGTTGGATCCAGACAATCCGCAACCTCGAAGATCGGCGCCGGGATAGCGAAGAGGTGCAGTTGAAGCTGGAATCAGACATGCGGGATCGGGAGGCGTATGTCGGCCGATTGAGTCAGCAACTCCAGGCCTCCATCGATGAAGCAAAGGCAGCCCAGGCAACCACGCAAGAACTCCAGCACGAAGTTGCAACCTATAAAGCCATGCTGACGAAAGTTGCTGAACTTTCAGGAGAAGTCAGCCGGTATGACGGGCAGCTGAAGTCGATGGCTCAGGATTTCACGAACAAGGGAACTCAGCTCGATCGACTAGCCGGCTCCTGTAAGGAAGTGGCAGACGCTCTCAAATCTATCGTTAAAGAATCCCCCTCACGGTAGGTTCACTCGTACACGGCGCAAGTCCCCCCCTCTTAATATTCCGTTCAAACATCTTGCTTCGCTCCTTTCAGTTTTTGTAAAATGCGCTCCTCATTTTCCATATACCCTTGAGGGAGGAATGATCATGATGAAGAGATTACTGGAAACGGGAAGCATGGCTCTCGCGGTCGTACTAACAGTCGCACCGCAGGTCCTGGCGAATGAGGCGCATGGTGACGGCCCCCCAGATTACAGCGGCATCACCGGTTTGTACTATGTCATGATCGGAGGAATTCTGGCGTACGGCGTGTACGACACATTCCTGAAGAAGTCGTAGGCTCTTCGCGGAGTACCGATTATTTGCGACTCCTATCTGGCCGACGAATCGGCCAGGTAGGAGCTTATTTGCTCTCTCTTCTTTTCGTCTTCCCCCCATCCGTCAGAACCGGCCGTATGATTCGGAGCATCGTTTCAACAATCATACGATAGCCCTGGGCTGTCGGATGGATCCCATCGGCCTGATTTAATGAATTGGACGCTGCCACCCCTTCGAGGAAAAATGGAATGAGCGGGAGACGATAGCGCGCAGCCAGTTCGGGATAAATTCGTTCAAATCCTGAGAGATAGTCGTTGCCGTAGTTGGGCGGAAGCTTCATCCCGGCCAGAATCACTTGTACGCCGGATCGCTGTAACTGCTGAATGATCTGTTCAAGGTTGGCTTGCGTCTCGTCCACGCGCAATCCCCTCAGTCCATCGTTTGCTCCCAGCTCAAGAATCACGATCTCAGGATTGCTCCGCAAGACCCAGGGCACACGACGCAGACCGCCCGCAGTCGTCTCACCGCTGACACCGGCATTGATGACCCGGTATCGCAATCCAAGCGCATCCAAACGCCGTTGCAATTCCGCGGGATAGGTCTCATCCGTGGCGACTCCGAGACCGGCCGTCAGACTGTCCCCAAACGCAACAATCCTGGGTCGACTATCACCAGATGCCGGCGCGGCAATGAGGGCGGCAGGGGAACCCCCTGTAAGCCAAACCAGGACAACACATCCAACAATCTCGCGTATTCTAAGTGCGTGCAATTTCGATTCTCACTCCATGTACGTACAGTATAATACCATCTCACGGTCAGTCCCGAGCTGAGGAAGGAAAACCAGCGCCCATGATTTGCGTCACGCAGCTTTCAATGAGTCTGGCAGCCGGAGGACGAGCTGTTCCCATTCTGGACAATGTCTCATTAGAGATTCCGGACAAACAAATGGTCGCGATTGTCGGTCCATCAGGGAGCGGAAAATCGACACTCCTTGGATTGATGGCTGGCCTCGATCGTCCGACAGCGGGCTCCATCGTTTTGGATGGACAAGAATTGACGACCATGTCCGAAAGCGCCCTGGCCCGTTTCCGGCGCGCCAAAATCGGCTATATCTTCCAATCATTTCATCTCATCCCCACACTGACCGCTCGTGAGAATGTAGCCGTGCCCATCGAGCTGAGTGGTGAACGGGGAAGCGATGCGCGGGCAGCCGAATTGTTGGACGCCGTCGGGCTGGCCGATCGTCTAGATCATTATCCCGTGCAATTGTCTGGCGGAGAGCAGCAGCGCGTCGCAGTCGCCCGAGCCTTTGCCTGCCGCCCGCCATTCTTGTTTGCCGACGAACCGACCGGCAATTTGGATAGCACGACAGGCGCACAAGTGATCAACCTCCTCCTGACCATGCATCGAGATTATGGCACCACCCTGGTCCTCGTCACCCACGACCGGGGTCTGGCCGGGCACATGCAACGGATCGTCTCGCTGCGCGACGGACGCATCGAGTCCGATCAATTGACGGACTCCCGCACGTGAACACATTCCTCATCACAATGGCGTGGCGTGAAACCCGCGCGGCCTGGCGGCACTTTTTCTATTTTCTCACCTGCATCGCGGTGGGGGTCGGAGCGCTCGTGGGGGTCTCGCTGTTCTCGGCTCATCTTGGGCAAGCCGTCACGAAAGAGGCCAGGGGATTACTCGGCGGGGACCTGGAAATTCGACTCTCCCGTCGAATAAGCCGCGATGGTCACGCGTATCTGACGTCGCTCTCGGATCGAGACATTGCGATGACTCACGTGAGTGAGTTGATCGGCATGGCAGCGCACGTTCACGGGATACAATCAGGCGGCCAACCCTCACAAATCGTCGAAATCAAGGCCGTGGAAGAGCTGTATCCATTTTACGGAACCCTTCGCCTGGAGCCTGATCGCCCGCTGTGGGAGCTTCTGCAAGTTCAGCCGGCCGGCTGCCCAGGGCAGCCCTGCTGGGGGGCAGTCGTTCAGGAATCACTGCTCATCAGAATGGGGCTGGCCGTCGGCCAACCACTCACCATCGGCCAAGCGACCTTTCTCATCACCGGCGTCGTACGAACCGAGCCGGACCGGATGGCAAATGCCTTCAGTCTGGGCCCTCGCGTGTTGATCGCCCAGGATGGACTCCGCGCCACGGATCTGGTGAAACTCGGCAGTCGTGTGCGGGAACGCTATCTTCTCAAAACTACACTCACCGCCAAGATTGAGCCACTGCTTTACGAATTGCGGGGTCGTCTCGCGGCCGAATCTGCACGCGTGTCGACCTATCGGGATGCACAGCCCCAGCTGAAGCAGTTTCTTGAGCAACTGACGCGGTATCTCGGACTCATCGGTCTGACCGCCCTGTTTGTCGGCGGTATGGGCGTCGCCACATCCGTGCGTGCCTTCCTGCGTGAGAAGCTGGCGACGATTGCCATTCTGAAAACGGTCGGAGCAGATTCGCCGACGATCATCAAGACCTATGCAGCCCAGGCCCTCCTCTTAGGACTGACCGGGAGTGTTGCGGGGCTGGCGCTCGGCATCGGTCTGGAACAGGCGGTGCCTTGGATGTTGTCCTCATGGTTCGCCTCAGACATGCTGGATCAGATTGGTTTTACGTCAGGACTCTCTCTTCATTTACTCATGCCCTTAGGCAAGGGACTGGCCCTCGGCCTGCTCACCACAATGCTATTCGCACTGTGGCCGCTACTGGCGATTCGATCCGTGAAGCCGGTCGCATTGCTGCGGCGCGATGCGCTCACGGCGGAAACGCCGCCGCACTCCACTGACCGGACATGGAGACAGAACATCGCGCGCATCGACCGGACCCGGCTCCTCACAGCCGGCGTGATCGCCATCGGACTTGCGCTGCTGTCCATGTGGCAAGCCGAAGCGTGGAAGATCGGACTACTCTTCATTGGAGCCTTTTCACTTGCAATCGCGCTGTTGGGCGGCACCGCCTGGGTTCTGATAACAACCCTTGCAGCAATGGCCCACCCGAAGCAACTGGCCATCCGCCAAGCGATCGGCAACATCATCCGTCCGGGAAGTCAGGCCATCAGCATGACAATCGCTATCGGCATTGGAGTCATGGTCATCGTCACCGTGGCGCTGGTTGAACGAGCGTTGCTCCGGCAGGTGGGCGAAAGCCGACCAGCGGACGCACCGACGTTTTTCTTCATCGATATTCAGCCAGACCAAGCGGACGGCATGACCCGTCTGCTTCAAGACCGATCGGAAAACCACATGCCCACCCTGACCCCGCTGGTCCGCTCGCGACTCATGGCCGTGAATGGCCAACCCATCAAAAAAGAGGCCACATCCGAAGAGGAGGAACGGGCGGCGCAAACGGCGGACAAGGATCAGCGGAGGCAAATCTGGTATCTGACTCGTGAATATGCACTGACATTCCTGGACCAACTTCCGAAAGACAACATGATCGTGAAAGGGGAGTGGTGGACGCCTGATCAGACCTTCTCCAAGCCGATGGTCTCAATTGAGGAAGAGGCGGCAAAGGCACTGGGACTGGACATCGGACAGACGCTTGAACTCGACATTCAGGGGACGCCGCTGGTGGCGGAGGTCAGCAGTATTCGCAAGGTAGAGTGGGGAAACTTCTCCACGAACTTTTACATGATCCTGTCGCCTGGCGCTCTGGATGAAGCGCCCCTCACCTATGTCGCGACAGTCCGGGTCCCACCCGCTAACGAGGTATCGCTCCAGCAAGCCGTGGTCGCTGAATTTCCCAACGTGACCGCAATCAATATCGGTGACGTCCTCGACAGCTTCGCACGGATCCTCGATCGCCTGTCTCTGGCCATTCGCGCCGTCGCGCTCTTCTGCGTCCTCACTGGAGGGTTAGTGATGGGAGCCGCGCTTGCCGCCACCCGCTACCGCCGTCTCTACGAATCAGTCGTATTGAAGGCGCTAGGCGCAACACGTGGCCTGATCATCGGATCGTTTGCTGCGGAATATTTAGTGCTGGGTATAGTGGGAGGCCTGATCGGCGTCGGATTGGCCAGCGCCCTGTCCTGGGCGCTTCTTCGATTCATTTTTGAACTGCCCTGGATGCTGCATCTGCAAGTATTGTTCATCGGGCTGGGGCTGACGATGTGCCTCACACTGATCGTGGGGCTTCTCAGCACCTATCGCCTGCTCGGCCAACGTCCGTTGGCCGTTCTCAGGCACGAGTGAACCCTTCACTATTTGAACGGGTTCACGACTTTCATCGAGCACGAGCAGGCTCCGGCATCCATATATCCAGAATGCGACTGATCCGCCGTTGATCCTGCCGACGCAACTGGATAAATCGAAGACCGACTTCCCCTTGGGACGACGACCGGACCACCGCTTCATCCACCGTGATCGGGAACGAGCTATTGGAATGCTGAAACTCCAATTCCAGGCGCGTACCCGGAGCAACCGGACGGTCACAGTGAATTCGGCACCCGCGAATCGAGAGATCCTGCATCACCCCTTCGAATCCAAGCACATGGGGAGAGGAGCGGAGCGGTTTGAACCACACCGGGAAATCCACTGCGACCCGGTCAAAATTGCGACGAGGGCTCTCGGCAAGACGTCCGAGAAACTTACGAAATCGTTCCGCGCACAGTTGGCAGCGAAAGGGGTAGACCGTCACGCAACTAAAGAGTCGGTCCGTGACAGACTGCCTGGCAGCAAGCCGAGTCTTAGCCGTACCGCAAGACGGGCAGACGACAAGCCCCATTCGATCATCCTCCTGCCGCGAACAAAGAGAGTCATCGTACGACCACTTTCTCTCCTTCTGCTACCCCTCAAAGGTATAAGGGAAAACTCTCTAGTTCGAAACTCAGGCTGACTCGCAGATCACGCGCCCGAGGACTCCCTCGTATCAGAGCTTCAGCAGTCCGCTCAGGCTCTGCTGTTCTCGTTCACGGAAGGTAACGGCGATGCGCAACTGCTCCAGATATTGCTCGAGTGTTTTTCCGCCGAGATCGATCTTGCGGGAATGGAAGAACTCGCGCACATCTTGTTCAAGCTCAGGGGTCGCCAAGCCGACAATGCCGCCGCACATGCGCCGCAGCCCCTGCTTCGGAAAGAGCCGATCCATCTGGTCCCAGTTCGTCTTCACAAACCCCCACGCCAGTTCACGCCCATCCACATTGCCCAACACGGCACTAACCACAAACGGCGCATCCTGGGTACGAATCTCACCGTTGATCGTACGGACGAGCGTACGCGTCAGCAACGCCGGGGATTGAAAGGCCGCGAGCGCAAACAGATACCGACGTTCGTCCTGCGGCGTCGTGGCGGTTCGGGAGTGATCGGAGAACTCATTGTAGCGCGCCTCATCGCCGGTGTGGGCCAGGATGGAGACGAGCGCAGGGACGACATTGGGGTCAACGCACGCATGGTCCGTGCTGTATTGTCGATACTGCTCCGCTGCTTGCGCTTGAATAGCCGGGTCATTGCCGAGTTTTCCCAGGGCGCCGATGAGCTCTCCCCGCAACTGTCTGATCAGTTCATCTTCGCCGGCCTTGGGCCGCCACCCGAGGTCAGTCACAGCGGGCGTGAGACGGGCACGAACAAAGGCTTCCAGGACCGGTCGGTCGGCGGTCGCGATAATGCGGTTCATGAATGAAAAGGAATCTAGGAGGACGGCCCACACATTCTTGTCCCGCTCTCCTGTGAAATGGCTTGTCAGACGCAGATAATCGGAAAGAGAGGTGAGCCCGGAGACTGTCGTGGCCCAGACATCGCTGACCAGATTGAATCGCTCGCTTGGCGCGAGATGATCGACGCCGGCATCCAGGATCCGCTGAAGCAACGAGGACTCGTACCGTACCCGATAGAACCCGTGTCCCGCTTCATTGACGAACAGATGCTGGACTCCTTTCGGAAGGCTCACACGCACCTCCCGATCCGTCATGAGGAGGCGGCGATGTTCGGTGGTGCCGGCGGCGGTGATCCGGAGTGGAACGGGAATCTGCCAACGCTGTTCGGTCGATTCGGGAGACGAGAGATAGGTAAACCGTTGCTGCGAGAGCACGAGCTCCGTCTCTTTGTCCTGACGCACCGTCACGAGGGGATAGCCCGGCTGAAAAATCCAGCCGTCCATAAGTTCAGGAACCGCTTGCTTCGCCGCCAGTCCCAACGACACCCACAAATCTTTCGTGTCGGCGTTGCCGTACGCATGTGTGCGGAGATAATTGCGCACCCCTTCGCGAAAGACCGTCGGCCCGATATGTTGCTCGAGCATGCGAAGAACGGACGCTCCTTTTTCGTAGGTCAGCACGTCAAACATGGCATCGGCATCTTTCGGCGCGCGGACGGGATACTCGATCGAGCGCGTGCTGAGCAAACCGTCCACGGAGAAGGCGGCGGCTCGCGAGACGCCAAACGCATCCCAGCGTTTCCACTCCGGCTTCCATGCATCGACCGCGAGCATTTCCATGAAGGTGGCGAAGGCTTCGTTCAGCCACAGCCCGTTCCACCACGACATCGTGACGAGATCGCCGAACCACATATGGGCGTTCTCGTGGGCGACCACATCGGCCACCCGCTCCCGCTCCGCATGCGTCCCGGTTCGCTCATCGACCAGCAAGGCAGTTTCACGAAAGGTAATGGCGCCGAGGTTTTCCATCGCACCGGAGGCGAAGTCGGGTATGGCGAGGAGATCGAGCTTGTCCCCCGGATAGGAAATGCCGTAGTACTCTTCGAAAAACTTCAACGACGCTGCGGCGATCTCAATGCCAAACGGCGTGAGCGGCTGTTTTCCAGGAACGGTCCAGAGACGGAGCGGCGTCTTGCCGACGAACACCGGCTTGGTCGCTTCGAGCTGCCCCACGATGAAGGCAACAAGATAGGTGGACATCTTCATGCTGTCGGCAAATCGCATCACCTTTTTGCCGGACTGGATGGAGTCGGAAACGACGGACGTATTCGAGACAGCCGTCAGACTCGGATCAATCACCAGGGTCGTGGCAAAAACAGCTTTGAAATCAGGCTCATCCCATCAGGGGAAGGCCCTGCGTGCGTCGGTCGCTTCAAACTGTGTCGCCGCCATGGTACGAGATACACCAGCCTGATCTTTATAAGTACTTCGATAGAACCCGCGCAGTTGATCGTTCAATTTCCCTTGAAACACCAGCGTCAGCTGCGCTTCCCCCGCTGAAATAAGACGGGGAAACATCAACCGGCAACGCTGCATCGCCTGATCAAGCTCGATCATCGCGTCAAGTCGATCGCCGGCCTTTTCCTTAAGCGTCGCGGATGAAATGGTGAGATCGACAGCATTCAGGATGACCGTACTGGTTGATTGCGTCACGGTCAGGGCAATGGTCACGACACCTGAGAATGTCGCGCTGGTGAGGTCCGGCTCCAGCCGTAGCTCGTAGCGATGCGGAAGCACATGCCTGGGTAAACGATAGGGATCGAGACTGCCGAGCGTATCATCGGGGGTCATATCTTCGCCTTTCGGTCATGCTGCCGTGGTTGCGCACATGCCTGATGGAGTGTCGAAAGAAATAGGTACGCTACTGGAAGAGCCGGAAAGACGTGGGCTAGGCCAGCCAACCGCGTGAGTTCATGATATCTGCCGATGGATCCACTCATTTCCCCGGCGCGTGATGGATCTGAACACCGTGAGGGGAGCCGACGATCAGTACACTCGTTCGACCGACAAAGAGTCCGGTTTCCACGATGCCGGGGATTTGGTTCAACGCGATCTCGAGCTCTCCCGGCTGATCTATTCGTGCCAGATGGACATCCACGATCACGTTCCCGGCCTCGGTCCTGAACGGCACCCCGTTTTTTTCTCGCAACACCACCAGACTCTTGGTCAGAAATTCGATTTCGCGCGCGGTACTACCCCAGCCGAAGGGGATGATTTCAATGGGCAGCGGGAAAGACCCTCCGAGCACAGGCACCTCTTTGGTGTGATCGACGAGGACAATGAATTGCTTGGCGGAAGCCGCGACGATCTTCTCCTTCAGGAGTGCCCCGCCGCCGCCTTTAATGAGATTGAAACCGGGGTCGACTTGATCCGCACCGTCGATGGCCACATCGATTTCCCAGCGGTTATCCGAGTCGATCAGCATGATCCCGGCCTGGCGGGCAAGCGCGGCTGTTTCCTGCGATGTGGGGATTCCCCGAAGCGACATCCCGGCGCGAACTTTTTCGCCGAGCGCGATGACCATATGTTTCGCCGTAGAACCGGTACCGAGCCCGACGACCATCCCGTCACGGACGAACTCGACGGCTTTCACAGCCGCGGCTTTTTTCAGGCTATCGAGATCCGGTTGTGTAGTCATGGCCTTTGAGCAAGAGAAAGCGCGGCGGCGACTGATGCCGCACCGAGTAACGCGGCCTGCTGGTTCATCACGACTTTCACCGGCATGTTGCCCAGCAAGCGTTTGTACCGCCCTTTGTTGATAAAAGCTTTCATGAACGTGCCATCCTGAAGTTTCTTAATCAGCTTCGGGGCCATCCCTCCGGCCACATACACGCCGTCGAGCGAGAGTGCTTTGAGCGCTAGATTCCCGGCCTCGGCCCCATAAATCGAGGCAAACAGATCCAACGTCTGCTTGGCAATGTCGGCCTGGCCCTTCAGACCGGCTTCGGCGATTTCGGCAGCCGGATCGCCGGCCTTAATCTTTTCCGCCAGCCAGGTCGGTTCGTTCTTCTTCGTGTCGCGGACAAACTCATAAATCGCATTGAGCCCGGGGCCTGAAAGAATCCGCTCGTAACTGACGTGGAGATATTGGCTGCGCAGGTAGCGCAGGAGGTCGATCTCGTAGTCGTTGTTCGGCGCGAAGTCGGTATGTCCGCCTTCCGACGGCATCGGGCGATACGATTTGCCATCCCAGAAGAGAATCGCTTCGCCGAGCCCGGTCCCCGCCGCGATGAGCGCGAGAGCCTGGCGCTTTTTCGGAGGATTGCCGGGATTGAGCACCTCCAGTTCTTCCGGCCGCAAGAGCAAGATCCCGTAGGCCGTCGCCTCGAGATCGTTCAACAATTGCACGCGTGGAATGTCGAACCGTTTAGCAATCGCTGCTCCATCCACGACCCACGGCAAGTTGGTCGTCTGGCAGTGATTCTCGATCACCGGTCCCGGGACACCAAAGCACGCAGCGGCGAGCTTAATGGGTTCGGCGGGCAATACGTCGACGTCTGACTCTTCCGCACTAGACTCCGACGCATCGGCATCGTCCAGCAGCATCGGCGGTTTCGGAGGGGTGAGAAACTCTTCCAGAATCTCTTCGAGCGATTTGTAATCGGCACTATGAAAAGTCTCAAGCCTGACCGGTTCCACCCGCTCGGTGGGCCAATCATAGAGAGCCAGATACGTCTTGGTTCCACCAATGTCGCCTGCGAGGATCATCGTCAATCCTTCTCGTCGGTCTTATCGCTTAAGAGCGGTGGCCGCATCATCATCGAGCAGCCAAATCAGCCGCCCCCCGTCCGGCTTCACCTGAGCGGCCGGCAGCGCCTGCTCCGCCTGAGTATGCGGCTGAAGCACGGCACGAACCGTCTGCGCCTTCCCGGCACCGGTCACGAGGAACAGTACCACAGTCGCCCGGTTGATCACACCTAGGGTCAAGGTCAGTCGAGCGACTATGCCTTTCGGTGACTGTCCGACGGTTACGAGATGATTCCGCTCAAATAATGCGGGCGTCCCAGGGAATAATGATGCGGTATGGCCATCGTCGCCCAAACCAAGAAGCACCAGATCAAGACGCGGGACCGCCGGTGATGGGCATTGGGCGATGGCCCTGATCGTCCGCTCATAGTCCTCAGCGGCCTGCACGAGATCTGCGGATTCGCCTTTCAGCCGATAGACCTGTGACGGGTTGATTCCCAGAGGACGGAAGAAGGCTGTCTGAGCCAATCCAAAATTGCTGTCAGGATGATCTGGCGGAATACCGCGTTCGTCGCCAAAAATAAAGACCATGCGATCCCACTGACACTGGGTTTTCCAGTCGGAAGAGGTCAGGGCTCCGTAGAGCGCCATGGGGGTCGATCCACCAGAGAGAGCAATGATGCATTGACCACGTGATTGGATGGCCTGAGCCGTACTATCGCGGAAGAGCACACAAGCCTGGTACAGCCACTCCTGGCCATGCTGATACACACGAATGTCTGGAGAACTCGTCATAGTAGTGATGACGACTCGACAAGATGTTCTCCGGAAGGAATTGCCATGTGGGGCTCTCCTTGGTTGACTCACTTAAGGCTCTTGAGTGGCAAGCTTCTGCATCTTAGGAATCAAGTCCATAAAACGCAATATGACCTGGCAGAGGTGATTCGCTACGGCTCGGAGGGGCGACGGATCACTACTGGCATCCCATCCACGGTGGACCAGGCTAAGGACTGGGCCTGCTCGCTCGAGAGTGTCAGGCTGATCATCGGAGCTTCGCCTGATGATGGGACTCCCGCAAGACGCTGCCTCCAGGCCCGGAGTTGCTTCCAAGCCTTCTGGCTCGTAGCGCGAATCCATCCCATGGCTCCTTCTTCAGTGGAAGACTCTACGTCTATAGTCATCGCCGGGGTAAATGAAAGCCGGTACTCGGTCGGCATGTCGGAAAGGGAGATCGGCTCCTGCTCGGTCGTAGCAGAAGGATCAATCTTTCGACGGATCACGGAGGGACGTGTGGTCAAGCGAAAGGTTCCACTCAATCGTGGAAGCCCGGTGGCCGTCCATGCCGCGATGGGGAGTCGATGAAGATCCACTCCACGTGCCTTGATCTGGATGGCTCCTGAGGCGAGATCAACGAGTAGATAAGTTTGAGGACGCGCGGCAAGCTTGAGTTCTTCTTCGAGCACACGCGATGCTTCCTGCAAGGCGGAAGGATTGTTCATGTCGAGATCGGAAAACACGTCGCCTTCGGCAGCCCAACCGGGAACCGCTAGAAGGAGAACGGCTGCAAAAATGATGGATACGGGCATGAAGAGCATCTGCCGAGGAGGTGGAGCTAGAAGATCATGATCGGTGTCCCGACTCGAGCGAGCTGGTAGACACTTTTCAGGTCATCGTCATTTAACCGAATGCATCCATGGGTAACGTTCTTGCCGAGCAGTCGGGTATAGAGCGTGCCATGTATAAAATAGCCCTTGCCAAACCCGAGCGCATAGTCACCCAACACCCCTTGCTCGACTCGATCTGCGGGATTCTTGGGGACCAGGAGCCCCTCTTCAATAAATGCCCAATCGGGCTTCACCCAGGCAGGATGCGTGAGCTTGGACTGCACCGAAAATTCTCCGCGCGGCGTATCGAACACCCATTGGGTATTGCCCTCGCCTGGCTTATCAAGAACCACTCCGCTGCCGGTAGAGGCAATCGCATCGAGCACAATCTCCTGGCTGCGCTTGACGTAGAGGTGATTTCGCGCGGTATCCACCAGGATATAGGGCTGATGGGGGATAAACTGCGAGAGTTGCTTCTTCAGACCTTTGTATTGATTCTGCAGGCCGCGCAATACGAAGGGATCAACGGCGATCGGCTGAGGGACCGATGCAATGGAAGGCTGAAGCTGACTGCTGCTGTATGGAATAAGAGCCGCGAGCAGGCCGACGGAAAGGACCGAACATATGAGGAGCAGAACTCGCTTCATGGAAGTGGTCTCAGGTTTCTTCCTCGTGATCTCCCAATTTGGCCAAGGCCATCGCCACTGCGTTGCGCCCGGTTAAGGCACCGACGATGCTCACCGGAGTCCCTGGTTCGACCCGCTCGAACAGCGCACTCATCTGGGCATTATCGAGCATGACACAGCCCAGTGTTTGCGCCATCAATTCGTTTTCGACGCCATGAATTTCGATCTGGCCTCCGATTTGCTTCACGACAGGGATGCGGCCGACCTTCTTGCCTTGTGCGAATCGGCGACGATCATCCTGGTTCGGGTAATCTAAGACAAGCGCCCGATAAAATTGCGTGCGGCCCGCTCCTCGCTTGTCAGTGATGTGATACCGCCCTTCGGGGGTGGCACCGTCTCCCTGAAATTGCTTCTCACGAATGCCATTGAAGCCCAATCGAACGGGGTATGATACCACCTTGCTCCCGTTCTTGTAGAGCGTCAGGACCCGCTCGGCCTTGCTCACGACAATGGCGGTTGATCGGTGGATGCGTGACCAGTTGATCGTCTGCTGCGCTATAGCCTGCCAACCACTGATATGCTGCTCATCCGCATAGCGCCCAAGCTCGCGAGCGAGGAGCGCTGACTGCACTTGCAGAGCCTTGCCGGCCCGATCCGCTGCTTCAATTGAACGCTGATAGTCATGCTGTTCGTAGAACGATCGGGCCTGTTTCACCAACAAATCGGTCTGGACGGGTTTCCCTCCCAGCACGATACGGCCATCGATGGCGTCGATTTGCGTTGACAGCGCGCGAAGCCGCTCTTCCACTCGCAACACTTTGAGTTGTGCGCGCTGTTGCTGCGCTTGCCGTTCCCCATGAATCTTGGCAAGAGTACTGCCGCCTTCCTCGTGGAGCCGACGAAGCTCTGTTTCGAGATCGTTTGTTTCCCACGGCCATCGCACCAGATCATCGTCCGATTGCACGCGGGCACGGAGTGGCACCCACTGCCGCACAAAGCGGGCATATTCCTCAGGGGCGATTTCCGGGGCTTTGAGGGCGACGAGTTGCTGGTCGATCGTTTCAATCGCGCTGACCAGCTCAGGCGGAATGGCTTGGACGCAGGCGGAGAGCGCTCCCGCCAGGAAGGATCCCTGGACGAGAGCGATTAGACCGTTTCTCACTGAGAAGGTAGCCATGAATCAATACTACTTCATTTTTTCTTGGGCGCAGAGGGTTTCCCCTTCCCCACTTTCGCCAAGGCATTCTGAAGTTCCGCGGAAACCGCCTGACTCTTGTCATTGATCGCTTTTGCCTGAGTCTGGGCAGCCGGATAGTCTTCTTTGTCGATGGCCAATTGAATCTGATTCAACGATGCCTTCAATGCCTCGACATCATTCTTAATGGCCTCAAGCGCCGCACGATCTTTGCCTACCGGAGCACTGGCCACCAGATCGACTGCCGACTTTACAGCTTCCTGTGCCACCCGCTGCGCCTGGAGGGCACCGGCCTTGGCTTCTTCCTTCTTTTTCACAGCATCGGCTTTGACTCGTTCAGCATCGGCCTTTGCGGAAGCCGCGAGTTGCTCGGCTTTCCCATAGTCTCGAAAGAGGGCAAACTTCCCATCCTGATCCGTGACTTCCTTTTTCATCGCGGCCAGCGAGGCCTCAAGCTTGGCGTACTCTTGTGCGGTGTACGTTGCCGCTCCACTCATTTGAGCTTCCTTCAGCGCCTTTTCAGCCGCATCGATTTGTTCGGCCGGAGGTTTGGCACAGCCTGCGAGCAAAACCACTCCAAGCACCAGCGGCGCGAGCCGATTGATCGTGACATTCATTGTATTCTCCTTAAATGGTTCGGGCAGGGGAGTTGCCACACAGGGGATCCTCCCTCGGGTGAGAAGATCGCCCACTAATCATGAGCGACCTTCCCGGCCTTGAACTTGTGGGATGGAAGAAGCCTAGCCGTTCTTCTTTTCTTTCCCCTTCTTCTTGCCTTTTCCCGATTTCTTCCCCTTCTTGCCCTTCTTTTCCTTTTCTCCATCCACCTTCTTTTCGGCCTCAGCCGGAGCACTCATAGCTGGAGCAGCAGGGGCCGCAGGAGCCGGGGCAGCCGGCGCCGGCGCTGTTTCCTGCGCATGCAGGTAGGTACCGGTTGAGAACATCGCGGTGATCGTAAGTGCGAGCATGCTGGCTAGCATTCTACCCATGTGAGAGAACCTCCTGTGGTGTAAGTAATTGAATGTGCATGACCTTTGACAGAATGAAGGCTTCCATCAAATAGTCACAACAATAGCGTAAGTGTTCCCTAAAGTTATTGGCAAACTTGGTGCCATGATTGGCAGGCCTATGTTTTCTCAATATTAGTAAGGAATCAACGGCTTACGGAAAGAGTATTTTCATTGAGGAAGAGAGTCCTGTGGCACTCTGGCGGGGATTGAGACAAAATCGCCTCAGAAATGAATCTGTTACATTCAGAAAGTGACTTGTTGCCCATAGATTGATGCGGTCCTGAATCAATCCAAAAGCTCCCTTGAATCAAGGAGTAAATTGACACCTGGTTGCTTGGCCAATATAATGCCCCACTCGATTGGCTCTTCTGAATGTGATTACCGAGGGAGAATTTCATGTCTTTTACATCTCAGCAACCTTCAAATTTGAAAAAGAAGCGCGAGCATGGGTTTCGCAAACGCATGAGCACGAAGAACGGACGGAAGGTCTTGGCTCGCCGCCGAGCTAAAGGTCGTGCCCGTTTGGCGGTCTAACGATTCAATCTCACATATCGTCAAGGGGCCGGCTTCAAATGCATTTCTAGTTCGCTCCGCATGAGGTCCTGCGCGTGTCGTTCGGAGAAAGTCCCTCTTTCTCATTGCACCCCACGTGATTGGCTGTCTGCTCGACTCCCGCCGGTTACTGTCACCAATGAACCTGTCACACACCGGTGGGCGTCAAGAGATGCCTCACGAGCCAGGCCCGACGCCATGTTTTTACGAGTCAGTCGCGATATTGAACAAGTGAAGCGTCACGGGCGTCGCAGCTCGACGCAATGTTTCAATTTGCTCGCGAGCCGTACGGAGGGTTCCGTGAGTCAGGTTGGAATCGTCGTCGGCAGGCGATTTGGAAATGCGGTCAGACGCAACCGGTCTAAGCGACTCTTTCGCGAGCTCGTCAGAGCTATCTATCCCGACTTGATTCCCGGATACCATCTGCTCGTCTTTCCAAAGCGAGACGCGCTGACCCTCTCGTTCGGAGATCTCAAGGAGTTGTGGACAGCGACTCTTTCAAAACATCGCCTTCTGATTGCGAGGTCGTCGATATAGAATGCGCTGTCTCCTGGTGGGGCTGATTCAAGGGTACCGATATGTGATTTCTCCGTGGCTGAGCCCGGCATGCCGGTTTCAGCCGACGTGCTCCCAATACGCCATAGATGCTATTCACCAGCGTGGCTGCTTACAGGGTTTAGGCTTGGCCTTCATCCGTTTGCTAAAATGTCACCCCTTTCATGCTGGCGGGTTCGATCCAGTTAAGAAATAGGTCAACTTCGTTTAAAAAGGTACGTATCTAGATGATGGAAAAGCGTGTCATCGTTTTCTTAATCCTGTCGCTGGCGATTATTTTTGGATACGACTATGCCCTGAAAGAAATGGGGTGGCTCCCTCAATCATCGCCTACGTCAGAATCCTCCCTCTCACCTGAGACAGAACAAGTCACGTCCTCGCACGATGCCGCGCCGACACCCCCTAACCCCATCATGGCCCAGGCGCCAGGTCAGGGGCAGATCTCATCGAACCCGGAGGCGCAAACCTCTCAACCTGTCCCGACAGAAGAGATTGTGAGCGTTGAAACAGATCTCTATCGCGCCAAAATCTCGACTCGAGGCGCGGTATTAACGAGCTGGGAATTGAAGCGGTATCAACAAACGGCAACCGATTCCGCGCCGGTCCAATTGGTCAGGCAGGGATCAAAATTCACCGGACCATTGTCCGTCGTCACAACAGATGCCGGATTGACCAAGACGTTGGGCGATGGTCTCTATACTGTCTCACGAGATTTCTCCACTCTGGACAGCACCCATCCGATCGGCCACATCACATTCCAGATTCATGATGAGGCGAAGAATCTGCTGCTCGAGAAAATCCTGACCTTCCACGTCGATAGCTACCTGGTCGACATCGCGATCAGAGTGACCGACCTTACCGGTGACCTCACGGTTGGTTTAGGAACGAATTTCGGAATTGTCGAATGGGGCGATGGCTTGATCGGTCAGATCGGCGCGGCCTCCCTGGTCGACGGCAAATCCGATAAGGATGCGCCGGAATCTGAATCAGAGCATAAAGGTGCAGTACAGTGGCTGGCCCTACAAGACAAATACTTCCTTTCGGTTCTTATCCCAACGCAAGCTTCCTCCACGCTAGTTAAGAAAGAGGGAGATAAACTCCTTTCAGGGGGTGTGCGCTTCCCGGCTCCGTCATCAGGCACTTCCTTGAAGCTCCAGCTCTATGCCGGTCCCAAGGAGTACGATACGCTTCGGGCGATGCAGATCGGAATCGAAGATACGATCGACTTCGGCTGGTTTGTATTTGGCAGCTGGAGCGTCGTGAAAGCCGTCGCCAAACCGATTTTCTATGTACTCCGTTTCATCAACGACTTTACCCATAACTTCGGTGTGACCATTATTCTGCTCACGATGATGCTCAAGATCCTTTTTGTGCCGCTCCAGTACAAGAGCTATAAATCCATGAAGCAAATGCAGGTCATTCAGCCAAAAGTCCTGGCGATTCAAGAGAAATTTAAGGATGATCGTGACCGGCTGAACAAGGAATTAATTAAACTCTACCGGGATCATAAAGTGAATCCGGTCGGGGGCTGCCTCCCGATGGTCCTGCAAATGCCTGTGTTTGTGGCCCTCTTCAACATTCTCTACATGACGATTGATCTCCGCCAGGCCCCCTTCATGGCATGGCTAACGGACCTCTCGGTACAAGACCCCTATTATGTCCTGCCCATAATCATGGGCGTGACGATGGTCATCCAACAGAAAATTACTCCGACCACGATGGATCCGACTCAAGCAAAAATCATGTTGATGCTACCGGCCTTCATGACATTTTTGTTCATCAATTTCCCTGCAGGGCTCGTGCTGTACTGGCTCACGAACAATGTGCTGACCATTTCACAACAATTGATTACCGATCGTGTAATTTTTGCGAACAAACCCGTCATCTAACCACTGCGGTATTGAGGTTCGACCGGCTTCACTACTTCAATACTAGAGAGACATCCGCTACGACGTTGGCCATGAATATAGACGGCGGGCCAGAAGACACGATTTGTGCCGTCGCCACTCCTTCGGGCGAAGGCGGGATCGGGATCATACGAATTAGCGGACCCGATACCCTTTCGATTGCCAGTCGGTTTGTCCGTCTTCGTTCAGAGGTTTCCCTGCTTACGGCGGAATCACACCGGCTATACCTTGCAGATATTGTTTTGCCGGACGATCATCCGCCTCATTCACCTTCAAGCGCCTCAACTCCGATCGACGAAGCCCTTGTTGTGTATATGAAGGCTCCGCACTCCTATACCGCAGAGGATGTGATCGAAATTCATGCGCATGGGAGTCCTGCCGTCTTGGCCAAGATTTCAGAGATAAGCTTGCATGCCGGATGTCGTCTCGCCGCTCCGGGAGAGTTTACCAAGCGAGCATTTCTGAATGGACGTTTGGATTTATCTCAAGCTGAAGGCGTCCTCGATACGATTAAAGCCACCTCTGAGCAGAGCTTGGCCATCGCTCAACGACATCTTCGGGGTGACCTGAAGCGAGAAGTCGAGCGGTTGAGATCTCGACTCTTAGGGATGCTGGCTCATCTTGAAGCGGGGATCGATTTCGTCGAAGAAGATATTGAATTCGTCGGTCGCGAGGACTTGAAGAAGGTGTTAGGTGAGACCGCGAACGTGGTGGGAGCGGCTCTGAATTCAGCCAGAACCGGCCGTGTACTCAGGGAAGGGGCACGGGTCGTCATCGTGGGGCACCCTAATGTCGGTAAGTCGAGTCTGCTTAACCGTTTGTTGGGAGACAGCCGTGCAATTGTCACGAATACTCCCGGGACTACACGCGACCTTATTGAGGAGACGGTTCGCTTTGACGGGTGCACGTTGTCCCTCGTCGACACCGCCGGTTTACGGGAGACCACCGATGAGGTTGAGCGAGAAGGTATTCGCCGCACTGAAGAAGCCGTGCGTGAGGCTGATCTTCTTATCGTCATGATTGACGCCTCTGATTTTATCCCTACTGCCAGAATATTTGCCACGACTCTGTTCGAAAGCGGAAATCTTGTAGTCGCACTGAACAAGGTAGACCTGCTCACTCCGAGCCAGGTGAAAGACTTGCTCATCAATTTATCCTTTCCGGCTGGAGTAACGGCGTTACCCATCTCAACCGTGACAGGTGAAGGTCTCGAGACATTACGAGAGAATATCAAGGACAGAATCGGACTCCGTGGTCTCGAACCATCCCAGAACGTCATGATTACGAACATCCGACATGAGGAAATTCTTCGCAGATGCCGTGACTACCTCGCGAAGGCTCTCGACTCGATAGAGTCTGGCATGCATCCGGAATGCGTGGCAGTGGATCTACGAGGAGCCGCCGATGCGCTTGGAGAGATCACTGGAGCCATTACCTCTGATGATGTCCTCAATCGAATCTTTTCTGAGTTTTGTATCGGTAAGTAATCGAGCAATACATGAATCCAACTTTCGATGTAATCGTGGTCGGTGGAGGACATGCGGGGTGCGAAGCCGCACTGGCTTCCGCCCGTATGGGCGCGAAAACTCTCTTACTGACCATGGACAAGAATCGGATCGCCCAGATGTCCTGCAATCCGGCTGTCGGAGGAATTGCCAAGGGTCACCTGGTGAAGGAGATCGATGCCCTGGGCGGAGAGATGGGTCGGAATACCGACCAGGCCGGCATACAATTCAGATTTATCAACACGAGCAAAGGTCCAGCGGTCAGAGCATTGCGCGCGCAATGCGACAAGAAACTCTATCGCCGGACGATGCAAAATACGCTAGCCGCTGAACCATGCCTCACGATTCAGGAAGGCACCGTAGACCGGCTCCTCACCTCGGGAATGTGCGTACAGGGTGTGGTGACAGGAGATGGGGGAACTATCAAATCGCGCGCGGTGGTTCTCACATCAGGTACTTTCCTTAAGGGACTAATCCACATCGGCCTGAACCACTTCCCGGCCGGTCGCGCTGGAGAGGCCTCGGCAGAACACTTATCCGATTGCATGCGTGACTTAGGCTTTGAACTGGGGCGATTGAAGACCGGCACACCCCCGCGTCTTGATCGAGACTCGATCGATTTTTCGGTCATGATTCCACAGCCAGGGGATAATCCGCCCACACCATTTTCTCATCGCACGGAACGCATTGTCACACCTCAACTTCACTGCCATTTGACCTACACGAATAAGCAAACCCATGACATCATTCGAGAGAACCTCGACCGATCCCCCCTCTATAGCGGAGTTATCGACTCAGTTGGGCCACGCTACTGCCCATCAATTGAAGATAAAGTCGTGCGTTTTGCCGAGCGGGAGCGGCATCAAATATTCATTGAGCCTGAAGGCATTGATTCAAAAGAGTTTTATCCTAATGGCATCTCTACAAGCCTTCCCGTCGATGTACAAAGTGAAATTATTCGAACAATCCCAGGCCTTGAGTACGCCAAAATGCTCAAGCCGGGCTATGCCATTGAGTACGACTACTTCCCTCCTCGACAACTCTATCCAACTCTCGAAACCAAGCATGTTTCCGGGCTGTATCACGCGGGACAAATCAATGGTACATCCGGGTATGAAGAAGCGGCAGCACAGGGAATTATGGCAGGAATCAATGCAGCATTGAAGATTCGAGGAATTGAGCCGCTCATTCTTGATCGATCACAAGCCTATATCGGCGTGCTCATCGACGATCTCATTACGAAAGACACACGTGAACCATATCGTATGTTTACATCGCGCGCCGAATACCGCCTCCTCTTGAGGCACGGGAATGCCGACCTTCGCTTGATGGATATCGGTCATCAGATCGGATTGATTTCACAGCATTGCTATGATCGGCTGCTCAGAAAGCGGGAAGCCATTTCAAGCGAACTTGGTCGATTGAGCACAACCAGGCCAAAGATTACCGATGAGATCTGCACAAGATTGAACTGGTCACATGTTGATGGGCAACATGCTTCTCAAACATTTGCTCAATTACTCAAACGGCAAGAATATACGTATCGCGACCTCTTGATGAAATTTGAGGCTTCGGCTCTTGAAGATAATGAAATAATTGACGAAGTTGAGCTTGAAATAAAATACGAAGGCTATATTCGAAGACAATTGCAGCAAATCGGACAATTCAAAAAGCTTGAACTGAAATCTATTCCTATCGGCTTTGATTACGGATCTATTCCAGGGTTCTCACGTGAAGTACTTGAAAAATTCTCGAGAGTGAAACCGTCCACAATCGGCCAAGCTTCTAGAATTGCAGGGGTAACTCCAGCAGCTATTTCGCTTCTCATTGTCGCATTAGAAAAATTCAAGCGACAAGGTCCGACACCGACGCATGCTTGATACGCGTTATATCACGCTAACACTCAAACCTTTCTCTTGACCTCACTGATTCATTCACGTATGTGTTCCACGTGGAACAACAGTCCGACATCCAATTACTACTATCCCGCTCAGCCGCTTCGATTGGAATAGATCTGACTGCTGACCAGATCATCCAGTTCATGATCTATTTAAATCAGCTGAAAGAGTGGAACAAGACTACGAACTTAACGAGTATCGTCAAAGATGAAGAAATAGTGATCAAGCACTTTATAGACTCAATCGCTGCTCTTAAAGCAGAGAGCTTCATTGATGGAGGTCTCATATTTGACATCGGATCTGGAGCAGGACTTCCTGGAGTTCCGCTTAAGATAATCCGGCCAGACCTTAGACTTGTCCTTGTTGAGCCATCAAAGAAAAAATCATCTTTCCTGAGATACATTGTTGGGCTTTTGAAGCTTGAACATGTTGATATATTTGAAGGATCATTAGAGAAATTTGCCGAAAGCTTTGATGAAAGAGAGCCCGCTAACTATCTGGTAGCTAGAGGGATAAAGTTTGAATTCATTCTTGATCTTTCAAAAACAATCTTGAGTAAGGCGGGACGTATAATTTTATTTCTTTCTACATTCGTCGATAGATCAAGACTCCCTTCACAGGCAACCATAAAAAGAGAGTATTCATTCGAACTTCCAATGGGATATGGAACAAGAGTAATTACATGTCTTTCTCTTTCATCATAATGGACAGTGGGGCTGGTTCCACGTGGAACATTCCGTTTGAATCTATCCACCAAAAGGGCGGTCAATGGTTAGGATAGTTGCGGTTGCCAACCAAAAAGGAGGAGTTGGAAAAACAACTACCTCGGTTAATCTCTCAGCAGCGATCGCACTTCAAGGAAAGTCAGTTTTGCTGATCGACCTTGACCCTCAAGGCAATGCAACCAGTGGGGTAGGAATCGACACAAGATCCCTGCAGAAATCTATCTATAACTGCTTAATAAAACAGGATAAGTGCGATCATGTTATCCAAAAGACCGGCGTCGACGGTCTATCCATATTGCCGTCGAATGCTGATCTCGCAGGGGCGGAGATTGAGTTGGCCAATGTCGAGGGGCGAGAGAAGCATCTCATCGATGCGATCAAAGACATTCAAGGCGGATACGATGTCATTATCCTGGATTGCCCGCCAGCTCTCGGCATCCTCACTATTAATGCCCTTGCTGCAGCAAAGTCGGTCCTCATTCCAGTGCAATGCGAGTACTATGCGATGGAAGGACTCTCCAGACTACTCGGCAGCATTGATCGAGTGAAGCAGTCAATAAATCTCGATCTCTCAATCGAAGGAATCGTGCTGACCATGTTCGATGCCCGCAACTCCTTGGCTCGCCAGGTATCTGAACAAGTCCGAAGCCATTTTGGGAGCAAGGTCTACCAATCCGTCATCCCGCGAAATGTCACTCTGGCCGAAGCCCCGAGCTATGGCCGCCCGGGTATTCTCTACAATGCCGCCTCATCAGGCTCACAGGCCTATCTCTCACTCGCAAAGGAGTTCATCGACCATGGAGAAAAAAGCACTAGGTAGAGGACTTGATGCCTTGCTGCCAACCGGCCAGACCATGGCTCCGAGCAATGCAGCGGAAGTTCAGCAGATCAGGATCGATGCGATTGTGCCGAACCGCTACCAGCCCCGGCAAATCTTTCATTCAGCTGAACTGGCAGAACTCTCCGCCTCAATAAAAGAAAGCGGCCTTCTTCAGCCGATCTTAGTCCGTCGCAAAGGTGACGGCATTTACGAACTCATTTCCGGCGAGCGCCGGTGGCGCGCCACCAAAGAGGCCGGCCTCGATACGATTCAAGCGGTCGTGCGCAATTGTAGCGACCAAGAGGCGATTCTCTTCGCACTGGTAGAAAATCTCCAGCGTGAAGACCTGAATCCAATGGAGACCGCGCGAGCCTATTCGAGAATGATGAATGAGTTCGGACTGACTCACGACAGCATCGCACAAAAAGTCGGCTGCGACCGGTCTTCCGTCGCCAATTCAGTACGTCTCCTCAACCTCCATCACGATGTGCAAACTCTGGTGGAATCCGGAACCCTCTCAGCCGGCCACGCCAAGGCACTCCTGGGCCTTGATACACCTGAGACTCAATGCAGGGTGGCCAAGACAGTTGCGGCTCGCGCCCTTTCAGTGCGCGAAACCGAACGGCTGGTTACCGCATCAAGCGCGCTAAAAAAGAGGGCAAAAGCCCCTCTGGTCACCTCACAATGGGCAGACGTTGAATCGCGGCTGCAAAAGCGCCTCGGCACTCGCGTGACGATCGAAGCCGGCAAGAAAGGCGGGAAGGTCGTGATCCACTATTTTTCCACGCCAGAGCTCGACGGCATCATCGAAAATCTTCTCTCTTAACCAGAGCGCTCAGAAACTCCTCCGTCCGGCGGATGCAGAGAAAGGCATATTAGTTGCTTTTCTCTCAACTAACGCTAAATATCCTCCCTAGACACTCCGATACAGCACATAACAGGAGTCAACCCCCTTTACCTTTCATGCATGGAGCCAGAGGAGGAGCATCGATTATGTGGAAATCAGATAAGCCTGAGGGAAAGCGCACAATTGGGGAAGAAGCCGAGGCAGAGGATAACTCGTTGTCTTCAAATCTCGGTCGCCAGGAAGCCGCAGAAGATGTGAGCGCATTTGTAGGGAAGGGGGTCGAGTTTAAGGGAACCATCTCATACAACGGTACGGTCCGGATTGATGGAACACTCGACGGAGAAATCCACACTGAAGGAGTGTTGCTCGTCGGGGAAGAAGCCGTCATCACAGCTAAGGTTACTGCCGGCACCATTGTCTGCAAAGGCAAGATCACGGGCGATGTTGTGGCCAAGGAGAAAATCAAGCTGCGCTCTCCTGCCGTGATAAATGGAGGGATCAAAACCCCGATGCTGTCGATCGAAGAAGGCGTGCTGTTCAACGGAACCCTTGAAATGTCGCAAGGTATCCGAGAAGTACAGCGAGAGACCCCGCTGCACCAAGTCGGAATGGCAGGCCAAGCCGGCATGAAGCGGGTGAACGGCTAACCTGCTCCAATAGAATATAATTACGCTCATCGGGGTCACGACCCCATGACGCCCGGTGAGCATGCCAGACCTGGAAGGACGCAAGATCCAATGTGGGCTCTCGGCGACAAGAAATCATCCCCGTCAGGCGACGACGACAATTTCACCTTTCTCGGGAAAGGCGTTGAATTCAAAGGAGTCGTCAATTTCGATGGCACCGTCCGCATAGACGGAAAGCTCGAAGGCGAGATACATACAACCGGAACCTTGATCGTCGGCGAGTTTGCTGTCGTGAAGGGAATCATTTCTGCTGGCACATTGCTGACCAGCGGGAAAATCAACGGCACGGTCACGGCCACAGAAAGAGTCCAAATTCTGAAACAGGGGGTACTAATCGGAGATATCCGAACGCCCGCCATTGCCATTGAGAACGGGGCACATTTTCATGGCATGTGCGATATGGGAGCCCATCGTTGGGTCGAAGAGCATCCCCAAACTGCCAAAAACGTCCACGACCTCACTCTCCATCGAAATAAAATACGCACACCAGACCTCTAGCCCTTTCGCCATCCGGCCCAGTACAATACCGCCACTATGTCTCGTCCAACCGTCCTGCTCGGTATGAGTGGTGGAGTCGACAGCTCCGTCGCCGCGCTCCTCCTTTCCAGACAAGGATTTAACGTCCATGGCGTCACTCTCCAGGTCTGGGAGCATGAGAATGAGGAGGTCGCGGCTTCAAAGCGATGGGAGGAACGCGGCTGCTGCAAAGTGGGAATTGCCCGCTACGTCGCGCAGAAGCTGAACATCCCTCACGAACTCATCGATTCTCGTCAGCAGTTCCGCACCGCCGTTATTGACGATTTTGTTGCAGCCTACGCGAGTGGAACCACGCCCAACCCCTGCGTCCGCTGTAACGAGCGCGTGAAGATTCGTCAACTCATTGAACTTGCCGACTCAAAGGGGATCGCCTATGTGGCGACAGGGCATTACGCACGCATCGGACGCCTTGAAGGTCAGCCCGTCCTTAAGAAAGGCGCTGATGCCCACAAGGATCAAAGCTATTTTCTTTATCGCCTGCAGACCACATGGCTGAATCGCTTGCTCTTTCCCGTCGGGCTCATGCAAAAGTCCGAGGTATGGAAGGAAGCGGAGGCGCTAGGCCTTCCGGCCGACGAGATGCGAGAAAGTCAGGAGATCTGTTTCGTCAGTCACGGTGATTACCGAACCTTCCTGAAGGAACAAACGGCTCTCTCTGCAACCCCAGGCCAGTTCGTAGACCAGGCTGGCACGTCCTTGGGGACTCATCAGGGCATCCCGTTTTATACACCCGGGCAAAGACGGGGCCTGGGGATTGCCACCGGAGAACGTCTGTATGTGCAACAGGTCCAAGCAGCCACGAACACCGTAGTTCTTGGGCCAGAAGAAAGCCTGTTGAGCTCAACCTGCACCATCAGCGATCTGAATATCCTAGATCAGCGACTCCTGACCAAGCCCACAGCCATCGACTGCAAAGTTCGCTATGCCACCCGCCCATCACCGGCAACTACCACGCCAATCAGAGGCGGAGGCCTGACCGTACAATTCCACGAGCCCCAACGGGCACTCAGCCCTGGCCAGTCAGCAGTGTTCTATGAGGGAGACCGTGTCCTGGGTGGCGGAATCATCAATGCCATTAAGACTAAATTACACTCTGGGCAGGCCCCCTCCGCATCCTAGCGCTCGACATCGCCGTTCCCCAATCTGAACATCTGGCCCGAAAAAGCATCCGTTAGGCGTTGCTGAAACGTTATTGGCAAACTCTGTCGCATCCTCAACCAGACATATGAGCAGGCAGCGAAAAGAAAGAAGCTCCGCCAAAGAAAGCATTAGAACCAGTCAACCTACAACTGCACAACAGGCAAGCTTCAATGAGGCGGAATGGGCAGGACACAAACAAGATAGCTACAGCGCACCCACTGATTTAGAACCCACTGCGCGAAATGAACGAGAATGTTACGGTTCGCCGGTTCGTTATCTGGCATCAAAATAGCTGAGTTTATCAAAATTATCCCAACAGGTTAACGGACACAGCATGATTATGGGTTGTCTAACTTGCGCAACTATGGAGAGTTCTGTATAGAGTTCCGTCGTCATTGGGCCAATCGGCCTTAGTGATACTTTTCAATTACCGAGTAATACCGCTCTTCCGCTTTCTATCGATACTGCGTCTCGAGGAGGAATGATGAAGAACCTGTGCGTCGCATTCGCAATATTTGCAGCCTTACTCTGCTGGATGGCCCCAGCAATTGCGGCAGATGCTCCAGCACCCCCGCTCGACGTGGTGACACTCAAGGACGGCAGCACGATCTACGGTGAAATCGTTGAGATGGCCGGAGGCGTCCTGGTGATGAAAACACCCTTCAGCGCCGATCCTACCGTCAAAATCAAATGGGAAGAGGTCTCCGCCCTGGCCGTTAATCACCCGGTTCCGTTTCACCTGAAAGAAGGAACTGTCCTGCTCGGGACAGCCACCGCCGGCTCGGACGGGAACCTCAATATTCAGTCAGCGCAACTGAAGGGGTCCCTCTCTGTCCCGGTCGATTCCATCACAGCAGTGAATCCACTCGTGCAGTCGCCTGTCATCTATTCCGGCACCTTCACCGCCGGCTACTCTCAGGCATCTGGAAACAGCAACTTCCGCAACGCGAGCGCCTTACTCGATTTCGTCGCCCGCAGCGAGCAACTACGATTGTCGATCAACGGTCGCTATGTGTATGCTGATAATGCGGACATAGTGACAGCCCGTAACTCCCGGGGCACCATCAAACTTGACTTCTTCATCTCCAAGCGCTTGTACTGGTTCGCCTCAGCCTATGTGGAAAGCGACCGCTTTCAAGATCTGAAAATGAGAACCGCCCTCGGTACCGGTCCCGGCTACCAATTCATTGAGCGAGGAGATTTCACCGGCATCTTCAAAGATATGACGTTCTTTACGGAAGCCGGCGTGAGCTATTTCAATGAAGATTTCCGGGTTGCGGATGATCAATCCTCCTTCCGTGCCCGCATTTCGATGAAGCTGAATTGGCCTATCCTTGATGACCGCATCACGTTCTACCACTACAACGAAATCTATCCTTCATTGGAAAACGCGAGCAACATCTATTTGACCATGGACAATGGCATGCGCTTCAAAATCTGGGAGGGATTCGTCGCCGGTATTCAGGTCACGACGCGGTACAACAGCAAACCAGCGCCAGGAACAAAAGAAACAGACAACCTATACCTCTTCACCCTGGGCTACAGCTTCGACACCACGCGCAAGCGATAGGTCTGCTGGTCTGAACGCGGTCAACCGTGCCACATAAGGAGGAGGATGAATATGCTCAAAGAATTTCGAGATTTTGCAATGCGCGGCAATGTTCTCGACATGGCCATCGGTGTCATCATCGGAGGCGCCTTTGGGAAGATCGTCTCCTCCCTGGTCAGCGACGTGATGATGCCGCCCATCGGGTTATTAATGGGCAAAGTCGACTTCTCCAGCTTGTTCATCAATTTGTCCGGCACACCCCAACCCTCGCTCACGGCGGCCAAGGCTGCTGGAGCTCCCACTATCAACTACGGGGTCTTCCTTCAAGCCACATTTGACTTCATTATCATTGCGTTCGTCATTTTCATGTTGGTGAAGCAAGTGAACCGGTTGAAGAAAGCGCCGCCTGCCGGCCCCCCTACGACCAAAGATTGTCCTCATTGCTTGTCCACCATTCCGATCAAAGCCACCAAATGCGCGCATTGTACATCCACCGTGTAAGTGAAAGACCCTTTCATCACCCTAGGAGAATAACACCATGAGATTGTTCAAGACCGCAGTCCTCGCAACAAGCCTTCTGGCTGGTGCCAGCTATGCATCAGCCTTGGATTTAGGGGAGATCTGCTGTGACGGCGGCTTCGAATACCGCCATCCGAGCGCTTGGG
>Ga0105096_10000027_pt1 | contig 29831 bp, 25 predicted proteins | sample PPLLak3cmMay2015_FD_87036 | JGI IMG/M metagenome (GOLD analysis project Ga0105096, IMG submission 87036) | Freshwater sediment microbial communities from Prairie Pothole Lake near Jamestown, North Dakota, USA - PPLs Lake P7 Core (1) Depth... | ecosystem: Environmental > Aquatic > Freshwater >... | reverse complement strand
GAAGATCTTGGTCCAGAAGCGCGCGAGACGCGCGAAGTGCTCGCCGCCCGTGCGCAGCCACAGGATCTCGAGCGTGGCGATGAACGCCGCGAGCCCGATCGTGAACGCAGGGAAGCTGATGTGGAAGCTGACCGTGAAGGCGAATTGGATTCGCGCGAGGAAGACGGCGTCGAGTTCGGTCATGGGCGGCTCGTCGCGGCATTGACCCGGCCACGGCGCGGCAGAGACGTCACGGTCGATTGTGGCACGCCCAGGGCGACGGCACGCGGTGGACAGTTGGCTGGACGGCGGTCGCCACGCAGCGGCGGGCAGCGCACGCTGCACTATAATCCCGGCCACACGATCGCCGGCGCATCCCAGGGACGCCGACCGGCGGCAACGTTCGAACGCGGCTGCGGCATTCCCGCCCGGCCGCCCCAATGGAGGAATACCCATGAAGGCATCGATCCCCGCGCTTGCGACGGTGGTGCTCGCGGCCGGCCTCTGCGCCGCGTCGCCGGCCCGCGCCGCCGAACAGTTCGTCAACGTGCTGACCGGCGGCACGAGCGGCGTCTACTACCCGCTCGGCGTCGCGCTGTCGACCAACATCGGCAAGGCGCTGCCGAACGTCAAGACGTCGGTGCAGGCCACCAAGGCGTCGCTCGAGAACCTGAACCTCCTGCAGACGGGGCGCGGCGAGATCGCCTTCACGCTGGGCGACTCGCTGTCCGACGCGTGGAAGGGCAAGGAGGAGGCCGGCTTCAAGGCACCGCTCAACAAGCTGCGCGGCATCGCGGCGATCTACCCGAACTACATCCAGATCGTCGCGCGCGCCGACTCCGGGATCAGGACGCTCGCGGACCTCAAGGGCAAGCGCATCTCCGTGGGTGCCCCCCGCTCGGGCACCGAGTTGAACGCGCGCACGATCTTCGAGGCAGCCGGCATCACCTACAAGGACTTCTCGAAGGTCGAGTACCTCCCGTTCGGCGAATCGGTCGAGCTCATGAAGAACAGGCAGCTCGACGTGACGTTGCAGTCTGCCGGCCTCGGCGTCGCGAGCCTGCGCGACCTCGCGACCTCGGTCGACATCGTCGTCGTGCCGATCCCCGCCGACGTCGTGAAGAAGACCAACGACCCTGCCTACATCCCGGCGACCATCCCCGCGAACACCTACAAGGGCCAGACCGCCGACGTCGTTTCGGCAACGGTGCAGAACTACCTGGTCACCCACGATGGCGTTTCGAACGACACCGTGTACGCGATGACCAAGGCGCTGTGGACCGGCCTCGACAATCTGGTCGCCGCCCACTCGGCGGCCAAGTCCATCGACCAGAAGCGCGCCCTCGAGGGCATGCCCCTGCCGCTGCACCCCGGCGCCGAGAAGTACTACAAGGAAGTCGGCGTCCTCAAGTGACCGCGGCCGCCGGCCGCGGTCGCCTCCGCGCCCGCGCGGAGCCAGCGATCTGCAACGCCGCCCCGCGCGCCGGGGCGGCGTCGTTGCCCGCACACGCCAGGGATTCACGATGAGCCGATCGGAGGTTCCCGCCGCGACGATGCAGGCCGCCGAGGCGGCCTTCGAGGAGCACGGCGCGAAACGCACCCTCACCGGCCATGCGGCGCGGCTGGTCGCGGGGATCGCGCTCGCGTTCTCGACCTTCCAGATCGTCATCGCGGCATTCTCGCCGCTGTCGAGCCTGCCGACACGCTCGATCCACGTCGGCTTCCTCGTCGCGCTCGCGCTGCTCGTCCATCCGGTGAGCCGGCGTGCGGACCGGCATCGCATCGCGTGGTACGACGCCCTTCTCGCCGCGATCGCCTTCGGGCTCGCGTTCTACCACCTGATCTTCGAAGCCGACCTCGTCGTGCGCTCCGGCGACCCGACGACCGCCGACCTTGCTGTGGGCACGCTGTTCGTCGTGCTGCTGTTCGACGCGTCGCGCCGCGTGCTGGGGCCGGCGCTGCCGATCATCTGCGGCGTGTTCCTGCTCTACGGGCTGTTCGGACAGCACCTCCCCGCCGTGGTCGGGCACCGCGGTTACGGCTTCGACCAGATCGTGAGCCAGCTCTTCCTCGGCACCGAGGGCGTGTTCGGCATCCCGACGCTGGTGTCGGCCACCTACATCTTCCTGTTCATCCTGTTCGGCAGCTTCCTCGAGCACGCCGGGATGGTGAACCTGTTCAACAACATCTCGCTCGGCTTCGTCGGACACGCGCGCGGCGGTCCGGCGAAGGTCGCGGTCGTGTCATCCGGCCTGATGGGCACGATCTCCGGCTCGGGGGTGGCCAACGTGCTCACCACCGGCCAGTTCACGATCCCGCTGATGAAGCGCTTCGGCTACTCGCCCGTATTTGCGGGCGCCGTCGAGGCGACTTCGAGCATGGGCGGCCAGATCATGCCGCCGGTGATGGGCGCGGTCGCGTTCATCATGGCCGAGACCCTCAACGTCCCCTACGTGACGATCGTCCAGGCGGCGATCGTGCCGGCCATCCTCTACTACCTCACCGCGTTCTGGATGGTGCACCTCGAGGCCGGGCGGGCGAACCTGATGGGCCTGCCGAAGGAGGAGTGCCCCAACCCCTGGGAGGCGATGCGCCGGAAGTGGTACCTGGTGCTGCCGCTCGCGGTACTCGTGTTCATGCTGTTCAACGGTTTCACCCCGATGTTCGCCGGCATCGTGGGCCTGGCGCTCACCGCGGTGCTGATCCTCGGCACCGGACTGACCGCGGGTTTCCACTCGACGCTCTTCCGAGTCGTGTTCTGGGTGGCGCTCGGCGTGACCACCGCGAGCTTCTTCGAGTACGGCATCATGCCGATCATCGCGATGATCGCGGTCCTCGTCGCGTGGAACTTCGTCGCCAAGGGCGGACGCGAGACGCTCTCCATCATGCGCGGCAGCCTGATCGACGGCGCGCGGCAGGCGGTGGCGGTCGGCATCGCCTGCGCGATCGTCGGCGTGATCATCGGCGTGCTGACGCTGACGGGCGCCGCGTCCCAGTTCGCCGAGTTCGTGCTCGCCGTCGGCGAGAAGAGCCTGTTCCTGTCGCTCGTGCTGACGATGCTGGTGTGCCTCGTGCTGGGCATGGGCATTCCGACGATTCCCAACTACATCATCACCAGCGCGATCGCGGCGCCGGCGCTGTTGAAGCTCGGCGTGCCGCTGATCGTCTCGCACATGTTCGTGTTCTACTTCGGCATCATGGCGGACCTGACGCCGCCGGTGGCGCTCGCGGCATTCGCCGCGGCCTCGATCTCGAAGGCCTCACCGATGCGCACCGGCTGGAAGGCCACGCACATCGCCATCGCCGGCTTCGTGATCCCCTACATGGCCGTCTACGACCCGGCGCTGATGCTGCAGCCCGGCGCCTCGGGATCGATCGAGCCGCTCGCAGTGCTCTATGTCGTGGGCAAGGCGCTGCTCGCGATCGGCCTGTGGGGGGGCGCGGCGATCGGCTTCCTGCTCGGTCCGCTCAACGCGCTCGAGCGCGTCGCCGCGTTCGCGGCGGCCGCACTCCTTGTCGCGGCGCTGCCGCTGACCGACGAGCTCGGCTTCGCGGCCTGCGGCGCGTTCGTGCTCTGGCACTGGCTGCGCGTGCGCCGGGCGCGATCGCGCGCCGCGTGAGCACCGTCTGCCTGTTCGTCGCCGGTGCGCTCGCCGCATCGCTGACCGATCCGGCGTTCACCGTCGCATGGACGCACTCGGTCGCGAAGACGCGCTGGGTCGAGTCCTACGTCGTCGAGGGGCCGTCGCTCATGCTCGTCGAGGCCTCGATCGAAGGTTCCGGCGCCGGCATGGAGCCGCCGCCGGAGGCGGTGCTGCGCGACGGGCGCTGGCATTGGCGGCCGCACCGCGCACTCGCCGAACTGGTGCTCGCACGTTCCGACTTCGCGCAGGACCAACAGCTCTGCACTGCCTCGGGCTGCCGTGCGCTCGGCGCGCTTATCGGCGCCTCGCCCGACGCCCTGGTCGTCGTGATCCGGGCGTGCGCAGCACCGCCGCCGTGAAATCCGCGGCGCCTCAGCCGCGGTCGTGCGGGAACAGCGCAGGCGGCGGGCGCCGTTCGAGCGACGACACGCGCAGCGGGAACGTGCCGAGCTTGCGATCGAGGAAGTAGTTGCGCAGCGTCCGGCCGATAGTGCGGAACGCGAGCGCCTCCCACGGCACCTCGTGCTCCTCGAACAGCCGCACCTCGAGGCTCTCCGTGCCGGGACCGAAGTCGAGGCCGGCGAGACGCGCGCGGAACATCATGTAGACCTGCCCGATCTGGGGCAGGCTGACCAGCGAATAGAGTTCGCCGACGTCGACGCGGGCATTCGCCTCCTCGAGCGTCTCGCGCGCCGCGCCGGCGACGACGGACTCGCCGATCTCGAGGAAGCCCGCCGGCAGCGTCCACAGGCCGTAGCGCGGCTCGATCGCCCGTCGGCAGAGCAGGATGCGATGCTCCCACTCGGGCAGGCAGCCGACGACGACCTTCGGGTTCACGTAGTGGACGCGGCCGCATTCCGCACAGACGTGCCGCGCGTGAGTGTCGCCGTCCGGGACACGGAGCTCGATGCGCGGGGACCCGCAGGTGCTGCAGAACTTCATCGGCCACCGGCCTCAGGCGCGCAGGAAGTGCTCGCGGTAGTAGCGCATCTCGTCGATCGACTCGTAGACGTCCGCCAGCGCCTCGTGCTTGCCCTCCTTCGGCACGCCCTTCAGCAGGTCCGGCTTCCAGCGCCGCACCAGCTCCTTCAGCGTCGAGACGTCCAGGTTGCGGTAATGGAAATGGTCCTCGAGCACCGGCATCCAGCGGGCGAGGAAGCGCCGGTCCTGGCAGATCGAATTGCCGCACATCGGCGAGGCCTTGGCCGGCACGAGTTCCCTGAGGAACGCGAGCGCCGCCACCTCGACATCCACTTCGCCCGCGGTCGATGCCTTGACCCGGTCGATCAGGCCCGAGCGGCCGTGCGTGCCCTGGTTCCACGCGTCCATCGCGGCGAGCGTCGCGTCGTCCTGGTGGACGACCCACACCGGCGATACCGCGACCGGCGCGAGATCGTGGTCGGTGACCACCATGGCCATCTCGATGATGCGATCTCGGTCGGGAACGAGCCCGGTCATCTCGAGGTCGATCCAGATCAGCCGGTCGGGGTCCGCCGCCATGAGGTTCGCGTAGAATGAAAAGGCGATTTTCGCACAGTGTGGAGGCCCCGATTGCCGTGGCCCCGACCGGCTTCCGGGCGATGCCCGTCTCGTTCACGCCATGACCTCGGCTTTCACTCTCCTCTTCGTCGCCGCGCTGGTGGCCATGCTCGCAACGCGCCTGTGGCTCGCGCGGCGCCAGATGGACCACGTCGAGCGGCATCGCGAGCAAGTGCCCGAGGCCTTCGCGGACCGCATCGGCCTCGCCGCCCACCAGAAGGCCGCGGACTACACCACCGCCAAGCAGAAGCTCGGCCGCATCGAGACCGTCGTCGACGCGCTGGTGCTCCTCGCGCTCACGTTGGGAGGCGGCCTCGCGCTCCTGGTGCGCTGGACCGGCGGGCTCGGCGTGGGCCCGCTGTGGCAGGACGTCGCGCTGTTCGCGGGTCTCGCGGTCGTCAGCGCCGCCGCGAGCCTGCCGTTCTCGTGGTACTCGACGTTCGTCGTAGAGGAGCGCTTCGGTTTCAACCGCATGACGCTCGGACTGTGGCTCGCGGACCTCGCGAAGGGCGTCGCGGTGGCGGTCGCGCTCGGGCTGCCGCTGCTCTTCCTCGCGCTCTGGCTGATGCGCGCGGCCGGCCCCCATTGGTGGCTCTGGACCTGGGCGGCGTGGATGGCATTCCAGCTGCTGGTCCTCGTGCTCTACCCCACCGTGATCGCGCCGCTCTTCAACAAGTTCGAGCCCCTTCCCGCCGGCAGCGCGCGAGAGAGGATCGAAGCGCTGCTCGCGCGCTGCGGGTTCTCCAGCGCCGGACTGTTCGTGATGGACGGCAGCCGCCGCAGCGGCCACGGCAACGCGTACTTCACCGGTCTCGGCCACGCCAAGCGCGTCGTGTTCTTCGACACGCTCCTCGCCCGCCTCGACGGCGACGAGCTGGAGGCGGTGCTCGCCCACGAGCTCGGCCACTTCAAGCTGAAGCACATCGCGAAGCGCATCGCGTGGTCGGCGGCCGCCTCGCTCGCGTTCCTCGCCCTGCTCGCCTGGCTGGCCGGCAAGCCGTGGTTCCACGCGGGTCTCGGCGTGCCCGCCGACCTCCTCCCCGCGGCCCTCGCGCGCCCGGGCGTGGCGCTCGCGCTGTTCGCGCTCGCGCTGCCGGTGTTCACGTTCGCGCTCGCCCCGCTCGCCGCGCAGTATTCGCGCCGCCACGAGTTCGAGGCCGACGCGTTCGCCGCCCGCATCTCCGGCGGACCCGCACTCGTGCGCGCGCTGGTCAAGCTCTACGAGGACAACGCCGCGACGCTGACGCCGGACCCCGTGCACTCGGCGTTCTACGACTCGCATCCGCCCGCCGGTGAGCGCGTCGCGCGGCTCGCGTCGCTCGCGCCAGCGTCCCCGCCGGTCGCCGCCTGAAGCCGGGGAGAGCCCCCGATGAACCGTTCGCACGCAACCCCGATCTCCAGTACGACAAGTTGAAGGACTGACGCCATGCCCGCAACGCCCGAACCCCTCGCCGCGCGCACGCTGATCCGTGGCGCGCCCACGCTCGCGGAGGCCGCGATCGCGGAGTCGCTGGTTGCGCTCCCCGGATGGACGCACGTCGCCGATCGCATTGCGAAGACCTATCGCTTCGCCAACTACCACGAGACGATGGCGTTCGTGAACGCCGTCGCCTGGATCGCGCACCGCGCGGACCACCACCCGGACCTCTCGGTCCACACCAACCGCGTCGTCGTGTCCTACTCGACTCACGACGCGGGCGGGGTCACCGGGAACGACCTGATCTGCGCCGCGCGCGTCGAGGCCTTGCAGCGTTGACGCCGCTCGCAGGGCTGTGAGCTCACCCCGCCCCGTGGACACGGGCACAGTCGTCGCCGCCCGGCGGCGGCGTTTCGCGGTTCGTCTGGACGATGGGTCGACGCTCGTGTGCCTGCTGAAGGGGCGGCACACCACGCCGGCGTGCGGCGACCGCGTCAGGGTGGTCCGCGCACGGGGCGGCGGCACGATCGAGGCGATCGAGCCGCGCCGCAACCTCGTCTATCGCTCCGACGCATTCAAGGAGAAGCTGATCGCGGCGAACATCACGCTGCTGGTCGGCGTCGTCGCGCCGGACCTGCCGGCCGACCTCGAGCTCGTCGACCGGTGGACGGTTGCCGCCGAGGCCGAGGGCTGCGCGTTCCTGCTGGTCGCGAACAAGGCCGACCTGCCGGGCTTCGACACCTTCCTCGAGCGGCTCGCGCCGTGGCGCCGGTTGGGCTACGCGTTACAGCCGCTGTCGGCGAAGCGCGACCCGGGACCGCTGCTGGCCCGCCTGCACGGCGAGCACGCCGTGCTCGTCGGGCAATCGGGCATGGGCAAGAGCACGATCATCAACGCCGTCGCGCCCAACGCTGCCGCGCGCGTCGGCGAGGTGTCGGCGGCGCTCGCGACGGGCCGGCACACGACGACGGAGACGACGTTGCACCCGCTCCCCGACGATCCCCGCGGCGGTTGGATCGTCGACTCGCCGGGCATGCGGATCTTCGGCCTCGGCCATCTCGAGCCCGAGGCGATTCCCGCGGCATTCGTCGACATCCGACCCCATCTGGGTCACTGCCGGTTCCGCGACTGCCGGCACGACCGCGAGCCCGGTTGCGCCGTGCAGGAGGCCTCCGCACGCGGCGAGATCGCGCCGCACCGCATCGCGCTGATGCACGCGATGATCGCGGAAAGCAAAGGCATCCGACAGCCCGGACGTTAGCGGTGCCTGGCGTCGTTCGCTACGGCGCGAGATTGGCGAGCGTGACGAGCAGGATCACGAGGAGCCAGAGGATCAGTGCGCGCCAGACGAGGCCGATTGCCGACGGCAGGATGTCGGGCCCGGCCGGATCGCCCAGCCCGAGTTCCGGCCGCAGGCGCGGTGGCCCGGCCGGCATGGCGAGCGGCCCGCCGATCGTCACGCCGAGCGCACCGGCGCCGCTCGCCAGCAGCAGGCCCATCGGCACGCCGCCCTCCTCGGTCTTCCAGGTCTCTGGCTGCATGCGCCAGCAGTACGCCGCATCTTCGAAATCGCCGACGATCGCGAACGACAACGCGGTGAGCCGCACCGGCACCCAGTCGAGCACGTGGAGGAATCCTCGCACCGGCTCGCCGAACAGCGCGCGCGCGCGCGTCATCGGCGTGTCCTCCTCGCCGGGCGCAACCCTCGCCCACTCCCGCGCGAGGAGATGGACGCACCAGTACATCACCGCGCCCGCGGGTCCGGGCAGCACGGCGAACCAAAACAGCACCGCGAACACCTGCCGGTAGGCGTCGACCAGACCGCGTTCGACCGCAAGCCGGGCGACCTCCTGCGACGACAGCTCGGCCGTGTATCCGCCGCGCCACGCCGCGAGCGCGCGCCGGGCGGCGACCACGTCGTTGCCGCTGAACGCCGCGACCATCGCCGAGGCCGCGTGCGAGAAGCGGCGGAACCCCATCACGCTGTAGAGCACCAGCACGTTCCACGCGAGACCCAGCAGCGGGTGGATGCCGCGGGCCACGTAGTAGACGGCAAGCGCGACCAGCACCGGCGGCACCACCGCGGCCACGGTGGCGAGCAACGCCTGCTCCGAACGTCCGCCGTTGAGCTTGCGCTCGAGATCGCGCGCGTACCGCACGAAGGAGCGGGCGATCGCGTCGCGCCACCCGAACGTCCGCCATTGCTCGACGCCGAGCGCGATGAGAATCGCGAGGAAATTCACGACCGCCTGCGCATCAGCGAAGGAACTCGCGGGAGATCTCGCGGAAGCGCTCGGTGCCGGCGCGCTCGAGCCACTCGAACCCGACCATCTCGCGCGAGACGACGTGAATGCCTCGGCGGGCCATGCGCTCGAGGGCGAGCGTGCGGTTGGCGGGGTCGCGCGAGGCGACCGCGTCGGCGACCACGAACACCTCGCGCCCCTCGGCCGCGAGCCCGAAGGCGGTCTGCAGCACGCACACGTGGGCCTCGGTGCCGGCGAGCACCACCTGGGGCCGCCCAGCGCCCGGCAGCGCCGGCAGGCAATCCGCGGCCGCACACGAGAAGTGCACCTTCTCGCCGATCGACCCGCGGGGTAGCAGTGCCGTCAACGCCGGCACGGTGGGCCCCAGCCCCTGCGGGTACTGCTCGGTCGCCGCGACGGGCACGCCCACCGCCTGGGCGAGGCGCACCAGCCAGACGATGCGCTCGACCACCGCGGCACCCTCGTGGATCGCGGGAACGAGCCGCGCCTGCACGTCGACGACGAGCAGCATCGACGTGTCGGCGCGCAGGAGGCCCGGTGCCGTCACGGGGCCCTCCCGGGGCACCATCTGCGCCACGCCGCATCACGGGTCATTGCTTGAGCTCCTCCCGGTCGCGGTACTGCTCCAGCGCCTCGGGGTTGGCGAGGGCCTCGAGGTTCTTCACCTCGCAACCGTGCACGATGTTACGGACCGCGAGCTCGACGATCTTGCCGCTCTTGGTGCGCGGAATGTCGGTGACCTGGAGGATCTTGGCGGGGACGTGGCGCGGCGTCGTGTTGGTGCGGATGTGCTTCTGGATCCGACCGACGAGTGCCTCGTCGAGGACAAACCCGTCGCGCAGCTTCACGAACAGCACGACGCGCACGTCGCCGACCTCGCCCGGCGGCCAGTCCTGGCCGATGACCAGGCTTTCCAGGACCTCCGGCAGCTGCTCGACCTGCCGATAGACCTCGGCCGTGCCGATCCGCACTCCGCCGGGGTTGAGCGTCGCGTCCGAACGGCCGTGGATGACGACCCCATCGTGCTCGGTGAGCTCGATGTAGTCGCCGTGGCACCACACACCCGGGAACCGCTCGAAGTACGCGGCCCGGTACTTCGCGCCGTCGGGATCGTTCCAGAAACCGATGGGCATCGACGGGAACGGCCGGGTGCAGACCAGCTCCCCGCGGATGCCCCGGCCCGGCGGGACGGCCCTGCCCGCCTCGTCGTAGACGTCGACCGCCATGCCGAGGCCGCGGCACTGCAGCTCGCCGCGCCACACGGGCAGCGTCGGGTTGCCGAGCGCGAAGCAGCTGACGATGTCCGTGCCCCCCGAGATCGACGACAGGCAGATGTCGTGCTTCACCGCCTCGTAGACATAGTCGAAGCTCTCCGGCGCGAGCGGGCTGCCAGTGGAGAACAGGGTCCGCAGGCTGGTCAGCGCGAAGTCCTTGAGCGGCACCAGCGCCACCTTGCGCAGCGCGTCGATGTACTTGGCGGACGTGCCGAAGTGCGTCATGCGCTCGGTCTCGGCGAACTCCCAGAGCACGCGCCCGCGCGAGACGAAGGGCGAGCCGTCGAACAGCAGCAGCGACGCCCCGGCGGCCAACCCGCTCGCGAGCCAGTTCCACATCATCCAGCCGCAGGTGGTGAAGTAGAACAGCCGGTCGCCCGGCTTCACGTCGCCGTGCAGACGGTGCTCCTTCAGGTGCTGGAGCAGGACGCCGCCGGCGCCGTGCACGATGCACTTCGGCACGCCGGTGGTCCCCGACGAGTACACGATGTAGAGCGGGTGGTCGAACGGCAGCATCGTGTAGTCGATCGCGCCCGGCGCGAACGGCGCCAGGAACGCCTCCCACGTCGTGCCGCCGCGGAGCACCGGGAATTCATTGGCGCGGCCGATGTCGGCATCGAGGTAGGGCACGACCACCACCCGCTCCACGGTCGGCAGCTTCTCGACGATCTCCGCCACCTTGTCGAGGATGCTGATCGGCTTGCCGTTGTACCAGTAGCCGTCGACGGTGAAGAGCACGCGCGGCGCGATCTGTCCGAAGCGGTCGAGCACGCCCTGCACGCCGAAATCCGGCGAGCACGACGAGAACACGGCGCCGCGCGCGGCCGCGCCGAGCATCGCGACGATGGTCTCCGGGATGTTCGGCATGAACGCGGCGACGCGGTCGCCGACGCGCAGGCCGTGTACGCCGAGCGCCGAGGCGACACGCGACACCGCCGCGTGGAGCTCGCGGTGCGCCATGCGGCGTCGCACCTTGTCCTCGCCCCAGAACACGAGCGCGTCGCCGGCATCGGACGGCGCCCTGCGCTCGAGCAGGTTCTGCGCGAAATTGAGTCTCGCGTCCGGGAACCACTTCGCGCCCGGCATGCGATCGCCGTCGACCAGCGTGCGCTCGCCGCGCTTGCCGATCACGCCGCCGTCTTCCCACACCTCGCGCCAGAACGTCTCCGGCGACTCGATCGACCAGCGCCACAGAGAGCCGTAATCCGGCAGACCCACGCCGTGGCGTTCCTCCATCCTGCGGGCGAACGCGGTGATGTTGGCCTGGGCGATGCGCTGCGCCGGCGGCTCCCAGAGCTTGGCGGTCATGTCGGAATGTCGGTTCGGGGTGCGGCGAGCGCGCGCAGCGGGCCGGCGATCGCCTCGGGCAGCGGCGTGGATCGCCCGGTGGCGAGGTCGATCCACACGATCTTCGCGGCGCCTTCGGCGTAGCGTCGGCCGTCCTTCAGGATCTCGTAGTAGCTGCCGACACTGCTCTTGCCCGGTGCCGCGAGGTACATCCGCACCTCGACGTCGCCGGGGTACACCAGCGGCTGCTCGAACGTGCAGCTCGCGTTGACGATCACCGGGCCGCTGCTCGTGGCGTAGGGGTCGTGCGCGCCGGCGTGCGCGAACAGCCATTCGATCCGCGCCTGCTCCATGTAGCGGAAGTACACGGTGTTGTTGACGTGCCCGAGCGCGTCCATGTCCCCCCAGCGGATCGGCTGGATCGACGTGTGGACGAGGAGTCGGGGATGGGCGTGGTGGGCAGTCATCGTCGAGCGTCATCGTCCGGCGGTCGGCGTCGGGGCGGCGGCAGGAAGCGACGCGGCGACCAGCTCGGCCACGTCGAGCACGCGGACATCCTCCTCGCGCCCGAGGGCCTTCAGGCCGTCGCCGATCATCACCGCGCAGTACGGGCAGGCTGTGCCGATGATACCCGGCCCGGCGGCGAGGAGCTGCTCGGTGCGCGCAACGTTGATGCGCGTGCCGATCGACTCCTCGAGCCACATGCGGCCACCCCCCGCCCCGCAGCACATCGCCCGGTCGCGCTCGAGCGCAATCCCGAGCGGCGCGTCGCGCGCGACCCGGCGCAGGACGGTGCGCGGCGCCTCGAACTCACCGTTGTGACGGCCCAGGTAGCAGGGATCGTGGAGCACGACGCGCGAGACGTTCGGCACCGGCGCGAGCCGGCCTTCCTCGATCAGCCGGGCCAAGAGCTGCGTGTGGTGCACGACCTCGTAGTGCCCGCCGAAGGCCGGGTATTCGTGCTTGAGACTGTTGAAGGCGTGCGGGTCCGTCGTGACGATGCGAGCAACGCCGAGTCCGTTCAGCGTCCCCACCAGCGGTTCGGCGAGCGCCTGGAACAGCATCTCGTTGCCGAGGCGCCGCACGCACTCGCCGGTCGAGGTCTCGGCAGCGCCGAGGATCGCGAAACGCACGCCCGCGTGCCGCAGCACCGTGGCGAACGCTGTCGCGATCTTCTGGCCGCGCGGGTCGAAGGACGCGGCCGAGCCGACGTAGTAGAGCCACTCGTGGTCGCGCATCGCCTCCGGCGAGGACACCACGGGAATGCCGAGGCTGCGCGCCCAGTCGCCGCGGGTGTCGGACGGCAGCCCCCAGGGGTTGCTCTGCGACTCGTAGGCGTCGAAGAGCGCCTTGAGCTCGTGCGGGAACGCGCCCTCCATCATCACTCGCTGCTGCCGCAGCCGGTAGAACTTCGGCAGGTGCTCGAGCTCGATCGGGCACGCCGACTCGCAGTAGCCGCAGGTCGTGCACGCCCACAGGGTGTCCTCGCCGATCACGTCGGGCACAAGCGACGGCAGCGCATCGGCCGTCGGCGTGGCCAGGATCGCATCGCGCCGTTCGAGCAGATGGTGCTTGATCGAGTCGTGCACCCACTTCTGCGACAGCGGCTTGCCGGTGAGAAACGTCGGACAGGCATCCTTGCAGCGGCCGCACTCGGTGCAGGTGAAGGCGTCGAGCCCGTCCTTCCAGGAGAGATCGCGTGCCGTGCGCGCGCCGACCGCGACCTCCTCGCCGTCGGCGGCATTCATCACCCGCTCGAGGTCTACGGACGGCACGCGACGGCCGGGCTCGCCGCGCGCAAAGAAGAGCGTCGGCAGTGCGGTGACGATGTGGAAGTGCTCGCCGGCGGGCAGGAGGACCAGGAAGGTCAGCACCGTGAGCATCTGCAGCCAGTAGAGCACGTGGTAGCCGGCGTCGATCGTCGCCGGCGAGAGTGCGGATACCCAGCTCGCCACCATGCTCCCGCCCGGCGCGAACGCCGCCTCGTGCGCGATCCCCGCGTCGACCGCGGCGAGCTTCGCGAAGCGGAAGCCGTCGAACGCAAAGTCGGTGACCATGATCGCGGCGATCAGCGACAGGATCAGGATCGCCTCGCGGTTCGGCTCGAGCCGCCGCGGCTTCTCGACGAAGCGCCGCCAGAAGCCATAGCCCACGGCAAGCAGCACGACGACCTCGACCGCGTCCTTGAAGGTCGCGAACAGGCCTCCGGCAAGCCCCGGATAGACGAACGATGCGTCGTAGCCGATCGCGATCAGCTGCACCTTGCGCGCGAGCAGCGCGAGGAAGCCGAGGAACAGTGCGGCGTGCATCAGTCCCGGCCGCCGGTCGCCGCGGATCATGCGCGACTGCAGGAAGCCGTTGCGCCAGACGTGCCCGAAGCGCTCGCCGGGCCGGTCCCAGCGCGCCTCCGGCGCGAGGCGCGCGACGATGGACAGCTTGCGCCACGCGAGCGCGAAAAAGCCGGCGAAGGCCGCGACCAGCATCAGCGTGATGCCGATCGGGCTCACTGGACTACCCTTCGCGCTAAGCGCTCCGGGCCTGATTCGCCCTCGGGGCGGCCCTTCGGGCTCACTGGACTACCCTTCGCGCTAAGCGCTCCGGGCCTGATTCGCCCTCGGGGCGGCCCTTCGGGCTCAATGGGCGTCGCGTGTCCATGGGGGCTGCGTGTGCGGGGCGAGCCTTGCGCGCGACAGCCGATGCCCGGTGCCGCGGGAGTCCAGCGATTATACAATCCGTGTTTACCCTCTCGCGGCCGCATCCGCGGCCGGTCCGCTCATGTCCGACACCGCCCGCGAATCGATGCAATACGACGTCGTGATCGTCGGCGGCGGGCCCGCCGGGCTCGCCGCGGCGATCCGCTTGAAGCAGCTCGCCGCGAGTGCCGGACGCGAAGTAACGGTATGCGTGCTCGAGAAGGGCTCCGAGATCGGCGCGCACATCCTGTCCGGCGCGGTGATCGATCCCAGGGCGCTGACCGAGCTCCTCCCCGACTGGAAGGATCGCGACGCGCCGATTCGCACCGCGGTCACCGAGGACCGCTTCCTGCTGCTCACCGCCGAGAAGGCGTGGCGCATCCCGAACTGGTCGCTGCCGCGGCTCATGGACAACCACGGCAACTACGTCGTGAGTCTCGGCAACATCTGCCGCTGGCTCGGCGGGGTCGCCGAGTCGATGGGCGTGGAGATCTATCCCGGCTTCGCCGCGGCCGAGGTGCTCCACGACGAGCACGGCGCCGTGATGGGAGTCGCTACCGGCGACATGGGGATCGCCAAGGACGGAACGCGCAAGCCCTCGTTCCAGCGCGGCATGGAGCTCCACGCCAAGTACACGCTGTTCGCGGAAGGGGCGCGCGGCTCGCTGTCGCAGGCGCTGATGTCGCACTTCAACCTGCGCGACGGCGTCGACCCGCAGAAGTTCGGCATCGGCATCAAGGAACTGTGGGAGGTTGCTCCCGACCGCCACCGCCCGGGCCTCGTCATCCACAGCCAGGGTTGGCCGCTGCCGAACGACGTCGGCGGCGGCTCGTTCCTCTACCACTTCGACGAGCGGCTGGTGTCGGTGGGCTTCGTCGTGCACCTCGACTACGCCAATCCCCACCTCTCGCCGTTCGACGAGTTCCAGCGCTTCAAGACGCACCCGGCGATCCGCGACACCTTCGCCGGCGGCAAGCGCCTCGCCTACGGTGCGCGCGCGATCAACGAGGGGGGGCTGCAGTCCGTGCCGAAGCTCGCCTTCCCCGGTGGCGCGCTGATCGGCTGCAGCGCAGGCTTCGTCAACCTGCCGCGCATCAAGGGCAGCCACAACGCGATGAAGACGGGAATGCTTGCCGCCGAGGCCGCGTTCGCCGCGCTCGGCGAGGGCCGCCAGCGCGACACGCTCGCCGCCTGCGACGATGCGTGGAAGCAGTCCTGGGTCTACGAGGACCTGTGGAAGGTGCGCAACGTGAAGCCCGGCCTCAAGTGGGGGCTCTGGGCGGGCATGGCGCACGGCGGCGCGCACATGTGGCTCGCCGACCTCGGCCTCGGCGCGCTCGCGCCGTGGACGCTGCGACATGCCCGGGCGGACCACGCCACGCTGCGTCCCGCCGCGGAGATGCCGCGGATCGACTATCCGAAGCCGGACGGCGTGCTCACGTTCGACAAGCTCTCCTCGGTGTTCCTGTCGAACACCAACCACGAGGAGGACCAGCCGGCGCACCTTACGCTGCGTGACCCGTCGGTGCCGGTCGCCGTCAACCTCGCGACCTACGACGGCCCGGAATCGCGCTACTGCCCCGCCGGCGTCTACGACTTCGTCGACGCCGAGGCGGGCAGCAAGCGCCTGCAGATCAACGCGCAGAACTGCGTCCACTGCAAGACCTGCGACATCAAGGATCCCCGGCAGAACATCCGCTGGGTGACGCCCGAGGGCGGCGGCGGACCGAACTACCCGGGCATGTAAGCCCGGCGCGGCCCCGCGCCGCCCGTGGCGCGTCCTTCACGGTCGGTATGTTGACTACCGTCATGGAAAATCGGGCCATGCGCGCCGACAATTGCCGTGGTGTCCCCGCGCCGGGGCCGTGCGGGTGATGCGCACGCGTTCGGTGCAACCGACCCACTCCGACGGCCTCGCGAACCATCCAAGGCACGTCATGTCCCGCCCCGCCCAACGTTCCCGGTTGCAGAAGCCGGCGCAGAAACTCTCGATCGGTCGCGCCGCCGCGAAGCGCGCGCCGCGCACCAAGTGGGTCTACCTGTTCGAGGAGGGCGACGCCTCGATGAAGGCGCTCCTCGGCGGCAAGGGCGCGAACCTCGCCGAGATGACGAAGCTGGGACTGCCGGTGCCGCCCGGCCTGATCGTGACCACGGAAGCCTGCAACGCCTACCTCGCCTCGGACGGCTTCCCGCCGGGGCTGTGGGACCAATTGACGAAGGCGCTCGCCAAGGTCGAGCAGAAGACCGGCAAACGCTTCGGCGATGCACGCAACCCCCTCCTCGTCTCCTGCCGTTCCGGCGCAAAATTCTCGATGCCCGGCATGATGGACACGGTGCTCAACCTCGGCATGAACGACGCCGTCGCCGCGCGCCTCGCCGCGCTCTCGTCCGACCGCAGGTTCGCCTTCGACGCCTACCGCCGCCTGGTGCAGATGTTCGGCACCGTCGTGCTCGGGCTGCCGGACGAACCGTTCGAGGAAGTGCTCGCCCGTCATCGTGGCGTGCGTGGCATCGCGAACGACGCCGACCTCGCCGCCGACGACCTGGCCGCGGTCACCGACGAGTTCAAGGAGATCGTGCGCGACCGCACCGGCAAGCCCTTCCCGACCGACCCGATCGAGCAGTTGCGGCTGGCCGTCGAGGCGGTGTTCCGCTCGTGGAACGGCAAGCGCGCGATCGACTACCGCAACGCCGCGGGCATCGCGCACGACCTCGGTACCGCGGTGAATATCCAGACGATGGTGTTCGGCAACTTGGGCGAAGGCTCGGCGACCGGCGTGGTGACGACCCGCAACGTCACCGACGGCCAACCCGAGATCGAGGGCGACTGGCTCGCCAACGCGCAGGGCGAGGACGTGGTCGCCGGCACGCGCGTCACCCATCGCATCGCGACGCTCGCCGAGGCGATGCCCCGCGTCTGGCGCGAGTTCGCGGCCGCCTGCCGGAAGCTCGAGCGTCACTGCCGGGACACGCAGGACATCGAGTTCACGGTCGAGCGCGGCAAGCTCTGGATCCTGCAGACGCGCGACGCCAAGCGCACCGCGCAGGCGGCGGTGCGGATCGCCGTCGACCTCACCAGCGAGCGCCTGATCACGCGCGCGCAGGCCGTGCAACGCGTGACGCCGGACCACGTCGACTTCTTCCTGCACCCGCAGTTCGACATCTCGGTGCGCAAGGCCGCGAAGGCGCGCGGCGACCTGATCGCGACCGGCCTCAACGTCTCCCCGGGCGCCGCCTCCGGCATCCTGGCCTTCGACGCCGACACCGCCGAGCGGTGGGCGCGCGATGAGAAGAAGGCGGTGATCATGGTCCGGCCCGAGACCAAGCCGGACGACGTGCACGGCATGCTGGCCGCGCGCGGCATCCTCACCTCGCGCGGCGGACGCACGAGCCACGCCGCGCTCGTCGCCCGCCAGTTCGGCAAGCCCGCGGTGGTGGGGGTCGCGTCGCTCGAGGTCGACGTGAAGTCGCGCAGCTTCGTGGTCGGCAACCGCACCTTCCGCGAGGGCGACCCGGTGTCGATCGACGGCACCACCGGCGAGGTGTTCGCCGGGGCGCTCGAGACCGTCGTGCCCGACTTCAACGACCCGTATTTGCTGACGTTGCTCAAGTGGGCCGACGGCTTCCGCACGCTGGGCATCTGGGCCAACGCCGACTACCCGCGCGACGCCGAGCGTGCCCGCGGCTACGGTGCCGAGGGCATCGGGCTCACCCGCACCGAGCACATGTTCTTCGAGACCGAGCGGTTGCCGATCGTCCAGAAGATGATCCTGGCGGCAGACGATGCCGAGCAGGCGGAGTGCCTCGCGAAGCTGCTGCCGATCCAGCGCGAGGACTTCGCGGGGCTGTTCCGCGCGATGGACGGGCTGCCGGTGACGATCCGGCTCATCGACCCGCCGCTGCACGAGTTTCTGCCGAGCCACGACGTCCTGCTGCACGACGTGACGGAACTCGAGACGCGCCAGTCCATCGCCGGCGCCGAGCTCGCCGTGGGTGCCGATCCGCTCGGGCTCGCCGGGACGCTCGCGCAGAAGCGGAAGCTGCTCGCCGCGGTCGAGGCAATGCGCGAGGCCAATCCGATGCTCGGCCTGCGCGGCGTGCGGCTCGGCATCCACCTGCCTTCCCTCGTGCGGATGCAGGTGCGGGCAATCCTCGAGGCCGCGTGCGCCTGCACCCGCGAGGGCATCAAGGTGAAGCCGAAGATCATGATCCCGCTCACCGCGCACACCAACGAACTCAAGGTCGAGCGGGCGATCCTCGAGGCCGAGGCCGCCGCGGTGACGAAGGAACAGGGCATCCGCATTCGCTACCAGTTCGGGACGATGATCGAGATCCCGCGCGCCGCGCTCACAGCCGACAAGATCGCCACGTTCGCCGAGTTCTTCTCCTTCGGCACCAACGACCTCACCCAGACCACGTTCGGCATCTCGCGCGACGACGCCGAGACCGGCTTCCTGCAGGAGTATCTCGAGAAGGGCATCCTGCCGGAGAACCCGTTCGCGACGATCGACCAGGACGGTGTGGGCAAGCTGATGCAGGTCGGCGTGGCGCTCGGGCGCAAGACGCGGCCGGATCTGGAGGTCGGCATCTGCGGCGAGCACGGAGGCGACCCGAAGTCGATCGCCTTCTGCCACGCGCTCGGGCTCGACTACGTGAGCTGCTCACCGTTCCGCGTGCCGATCGCGCGGCTCGCTGCGGCGCACGCAGCGCTGGCGAGCGCCAAGGCCGCGTAGGCCCGCCGGTCCGCCGGTTCCGCGCACGTCCGCGCGAAGGCGTTGCGGCCTCCGCGCGGGCGGTCGGTGCATACTTGCGCCCATGAAAAAATGGCTCGAGACGATCAAGGGCGCGCTCGCCGGCGTCGCCATCGCCCTGAATGTCCTGGTCGTATTCTCGACGATGATCCCGTTCGCCCTGTTCAAGCGGGTCGTGCCTGCCCTGTCCGTGCGGCGCTTCTGCGACCGTGCGCTCATGGCGCTCGCGTCGCGGTGGGTCGCGTTCAACGACCTCATCATCGCCACGGTCGGTCGCACGCGGTGGGACGTGGCGGGGCTCGACGGCCTGAACCCGCGCGGCTGGTACCTCGTGAGCCCCAATCACCAGACGTGGACCGACATCCTGGTGCTGCAGAAGGTGTTCCACGGCCGCATCCCGTTCCTCAAGTTCTTCCTCAAGTCCGAGCTCATCTGGGTGCCGGTGATCGGCCTCGCGTGGTGGGCGCTCGACTTTCCGTTCATGAAGCGCGGCAAGCCCGGCGGCCGCAGCGACCTCGAGACCACGCGGCGCGCCTGCGAGAAGTTCAAGCTCATCCCCACGTCGGTCATCAACTTCGTCGAAGGCACCCGCTACACGCCGGCCAAGCACGCACGCCAGCAATCGCCGTACCGTCACCTGCTGAAGCCCAAGGCCGGCGGGATGGCGGTGGCGCTCGCCACGATGGGCGAGGACTTCAATGCCCTGCTCGACGTGACGATCGCCTACCCGCGCGGCACGCCCACGTTCTGGGATCTCCTCTGCGGCCGGATGGAGGAAGTGGTGGTGCGCGTCGAGACGCGCCCGATTCCGCAGCAACTCGTCGGTGCGGACGCGGCGGAGGCCCCCTCCTTCCGTGCCGACGTGCAGGCGTGGGTCGCCGGCATGTGGGAGGAGAAGGACCGCCTGCTCGACGAACTGCTGCCGCCCGCAGCACAGGCCGCGCGACGGCGCTGACCGCGGTTCGACGGCATTCGGACCCGCGAGACAGGAACGCGTCCGCCACCGGCCCGGCGGACGCGAGCGGCGCCCGATGGCGGCACGTCACCCGCCGAGGTGCACCGAGTACTTCGCGCCGTTCGACATCGTGCAGGTGCCCGCACCCTGGTAGGGCGTGGTCATCTGGTAGTCGCAGCTCATGAACGTGCCGCGCGGGCCGTAGGCGCTGGCGACACCGCGACGCTCGTCGCCGTGCACGCGGGTCGCCTCGCCGGTGAGGAGCTCGCCCTTGTACTCCATCTGGAAGCGGCCCTTGCCGGTCATCATGTTGGTGACGGTGCCGGTGATCATGCCCTCCTGCGCGGCCTGCTCGTTCGCCGGATACAGCCGCGCGGTGAGCACGGCGCTCGACGCCGCCGCCATGGCAGCGGGTGCCCCGCCAGGTGCGTAAGGGTGCGCCGGCGACACGCCCGGTGCGGGCATGACAAACGCCGGTGCCGGCACGCCGATCGGCACCGCCGGATAGATCGGCGTGCCGTCCGGCGCGACCGGAATCACGTAGCAGCCCGCCAGCGTGACGGTCGGCAGCGCGAGTGCGGCGACCAGTCGCTTGGAGACGGTGTTCATGGCAGCTCCTCGGGAGGCGTTGCACGGGCACGTGCCCGTACGCTCACCCTCGCGCTGCTGCTGCACCGCGACAAGCGCCCCGTGCGAAGTCTCGTCTCGCGCTACTGGCGGGTGCGCGGTGCGCTACCGGGCACACCCGGTGTCGGACGACGTGTCCTGCTGCGCGGCCGCTTCGCATCCACCGCGGGAGGCAGCGCAGGCTCCAGCAGGCGGCCGGCCGGCACGGGGTCGCGCCCTTCCTTGCGCAGCACGCGAAACGCGCGCGGCTCCCATGGGCGGATCGCGAGCAGCACGCTGGTGCCGTGCCGGTCGCGCAGCGGCAGCGAGCGGTCGTCGTTGTGCAGCTCGGCGAAGTCCCCCGCGACCTTGCGCAGTCGTGCGATCAGCTCGGCGGTCGACGTCCGCGACAGCATGCCGCTCACGAACAGGAAGAGCTCGCCCGGCCGGTCGAACTTGCTGCCGAGGTATTCGTGTTCGACCCGCTCGCGGAAATAGCGCTGGATCGGCCCGTCGGGAAGCCACGAGAACGTGCGGCTGATCAGCGGCCGGATGCGATTGCCGGGCTGGAGCTCGATGATGCGCCGCCGGTCGAGACGCGTGAGGTAGCGCAGCACCTCCGGCGGCGGGATGTCGTACGTCTGCACGATGTCGTCGAAGGTCCAGTTCCCCACCGCGCAGAGCGCGATCAGCATCAGGCGGGGGTCCGAGACGATCTCCTGCTCCTGCTCGACCGTGAGGTGGGTCATGCCGGCCTGCTCGTCGGTGGCCGCGTGCACGAGTTCGGCGAAGTCGATCCCCGCCGCCTGGCACATCTCTTCGAGTCGCTGCAGCGTGAAGTCGCGGCGCGAGAACATCCGCTTCACGCTCGCCTCGGAGAGGCCGAGCCGGTGCGCGAGCGCCGCATAGGTGATGCCGCGCCCCCGCAGCATGCGCTTCAGCGCGTCCACCAGCACGCCTGCGTGCATGTCTCCTCCCCGAACGCCGTCTGTTGCGGCGTCGGCATTAGAGCACGGGATGCGCGGCGCGCAAGCGCCGATTCGGCAAGTCCGCGCCGGGGCGCGTCAGCGACGAAGCCACGCGGCACCGCGCACGCCGCTCGAGTCGCCATGGACGTTGCGCACGAGGCGGGTGTCGACCGCATCGGCGAACACCCACGCGCCCCAGAGGCGCGGCACGCTCTCGTAGAGCCGCGCGATGTTGGACAGCCCGCCGCCCAGCACGACGACGTCCGGGTCGACGATGTTGATCAGGTGCGCGAGCGCGCGGGCGAGCCGCGACTCGTAGCGCTCGAGCGTGCACACGCACGACGCGTCGCCAGCATCGGCGCGCGCGACGATCGTCGCGGCGTCGGCGGTCCCGCCGTTGCTGCGCGCGTGGTCCGCCGCGAGCGCGGGACCCGAGAGAAACGTCTCGATGCAGCCGGCGAGGCCGCAGTAGCAGGCCGGGCCGGGCCGTTCGTCCTCGGCAGCCCACGGCAACGGGTTGTGCCCCCACTCGCCGGCAATCGCGTTGCGGCCCTCGAGCACCCGGCCGTTCAGCACCAGTCCGCCGCCCACGCCGGTGCCGAGAATCACCCCGAAGACCACCGCAGCGCCCGCCCCCGCCCCGTCGGTCGCCTCGGATAGCGCGAAGCAGTTGGCGTCGTTCGCGACTGCCACGACCCGGCCCAGCCGGGCCTCGAGATCGTCGCGGATCGGCCGACCGTTCAACCACACCGAATTCGAGCCGCGCAGCAAGCCGGTGCGTGGCGAACGCGAGCCGGGCTTGCCCACGCCCACGCTGGCGAGGCCCGGCGCGGCACCGAGGGCGCGCTCGACTTCGGCGACGAGCGCGGCGATGGCGGCGAGCGTCGCCCCATAGTCGTCGCGCGGCGCGGCCACCCGACGCCTCAGCAGCTCGCGGCCGCCGGCATCGAACGCGATCGCCTCGATCTTGGTGCCTCCGAGATCGACGCCGATCCGCAATCCGCTCAATGGACTGCCCTCCGCGCTGACGCGCTTCGGGCCTGATTCGCCGTCGGGGCGGCCCTTCGGGCTCACTGGACTACCCTTCGCACTGCGCGCTCCGGGATGAGCGCTTGGGAGCCGCCCAGCGCGCTCATGGATCGGCTCCGGGACTCATCGAACGCTCATCGCGCGCTCGCGGAACGCCCGCCGCGGGCGAGTTGCCGCCAGAGCCAGCCGACCGGCGAGTTAGGACCGAGCAGCAGGCGGTCGCGCGCCGCCGGAACGTGCAGTGTCGTCGCCAGCGCGTGCCGCGCCGAGCGCCGACCGGCCAGCAGGATTTCGTCGCCCGCCGCGAGCGCAAAGTCGTCTGCGGGCACACGATGCGACCGGCCATCGCGGACGACGGCGAGCGCAATCGCGCGGATCGACTGGTCGGGCTCCGCCGGATCGCGCAGCAACTCGCCGATCGTCACGGGGCCGTGGTCCTGCGCGAGCCAGGCCGCGAGCGCCGGAGCGCCGTCCGGCGTCAAGTGCACGCGCCACAGCAACGGTACGCGCAAGCCGCACCGCTCGCGGAGGCGCGCGAGCAGCACGGCCGCCCACCCGTCGCCGTACCTCGGCGCCGTTTCGATGAAGCGTGCGGCGAGCGGATCGGTGATCCTCGCGAGCACCTCGTGTGCCACGAGTTCCGCGGGCACGAGGACGTAGTCGGCTCCCGACGCGGCGAACAGCCGGGCATCGGTCTGGTCGTTGCGCCGTGCGACGACGAAGATCTCGGCGTTCGCGCGGCGGGCCGCGGCAATCAGCGACAGGTTCGTCGTGTCGTTGTCCGTGGCGGCAACGAATCCCGCGGCGTCGCGGAGCCGCGCTCGTTCGAGCACGTCGGGCTCGGTGCCGTACCCGACGATGATCGACGGATCGTCGACTGCGGCCACGCCGGGCTCGACGATGGTCACCTCGAGCCCCTCTGCGCGCAAGTCTGCGACGACCTCCTGGCCGAAGCGGCCGTAGCCGCAGATCACCCAGCGTCCCCGCGGCGGCTCGCGCGACGGCGGCAGTTCGGTTCCCGGCTCGCCGGTGAGCCACTCCATGAGGCGGAAGGCCGCGGGTGCCCGCAGGGCGATGCGCAGCAGGTCCCCGAAGCGGTCGAACGGATTGACGATCGAAGGCGTGCCGAAGGCGTGCATCCGCTCGGCAATCGGTCGCGACACGGTGCGGGCAACGACCGGCACGTCGGGACGCAGCAGCGCCGCGGACATCACGACGGCGAGGTTCGCCTCGTCGTCGTTGGTGAGGGCGATCACGCCTTCCAGGCGCCCGTGACCCAGGCCGGCAAGCACGAGATGCTCGGGATTGCGCGCATCGGCGGCGAGTCCCGGCACGTCGGCGCGAAGCGACTCCAGCTCGAGGTCGTCGATGCGAGCCTGGTCGATGTCCAGGACGACGAAGCGCCGTCCAAGGGCATCGAGCGAGCGACCGAGCGTGCAACCGGTCTGGCCATAGCCGGCCACCAGGACGAAGGGCTCCCGCAGGCCGCGCACCTTGCGCGCGAAGCGCTGCACGGCAAGCGCATGCCGGAAGCCCCGGTCATGCGTGAGCGCGAGCAGCGTGCCGATCGCGTACGCCCACCCGATCACCGTGAGGTAGATGCAGATCGTGACCCACAAGCGCTGCGCGTCGGTGAACGCGTGCGGGATCTCGCCGAAGCCGATCGTCGTCGCCGTGTAGCTCATGAAGTAGAACGCGTGGAAGAAGCCCATCGACCAGGGCGAGCCCCCCGCGTCCTGCCCGGGAATAAGCGTCAGGCCGAGCACGCTCACCGCGTAGATCGCGATCAGCACGATGAGCGGCGTGCGCATCCGCCGCAGGATCAGGAAGATCGCCGACGAGGGTGCCGCGGCCCTCGGCAGCGAACGAGCCGCTTCGTCGTCGCCCGCGAGCGCCGACTGCAGGAAGGCGAGCAGCGGGTTCACGCTGACCGCGCGTCCTAGCGGCGCTGGAACGAGACGGTCTCGATCACGAGCAGCACCACCGAGACGACGTTGGCGAACAGTGCGCCGCCGGAGAGCGAGACGATCGACGCCATCGCGTGGCTGTCGAGCCCCGCGGGGGACGCGTACACCGCGACGGCCCACACGACGGTGGCGGCGATCAGCTGGAGGTCGGCGACCAGGCTGGTCGCGAGGTGCACGGCGCCGATCTGGGTGCGATCGCCGAACTTCAGCACGGTCGCGATCAGGTTCACCACGACGGCCGCGAAGAGCTCGTAGATGTTGTGGTGGGCGGGGTTGTCGATGTCGCCCAGGAAAAAGCCGAAATTCAGCGTCGCGGCCAGCAGAATGAAGAAGCCGAAGATCACCTTCTCGAGGCTCATCGCGTCCTCCGATGCCACCGTGCGTGGCGGTTGCCCCCATTCTAGGGAGAAGCCGCACGATGCCCCCGGGACGCATCTTGCGGTACGTCAACTTCCGTGCATCGCGCGGCGGGCACCGTCACACCGACGAGCCATCGCCCCCGCCGGATTATTGCAGCATTTCGAACGCACCGGGCCGGCGCGCGGAAGTCCGACGACAACGAAGACGTCGGGCCCGGCGTGACAACACGGTGACAAAGTCCGCATAATTGCGTGAGCGAGGTGTGCCGATAGAGCACTGCCCCGCGATCCGGACAGGAACCTGGAGACCACGCATGGCGACACGCCGCACCACGCTGCGCAGCAGATCGGGCAAGAAGCTCTACGCCGTCCGCAACGCCGACGGCAGCTTCAAGGACATCCAGACGTACCAGCGCGCGCACGCGGCCGACCTGCGCCAGACGTCGAAGAGCGAGGCCACCGCGAAGTCCCCCTCCACCAGGGCGAAGAAGGCGGTGACGAGGACCGCGAAGCAGGCCGCCGGCGTCGCCGAGCGCTTCTTCGCCGAGGCGAAGAAGGTCGTGAAGCGCGTTGCGAAGTCGGTCGGTGCGGGCAAGCCGGCGGCGAAGAAGGCTGCCACGAAGACGGTGAAGAAGGTCGCCGCGAAGAAGACCGCCGTGAAGAAGACCGTCCGCAAGGCCGCGAAGAAGACCGCGAAGTAGCGCACTCCACGCCACCCGGGACGACGCCCTCCGTCGCCCCGGGTGAGTGCTGCCGCGGAGTGCTCCGCTTCCGGCGGATCGCCCCCGTCCGCACCACTGCGCCCCGACGCCGGTCGGCAGGCGTTTCCCTAGATGTCGCGCGGCCGGTAGCCTTGCCGGCATGCACGTCGTCCTCATCGCCGTTCTCGCCGCGAGCCTCTACGGTGCCTGGCACTGGTGGACGAGCGAGCGCGAGGTCGCGCACCCGCCGGGTGTGCTCGCGCCCGACGAACCGGTGCAGATCGACTTCGACGGCGATCGCCGCATCGCGCACGACCGGCACGTCCTGCATGTGCGTGCGCGCTTCGACATCGAGGCGCGCGTGCTGCGGAAGGCGATCTACCGCCTGGACGGCGGCGCCGACGTCGCGCCCGTGGACCTCGGTGTGGGCTGGGGGCCGATGTCGGACAGCGCGGTCGTCGAAGCGCTAGAGTTCTCGCAGATGGGACGGTTCCTGTACTGGAAGCCCCACGACCCGGCCCGCTTTCCGTTGGCTCCCGACGCGATCCTGCGCAACGCCGCGCAGCTGCACCTCATCCCGGCGACCCGCGGCATCGAGTCGCGCCTGAAGCGCCTGCGGCCGGGCCAGCGCGTCGGGATCGGCGGCTACCTGGTCGACGTCACCGGACCCGGCCGGTTCGTGTGGCGCACGTCGCTGTCGCGTGGGGATACCGGCGCCGGCGCGTGCGAGATCGTCTACGTGGAGACGCTCGACATCCGCTGAAGCGTCACCGCCGGGCCGCGGGGGATCCGCATACGGTCGCCCGGCGCTCTCAGCGCGGCACGCAGAACACCGGACCCTCGACCAGCCATCCCTTGGCGACGGTGCGGTCGATCTCGGCCGCGTTGGTCAGGTAACGGTGATTCGCCTCCCCGCCCATGCCGTTGTTGTACAGACGCGTGACGGTCCCGTACTCGGCGGCGCAGCCGGTGGACAGCGGCTCGACCGCGCGGAACGCCAGCGCCTCGTAGGTCCAGTCCGCGTTCGCCTTCACCTTCTCGCATTCCGACGCGCTGATCGTGTAGAAATGCGAATCGGGCCCGCGGCCCGCGGTGCCGAAGAACCGGCAGGCGTCGTTGCCCGGACCCGTGCCCGCCTTCCAACTCCGGAACGTGTAGCCGGTGCGCTTCCAGCCTTGCACCTGCCCGCCGGCGTCCAGGTCCGCCGCCTCCTCGGGAAATGCCGTGATGAAGTAGTGGTCGAGGCTCGCGTTGTAGTACTCGATCGTGTCGACGACCTCTCCCCCGCCGCCTCCGTCGCCCCCCGTGGGATCGACGTAGACCTCCTTGCGGTCGTCGAGCCCGCCCTCGATGCTCACCACCTGCGTGAGCTTCGACTGCGCCGCCGCGTTGCCGTTGAGCCAGGCATCGAGGAAGCCGAGCGACCACGTGAGGATGTCGGCCCCGCTCGACGGGTCGAGGTCGTGACCGTGGCCGCTGAACAGCACGTGCCCGCGAGGCCCTTCCATCCGGTCGATCGCCTGGCGCACCATCGCTTGCGGTGCGATAGAGTCGTCCGTTCCGGACAGCGCGAAGAACGGCATGGTCAGGCCCCGCACCCCCTCTTGATCCCGCCCGAACGCGGGCAGGTTGGAGAGCCCGAAGTACGGGACGTAGCCGACGCCGGCGCGCACGCGCGAATCGAGCGTGACCCGCTTGCTGTCGAAGCGAAACAGGCCGTAGGTGAGCTCGGCGCCGGCGAGCAACGCGATCGTCTCCCCGCCCTGGCTGATGCCGAACGCGCCGATCCGGGCCGTGTCGACCCGGTCACGCCACTCTGCACGCGCCAGGAGCACGTCGAGCCCCGCGGACGCCGACAGAGGACGAATCGCCTGCATCGCGACGAACTCGTCCCACACCGGGATCGAGTATCGCAACGACCACGCGTCGGGGCCGAACACCGAGTAGCGCAGGTCGCCGTGGAACGGCGCGAGTGTCACGTAGCCCCACGACGCGAAGGCGACGAGCGCGCTGAGGTAGTTGCCGTCGAGCGGACTGCCGCCGTAGCCGTGCGAGTACAGGAGCACCGGCAGCTTCAACGGGCTGGCGGGCAGGATCGGTCCCTCGGCGCCGCGCTGCATCCTCGGCACGACGACGTCGCCGGGCAGCGCGTAGTCCGCGCGGGAATTCGCGGCCGTCGTCGGATAGCAGGCGAGGTACACGTAGCTCACCGGTTGGCCGGCCCAGCGGTCGTAGAGTTCGCTGTCTCCGGGGGCGGCAAACGTCGCCGTGAGCGCGTTGCCCGGCGACACCAGCAGCGCGTCGACGTAGCGCACCCTGTCGCCGCTCGCGACGCCGCGCCAGTACTGGCTCGCCGTCTCGCCGTGGGGCACGCGCGACAAATCCTGCTCGACGTTCGTGCACGCGACCGGATAGGGGCCGGTGGTCGGCAGTGGCGGGATGACCGATTGCGCGGCGGAGCCCTGGACGACGAGCGCGAGGACACTGGCGAGGAACGACATGAGAATCGGGCGTAGATGCATGATGTCCTTTCGAACACTAGCGCGACGCCATTCCATCGCACCGCGCCACGACAAGCCGCCGGGGCTTCGTCGATTCAAGGCGGTGTGCAGAACACCGGGCCCTCGACGACCCAGCCTTCGCCCACCATGTTGCCGGCGACCTCGTGACTGGTGGTGTAGCGATGGCTGGCCTGTCCGCCCTTGCCGTTGTTGTAGAGCCGGGTAACGACGGCGCGATCGCCTGGGCACGTGCCCAGGCCCGGTGGCTCCGCCTGGAATGCGAGTCCCTCGAAGGTCCACGCGGGGTTCGCCCGAACCTTCGCGCACTCGGCGGCGTCGATCGTGAAGAAATGCGAACTGGGACCGATCCCGGGCGTGCCGAAGAAGCGGCAGGCCGGCAAGCCGGCGGCACCGGGCGCGAACGTGTTGAACGCGTAGCCGGTGCGTCGCCATCCCGGCACCACGACGCCGGCGTCGAGCATCGCGACCTCCGCGGGTTCGGCGGTCACGAAATAGTGGTCGAGCGATGCGTTGTAGAACTCGATCGCGGCGCGCTCGTCCGCCGCGGGGGCCGCCGGCGCGACGTAGTCGATGCGCAGCACGTCGTCGCCGCCGCCGGTGACGCGCAGCATGCGCCCTACCCGCGCACGCGCGGCGCGATCGTCGACGACGAACGCGTCGAGCCACTCCAGCGCCCAGGTGAAGATGTCCGGCGCGTCGAGTTCGCGGAAGCCGTGCTCGGTCCCGGTGAGCGCGACGAGCGCACGCGAGCCGTCGAGACGGTGCACCCCCTCCTCGGCCCGCCCGATCGGCGCGACGATGTCGGCCGTGCCGCTGATCGCGAGGTACGGCAGCGAGACGTTCTCGGTACCGCGGTTGTCGCGGCCGAACGCGGGCAGGATGCGCTGGCCGAAGTAAGGCACGTAGCCCACCGCGCCCTTGAAGCGCGGGTCCAGCACCACCCGCTTCGACGACAGCGTCACGGACGTGGTGAGCTCGGCGCCGCCGACGAGCAGCGCGGTCTCCCCGCCGAGGCTCGCGCCGAAGATGCCGATGCGCGCCGTATCGACGCGGTCGCGCCATTGCGGATGCGCGATCATGACGTCGAGCGCCGCGGATGCCGACAGCGGTCGCGTCGCCTGCAGCGCCGTGTAGCGCTCGAACTGGAGCAGCATCGCGGACACGTTGTCGAGCCCGAACGTCGCGTAGCGGGCGTCGGCGTGGAACGGCGCGACCACGACGTAGCCGTGCGAGGCGAACACCGCCATCGAGCGCAGGTACGCGTCGCCGAGCGGGCTGCCGGCGTAGCCGTGCGACAACACGACGAGCGGCACCCGCGTCGCGCCATCGGGAAGGATCGGCAGCTCGGCACCGCGCTGCATTCTCGGCACGAGTCGTCCATCCGGCAAGGCGTAGTCCGCCCGCGTGTTCGACGGACTCGTCGGATAACAGGCGAGCAGCACGTAGGTGAGCGACTGGCCCCGCCACGGGCCGAAAAGGTCACGGTCGTCGGGCGCGGTGAAGCGCGCGATCAGCGTATTCGCGGGGTCGGTCAGGAGCTCGGTGAGGTAGCGGCCGCTGCCGTCGTCGCGAGGCACGCCTTCCCACCACAGCGCGATCGGCTCGCCGGGAGGAACGCGCCCGTAGTCCTGCTCGATGTTGCTGCACGCGACCGGATGCGGACCCGCCAGCGGGCGGGGCAATGCATCGGCCAGCGGATCGGCAAGCGCGGCGGACGGCGCCGCGAGCGCGACCAACACAGCGACCGCCGCCAGGCCCCTCGCGAGTGCCGCCACGCGCGCCCGTGCGCCCGGGGACGTCAGAACTGCTCCGAGGCGAGCTCGAGCGTCGCTTCGCCGCCGTGGGTCACGGCGCGGGCGAGCCCGGCAGCCTGCGG